>UOEM01000085.1_pt1 | contig 46099 bp, 46 predicted proteins | sample 1988661 | NCBI WGS metagenome assembly UOEM01 (sample SAMEA4712195, study PRJEB27164) | hydrothermal vent metagenome | biome: marine basaltic hydrothermal vent biome; feature: marine hydrothermal vent; material: mineral | place: Pacific Ocean | collected 2011-06-14/2011-07-23 | depth 1719 m | reverse complement strand
CGTTAATGAAGTCTGTGCCATCCCGCTCCCCCACCCGGCCACCCCCAGGATACAATCTAGGGGGTGGCCGGGTGGGGGAGCGGGATGGCACAGACTTCATCAACGAAAAAATCGGGAGCGGGATGGCGCGAGACTTCATCAGCGAAAAAACCAGGAGCGGGATGGCGTGAGACTTAACCAGCAAAAACCTACCGGCTTGCCCCAAAGCCCCGATGCTGGCAGCATCGGGGCCATGAACGCCCGCTCCAATCGCCGCGCCAAGGGATATCTTGGCGACCAGCACCGGAAGTTTCTGGTGGTGGTCGACGATACGCCGGAATGCCTGGTGGCCTTGCGTTATGCCAGCCGGCGGGCGCTGCACACTGGCGGTGGCGTGATGCTGCTTATACTCATCTCGCCGGCCGATTTTCAGCACTGGCTCGGGGTTGAGCAGGTCATGCGCGACGAGGCCGAGGACGAGGCCCGGGCGGTGTTGGAAAAATTCGCCGGTGAAGTGCAGGCCGTCGCCGGGATCACGCCGGAACTGGTCATTCGCCACGGCTCGGCAACCAACGAGATTGTCAACCTCATCGAAGAAGACGAAGCGATCGCCATCCTGGTCCTTGGGGCGGGAACCGAGGCTGAAGGGCCGGGCCCGCTGGTTTCGATGATCGCCGGCGCCCTGTCCGGGACCTTCCCGGTGCCGGTGACTATTGTGCCCGGTGATCTTGCCGACGCCGATATCGAGGCGCTTGCCTGATCTCGGCGTTTTTCTGGTGCCCGGCCCCTTGAGGGCCTATATCTGTCCTTTGCAGACCCAAGCGAAACGAGGCAGCCTATGTTTATCCAGACCGAAACGACGCCAAATCCGGCAACTTTGAAATTCCTGCCCGGCAAAACCGTTTTGGCCGGAGAAACACGCGATTTTCGCACCCCCGACGACGCCAGCCAATCGCCCCTGGCCTTGCGGCTTTTTGCCATTGACGGGGTTACCGGCGTTTTTCTCGCCGACGACTTTATCTCCATCACCAAGCAGGCCGGAGAATGGCAGCACCTCAAACCGGCCATTTTAGGCACCATCATGGACCATTTCCTCTCTGGCGATCCGGTTATCACCGGGCTGGACGAGGCAACGGACGGGGGCGAGTTTTTTGACAAATCCGACAAGGAGACGGTTGAAACCATCAAGGAGCTGATCGAAACCCGGGTTCGCCCGGCGGTGGCTCAGGATGGTGGCGACATTGTTTTCAAAGGCTTTCGCGACGGGGTTGTATTTTTGCAGATGCAGGGCGCCTGCGCCGGGTGCCCGTCCTCGACCATGACCCTCAAACACGGCATCGAGAACCTTTTGCGCCACTTCCTGCCCGATGTAACGGAAGTTCGCGCCGTTTAGGAATCCGCCTCAATAAAAAGACCTTCATGATCACCCTTGGCATAGATACCGCCGGCCCGGCGACAGCGGTGGCGCTGTGGCAAGGTACGGCCAGGCACGGCCAGGCGCTGGCGGCAAATACGGTGTCGATGACACGCGGCCATGCCGAAGCGGTGATGCCGATGGTGGGCGAAATCGTTGCCAAAGGTCTCGGCCCCAAGGGCTTTGCGGCCATAACCCGCGTGGCGGCCTTGAGCGGGCCGGGCAGTTTTACCGGGATCCGCATTGGCGTCGCCGCCGCCCGCGGGCTCGCCCTTGCCATCGGTTGTCCTGCCGTCGCGGTGACCGCCTTTGAGGCGGCCGCGGCGCTGCATACCCAAAGCGGGGATGCCGACGGACCGTTTGCCATCGCATTTGATGCCAAGCGCGGCCAGGTGTACCTGCAGAACTTCGATGCCAGCGGCCATCCATTGGCCATTCCGGCGGCGGTCGATCTGGACAATCCCGCCAATGCCGTTGCGCCGGATGTAACCCTTTTGCTGGGATCCGGCGCAGGCGCGCTTGCCGAGGCGCTGGCGAGGGCCAGGCGCAATATTTCCACCGCCGACGCTCCTCCCCGAGAGACAGACATCGTCGCCCGCCTTGGCGCCGGCGTTGCGGTCGGCCCCCCCCCGCTGCCGCTTTATCTCCGCCCACCGGACGCCAAACCGCAGCGTCCGGCGCTGGAGCGGGCGCCTCATTGACCAAACTTCGCCCATTTTCTCAAAAGACTTCCATTACCACCCTTGGCCCGGCGGACGCACCGTGCCTTGCCCGCCTCCATGGGCTGAGTTTTGCCAAACCGTGGAGCGAGGCCGATTTTCGGCACATGCTGACCGAGCCCGGTGCCCTGGGCCTGGCCGCGGGCACACCGGAAGATGCAGGCCCCGCCGGGTTTGCTATTGTCCGCGCCGTGGGTGATGAGGCGGAAATCCTTACCCTGGCCGTGTCTCCTCAATACCGCCGCCGCGGGCTTGGGCGCACGCTTGTCGCGGCCATCTTGGCCCATGGGTCGGCGCGCGGATGCGCCAGGATTTTTCTGGAGGTCGCCGAAGACAATCGGGCGGCCCACGATCTTTACCACGGCCAAGGGTTTGAGCTTGTCGGCCGACGGGCAGGCTATTATCGGCGCGCCGGCGGCCCCGGCATTGACGCCATGGTCCTGTCCTGCCGTCTTGGCGTTGGAAGCGCCGATTCCATCTGAACAAAAAGTGCTCTAGACTTGGCTCCTCTTGGGGTGGTTAGAATTGGGTCATAGAATGGAAAGTTCGGAGGAGACGGACAGCGAGCTGGAGAAATTGTGTATTGATAAGGGGATGCGCATGACCGGGCAACGCCGGGTTATCGCCCGGGTTCTCTCCGAAGCCGACGACCACCCCGATGTCGAGGAGGTTCACCGGCGGGCGGCCGAACACGACCCCCGCATTTCCATCGCCACGGTCTACCGCACGGTGCGGCTTCTGGAAGATGCCGGCATTCTCGAACGCCACGATTTTCGCGACGGGCGGTCGCGTTATGAACAGGTGACCGAGGTGCATCACGACCACCTCATCGATATTCAAACCGGCCGCGTCATCGAATTTCGCAACGAGCAGATCGAAAAACTTCAGGAAATCGTCGCCAGGGACCTGGGCTACCGCCTGGTGGACCACCGGCTGGAACTTTATGCCGTGCCGATCAAGGATGAAGATGGCCGGTGATTCTGTTGTTTTTCGACGGCCGGAGAAAACCGGTTCTATTTTGATGGCGCGACCATGGCGGTGATACGCGGGATCCTGACCGCGGGCCTTTTCGTGGCTTTCACCGTGGTGCTGATGCCGGTGCAACTGGTGTTCCTGTGGTCGGGCACCCGGGCCCGTTCGGATTTCCTGCCCATCTATCACCGCTGGCTGCTGCGCCTTGTCGGCATCGACGTAAAAGTCCGGGGCGAGCTTGCGCAAGGCCCGGTGCTGATGGCGTCAAACCATGCCTCCTGGCTCGACATCCCGGTGCTGGCCTCCCTTTCCCCGCTGTCGTTCATCGCCAAGCTGGAGGTGAAAAGCTGGCCGCTCTTTGGCCAGATGGCGCAACTTCAGCGTACCGTTTTTGTCAACCGCCAGCGCCGCAGCCAGACCGGCAACGCCAAATCGGAAATCGAAAAGCGCCTTGAGGCCGGCGACAAGCTGGTGCTTTTCGCCGAAGGCACCAGCAGCGACGGCAATTCGGTCCTGCCCTTCCGCACCGCCCTTTTCGGCGCCGCGGCGCTGAAGCTGCCCGGCGCCGGTTCGGGGTCTTTGGCGCCTGTCGCCGTGCAGCCTGTCTCCATTGCCTATGTCCGCCTCCACGGCCTGCCCATGGGAAGGTTTTTCCGGCCGGATTTTGCCTGGTACGGCGATATGTCGCTGGCCCCCCACCTGTGGGGGGTCTTTTGTGCCGGACCCGTCGATGTCACGGTCACGTTTCACACGCCGGTCAGCCTGGACCAGTTCGCCGACAGAAAAGCGCTGGCCCGCCACTGCGAGGCGGTGGTGCGCGCCGGGGTTGTCTCGTCCCTCACCGGGCGGGCGCTGGCGCCCGGCGATGTCAACCGGCCCGGCGCCGGCATTCAAGAGGGAAGCGCAATTGCGCCGGCGGTGTGAAAGGTCTAATGAGCGGTATACCTTAAAGAAATGGAATACCTATAGGCGCAATGATAAAATGCTCCATGTTGATGATTGTGCCAAAAAGCTAACACGTTTGGATCGACATGTTAACAAAAACATATTTTTTTAACATATTAACCGCGACATGTTAAAACCAAGCTACACCATTCCCCGATTGCCACTTCCGATCGACTTGGAAACCGTCCCGGTTCTGCGCGCATTGGCACAAGCGCACCGTTATCTGGCAGAGCTTAAGGGCTGCGCCATAGCCATTCCCAACCAAGGCATCCTAATTGACACACTGGCCCTGCAAGAAGCTAAAGCAAGTTCCGAAATTGAGAATATTGTCACAACTCAGGACGAGCTGTTTCAGGCGGAACTTTTTCCTGATGGCGCTGACACACCTGCTACAAAAGAAGTATCGCTATACCGCGACGCACTTAAATTGGGGTTTAGCCAATTGGGGAAGACTGGCGGACTCATCACCAACCGCGGGTTAGTTGAAATATTCCAACTGCTGAAACGGCGCGATGACGGGTTCCGGTCAACCCCAGGCACGGCTCTATTGAATGACAGCACCGGAGAAATTGTCTACGTCCCGCCGCAGGATCGCCATGAGATTATTATGCATATGGCAGCACTTGAAGTCTTCATCAATGACGATACGGTCTGCGACCTTGATCCACTCATCAAGATGGCGCTGATCCACCACCAGTTTGAAAGCGTACATCCCTTCCCGGACGGAAACGGGAGAATTGGACGCATTTTAAACGTCCTCTATCTAACCAGGACCGGGTTGCTCGACATCCCGATCCTGTATCTCAGCCGTCATATCACCCGGAACAAGAATGAGTATTATCGGCTTTTGCAGGCGGTACGCGATGAGGGTGTGTGGGAGGAATGGGTGCTGTTCATTCTCCAAGCTGTGGCGCAAACCGCACAAACCACGCTCGAACTGGTCGATGGGATGCGCCAGCAGATGGCCACAGTCAAAAAACGGATGCGGGCTGAATTACCCAAACTTTATTCCCAGGATCTATTAAACAACCTATTCCGCCACCCCTATACAAGAATTGACTTTGTGCAAGCCGACCTCAATGTCACCAGGCAAACGGCAGCAAAATATCTAGATACGTTGGCCGATCATAAATTTGTAAGGAAACACCAAGCAGGCCGGAACAACTACTACATTAACACTGCTCTGATGGCGCTATTTTACAAAATGTCGGAGGATGGAAAATAAAGACGCACGTTAGGGATAACCATGAAACCGGAGCCCGCCGACCGAATGAAAAAAGTCTTTCTGAAGACCTATGGCTGCCAGATGAACGTCTATGACAGCGCCCGGATGCTGGATGCGCTGGCCAGCGATGGCTTTGCGGAGACGGCCAGACTGGAAGACGCCGATCTGGTCGTGCTCAACACCTGCCACATTCGTGAAAAAGCCGCCGAAAAGGTCTATTCCGAGCTTGGCCGGGTGCGGGCCGTCAAGGCGAAGCGCGCCGAAAAGGGCAAGCCGACCGTTGTGACCGTCGCCGGGTGCGTCGCCCAGGCTCAGGGCGAGGAGATGCTGGACCGCGCTCCCGTGGTCGATCTTGTTATCGGACCGCAAAACTACCATCGCCTGCCCGGCCTTGCCGCCGCCGCCCGCTTAGGGGACCGCCGGGTCGATACCGATTTTCCGGTTGAGGATAAATTCGGCCAATTGCCGGCGCCCGGCAAAAAGCGGCTTCAGGCGCGCGGGGCTTCGGCGTTTCTCACCGTTCAGGAGGGCTGCGACCGGTTCTGCACCTTCTGCGTGGTGCCTTATACGCGCGGGGCGGAGTTTTCGCGGCCCGTTGCGGCGGTAGCGGCGGAGGCCGAGGCGCTGGTGGCCGCCGGGGTGAAGGACATCACCCTTCTGGGCCAGAACGTCAACGCCTATCACGGGGCGGGGCCGGACGGCGCCGACTGGGGCCTTGGTCAGCTATTGTTTCATCTGGCCCGCATCGATGGGCTGGCGCGGCTGCGTTACACCACCAGCCATCCGCGCGATATCGACGATGAACTGATCGCCGCCCATGGCGATCTGGATCAGGTGATGCCGTATCTGCATCTGCCGGTGCAATCGGGGTCGGACCGCATTCTGGCGGCGATGAACCGGGGGCACACCGCCGATGAATACATAGCGGTGGTCAAACGCATTCGCGCCGCCCGCCCGGACCTGGCCCTGTCTTCCGATTTCATAGTCGGGTTTCCCGGAGAGACGGACACCGATTTTGAGGCCACCATGGCCCTGATCGGCGAAATTGACTACGCTCAGGCCTATTCGTTCAAATTCTCCGCCCGGCCGGGCACCCCGGCGGCGGACCTGGGAGACGCGGTGGAGGAGAATATCAAGACCGACCGGCTGGCGCGGCTGCAGGCGCTGCTGGCGGAACAGCAAACCCGGTTCAATGCCGCCATGACCGGGCGCAAGGTGGACGTTCTGTTCGAACGCAAGGGCCGCCTGGAAGGCCAGCTGGCCGGGCGCAGCCCTTACCTGCAGGCCGTTCACGCCGAAGGTCCCGATACGCTCCTGGGCCAGATCGCCGAGGTTGAGATCCGGGCCGCGGGCCGCAACTCCCTCACCGGGGTCCTTGGACCGGTGTCCAATAGCGCAAGTTTGAAGGTGCCGGCAATTTGACCACCAAACTGCAAAATCGCGGTCTCAGCATCGAACGTCAGTCCGATGGCCGCGTGGTTCTGTCCTTTGACGACAATCGCCTGCTGGCCGAAGTCTGCGGCGAACATGACCGGCATCTGGCCCAGATCGAGGACGGCCTTGGCATTCAGGCCGCACCCCACGGCAACCACATCGTTCTGACCGGCTCACCCGGTGACGTAAGTCTTGCCAAATCCGTCCTCACCGGTCTTTACCAGCGTGTCGCCAAGGGCCAGAGCATCGGCCCGAACGAAGTCGATGGGGCGATGCGGCTGGTGGAGGATGCCCCCCATATCGTCGCCGGGGAGGCCGGCGGCAACGAAATCGTGCGCACCCGCCGCCGGACGGTGCGCCCGCGTTCGCCGCGCCAGGCGCAATATCTGAAAGCCATGGCGGAAAAGCCTCTGGTGTTCGGTGTCGGCCCGGCGGGGACCGGCAAGACCTATCTGGCCGTGGCGGTGGCGGCCTCGTGGCTGGAGCGCGGGCTGGTCGATCGCATCATCCTCTCCCGCCCCGCTGTCGAGGCCGGCGAGCGGCTTGGTTTTCTGCCCGGCGACATGCGGGAGAAAGTCGATCCTTATTTACGCCCGCTCTATGACGCGCTCTATGACTGTCTGCCCGAAGCCCACGTGGCCCGCGGGCTGGAAACCGGTCAGATCGAGATCGCGCCTCTGGCCTTCATGCGCGGGCGCACCCTTGCCAATGCCTTTGTCATTCTGGACGAGGCGCAGAACTGCACCCAGATGCAGATGAAGATGTTTCTCACCCGCCTGGGCGAAAACAGCCGCATGGCCGTTACCGGCGACCCCAGCCAGGTCGATCTGCCGACCGGTGTGCCTTCGGGGTTGCATCAGGCGCTGTCCCTGCTCAAGGGCGTTGCCGATGTGGATATCATCCGTTTTGGCTCCGGGGATGTGGTGCGCCACCCGCTCGTTGCCCGCATCGTCGATGCCTACGAGGCCAACGCCAAAACCTCCGATGCCGACTGACGGGGCCGAGAACCTGAACATCGACATTGCCTGGCAAGGTACGCCCTGGCCTGACCCGGCCACCGCCGAAGCCACCGCTCTTGGGGCAGCACGCACCGCCCTTGCCGCCGCGCAAGGGCCGGTCGCCGCGCGGGCCAGACGTTCAGGCGCCGAGCTTAGCCTGGTCATGGCCAACAATGCGTTTGTGCGCGGGTTGAATTGCAACTGGCGGGGCCAGGACAAAGCGACCAACGTGCTGTCGTTCCCGGCCATGGACGAAATTCCGGCCAAGGGGGTTCCGGTCATGCTCGGCGATGTGGTCGTGGCGCGCGAAATCCTGATTGCCGAGGCGCGGGCGCAAAACAAACCCTTCCATCATCATCTCGCCCATCTGGTCTGTCACGGTACTTTGCATCTTTTGCAATACGACCACTTGACCGATAATGACGCAAAGGCAATGGAATCACTTGAAACGACTATTCTCGCCGAAATGGGGATCCCCGATCCTCACGCCCCGGTAAGGACCCCTTGAACAGACCGGCCGCCCCCAACCGCGCCCGGCTTTGGTGACATGGCAGATCTTCAAACCAGACCTTCCCCCGACCCCGCCCCGCCGTCAAAAGGGGGCGAGGATTTTTTCGATCGTATCGTGGCTGCCCTTCGCAACGCCTTTGGCGGCGACAGCGCGGCAAATTTGCGCTCCAGTCTTGAAGGCATATTGGAGGATACCAGCAAATCCGGCGCCTTCAGCCAGACCGAACGTTTCATGCTGCACAATATTCTGCAGTTTTCCGGTAAACGCATCGAAGATGTCATGGTGCCACGGGCCGATATCGTCGCCATTGAGGCCTCAGCGACACTTGCCGAACTGATGGTGACCTTTCAGGAGGCGGGCCATTCGCGCCTTGTCGTCCACGACGAGACCCTGGACAACCCGCGCGGCATGATCCACATCAAGGACCTTCAGGCCTGGCTGACCCGGCGGGTCAAGAAACGCCGCATCAAACCCAATGGCGAAACCGCCGCCCCGGAGGCCAAGGCCAATGGCAAGCGGTCATCAAAAAAAACCGCCAAGGCATCCAAAGGTCCGGTATGGGAGTTTTTCCCCTCCGATTTCCGCCGCACCATCGCCAATTCGCGCATGATTCGCGACATTTTATACGTGCCGCCGTCGATGCGCGCCGTCGAACTCTTGCTCAAAATGCAGTCGACCCATACCCACATGGCGGTCGTGGTCGATGAATATGGCGGCACCGACGGTCTGGTGACCATCGAGGATCTTGTCGAGGAGATCGTCGGCGATATCGAGGATGAGCACGATATCGACGAAGGCCCCGCGGTGCGCGAGATCGGCGATGGTGCCTATGCCGTCAATGCGCGCGCACCAGTCGGCGAGCTTGAAGCGGCCCTGGGGCTTTCCCTTGGCCTTGACGACGACGAGGAGGAATACGACACCGTCGGCGGGTTGATCGTGTCGCTCGTTGGCCGGGTGCCGGGGCGCCGCGAGGTTATCAAACATCCGGCGGGGATTGAATTCGAAGTGGTGGACGGCGACCCGCGGCGCGTAAAACGCTTGCGGGTCCAAACCGGCATCTCGGCAGATGAGCCCACCCGGCCCAAACTCCAACGGACACCGGCCACGCAAAAGCCGGACCCCGATCCCAAACCCAAACCCAAACCCAAACCCGACGCCGACACGCAATGATTGCTTTTGGGGGATCGCGGCCATGATCTGGCTGCGCCGGTTCATCGCCGCAATTACCGTGAGCTGGGGGTGGCGGCGCCTGGTGATCTCCGCTCTGGCCGGCGGGTTCGCCGCCCTGGCTCTGGCGCCCCTTTTCTTTTTGCCGGCGCTGTTTGTCTCCTTTCCCATTCTTGTGTGGCTGCTGGACGGGGTGACCGAACCGGGACCGGGGGAAAAGCGCCTGGGGGTATATGTTCAGGCCTTCGGCATCGGCTGGGCCTTCGGATTTGGTTATTTTCTCGCCGGCCTTTATTGGGTCGGCTTTGCTTTTCTGGTTGATGCGGCGGACTTTGCCTGGATGTTGCCGTTTGTGGCGGTGGCCCTGCCGGGCGGGCTGGCCATCTTCACCGGCCTGGCCACGGTGATTGCCCGGGCTCTTGGCGGCGCCCTGGGCGCTTCAGGCACCGGCCAGGGTGCTGGCCGGTGCCTGGTGCTGGCGGCGAGCTGGACGGCCGTTGAGCTGGCGCGCGGCAGTGTTCTGACCGGATTTGCCTGGAACCGCCTTGGTCAGGCGCTGGCCGGATCGGACGCGCTCATGCAAGGGGCGGCATTTGTCGGCGACCTTGGGCTGACCTTCTTTTTGGTCGCGGTGGCCGCCGCGCCGGCAACCCTTGCCGACCGTGAGGGGCCAATGCGCGGCTGGCGGGCGCCGGCGGGCGCTCTTATCGCTCTTGGGGCCTTGTGGGTCGCCGGGGATTACCGGATATCCCTGGCGACAGATGCCTCGGTCGAGGGCGTGCGGCTCCGGCTGGTGCAGCCGGCGATCGGCCAGAAGGAAAAATGGCTTCCGGCCAACCGGTCCCGCATCATTGCCGAGTATCTGGAGCTTTCCGACGCCGCCACATCGCCTGAGACCATGGGCATTGAAGGGGTGAGCTACCTTGTGTGGCCCGAAACCGCCCTGCCTTTGCTGTTGCAGCGCGAGCCGCAGGTTGTCGCCGCCATTGCCGCCCTGTTGCCAGCCAATACAATATTGCTGACCGGCGGGGTCAGAGCGGAGCCGCGCCCGGGCGCTAACTCCCGCGGCCGCAATAATGTTTACAACGCCGTTCTGGCCATAGATGGCGAGGGCCGTTTTGTTGACCGATATGACAAACGCCGTCTGGTGCCGTTTGGCGAGTTTCTGCCTTTTCAGGACCTGCTCGAGCGCTGGGGTATCAACCAGCTGACCAGGCTGCCGGGTGGTTTTACCGCGGGCACCGGCAAGCGGCTGATGAGGGTCGGCGGCGGGCCGGCTTTTGCGCCGCTTATCTGTTATGAAATTATTTTTTCCGGCGATGTCGCGCCTGCCGAGGGCCAGGGCGAGGGCCAGGGTGAGGGCGAGGGCCGGCCGGGCTGGATTCTCAACCTCACCAACGATGCCTGGTTTGGTGACAGTGCCGGACCCTATCAACATTTGGCCCAGGCAAGGCTTCGCGCCGTCGAGGAGGGCCTGCCCGTGGTACGGGCGGCCAATACCGGCGTCTCGGCCGTCATTGACCCCTTCGGACGGATTGTCGATCAACTTGATTTAAATCAACGCGGCGCCTTGGACTCCGCACTACCACTTGCGCTGAATGAAACCATTTATGTAAAATTCCGCGCCATCCCAACTATAATTTTAATAGTGTTTATATTTATAATTCGCTTGTGGCGAAATTTTACTACACCTAATCTATAAATAGCTAAAATTAAATTTATAAATTTGCTTTCCACTTGACCAAACGGAATTTTGGCTTTAGAAATTGGTAGTATGACACGTTGCAGTTGTGGTGCGTCACCCTCTTATCCAGCCTATGCCCTCACGTCCCACTAAGCGAATGGCTGCCGAAGATTACGAAACTCGATGAACAAAACGCAGAAATCTCCGCACCCCATCGATCAGCACGTTGGCGGGCGCGTCCGCCAGCAGCGAATGTTCGTCGGAATGAGCCAGGAACAGTTGGGGGAAAGGTTGGGGCTCACATTTCAGCAGATTCAGAAATACGAGAAGGGCACCAACCGGGTCAGCGCCTCGCGCCTGTGGGAAATGTCAAAAGTTTTCGATGTCCCGATCAGCTTCTTTTTTGAAGGCACCGAAACAAACACCGTCGCAGACACCCACGGCCAGGCGGGATTTGCCGAATCCGGCCAAAATAAATTCGAAAGTGGAAGTGATTCGGAACGCCTCCGCCTCAACCGCTATTTCGTCCAGATAAGCGACCCCTCGCTTCGCCGCGCCGTCATCGACCTGGCAAAATCCATCGCCGGAACAAATGCCAGCCGCAAGAGCAATGCTTGACTGACCCCAAAGCCTTTGCGACAAAGCCGGATGATCTGGGTGTCGGAGTTATCCACTCGAAATCCTGACAGCGCGACCTGACCCTTCAGCGACAGTCCCGGCCCTCATCACTTCATGGCATCGGGAAAAGTCATTGGGGGCGAGGCCAATGCCGTTTGGTGCCATTTGGGGAGCTTGGATGCGAACACTTCAAATTTGGCGGAGCGAAAACGGCGATGGAAGATTATCTTTTTACCAGTGAATCTGTATCGGAAGGCCACCCGGACAAGGTCTGCGACCGGATATCGGATGCCATTGTCGACGGCTTTCTGGCCGCTCAGCAGCAATCTCGCGTCGCGGTGGAAACCCTGACCACCACCAATCTGGTGGTCCTTGCCGGCGAAGTCCGCGGGCCCGCAAGCATGGACGCGGCCCGCATGGAGGAATTGGCCCGGAATTGCGTCCGCGATATCGGTTACGAGCAGAACGGCTTCCATTGGGAGAACATGGAGGTTCAGGTCCATGTTCACGAGCAATCCGCCGATATCGCCCAGGGCGTCGATGCCTCGGGCAACAAGGACGAAGGCGCCGGCGATCAGGGCATCATGTTCGGCTACGCCTGCCGCGAAACCGATGTGCTGATGCCGGCCCCGATTCATTTTGCCCACCAGATCCTTCACGACATGGCCAAGGCGCGCCATGAGGGGCGGGCACCGGGCCTGGCGCCGGATTCCAAAAGTCAGGTCACCCTGGCTTATGAAAACGGCAAACCGGTCCGGGCGACATCGGTGGTGGTCTCAACCCAGCACGCCGAGGGCATCGACCAGAAGGCCATGCGCGAACTCGTCCGCCCTTTTGTCGAATCTGTGCTGCCCCGGGGCTGGATGTGCCCCGAGGAGGAATTTTACGTCAACCCGACGGGAAAATTCGTCATCGGCGGCCCCGATGGCGATGCCGGCCTGACGGGGCGCAAGATCATCGTCGATACCTATGGCGGCGCGGCGCCCCATGGCGGGGGGGCCTTTTCGGGCAAGGACTCCACCAAGGTCGACCGCTCGGCGGCCTATGCGGCCCGCTACCTGGCCAAGAACGTCGTTGCCGCCGGCCTGGCGAACAAATGCACCATTCAACTGGCCTATGCCATCGGCGTTTCCAAACCGCTGTCGATCTATATCAAGCTCGACAAAGCCTCGCCCATCTGCCCGAACAAGCTTTCCGGGGCGCTGACCGAGGTGATGGATCTGAGCCCGCGCGGCATTCGCGAGCACCTCAAACTTGACCGGCCGATCTATGAGCGCACCGCCGCCTATGGCCATTTTGGCCGCACGCCCGAAGACGATGGCGGCTTTTCGTGGGAGAAGACCGACCTGGTTGAGGATATCAAATCCGCCCTGACCTGAAATGGCGGCCCATCGGGCAAATTTCCATGACCGAAGCTTCCGACCACCCCCGCCGTAAACTGATTTACGGCCGGCGGCAGGGCCACCGCCTGCGCGGGCGTCAGGCCCGGCTGATGGAAACGCTTCTGCCCCGCCTTATGGTGCCGGCGGCAGCGCGCGGCCAGCTTGACCCGCAGCACTTGTTCCCGACGCGCTCGGGCGAAAGCGGAAAAACCATTCGCCTTGAAATCGGCTTTGGCGGCGGCGAGCATCTTCTGGCGCGCGCCGCGGCCAGCCCGCAAACCGGCTTCATCGGCGCCGAGCCCTTTGTCAACGGTGTGGCCAAGCTGCTTGCCGGCATTGACGGGCAGGGCCTTGAGAACATCCGCATTCATGCAGATGACGCCCGCGATCTGATCGCGTGGCTGGCCCCGGCCTCCATCGCCCATGTCGATGTTCTTTATCCCGACCCCTGGCCCAAAACCCGGCACCACAAACGGCGGCTCGTCTGCCCGGCCACCATTGCCGAGCTTGCGCGGATCATGCGGTCCGGGGCCAAGCTTATTTTCGCCAGTGATATCGCGGACTATGTCGGGTGGACCGAAGCTCTGATGGCGGCCTCGCCGGCGTTCAAACCGACAGGCTCAGATTGCCGCCAGCCGCCAAAGGACTGGCCCTCCACCCGATATGAAAAAAAGGCCCTGGCCGCGGGAAGGGTGCCGACCTACCTCACCTTCCGGCGGCTATAGCTCATTGCATCGGTCAAAGGCCGATACCGGCGGTTTTACCCGTAGGCGCCGAACCGGTGCGACAGGCCGACGCCGATATCCTTCAGCACCCGGTAGATGTCCTCCATCGGCCTGATGTAGTCGGCGTGGATTTTGGGATAGCCGCGCGCCTGGCCGGTTTCGTAGCTCGACGGCTCGGTCAACCCCGCAAGCCGGCCTTCGGTTTCGGTGGCGGGAAAGACGTCACGCAGAATTGCCGCGGCTTCGGGCACCCGCATCGCCATCAGCAGTTCCAGCACGGTTTCGCGGCTCACGTCGCCGCGGGCCGAAAAGGCCGGAAGCCGTGCGGCCAGCAGAGCCAGCCGCATGATCAGCGCCAGCCGGACCGCATGCAGGAGATGGGGTTCGTCTTTTTTCGCCAGCGACGCCCCCTGTCCCTGGCCGCCATCGAGGCCGATCTCGTCCAGCGCCGCGTGCAGGGAAATGGCATCGGTGCGCAAGCGGTTCTGTAGCCGTGAGACGGCGTTGAAACGGGCATTGTCGGCCACCAGCCGGGCCAGCGTCAGGCAGGCCGCCGTGGTGCCCGGTTCGCTGCGGCCATAGGCTCGCGCCACCCAGAAGCCGCCGTCGAATATCGCCCCGTAGGCGGCCATGGCGGTGAGGCTCGACTGGCGTTTGGAAAACGCCACCATATCCATGACCATCCCCATGCGCGGCGAGCGGCGGGCCAGTTCGACAAAGCGGTCAAATTCGGGGCCGGCGGCAAGGCCGATGCCGGCGACGACATTGACCGCATAGCCCAGTTGCTGGAGGATGGCGTTGTGGGGGATGGCGCGGATGCGGCTCAGATCCTCGGCCAGGGACGCCGGGCGGTCGGCATCGGGCCGCCGGGTCTGGCGCGAGCCGGTGCGGTGCAAAAGGTTGGTGCCAAAGGCGCCGATGGCGGCCCGGTAATCGTGATCTTCAAACAGGTTCTGCTGCCAGGCCCGCAAGGCACGGTAAAAGTCCCAGGTAAAGGCGATATCGCTGTAAAACGGGTCGTCCTCGACCGCCATGGGTTCGGGTGGGGCTTCGGCCTCAAGCAGCCCCGCAACCGTCACACATGCAAGGTCAGGACGGCTCAGGGCGACAAAGCCGTCGCCGCCCTGAAAGCTGGTTTCATGTTTAAGCGCGATGCCCGCCCGGGCGAAATTCCACCGCGCCCAGGGGGTCATTACGTAGTGCTGCCGGGCACCAAGGCCTGAAGGGTGACAGCCCCGACCGACGGATTCGCCATGGGTATTGAAGATCAGCGCTTCGATATCGTTTATGCCGCGGCTGGCCAGGTGGCGGGCCAGTTGAATTTGCAGCCGCTCGATGGCCAGACCGGCGGGGATCTGACCAAAAAAACGCCCGGCATCGGAAAACCCGGTCTGGATGGCGATGCGGCCGCGTTTGCGGGCATAAGCCATATAGGATGGGTTATCGAGAAGCTGCTCGATCAGCCGGCCGCCGCGTTCAAGGGCCGCAGGGGTTTCGAACAGCGGCGAGATATCGACCTGTTCCTCGACCCCGAAGAGGCGGGCAAAATAGATCGCCGCCAGAATGGAGAACGGGCTTTCGCATTCGGCGATGAGGAAGCGGATCGGGGTTTGCGCATCGATATGCTTGACGATCTCGGCCATCAGCATGAATTGGCGCCGGGCGGTGGTCTGCTCGTGGTCCAGATTGCCAAAATTGACCTTGACCGGTTTGACGCTTGCGATCATTTCGGTCAGGCGCGCCTGGGCCAGGCGGCTTTGCACCGTGCCTTCGCCGGGAAGATCGAGATATTCGCGCATGGCATTGCGCATCTGAATGGCATTGACCCGCAGGTGGATATGGCTGGTCCCCAGCCCGTTGCCCGCCAGGTCCGCTTTGAGCAGGATCAGCGCCTCGCGGGCGCCATCGTCGGGCGCGGCTGCGATGGCGGGGTCCAGGAGCTCCAGAACCGGGGCGGTGGTGACAAGCCGGTCGCTATCGCCACCGGTCAGCCGGTTGGCGGCGTTGCGGAAGGCATCGTCATCATTCAGGTCGGCGGCGAAGGCGGCCTCATCCCTGGCGGCGCTTTCGGCACCGCGGGCCAGACGGTCGCAGATGGCTTCGACGGCCCGGCCGTAAGGTCCGGCGCCTTCGCCATCGCCTTTGGGCAAGGCCCCGGCATTGGCGCTAAGCCGGGCAAGCTGGCGGGATTTTTCCTCAAGACGGAAACGGATGGAATCCCACCAGCGGATATCGGAGCGCCCGTCGATGTCGTAACCGACCCAGCTTGCCACCGTCATCGGGGCGGGCACCAGCGCCGCCCATTGCAGGGGATAAAGCTCCCGCGCCACCGCCAGTATGCGGCTCGACAGGGCTCGAACGGCCACCTGGACATGGGCCAGCGCCGCCTGGGTCTCGTCGTGCTCCAGGCTAAGGGAAATGTCGGGATCGGGGGCGTGGGCCAGGCCATCGAGGCGGGCAATGGCGGCCTTGCGGTCATCCTCGTTCGATGCCGCGGCGATGTCGGCCAGAATGTGGCGCATGGCGGTGGGCAGCGCGAAGGTTGGATGGGCCGTCAGCACCAACCCGTAACTGGGCCGCTGCCAGCGGGCGGCAAAAGCCTCAAAGCTCATATTCTCGTCTTCGGCCTGCCCACGCACCATGGCTTGGAAGGCGGCCAGGGCCTCAGCTTCGGTGCGGCAGCCCAGATAGGCTTTGAGCCGGTCGGCCCGGTCGATGAGCGCCCGGTCGGCAAGATGCTTGGCCAGGCCCTCGAGCCCGTCAACGGTCGCCGCCCCGGTTTCAATGTCGTGACTGATGTCAAAGGCGAGCAATTTGACCGGATTGGATTGCGGGTCATGTTCGGTCAGGCCGCGATGCTGGACCAGCAGGTCCAGGTAGCGCGCGGCCAGAGCCTGAGGCGGTTTTGGTTTTGGTTTTGCCATTTCGGCTCCGTTATTACATCCAAGAAGGCCGCTTCCATCACTTAAGGAAGCACCACGGCGCAAGCGCTGTCGCCGGGGGCATCGCAAAGGCCAAAGCGCACCGGCTCGCTCTCCTCGCCATCGGCGTAGACCAGTTGCACCGCCGCCCATTTTGCGGTGCCAAGGGGCATGGTGATATAGGGTGGCCATTTTTCGGTATCGATGGCGTTGGGGCGCTGGGGGTCGCAGGGCGGCATGGGGAAATACTCACCCAGGCCATCGTCATTGATGGAAAAGCGCACCTCGCTCAGCCCGCAGCGATAGGACTGGAGCATGGTGAAATAGACCAGTTGCCGGCCGCCAAAATTTCGAAACGCGATCCAGTTGGCCTTGATCAGCGGCAGAATGGTCTTTTCCTGGCCCAGGATCTGGCCCAAGGCCGGACCGTTGGCGGTGCCCCAGACAAGGGCGAAGGCCAGCGCCCCTGCAAGATGGGAAAATCGTCTCATGGGCAGTCTCCAATTCAACCGGCGGGTTGGCGCCGGCGCGAAGCTATATCACGAAGCCGGCGTAACCACCCGCATGGTGAGGTTGATCCTGCCGCCGTGGGGAAAAAGGTCTCCGTGGCGGTCGAGCAGTTTCGAGGAGCCGGCAAGGATGCGGTCAACGCCATGAAAGGCCAGCCGGCTCGCCCCCTCCAGCACCATGGCGTCACCGTTGGCAAGGCGGAAGGATTGTGTTGCGCCTTTTCGCGCCGTGCCGCCAAGGCGGAAGACCGCTGTATCGCCGAGAGACAACGACACTATGGGCGCACCCAAATCGGCTTCATCGCGGTCCTGATGCAAGCCCAGTTTTGCGCCGGGCCCATAATGGTTGATCAGGCAGGCCTGGGGCGCCCGTGGGCATCTGGCCAGGTCTTTCCATACCTGCAAAAGCCGCGCCGGAATGGCTGGCCACGGCAAACCGGTCTGGGGATGATGGGGCCCATAGCGATAACCGCCCGCCTGGTCCGAAATCCAGCCAAGGGCGCCGCAATTGCTCATGGTCACCGAAAACGGCTTGCCGGTGCGCGGCATTTTCGGGGTGACCAGAGGCGCATCACCAAGGATGGCGGCGATATCGTCCAGCAGCGCCGCTTGCGCGGTCACGTCAAGGTATTCGGGCTCAAAGCGCATCAGCTTCCCAGGGCGCGCCGGAAGGCCGCGGCCAGCCGCTTGTCGCTCCAGTAGCGTCTCCGAAGCTGCTCCGGCGCCGTTTTGAGTTCCTGGTCGTCGCGCGGCACCCAGCCAATGCGTACCGGGCGGCCACGGCGGCCCTCCTCATGGTCATACATAGCCGCCATGATCTCGACCACGCGTTTGGCGTGGCTGAACGCGGTGAGGTCATGCTCGTCCTGAGGCGCCGTCAGGTCGGAACTGGCGACAACGAGACATCTGACGCCGCGTTTCATGCAATTGGAAACGAGCCTGCCGGCGTTGACCACGTCCTGCCAGTGAACATCGGCGGCGGCTCCGGGGTCGGCTGAACTGGCCAGATGGATCAGCGCATCGGAAATCTCAAAGGCCCGGCGCACCTTGCGGTCCTCATAGTCAATGAACTCCAGATTGGCGCGAATGTCGGCCCCTGGCCGAATGTCGATACCGATGGTGTCGGGGAAGAAGCCGGCAAGCCGGCGGCCGACATTTCCTTCCGACCCGGTAATGAGGATTCTCATGGGAGAAGGTTTAAGGTTGAGGAATATCGGTCGTCAAGCCGCTCCCCCACCCTGGTTTTTTTCCTGATGAAGCCTGTGCCATCCCGCTCCCCCACCCGGCCACCCCCCCGGCCACCCCATAGATTGTATCCTGGGGGTGGCCGGGTGGGGGAGCGGGATGGCACAGGCTTCATCAGGAAAAACTAGCGGGATGGCGTGAGACTTCATCACCAAAAAACCGGGAGCCGGACGGCGCCACTTCAAAAAACTCTACCGGCTCTAACCGCCCAGCTGCGCCATGGCGGCCTGGATTTTTTCAATCCGTTCGCGCTTGTTGGCGGGAAGGATCATCTCGACGCCGGCCCGCTCATTTACTTTTTCGACCAACAGATCATAGGCGCGCTTGTCAGTTGGCGACAGCTCGGAGATCAGCCGTGGCGGCACCAGATCCGAAATCTGTTTCTGCACATTGACCAGCTGGGTCATCAGCGTCGTGGACCTGTTGCCGCCGATAAAGGCCACTTCAAGGTTGTTCGACAGCCGGCGCAGCCGTTCCAGGCGTTGTTTTTTTTCGCCAAGCAGTGGCGGTTCAAGCAGCTTATCGACGGCCTTGGAGAGGTTCTTCAGCGTGTCGTCCTTCTCCAGATCGACGAATTCCTTGCCGAGAATCTTAAAGGCACCGCGATAGGCTTCGGCCCGGTCCTCGATTTCCGATGTGGAGAGCCCCTCGGGTCCGGCACGGGCCTCGATCCGCTGAATCTCGTCCTGAAGCTTGGCCAGCTGTTTGGCGTCAGCGGGGGTAATATCGACTTTAAGACCCTGCAAACGCTTGATGTCGCGCTCCATCGCCTTGAGGGTCAGCGCGTTCTGATCGGCCTGATTGGGCAGTGTTGCGGAAAAGATCTCCGCGGAAAAATCGAGTGGCGGAGCGATGCGCGGCTTGCCGGTCAACGGTGAAATCTGCTGCGATTTCAGGGTGGATTGAAGGCCCTGGGACGCAATGGCATTCAAGGCGCTGAGACTCATACCAACACTCCTTTTGGCCACAGTCTGCAGGTACGCGGTTAACATGTCATTAACCTGACGACGAACCAGCCCCCCAAAGATGTTCTAAATTTCCGATCTATGGCGAGGAAATGGCCATCGGTTCTTGCGGCAATGGAAGGCGCTGCCTATATAGCGGGCGAGCACAATCCCCAATATCCGTCTCTGGGGGCCGGAACCGTTGTTGCGGTAAAGGCGCTTCGAAATGAAGGCCCTGCCCGGCTCGCCGTGGAAGAAGGAAAAAAATATGTCGAAAGTCATCGGTATCGACCTTGGCACCACCAACTCCTGTGTCGCCATCATGGACGGCAAGGATCCAAAGGTCATCGAAAACTCCGAAGGGGGGCGGACAACGCCGTCCATGGTTGCCTTTACCGACGACGGCGAGCGCCTTGTCGGCCTGCCGGCCAAGCGTCAGGCGGTGACAAACCCGGAGAACACCCTTTTTGCCGTCAAGCGCCTGATCGGCCGCCGGTTCAACGATCCGATGGTGGAAAAGGATAAAAAGCTCGTCCCCTTTCCCATCGTCAAGGCCGACAATGGCGATGCCTGGGTCGAGGCCCAGGGCAAGAAATATTCTCCCAGTCAGGTCTCGGCCTTCATCTTGCAGAAAATGAAGGAGACCGCCGAAAGCTTCCTTGGTCAGACCGTGACCCAGGCCGTCATCACCGTGCCGGCCTATTTCAACGACGCCCAGCGCCAGGCGACCAAGGATGCCGGCAAGATCGCCGGCCTTGAAGTCCTGCGCATCATCAACGAGCCGACCGCGGCGGCGCTGTCCTACGGCCTTGACCGTAAAGACGGCGAGATCATCGCGGTTTACGATCTGGGCGGCGGCACATTCGATGTGTCGATTCTGGAAATCGGCGATGGGGTCTTCGAGGTTAAATCGACCAACGGCGATACCTTCCTCGGCGGCGAGGATTTCGACATCCGCCTGGTCGACTATCTGGCCAAGGAGTTCAAGAAGGAGAACGGCATTGATCTGCGCGGCGACAAGCTTGCCCTGCAACGCCTGAAGGAGGCCTCGGAGAAAGCCAAGATCGAGCTGTCCTCGGCCACCCAGACCGAGATCAACCTGCCCTTCATCACCGCCGACAAATCCGGCCCCAAGCATCTGACCATGAAACTGACCCGGGCCAAGTTCGAGAGCCTGGTCGAGGATCTCATCGCCCGGACGATGAAGCCGTGCGAGCAGGCGCTGAAAGATGCCGGCCTGAAACCCGGCGAGATCGATGAGATCGTCCTGGTCGGTGGCATGACCCGCATGCCCAAGGTGCAAGAAGTGGTCAAAACCTTCTTTGGCAAGGAGCCCCATAAGGGCGTCAACCCCGACGAGGTCGTGGCCATCGGCGCCGCCATTCAGGGCGGGGTGCTGCAGGGCGACGTCAAGGACGTGCTGCTGCTCGACGTAACCCCGCTGTCCCTTGGCATCGAGACGCTTGGCGGCGTGTTCACCCGGCTGATCGACCGCAATACCACCATCCCGACCAAGAAGAGCCAGACGTTTTCGACCGCCGACGACAATCAGTCCGCCGTGACCATTCGCGTCGGTCAGGGCGAACGCGAGATGTCGTCTGACAACAAGCTTCTGGGCCAGTTCGATCTTGTCGGCCTGCCGCCATCGCCGCGCGGCGTTCCGCAGATCGAGGTTACCTTCGACATCGACGCCAACGGCATCGTCAACGTCTCGGCCACCGACAAGGCGACCGGCAAGGAGCAGTCGATCCGCATTCAGGCTTCCGGCGGGCTGTCCGACGCCGACATCGAGCAGATGGTCAAGGACGCCGAAGCCCATGCGGACGAGGACAAGAAAAAACGCGAGCTCGTCGACGCCAGGAACCAGGGCGAGGCTTTGGTGCACTCGACCACCAAAACCCTGGAAGACCTTGGCGACAAGGTTGCCGAGGCTGACAAAAGCGTCGTCGAGGCGGCGCTGGAAGATCTCAAGTCGGCGCTGGAAGGCGAGGATACCGAGATCATCACCGCAAAATCGGAAACCCTGGCCCAGGCGTCGATGAAACTCGGCGAGGCCATGTACCAGGCCGCCGAAGCCGCCGGCAACGAAACCGAAGGGGCCGACGGCCAGACCGGCTCGGAGGCGGGCGACGATGTGGTGGATGCCGATTTTGAGGAAGTCAAAGACGACGACGAAAAGAAATCGGCTTAAGGTACGGGGACGCAGCAGGTGGATTTGCCGCCCCGCAACCATCGACGTATATACATCCGGCGCGTCTTCGGCGCGCCGGATGTACTGTATTAGGACCTCGGGGGCATGGCCAAGCTGGACTATTACGAACTGCTCGGCGTTGAACGCAGCGCTGGCGACAAGGTGATCAAATCAGCTTTCCGCAAGCTGGCGATGAAATACCATCCGGACAAGAACCCCGGAGATGCCGAGGCCGAGATCAGGTTCATGGAGGTTTCCGAGGCCTATGAGCGGCTGAAGGACCCCGACAGCCGCGCTGCGTATGACCGCTATGGCCATGCGGCGTTCGAAAATGGCGGCGGCGGCTCGGCGGGTGGATTTCACGGCGATTTCGGCGCTTCATTCTCCGATATTTTTGATGACCTGTTCGGCGATTTCATGGGCGGACAGCGCAGCGGCCGGCGATCAGACGGGATCGAGCGCGGCTCTGATTTGCGCTACAATATGGACATCAGCCTCTGGGATGCCTACTCGGGCAAAACCGCCGAAATCGAGGTGCCGACGTCGACGTCCTGCGAGCCCTGCAACGGCACGGGCGCCAAGCCGGGCACCAGTCCCTCCCCATGCTCGACCTGCCATGGCGCGGGAAAAATTCGCGCCACCCAGGGCTTTTTCACCATCGAGAGAACCTGCGCCGCCTGTCAGGGGCGCGGTGAGCAGATCGACAATCCGTGCGCGGCCTGCGCCGGTCAGGGGCGGGTTCGAAATGAACGCATCCTGTCGGTCAACATTCCCGCCGGCGTCGAGGACGGCACCCGGATCCGGGTAACCGGCGAGGGCGAGGCGGGAACCCGCGGCGGGCCACCGGGTGATCTGTACATATTCCTGTCCATCAGCCCCCATGACGTGTTCCAGCGCGATGGCGCCGATATTTTTTGCATTGTGCCGGTCTCCATGGTGACCGCCGCCCTTGGCGGTTCGGTCGAGGTGCCGACGGTCGATGGCGGGCGCACCAAGGTTACGGTCCCCGAAGGCACCCAGGCCGGCAAGCAGTTCCGCCTCAAGGGCAAGGGCATGCCGGTGCTCAGAACCCAGCGCCATGGCGATATGTACATTCAGGTCACGGTGGAAACACCGCAAAACCTGTCCAAACGCCAAAAAGAGCTTCTTGGCGAATTCGAGACCCTATCAAGCGAAGAGACCCACCCCGAGGCGGCGGGCTTTTTCACCAGGGTCAAGCATTTCTGGAGCGGGCCGGTGTCTTGAACAAAAACGCTCTAATTTTGGTCCTCCGGCAAGACCGGTAGAGGCAGAACGTCTATGCCCTCGTCGCGCAGGGCCTTGGCGTCCTCAAGTGTTGCCTCGCCGTAAATGCCGCGTTTGCCGGCTTCGGGCGGGCCTTCGGGCTTCACCTTCGATGTATCGTCGCCGTGGGTCTTGGCATCCGTCCCGCTTTCGGTTTCGGCATAGTAGATACGCCGCGCCTCTTCGGCGAAGCGGTCGCCGACATAGTCCGCATTGGCTTCGACTTGGGTACGCAACGCCCGCACGGCGTCACGGAACGCCATGGCCTTTTCGTCCTGCCTTCCCAGCCCTGACGGCAAAACCGGATTTCCGCCCTGGGGCACCAGCCCTTCCCGCGCATTGGCCTTGACCGGCAGCCCCGGCGTCATCAGCGCCTTTTCAATTTTCGACGAGCCGCAAACCGGGCAGGCCAGGGCCCCTTGGGCGCTTTGGGCCTCATAGCCGACGCTATCGCGGAACCAGCCTTCAAAACTGTGGTCGGACACGCATTTGAGATCATAACGGATCATGGCACGTCAGGCCGGGGTCAGCATCTTGTCGAGACCGCCGGCGCGCTCAAGGGTGTTAAGGTCGTCAAAACCACCGACATGGGTGTCACCGACAAAAATTTGCGGCACCGAAGTCCGCCCCCCGGCGCGGGCTGTCATCTGAGCGCGCGCCGACAGGTTCACGGTCACGTCGTGCTCGATATAGGCCACGGCCTTACCCTGCAGCAGACGTTTTGCCGCCGTGCAATAGGGGCATCGCATGGTCGTGTAAATTTCGACTTTCGACATCGGCGACAATCCAGCATTCGGTTTTTTGCTTTGCGCGGCACCGGCCCGAGGGGGCAGAAAATTTGTGCTGCACAGTACCTTATAAGGGAATTTGTGCCGGGCCCACAACCCGCGCAAAGGCAAGCACATCAACCGCCGCCGCACCGCCGCGCAAAAGCGCCCGGGCCGCGGCGGTGACTGTTGCCCCGGTGGTGTAGACATCATCGACCAACAGCACCCGCGCCCCTTCGATGCGCCGCAGATATCTCGGTTCGACGGCAAAAGCCCCTCGAACATTGGCGGCGCGCTGGCGGGCGTTGAGCCCGATCTGGGCCCGGGTCGAGCGGGTGCGGCGCAAAAGATCGGGCAGCGCCGCCTTGCCGGTGATCCGGGCGATGGCGTTGACCAGAAGCGCCGCCTGGTTGTGTTTGCGCTGCCATAGCCGCCGGCGATGTAAAGGGATCGGCGCCATCAGGTCGGCATCGGCCAGCAGCTCGGCTCCGGCGCGGGCCATCCATTGCGCCATGAGCGGGGCGTGATCGGTGCGGTCCCGGAATTTAAGGGCCGACACCAGCCGGCGGGCCGGCCCGTCATGGACGGCAACGGCGCGGGCGCGGGCGAACACCGGCGGCCGGGCGATGGCCTCGGCGCAAAGGGCTTCGCCGCTTGGCGCATCGGGGTTGACGCTGTATGGAAACGGCAGACCAAGCCGGGGGCACAAGGGCCACTCGATGAAATCGATCGCAAGCCAGCATGTAACGCAAACCGCGCCGGTGACCGCGGTCTGGGTGTTGCAGGCGGCGCAGCGCGGCGGCAGCAGAAAATCCACCAGGCGTGATCGGCCAAGTTTTGTCAGGCCGATCAGACGATCCAATCCCGTCACGTCCCGGGCTTCCACCAATTCGCCCTCCCCCGGGGACCTTGTGTTAAGTCCCATACCGGTATTGAAACGCCAATCTGACCACCATGCAATCGGACCTTGCCCATGGCCAGCATAAATATTCTGATCGACCGGTCCCTGGCGCGGGCAAGGGATGGGCGCGCGCAAGACCGTGGCGGGGAGCATTTTTTACTCGATGCCGTTGCGGCGGACCTGACGGATCGCGTTGCCGGCATGTCGGCCAGTTTTTCCAGCCCCCTGGATCTTTCCCCGCGCGCCGGCATCCTTGCAGGCGATATCTCAAAAACCGACAAGGCCAGGAACTGGATTTTGGCGCCATCTTGCTCTCCGGCCGGGGAAATGAACCGGCCCGTTGCGGTTACCGATGAAGAATGGCTGCCTTTTGCGCCCGCAAGCTTCGATCTGGTGGTCTCGGGGCTGGGGCTCCACCGGGTCAACGATCTTCCCGGCGCGCTCATCCAGATCAACCGCGCCCTCAAACCGGACGGGCTTTTCCTCGGTGCGCTTTTTGGCGGTGCAACGCTATCGGAGCTAAAAACCTCTCTGGCGGAAGCGGAAGCGGAAATCACCGGCGGCGCCAGCCCGCGGGTGATGCCGTTTGCCGATGTCTCGGCGCTGGGGCAGTTGATGAGCCGGGCCGGCTTTGCGCTGCCGGTCGCCGATGTCGAGCGCCGGATCGCCCGCTACACCACCATGTTCGATCTTGTGACCGACCTCAGAGCCATGGGTGAAACCAATAGCCTCAAAGCGCGGTCAAGGACGCCATTGCGGCGCAAGGTCTTCTTGCGCGCCGGCGAGATCTATGCCGCCCGTTTTGCCGATCCGGACGGCCGGTTGCGGGCGACCTTCGATATCGTAACGCTTACCGGCTGGCATCCTCACGCCAGCCAGCAGCAGCCATTGGCGCCAGGATCGGCAAAAATGCCGCTGGCGGATGCTTTGAAGGCTGTTAAATCCTGAAGGCTGGGAAAAATCGCCTCACCCGCCCATGCCGTTGACAACCCGGTCGAACAACATGTCGCTGACATTGCCGCCAAGGGCGAATACCGCCGAGGCGACGGTGGCGCCGACACCGGCGGCAATCATGGCATATTCGATGGCGGTGGCCCCGCCCTCGTCCCCGGAAAACCGGCTCAGGGTTTCGGCGACATTCCCAACTCCCGCCCACTGCATGTTCCGCATCTCCGCCATCCGCATTCCTCAATCTGTCGGCAGCTTCTTCCAAGACGGTCCTTAAAGCCAGTCCCTCAGCACCGCGACCAGCGGCCTGTCCGCCGCTGGCATCTGGTAGTCGCCAAGGCGCACCGGCCTCACCCAGGCAATTTCCTGCCCCTCGGCCGGGGACACCAATCCGCTCCAGCGGCGGCAGACGAACAGCGGCATGAGAAGATCAAACTCCTCATAGGCATGGCTGGCGAAGGTAAGCGGCGCCAGGCACGCCTCGGTCACATCGATCGACAACTCCTCCTGGAGCTCGCGGATCGCCGTTTCCTCGGGCCTCTCGCCCGGTTCCATCTTGCCGCCGGGGAACTCCCAGAGCCCCGCCATCGCCTTGCCTTGCGGCCGCCTGGCGATCAGCACCCGGCCATCGCTGTCGACCAGGGCCGTGGCGACAACCAGAACCAGATGTCGTGCCGTATCGTCCATTTTGAGTTTACCGGTCAGGTCTGAAGCCTCGATTTAAGGAATCGGACAAATTTTACGATCTGTAGTCGGCATTGATATCGATATAGCCGTGGGTGAGATCGCAGGTCCAGACCCGCGCCGACCCCGCCGCCAGACCCAGATCCACCTTGATGGCGATGTCCCGACCTTTCATGTATTCGGCCACCGGCGGTTCTTCGTAGTCCGGGTCAATCACCCCCTCATGGGCGACGCGGGTTTCCCCGAACCAGATCGACAGGCGGTCGCGGTCCGCCGGCTCGCCTGCCTTGCCGACAGCCATGACGATGCGGCCCCAATTGGCATCCTCCCCGGCTATGGCGGTTTTGACCAGCGGGGAGTTGGCGATCGACATGGCGATGCGCCTGGCCGATCCATCGCTGGCGGCGCCGCTCACATCGATGGTCACAAGTTTCTGCGCCCCCTCGCCGTCACGGACGATCAGCAGCGCCAGTTCCTCGGCCAGGCTGTTCAGGGCCTTTTGAAAGTCGGCAAGGCGGGGGTCCGCGGGGTTGTTTACAGGAGCGTGGCCGGCCCCGCCGGTGGCAAACAGCAGAACCGTGTCGGAGGTCGAGGTATCGCTGTCCACGGTGATGGCGTTAAAACTGCGTTCGGTGGCGACTTTAAGCAGATGTTGCAACGGTTCGCGGACGATATCGGCGTCGGTAAAGACAAAAGCCAGCATGGTCGCCATGTCGGGCGCGATCATGCCCGAGCCTTTGGCGATGCCGTTCAGAGTGACGGTGACGCCATCAATGCGGGCGGTGCGGGTGGCGTATTTGGGGTAGGTATCGGTGGTGCGGATCGCCTCCGCCGCTTGGGCCCAGTTTTGCGGCCCGGCGGTTTTGGCCAGAGTGTCCAGCACCTCGATCAATGGTTCGGGGTCGAGTGGCTCGCCAATAACCCCGGTGGAGGCGAGATAGATTTCTCCCGCCGTACCGCCGCAGGCTTTCGCCGCCGCCTCGGCGACCTTTTCAACCGCCACGGTCCCGCGCCGCCCTGAAAAGGCGTTGGCGTTGCCGGCATTCACCACCAGCGCGCGCGCCTTCCCGTGTTCAAGGAGACTGCGGCACCAATCGACCGGCGCCGAGGCGCAGGCCGAACGGGTCAGCACACCGGCCACCTCGGTGCCTTCGTCCAGCACCGCCAAGAGCACGTCGGTGCGGTCCTTGTAGCGCAAACCCGCCGCGGTGGTGGCAAGGCTTACCCCGGCAACCTCAGGCATTTCAGGCCAGGCCTTTGGGGCAAGCGGCGAGATCTGAGCCATGTCCAAGCGTCTTTGGGCCGGCTCAGTTGCCGGTATTGGGCGCCTGGGTGGGTAGGGGCGGCGGTTCGAAGCCCTCCGTGAACTTGATGTCGGCGGTCTTGCGCAACTCTAGCGAACGCGCCTTGACCTGGTCGGCAAGAACCAGGCGCTGCACCGAGGCCTTGACCGTTTCAAAGGCCGGCGGCGCCTGCATGCGTTTGTCTTCCAACTTTATGACATGCCAGCCAAACTGGGTTTTAACCGGATCGGACACCGCGCCAATTTCCAAGGCAGCGGCGGCGGCGGAAAATTCCGGCACCATCTTGTCAGCGGTAAAGTAGCCAAGATCACCCCCACCGGGGCCCGATGGTCCGGTCGATTTGGCCTTGGCGAGTTCGGCGAAATCAGCGCCGCCACGGGCTTCGGCGGCGACCGCCTTGGCCTCGTCCTCGGTCTTCAGCAGAACATGACGCGCGCGCATTTCCTCGGTTTTCGGCAGTTTGGCGATCTCGGCATCGTAACGTGCCCTGACCTCCGCCTCGCCAATTTCCGCGTCCATCACTTTTTCGATGAAGATATCGCGCAAAGCTTCCTCGGTCAGAAACGCCAGCCGGTCCTTGTAGGCATCCTGGCTCTCGACGTCGCCTTTGCGGCCCAGGGCGGCAAAGAGTTTGCGGTCGATCAGGATATCAATGATGACCCGCCCCCTGAACTGCTGGGGGATCTGAGCCAGGCGGGGGCCGAGGAATTCGCTGGCATAGGTCACATCAGCGGTGGTGATCGGGGAGCCGTTGACGGTGACAACCACAGTCTTGGGGTCGGCAGGCTGCGCCGCCGCCGGCGATGCACCAATCGCCAGGGCCGTAAACATCAGGGCCACGGCGGCAACTGTGCCCAATAGGGGTCGAAACATCTTGGAACTCCTTAACGTTTTCCCACCAGATGCGGGAACGGATGATATTTACTCTGACCGGCCCGCGTCATGCAAATTTGTTACGCAAATTCGTTGCCGCGGCTAAAATGCGCCACTACCGGAAATGAAGGCGCCAAATGCGGCGCAAACTAAGCGGTTCACGTCTAAAAGGCAAAGGGGAATTCAAGGTAAGGGTTAAAGGCCCCCATTTACCAAAAGGCGCCGTAACGCCAACATCTGCGCGGGTTTCGTTGACAACAAATGGGTCGCCTCTTATCTGTTGCCTCAGGCTTCCCTCCCAGGCGCGGGCTGGAAAGCCTTAAGAGGCCCCAAAGCCTCGCCTCCCAAAACATACCGCGCGGATCAAGGTTGATATTCATGCTGGGTCTGGGGACTTTTGCACAGAAGATTTTCGGCTCGCCCAACGACCGGAAACACAAGGCCTACCTGCCAAAGGTCGAGGCGATCAATGCGCTTGAGCCGGAACTTTCCGCCCTCTCGGACGAGCAGATAAGGGCGCGAACCGAAGACTTCCGCCGCCAGGTCGCAGAAGGCGCCAAGCTCGACGACCTCCTGGTGCCGGCGTTCGCCACGGTGCGCGAGGCCGGCAAGCGCACCCTTGGCCAGCGCCATTTCGATGTGCAGCTCATCGGCGGCATGGTTCTGCACGACGGTCAGATCGCCGAGATGAAAACCGGCGAGGGCAAGACCCTTGTCGCCACTTTGGCGGTTTATCTCAATGCACTGGCGGGCAAGGGCGTGCACGTCGTCACCGTCAACGACTATCTGGCCCAGCGCGATGCCGCCTGGATGGGCCAGGTCTACGAGTTTCTCGGGCTGACCGTCGGCTGCATCGTCCATGGCCTGGACGACGAGGGAAGACACGCCGCTTATGCCTGTGATGTGACCTACGGCACCAACAACGAGCTGGGCTTCGACTACCTGCGCGACAATATGAAATATCAGCTCGATCAGATGGTTCAGCGCGGGCACAATTTTGCCATTGTCGATGAGGTCGATTCCATCCTGATCGACGAGGCGCGCACACCGTTGATCATCTCCGGCGCGGTGGAGGACAAATCCGAACTTTATACGACCATCGACAAGTTCATTCCGATGCTGGTCCCCGAAGACTACGAGGTCGATGAAAAAACCCGCCAGGCGACGCTGACCGAAGCGGGCAACGAGCATATCGAGCAATTGCTGAAAGACGCCGATATGCTGAAAGGCGAAAACCTTTACGACGTGGAAAACGTAACCATCGTGCACCACGTCAATCAGGGCCTCAAAGCCCACCAGCTTTTCCAGCGCGACAAGGACTACATCGTCAAGAACGACCAGGTGGTCATTATCGACGAGTTTACCGGGCGCATGATGGAAGGGCGGCGTTATTCGGAAGGCCTGCATCAGGCCCTGGAGGCCAAGGAGGGCTGCACCATCCAGCCCGAGAACCAGACCCTGGCCTCGGTGACGTTCCAGAACTATTTTCGCCTCTATGACAAGCTCGCCGGCATGACCGGCACGGCGGCGACCGAGGCGGATGAATTCCTCGACATCTACTCTCTCGACATGCTGGAAATCCCGACCAATCTGGCCGTGGCCCGCATCGATGCCGACGATGAGGTCTACCGGACCGAGGCGGAAAAGCTCAATGCGATCATCAAGCTGATCAAGGACTGCAACACCCGCGGCCAGCCCATTCTGGTCGGCACCACGTCGATTGAAAAATCCGAACGCCTCGCGGCGATGCTGAAAAAGGAAAAGGTCCCTCACAACGTGCTCAACGCCCGCTATCACGAGCAGGAGGCGCATATTATCGGCCAGGCCGGCGCCCCCGGCGCGGTCACCATCGCCACCAACATGGCCGGCCGGGGCACCGACATTCAGCTCGGCGGCAACCTGGACATGCGCATCGCCACAGAAACCGGCGACATGGAGGACGGGCCCGAGAAGGACGCCAAGATCAAAGCCATCGAGGCCGATATCTCCGAATACCGGCAGAAGGTTCTGGACGCCGGCGGGCTTTTGGTGCTCGGCACCGAGCGCCATGAAAGCCGGCGTATCGACAATCAGCTTCGCGGCCGCGGCGGCCGTCAGGGCGATCCTGGCGAATCGCGCTTCTTCCTCAGCCTTGAAGATGATCTGATGCGCATTTTCGGCTCCGAACGCATGGATGGGATGCTTCAGCGCCTGGGCCTGGAAGAGGGCGAGGCCATTGTCCACCCGTGGGTCAACAAGGCGCTGGAAAAAGCCCAGCGCAAGGTCGAGGCGCGCAATTTCGACATCCGCAAGAACCTGCTCAAATATGACGACGTCATGAACGACCAGCGTAAAGTCATCTTCGAGCAGCGCGTTGAGCTGATGCAGGGCGACGAAGTGGCCGAGACCATCGCTGACATGCGCCGCACCCAGATCGAGGATATCGTCGCCAAGCACATCCCCGAAAATGCCTATCCCGAGCAGTGGGACACCGACGGGCTGGTGGAGGATGCGCGCAATCTGCTCAACCTCGACTTGCCCCTGAAGGACTGGGCCGACGAGGAAGGCATTGCCGATGCCGAGATCCGCGAGCGGCTGACCAAGGAGGCCGATCGGGTCATGGCGCAAAAGGCGGCGCGCTTTGGCCCCGATGTCATTCGCCAGGTCGAAAAAGCGGTGCTCCTGCAGACCCTTGACCATCTGTGGCGCGAGCATCTGGTGATGCTGGAGCATTTGCGCCAGGTCGTCGGGCTCAGAGGGTATGGCCAGCGCGACCCGCTCAACGAGTACAAAACCGAGGCGTTCACCCTGTTCGAGGCCATGCTCAACCGTCTTCGCGAAGCGGTCACGGCCCAGCTCATGCGCATTGAAATGATGCAACAGCCCGAGCTTGAAGACCCCGAGCTCGGCGAGCTACAGCAAATCCATAGCGACCCCGACACCGGCCAGAACGAGATGGCGGACGATGGCGGGGAGGCAGGGGGCGCAAAACCCATGCCGGCGGTAAGCGGCAAGGTCCCCCGCAATGCGCCTTGTCCTTGCGGGTCGGGCAAGAAATTCAAGCACTGCCACGGTCGCGTGGTTTAGTTGGGGATTTTTTTCGCCGTTTGGCAGTCTCACGTCATCCCACCCGGCCATCCCATAGATTATATCCTGGGGATGGCCGGGTGGGGGAGTGGGATGGCGTGAGACTGCCCCAATAAAATAAAGAGCAATTCATGTCCCAAACCGATGAAATGAAGCTGGTGATCGTTGGCGCGGCGGGGCGTATGGGCCGGGAGTTGATCCGCGCTGTTGCCGATATCCCGGGCTGCGTCATTGCCGGCGGCCTCGAGCCTGCGGGGTCGGACTTTATCGGCCATGATCTGGGCAGCCTTGCCGGCATCGGCGATATCGGCGTTGCGGTCACGCACGATCCGCTGCTGCTTTTTGCCGCCAGCCACGGGGTGCTTGATTTTACCGTTCCGGCGGCGTCGGTCACATATGCGGGCCTTGCCGCCCAGGCGCGCATTGTCCATGTGATCGGCACCACCGGGTTCTCGAACGAAGACGAGGCCAAGATCGCCGCCGCCGCCCGCCACGCCGCCATCGTCAAATCGGGCAATATGAGCCTTGGCGTCAATCTGCTGGCGGCGCTGGTCAAAAAGGTCGCCGCCACCCTGGACGAGGATTTCGACATCGAGGTCCTGGAAATGCATCACCGCCACAAGATCGACGCACCTTCGGGCACGGCGCTGCTGCTCGGCAACGCCGCCGCCGAGGGCCGGGGCGTCGACCTTGAGAGCCGTGGCGTTTTCACCCGCCATGGCGAGACCGGCGCCAGAGCCCCCGGCGATATCGGCTTTGCGACGTTACGTGGCGGCTCGGTCGTCGGCGAGCATTCGGTGATTTTCGCCGCCACCGGGGAGCGTATCATTCTGGAGCACCGGGCCCAGGACCGCGCCATTTTCGCCCGTGGCGCGGTAAAAGCGGCGCTGTGGGCCCATGGCAAGGAGCCGGGGATCTATTCGATGGCCGATGTGCTGGGAATTAGCTGAGGAATTTATATGCCAAATACACTTGTCCTGGTCCGCCACGGCCAAAGCGAATGGAACAAACTCAATCTTTTTACCGGCTGGAAGGACGTGGACCTGACGGACACGGGCATCGAGGAAGCCCGGGCCGGCGGGGCGGAACTCAAAGCTGAGGATTTGAAGTTCGACATCGCCTTTACCAGCGCGCTGATCCGCGCCCAGCGCACCTTGGATCTCATCATCGAAGAGCTTGGCGCCCCTCAATTGCCCGTCATCCGCGACCAGGCGCTGAACGAGCGCGACTATGGCGATCTGACCGGGCTCAACAAGGATGACGCGCGGCGGCGATGGGGCGACGAGCAGGTCCACATCTGGCGCCGTTCCTTCGACGTGCCGCCGCCAGGTGGCGAGAGCCTGAAAGATACCGCGGCGCGGACATTGCCCTACTACCGGGAGAAAATTCTCCCTGAAGTGCTCGCGGGAAAAAACGTGCTCGTCGTCGCCCACGGCAACTCGCTGCGCTCCATCATCATGGAGATCGAAGGGCTGTCGGGCGAGCAGATCGTCAAACGCGAGGTGGCGACCGGCGAACCGATCATCTACCGGCTCGACGCCGACGGGAGGCCGGAAAAGTAGGGTTTTTCAACCCGTTCGAAACGGCGCCGCCTCCCAACCTATAATCACCTGTTTGCGGGCCAACCCCCAGTGGTAACCGCCAAGATGTCCCGATTTACGTAAAACGCGGTGGCACGGCACCAAAAACGAGATCGGGTTGCGGCCAACCGCCGAGCCCACCGCCCGGGCCGCCTTGGGGTTGCCCAGATGACGGGCTATGTCGGAATAGGTCGTGGCCGCGCCTTGCGGGATCTTCATTAAGGTGCGCCATACCGAAATATCGAAATCGGTACCGATGAAGACGATATTCAGATCGCGCCTCCCGGCATCGCCGCGGCCAAAGATGGCCTGCACATGAGGGCTGGTCGCGCCGGGATCTTCGAAAAAACGAGCGTTGGGCCAGCGGCCTTTCATGTCGGCAAGGGCAGCGAGGCGGCCTTGGGGGCAGATGCAGGGGCCATCTTGTCCCGGGGCTTCATGCTCATCGGCAAAGGCAAGGCCGGCCAGTCCCCTTTTCGTGACGATCGCAAGACACATGCCGAAGGGCGAATCGTGAAATCCGTAAGTCATCTCAAGCCCCGCGCCACCCGATTTGTAAGCCCCCGGTGACATCGCCTCAAAGGTGACGAAAAGGTCATGCAGCCGGCCTGGTCCGGACAGACCGACCTCATAGGCGGCATCCAGGACCGAAGCGCTGTCGCGCAGCATGTAGCGCGCATGTTCAAGGGTCAGCGCCTGCACGAAGGCCTTGGGGCTGATGCCGGCCCAGCGGGTGAACAGCCGCTGGAAATGGTACCGGCTGAGCCCAACATGGGCCGCCACGTCATCAAGGCCGGGTTGTTCACGGGCGTTTTCGGTCAGATAGGCCACCGCCCTGGCCACCAGGGCGTAATCGCGCGCGCCGTTGTGAGCGTCGTCATATGCGCCGTGCGCTTCGAGTTTCGATGGGTTCATGTGCAACATCATGGTCTGATTTCCTGGGGCGTGAAAGATGAAACCTACCTGCGGGAGAAATGGGTGCGAGTGATCTTGCTGCCGAATTTACAGATCTTCTGAAAACCGTCGCTGTCCCAGGGAAGGCGGCCGGCTTCCAACTCCGCCTGCCTGCGCGTGATGCCTAAATCGCGCAGACGATCATCGCTCAGCGCCGCCAGCTTCCTCCGGGAACGGTGAACTTCGACAAGGTGCGCCAGATCTGCAATAAATTTGCCAAACATGAGATGTCTCCTTCGATTGAGACAACGCTATCTCCCCCCGAAACCTCCCGACACCCGATCCTTGCTTTTTGCATTCCCGGTCGCGCGTTCCGCGCTCCTCGCCTCTTGTTATTGGTGTTCCCGGTCGCGCGTTCCGCGCTCCTCGCCTCTTGTTTTTGGTGTTCCTGGTCGCGCCTTATGTCGGGCTTCCCGCTTTTCTTCCGTCATTGCCCGACTTGATCGGGCAATCCAGTATTCTCACGAATTTGTGTGGTTTTTCGCAAAAAATTTCAAGCCGCCGTCACCGGGGATGACGAGCTGGCCTACTGCACTGGCTGTCAGAATGGCCAGGCCCACAGAATTGTCGGGACGGCGACAACAATCACAATCACCTCCAATGGCAGGCCCATGCGCCAGTAATCGCCAAAACGGTAGCCGCCGGGCCCCATGATCAAGGTATTGTTCTTGTGGCCGATGGGGGTGAGGAAGGCGCAACTTGCCGCCACCGCGACCGCCATCAGGAACGGGTCGGCGCTGACCCCGAGCCGGCCTGCGATATCGACAGCGATCGGAGCCGAGATCACCGCCGTCGCGGTGTTGTTCATCACATCGGACAGCGTCATGGTGATGACCATCAGCAACGTCAGCACCACCCAGGGCGCAAAACCCTCGGACAGCCCGACAATGGAGCCGGCGATCAGCGCCGTGCCGCCCGAAGCCTCCAGCGCCGAGCCTATGGGGATCATCGAGGCCAGCAGCACGATTACCGGCCACTCGACCGCGTCGTAGATCTGCCGGCCCGGCATGATGCCGGTGATCACATAACCCACCACCACCATGGCCAAGGCCACGGGCAGGGATAAAAGGCCTAAACTGGCTGCCAGAATGGCCAGAGCGAACAACCCGGCCGCCAATGACGCCTGATGGCGGCGCACCACCTCCAGGCCGCGCTCGGCCAGCGGCAGGCAACCCAGCCATGAGATCACCTGGGGAAGCTGGTCGGGCGGGCCAATCAACAGCAGCACATCGCCGGAATGGATTTTCAGCTTGCGCACCCGGTCGCGAAACGGCCGCCCCTGGCGCGACACGCCAAGAAGCGTAATGCCGAAGCGCCGCCGCAGGCGCACATCGTCGGCGCTGCGTCCCGAAATTCGGGCGCTATCAGTCACGACCACCTCGACCAGCATGAGGTCGCCGCCGGTCAGGCGTTCGGTTGCGGTGGCCTCCGCCGTCGGGGCCTTTTGGCCCGAATAGGAGAGTTTGAGCCCACCCACGAATGCGTCGATCGCTTCGGCCTCCGCCTCGATGACGATGAGATCGCCCTCGCGGATGTCCTCGCCGCGCGCAAAGCCAGGCAGACGCCGGCCCCGCCGCACCAGGCCAAGAATTTCAACGCCGTGCTCATCGGCAATGCCGTCAAGATCGCGCACCTTTTGGCCGATGGCCGGAGACGCCGCCACGACCTCGACCTCGGCGACATATTCGCCCAGATCGAACAGCTCGCCGCTGGCGTTGCGCCTGCCGCTCTCGGCCGGGATCAGACGCCAGCCGATGGTGGCGACAAAAACAACGCCGACGATCGCGGCGGCCAGCCCCACCGGCGCAAAATCGAACATCGAGAACGGCGTGCCCGTCACCTCCTCGCGATAGGCGGCGATGATGATGTTCGGCGGGGTGCCGATCAAGGTGATGAGACCGCCCAGAATCGAGGCAAAAGACAACGGCATGAGGCTGAGCCCGGGGCTGCGCTTGGCCTTTTGCGCCGCCTTGATATCGACCGGCATCAGCAGCGCCAGCGCGCCGACATTGTTCATTACCGCCGACAAAGCCGCCGCCAGACCGGCCATGGTGGCGATATGGCTTGAGAGCGACTGCCCCGCGCCGGCGATCACGCGCGCCACCAGCTCCACGGCGCCGGCATTGGAAAGACCTCGGCTGACGATGAGCACCAGCGCAATGATGATCACCGCTGGGTGGCCAAAGCCCGAAAACGCCTGACTTACGGGAAGCACGCCGGCGACCACCGTCACCAAAAGGGCGATAAAGGCCACCAGATCGTAGCGCACCCGCCCCCAGATGAGCGCCGCGAAAACAGCCCCCAGGATGGCAAAGATGGTGATCTGATCAGGGTTCATGGCACTTATCCCGCAAAAGGTGGCGAGGCAACGGGATAGCCCGGATTGGCGAACGGGTCTATGGTGGGGTGTCCAAACGCTGGCCGAAGAGATACCGCCAATTCCGATGAACACCCACCGCGCCCTCATTGCCGTGATGAACATAGCCCGGCCCGGACCGGCGAGGGGTTTTGCGACAGTGCTGGTTTTTGTGGTCTGGGCCATGTTCCCTGTACTCGATGCTGCGTCCCAGGAGGCAGCGGAAACCCTGTTTGCCCGTGGCCTTGAAGCCGAAAAAGCCGGCAGGCCGGACAGTGCCGCCAAGCTCTTTCAATCGGCCGCGGCGGGCGGGGTCGCCGCCGCCTATGGCCGGCTGGGCATGCTGGCCGCGGCGCGCGGCGCCGACAAATCCGCCGCCGACTGGTACGAAAAAGGCGCCCGGGCGTGTGACGGGGCCTCCCAGCTTGGTCTTGCGCTGGCCAACCGCATGGGCAAGGGGCGCAAAGCCAGCGGCGATCTCGCCTATGCCTGGCTGATCGCGGCCCAGCGCTCCAAGCAGGATTGGACGGCTGAAGAGGTGGTCCGGCTGGCTGATCTGGAGCGGGACATTCCGGCCTATATGTCGAACGAAAAAGCCACCGCGGCCTATTGCCTCGGTCTTGATTTATTCATCAACGCCTGCGGCGGCCATCAACTTGTGACCCGGCTTGAGCGCTGGGTTTATTGTAGATAGTTGTCGCGCGAGGGTGGGCACGGCAGGCTGGTTTTTTCCTGATGAAGTCTCTCGCCATCCCGCTCCCCCACCCTGGTTTTTTCCTGATGGCGTGAGACTCCATCAGGAAAAAACCAGGGTGGGGGAGCGGATGACCACAAAAAACCTCTATTTAGGCGACAGCACCATGATCATCTGCCGACCTTCGAGCTTGGGCTCGGACTCGACCTTGGCGATCTCATCGACCTGCTCGCGCACGCGGCGCAGAAGCTTGGCGCCCAGGTCCTGATGGGCCATCTCCCGGCCCCGGAACCGCAAAGTCACCTTCACCTTGTCGCCTTCGTCGAAGAACCGCTGCATGGCCCGCATCTTCACATCGTAGTCGTGAGTGTCGATATTGGGGCGCATCTTGATCTCCTTGACGGCGATCACTTTTTGCTTCTTGCGCGCCTCGGCGGCCTTTTTTTGCGCTTCGAACTTGAACTTCCCATAGTCCAGCACCTTGCAGACTGGGGGGTCCATGTTTGGTGAAATCTCGACGAGATCAAGCCCGACCTCGCGGGCCGCGGACAGAGCCGCATCCCTGGAAACGACGCCGTGATTGGCCCCATCGGGACCAATAAGCCGAACGTCTTTGGTGGTGATCTTCTCGTTAATGCGGGGCCCTTCCGCCTCGCGGGGGGGTGGTGCCCTATAGGGTCTGCGGGGTATGTCCTAGTCTCCTCATGTTCTGCAACATCGTGGCGTACCGCGCAAACCGCGACGCACCGGTCATTAGGATGGTAAAAACCGGCAATCTGTCAAGAAAAGGTGGTGGACAGTTGGCGCTGGAACATGAGTTCTTCGTACACCGACAGCGTTGCCGCCGTCATAGTTGCTTTTGTGTAACTCTTATTGACGTGGATGCGGCCCCGGACACCGATGGCGCTGAGGGCCTCGGCGGGCAGGGCAAGGGCCTCGGCAAGGGCATTTGCCAGCGCCTCGGGGTCATCGGGCGGCACGATCCATCCGGATTTCTCGGTGTCGGCGACATCGGGCACGGCGCGCACCGTTTCGTGCACCGGGCCCAGATCGCTGACGATCACCGGGCGGGCCATGGCCTGGGCCTCGACCGCGACCCGGCCAAAGGCCTCGGGCCGGGTGGAGGCGGAAACCACCAGATCGGCGGCGGCGAAAACCTGGGCCATCTTCGAAGAATGTCCGACCATATGAACGGAGCCGTCCAGGCCCAGTTCCGCAACCAGACCAAACAGCTCGTTCCGGTAGCCATCGCGGCCCTGATCATCGCCCACCAGAACAACGGCGAAGGGCGGCACCGCCGCCTCGCCCTTCAGAAGCGCCGCCGCCCGCAGAAGGACCGCCTGGCCCTTCCATGAGGTCAACCGGCCCGCCAGGACAATGGCTTTTTGCCCCGGCCTCAGACCCCAGGCGTGGCGGGTGGCGGCAATATCCGCCACACTGAAGCGGCCAGGATCGAAAATCTCGGGGTCAAAGCAGCGATTGATGACACATAACCGCTTCTCCGGGGTGCGGTAGCGCTGGCGGATCAGATCGGCGGTGAAGCCGGAATTGGCGATCACCATGTCGCCGGACGCCATGACCCGATTGTAGGCCTTCTTGACCCAGGAGTTTTCCGAATAGATGCCGTGATAGGTGGTGACGAACACAACCCCACGCCGCCGCGCCGCGCTGCGGGCGCTCCAACCCGGCGCCCGGCTGCGGGCATGGACGATATGGACTCCCTTCTGGCGGATGAAACGGGTCAGGGTCCGGGCGTTGCGCGACATGGCCAGTGGCGACTTGGCGGTGCCATTAAACGGCAGGAATTCACCCCCCACGGCGGCAAGCGCCTCGTTCAGCCGCCCTTCCCTGCCGGCGACCAGCGCCCGGTGTCCGCCGGCGACCAGCGCCTCGGCGATTTCGATGCAGGTCTGCTCGGCGCCACCGGTATCAAGGTGCGGGATGACCTGCATCACCGTCATCGGCGCGTGGAGCCGCCCCGTCGGTCCAAAACCGCTCATGGGCCGGCCTTCACCAGAGCCGCCAGGCCCTGGCGGTAGGTGGGATAGCGCAACTGAACGCCCAGGCGGGATTTTATCATGGTGTTGCGGATGCGTTTGGTCTCTGAATAAAAGCTTCGCGCCATGGGGGTCATATCAGCGGTGGCGAAATCTTCAAGGGGCGGTGGCGGCAGGCCGCAAAGCGTGGCGGCATGTGCCATCACATCCTGGGGCGGGGCGGGCTCGTCGTCGGCGACATTGTAGACAGCGCCGGGCAGTCCCCTGGCAAAACCCGCCGCAACGCAGGCCGCGATATCCTCGACATGAATGCGGTTGAACACATGACCCGGCTTGACGATGGCCCGCGCCTTGCCCGATCTCAGCCCGACAATAGGATTGCGGCCCGGTCCGTAGATGCCAGACAGCCGGTAGATATCAAGCTCGATCCCGGTTTCGGAGGCAAAGTCCCGCCAGCTTTGTTCGGCGGCGCAGCGCTGGCGGGCGCGGGCCGAGCGCGGGGCGACCGCGGTCGTCTCATCGATCCAGGCGCCGCCCTGATCGCCATAAACAGCGGTGGTGGACAGATAGGCGATACGCCGAAGAGAACCGCCGGGACCGGTAAGGGCGGCGAGGTCGCGGCCATGGTGCCGCAAAACCGCATCGTCCCCGGTATCGGTGTCGGGTTGGACCGAGACGAGGAGATAGCCGGTTCCCCGAAGTGCCGCATTGGCGTTCTCCATGGGGGCATTGCCGGAAAAATGGCTGATGGCGATGGCGCCGGCTTCAAGCTCCGCCATCTTGGCGGTATCGCGGGTTGTTCCGGAAACCACATACCTCTGCGCCTGCAGCGCCCGGGCGATGACCCTGGCGCTATAGCCAACTCCAAATATGAAAATTTTTCTCAACGGCTCCACTCCGCCGCGACGCACCGGTCGGTTTCCGTCCCGGCCCGCCGGGCAGCAAGGGCGGCAAATTCTGCCCCCGGCAGCAATCGTGCCAGCGCCCAGACCGCCATGGCCCTGACCAGGGGCGAGGCATCATCGGCCAGGCGCATCGCGTCAGCGGCCAGCTCGGGCGCGCCGGAATTGCCGATGGCGATGAGCACATTACGCACAAAGCGGTCGCGCCCGGTGCGTTTTATCGGCGAGCCGGAAAACCGTGCCCTAAAGCCCGCATCGTCGAGCCGGGAGAGTTCGCCAAGGTCGGGGCCATCCATGTCGGCGCGCGCCTGCAGCCTGGCCTCCCTCGCGGTCTGGGCGAATTTGTTCCACGGACAGGCGGCGAGGCAGTCGTCGCAGCCATAGATGCGGTTGCCCAAGGGGGCCCGAAACTCCGGCGCGATATGGCCCTTGTATTCTATGGTGAGGTAGGACACGCAGCGCCTGGCATCGATCCGGCAGGGGCCGGTAAACGCCTCGGTGGGGCAGGCGTCCAGGCAGGCGCGGCACGACCCGCACGCATCATCTCCGGCCAGATCCGGCGCAAGCTCCAGGGTGGTCAGAATGATGCCAAGGAAGAGCCAGGAGCCAAAATCCCGGCTGACCAGATTGGTGTGTTTGCCCTGCCAGCCCAGCCCCGCCGCCGCCGCCAGGGGTTTTTCCATCACCGGGGCGGTATCGACGAACACCTTGACGCCGGCATCGTAGGATTGCGCCATCTGACGGGCGACACGCTTGAGGCGTTTTTTGACCACGTCGTGGTAGTCGCGCCCACGGGCATAAACCGATATCACCCCGGTTTGCCGCTGTTTCAGGCCGTCGCGCGGGTCGCAAGGCGGCCCGTAATTCTGTCCCAGCGCCACCACGGTGCGCGCTTCAGGCCACAGAAGCCTTGGGTCGGCCCGACGGGCCGGCTCCCGCGCCAGCCAGGCCATTTCGCCCTCACGGCCTTCGCTCAGAAACCCCATCAGCCCCGGCCCGGCATCGCCAATCGCATCGGTGCGGGCAAAGCCAACGCTCTCAAAGCCCTCGGCCAGCGCCAGGGCGGTTATTTCGCATTTGATGGCGGCGGGGTCAGAAGTCGAGATCGACATAGGCCTCCGGCGGGGTCAACCCGCGCATCTGGTCGGCCAGAAGGGGGCGGAAGGACGGCCGCGACTTGATGCGCGCATACCACTGCTTGGCCCCCGGCGCTTCGTCCCACGGCACATCGCCGACAAAATCGACACAAGAAAGATGGGCCGCCGCCGCCAGATCGGCATGGGACAGATCCTCGCCCGCAAGCCAGCGCCGCTGCTCGGTGAGATAGGCGATATATTGCAGATGATGGCGCACATTGTGCCGGCCGGCCCGCACCGCATCCATGTTCGGACCGCCGCCACCAGCATCAATCGGCATGAAGCGCTTGTCAATTTTCTCATGGACAATGGGCCAGGTCACCTCGGTATGGAACTTGACGTCGAACCACTCGACCAGCCGGCGCACCTCGGCGCGGGCATGAACCTGGCCCGGAATGAGCCGCCGGGCGTCCCTGGAGGCGGCCAGTTCGTCGAGATATTCGCCCAAGGCCTGCACCCCGGCGACGATCTGGCCCGAGCTTTCCACCAGAACCGGAACCGATCCGGCCGGATTGAGCAGCAAAAACTCATGCCGCCGGTCCCAGGGTCGCTCCTCAACACGCTCGACCTCGTAGCCGATCTCGACCAGCGCCAGGCGAATGCGCCTGGAGAACGGGCAAAGCGGGAAATGATAGAGTTCGGCCATGTTTCCTCCGTTGCCGCAGAGATAGCGCCGCTGGAGGTCCAACGCAAATGCCAAGTTGGGGAGTATGCTGCGGTCCCGTATTCAACAAATTCTCTTGGCCCACCCTTCAGGTTTGGTTTAGAGCTTTCTCACTTTATTTGAAAAACGCTCCTGCCCGCCTCCCGCTCGGCCTTTCCTTCCATGGCAAACCCTTCCGGAGGACATATGCCCATCGAGCAACTGCTGACCCTGGCCATCGTGCAGGGGTTGACCGAATTCCTGCCGGTCAGCTCTTCGGGCCACCTCAATCTGGTGCACCTTCTGACCCGGTGGGAAGACCAGGGACCGCTGATGGATGTGGCCGTCCATGTCGGTTCACTGTTTGCGGTGATGGTCTATTTCTGGCGCGATATGCTCATGCTGCTCTCCGGGCTGGGCAACCTTGTGCGCGGCAAAATGACGCCCGAGGGCCGGCTTTTTCTCTACCTCATCGTAGCGTCGCTGCCGGTCCTGGCGGTTGGTTTTGTCATGGTGGAGACCGGGATGCTGACCGATTTGCGCACCCTTGCCGTTATCGCCTGGGCCAATCTGGGTTTTGCCGTCCTCTTGTGGGCCGGCGACGCCATGGGCCTGACCATTCGGCGCCTGGACCACACGTCTTTTTTCGACGCCGCCCTTATCGGCCTGGCGCAGGTGTTCTCGTTAATTCCGGGCGCCAGCCGCGCCGGCGTGACCATGACCATGGCGCGTTTTCTGGGCTATGAACGCCCCGATGCGGCGCGAATTTCGATGTTGCTGTCCATCCCCACCATTCTGGCGCTGGGGCTGGGCACCGGGTACAAGTTGCAGGCTTCCGGCGATCTGGCGCTTCAGGAGGGCGCCTTCATCGCAGCGGGGCTCTCCGGTATCGCGGCGCTATTGTCGATATGGGTGATGATGGCCCTGATGCGGCGGACGACCATGTTTGTGTTCGTCGCCTACCGCTTCGTGCTAGGCGCGGTGTTGCTCGCCGTGGTCTACGACTACATTCCCCTGGGCCAGGGCGGCTGACGGGGGCTCACGCCTCGGTGAACTTGAACTCTCCGGTGCGGCGGAACCTTTGCAGATATTCGGGCACGATGCTGTGGACCGGCCGGGCCTTGATGCCGAGCCCCGACAGGGTTCGCGCCTCGGCTTTAGCGGCATCGCCGACCACCACATCATTGGCCAGCAGGCGCACCTGGTCGATCGTCAGCAGCGGGTTGGGCAGCATTTGCAGGAAGGCCGCCTGCACTTTGGCGATGGCAAAGGGCAGTGGAACCAGCAGCCGTTTGCGCTCCGTCACCTCGCAGACATAGGCAAAGACATCCGCCAGGCTCATCTGCTCGGGGCCGCCCAACTCGTAAATCCCACCCCGGACCCGGCCATCAACCGCAAGAGCAACCGCCTCGGCGACATCGCCGACAAATACCGGCTCGAACAGCGTCTTGCCGCCACCGATCAGCGGCAACACCGGCGAGAGGCGCGCCAGGGCGGCGAAGGTGTTGAAGAACTTGTCCTCCGGCCCGAAAATTACCGATGGCCGGAAGATGACAGCTGAGGGGAATGTTTCCAGTACCGCCGCCTCGGCCGCCGCCTTGCTGCGGGCGTAGTCGGAGGCGGCGTCGGGGTCGGTGGCAAGAGCCGACATGTGGACAAGGCGCCCGGCGCCGGCGGCCTTGGCCTGTCCGGCAACCTCCGCCGCCCCTTGAGCATGAACCGCATTGAAACTCTGCCGCCCGGTTTCATACAAAATGCCGACCAGATTGATGACGGCATCGGCGCCCGCAACCGCGGCAGCCACCGATTGCGGGTAGCGCAGATTGGCCTGCACGGCCTGGATCTGCCCAACGGCGCCCATCGGCTGCAAATGACCGGCAAGATCGGGCCGCCTGGTGGCGACCCGCAGCCGGTAGCCACGCTTGGCCAACGCCCTGACGACGTGGCGCCCGACAAATCCCGATCCGCCGAAAACCGTTACCAGTGTTTCATTGGCTGCCTTGGCCGTCATCCTGTCCTCCTGCCGCCCGGTCCGGCCAGAACCGTATCCCGCGCCGGAACCATCGCAATTCAAAAGCCCGTTCCACCATCCGCTTTTACCGCAAGCCGGCCACGCGGTCGAGACGCATATGGCCATATCCAGCTCCAAATTGCGAATTGGAGGCAAGAAGGCCGGCCCGAACCCCACGGAGAATATTGACAAGGCCCCCGGCTCCTGACTATTGCTCTCACCCATGCCCAGGTGGCGGAATTGGTAGACGCGCTAGCTTCAGGTGCTAGTGCCCGTAAGGGCGTGGAAGTTCGAGTCTTCTCCTGGGCACCATCGTTTCATTTAACTCTTATAGGTCAATAAGTTAAGGCAATTCAGGCTGTTACCTATCGCCGACTGGGCAACAAATATGGGTAACAACCATGCTCTATCGATTGGTCCGGCCAATGCGACGGAAAGAGTCTTCGGCGGTATATTTTGTCCAACGCATCCCTGGTATTTACCCACCCCCCGATTTGAGGCGACGTCAGGTGAGGATTGTCTGGCGGATGGCGCCTCAAATCGGGGGGTGGGTAATTACGAGAAGGTTATTATTCTGGTGGAATATGGGGTGATTGCACCCAAGCTTCACAGGTGAAACCAATGATTTACATGATCAGCTAAGGATGTTTTGCTCAATAAAGTCAGCGGCCTGCTCGCCTTTTAGCGCGCGGTTCCAGAGTTGATTTGTCACAGATTGATAAAGCTCGGTTGCGTCTGGTGACGAGCTTATTGTTGCGACGCCCAGCCGGACGTTTGCAAATGCACCCAGCCGATAGGGGCTGACTGCCACTGATTTGCGACCAGCCTGTTTAAAGATTTGCAAGCTGGAGCCCGGCATGGAGTCCACAACGATCCCAAGCTGAACGCCGATGGGTTGAACACGCAGTAGTTGTGCAATATTCTCGATTTCCACTCGGGCCAGTTCGCGCCGTTCGTTCAGGTTCACGCCTTTCGGATTATGAGTGCCTACAAATCCAAGCCTGAGAAACTGCGTCAGTTCTGCCCCTGAAGTGAGGCTGATAATATTTGGTGTTCTCATGAGGTAGTTTTCTTTTCGTTTTCGCAAAATCTCAACAAGCGGTTCAATCTCACTGGTTGCCTGTTCATAATCGTCAACATTTTGAGGAATACTCTCCCGGAGAACGTCGGGAAGAAGTGCGTCATATCTATCTGTAGTGAGAAGGTAGGATACAGGGCCAAATAGGACCGTAATTTGATCCACATCCTCCTCTAATTGGCGCATTCGCTCAAAAAAGCTGATTGCCGAAACGATATATTCGACGCCGGCCCCAAGCAGAGTTGCAAGCGATACCCCAAGAAGGTTTGCGATCTTCACAAGTGTATCAATCTTGGCAGGTTGACCTGATTCATATCGATAAATAGCGGCTCTCGAGATTCCGGATCTTGCGGCCAATTCTTCCGGTGTCAGCATAGCGCCTAACCGAAAAGCCTTCATGCGTTGGCCAATTTCTTCAACCGAAATACTGTGAATCACGTGCCAGAATCCTTGTTTCTATCGTAACCGTCCGGTCTACCCGCGTGGTTTTTTTGGCTTCCAGCGTTTTGCGAGTTTGAGGACTTCGAGTTTCAGTTCGTCGGTTTCGGGTTGGTTGGGGTCGAATGTATCGCCATACCAGTCTTTGAGGTGTTGGTGCTCCGGATGTTTTGGATCGGCCATGGCGTCGAGGAACTCGTAGTAGCCGGGGAAGCCGCCGACGTCTTCGGGTGGGCATTTGCCGGTGACCTCGGTCAGTCTGGGATAGAGCTTGCCCGGCACTGGATCAGTGATCCTGCCGACTTTGATTTTGTGCTCCCAGTTGTCGCCAAAATCGTAGGTGTAGTTGATCGTCTTTTTGCCGGTGTCCTCGATGACCTGGCCCAGGGTGGATGTGTTGGCAGGCAAGTCATCGCCGCCAAAATCGGGATCGGCCAGGCCCCACCTCACGCGGTCCGCTTCGAACATATAAAGGTGTGAGTTGGTCCAGCCCATGGCGGCCTGCAGGGTCAGGTGCAGCCGGTCGAGCGACATGTCGGCGGGCACCTGAAGGGTGCGGGTGACGGCGGGTTCAATGTCTTTCAGGGTGACTTTGATCTCGATGATGCTCATGCGGCGTCTTTCATTGGGTGATGGCGCTTGTGGTTCCAGGGCAGGAGGTCGTCAACCTTGGTGATCTTGTAATCGGGAATGCGCGCAGCCGTGTCGGCCAGCCAGTCTTGCGGATCGACACCGTTCAGTTTGGCGGTTTCGATCAGGGTATAGGCGATGGCGGCGGCTTTGCCGCCTGCCTGTGATCCGACGAAGAGGTAGTTCTCGCGGCCAAGGGCGATGCACCGGATGGCCCGCTCGGCAGCATTGTTGTCGATCTCCAGAAACCCGTTTTCCAAATATGGCCTC
>UOEM01000004.1_pt1 | contig 49467 bp, 40 predicted proteins | sample 1988661 | NCBI WGS metagenome assembly UOEM01 (sample SAMEA4712195, study PRJEB27164) | hydrothermal vent metagenome | biome: marine basaltic hydrothermal vent biome; feature: marine hydrothermal vent; material: mineral | place: Pacific Ocean | collected 2011-06-14/2011-07-23 | depth 1719 m | reverse complement strand
ACTCGACATGGCCATACCACTGCGCCGGCCACTGGCGGGTTGCCTGCACCACACGGATCGCGGCAGCCAATATTGCTCACATGATTATCAAAAACGTCTGCGCCAACACCGCTTCACGGTATCAATGAGCGGCAAAGGAAACCGTGGAGCCTGCCCTCGGGCTTGACCCGGGGGACAACGCCGTCGTCGAGACCTTCTTCAAGACGCTGAAGGCGGAACTCATATGGCGCCAAACCTGGCAGACCAGGCGGCAGGCCGAAATGGCCCTGCTCCAATACATAAACGGCTTTTACAATCCGCGTCGGCGCCACTCAACATTAGGAGGAAAAAGCCCAATCGCATTCGAACGAAAAGCAGCTTAAACGAGAACCGGATGCGGAATTAAACCGGGACAAGTCCAAGGGTGACCACCGCTGGTATAATGCCGCGGTTATTGCTTGGTTTTAGCTTTTTTTGCCTGAGCGTTCATTCCCAACATCCAAATTTGTGACCCTTTCCAGGGCGGCCTGAACTTTTTTCGCCGTTGCGCTGGCCGTTTCCAGGCAGTTGGTTATCGACACGCCTTGCAGAAAATTTCCCGTCAGGAACAGGCCGGGAACCCTTTGATCCGCGGTTTCGATGGCTTTGCGGCGGTCGACGTGGCCAAGGGTGTAGTGGGGCAGGCCGCGGGGCCAGCGGTGGGCGCGCGCGAGCACCGGTCCCCCTTTGATACCCAGCAGGCCGGAAAGCTCGCCGCTGACCAGGTTGATCAGGTCGTTTTCCGGCAAATTGGTCAGTTCGGGATTGCGGGCACCGCCCAAATAGCAGGACACCGAGACGTGGCCGGCCGGGGCGCGGCCTTCGAACATGGTCGAGCAGAACTGGGCCCCGGAAATCACCTGGCCGTCATTTTTGGTGGAAAGGAAGCCAAGTCCGTCAAGGTGATGGGACACCTGGTCCTTGCGGTAGCCCAGATAGACCACCCCGATGGGCGGGGCGGGAATGTCGCCGGCGGCGGCGGCGGATTGCGGGTCCAGGTTTTCCAGCAGGGCCGAGGCCACATGGGGCTGCACCGCCAGAACGACGGCACGGGCGAAAATTGTGCCCGAGTTTGCCGTTGCGATCTTAAAACCGGCCGGAGTGCGGGTGATTTTGGTGACGGTGGTTCGGGGGTGGATTCTGGCCCCCAGCCGCTCCGCAAGGGTGCGGGGCAAGGTGCCGATGCCGCCGTCCCAGGACAACAGATGCCGGCCGGGTTCGCGCCCGCGTTTTGCCGCCAGGATGCCGCGCATGATCGAGCCGAAGCGCTCTTCGAGATCGACCAGTTTGGGGAAGGTGCCGCTGACCGATAAAGTTTTGGAATCTCCCATGAACAGCCCCGCCGCCAGGGGTTCGATAACCTTGTCGGCAAAACCGGCGCCAAACCGGCGGGATACGAATTGATGGATGGTTTCCTCGGCCTTGTCCGACTTGGCCGGCCGCAGGAATTCCGCCGCCATCGACAGCCGCGTGAATGGCGAAAGGTAGCGGGAAGTGAAAAAACCCATCGGATGGATGGAAATACCGTGCAGGCCACGTTCGTCACGCAAATAACGTTTGGTCACGCCTGGACCAAGCGGTCTGGCGTCGGGCTCAAGACCAAGATGTCGAATGCGGTCCATGGCGGTTGGAAACGCGGCGTTCACGGTGGACGGCCCGTATTCCATCAAAAACCCGTCAAACCGCTCGGATCTTGCATTGCCCCCGGTGGTGACCTGACGCTCCAGTATCCGCACGTCCATGCCCATGCCGACAAGATCGTTGGCGCAAGACAGCCCCGACACGCCAGCCCCAATGACCACAACATCGTGGCTCATGTGTCGCCACCTCCATTGGCGCGGTTGGCGCGCATCATCTGGACGAATTTCGGCGGCCCGGCATCGCCAAACCGGCGCTTGGCCAAGAGGGTCAGATCGTCGGACGTAACTTCGTTGCGCCCCTGCCCCCGCACAAAATCCTCGGCCCGGTGCCGCACCATCCGGCGCACAAAACCGGGGACGCGAGCGATATGGGTCTCGGCATCTTCGGTCCATTTCATCGAAGACGAGACCGGGCCGATCGGATCTATAATCGCGCCGCCCTGAGGCTGATACGAGCACAGGAAATCCTCGCCCATCATGTTGCCGCTACGGGCCAGCGGCCGCGCCCGGCAGCCGCCGCAAAGCTTTTGAAATTCGCAAATCCCGCACCGGCCTTCCAGCTTTGGGGCGCGCAAAGCCTGCAAGGTGGGCGCGGTGTTCCAGATCTGGGCAAAGGAGGTATCGCGCACCGAGCCGACCGAATTTTCCATGTAAGGACAGGGCGTCACCTGGCCGTTCGGGGTCACCCGGGCGTAGCGCGTGGCGGCGATGCAGCCGCCGGCGTCATAGCCGTGGGCCGAAGTGATGGGCCAGGCGGGGTCCATCTCCATGGCGATGCGTTTGAAGTGGGGGGCGCATTTGGCCCGCACCATCAGCTTTTTTTCCGAGCGGGCGGCGTGGGCGACGCGGCCCAGAACCTCCTCGTATTTTGCCGGCGACAGGTCGGAATATTTCTCACCACGGCCGGTGCACACCATAAAAAAGACATTCAGAACCATGGCGCCGGCATCGCGGGCAAAACCGACCATGGCGTCGATCTCGCCGGCGGTCTCGTCGGTCACCGAAAAATGAACCTGAAACGGCATGCCGGCAGCAACGCAAGCATCGATCGCCGCCATGGTTTTGCTCCAGGCCCCTTTGCGCCCCCGGAAGGCGTCGTGCCGTTCAGGGTCAAGGGAATCTATCGACAGACCGACACCGGCGACACCGGCCTCCTGGAGCTTTTCGATCCTTGCCGGGCTTAGTAAAATGCCGTTTGAGCCAACCACAACCATCAGGCCAAGGGAGGTGGCATGGGTGGCCAACTCCTCGATGTCTTTACGCAACAGCGGCTCACCGCCGGTCAGCACCACCATGGCTTCGGGGCCAACTTGCGCGATCTGGCCCAGCAGTTGTTTCAGCTCAACCGTGGTCAGCTCATCGCACGCACCGTCTTTGAGCACCTTGGCATCCAGATAGCAGTGCTCACAGGACAGGTTGCAGCGTTCGGTCAGGTTCAGGGCGATCAGGTAGGGGCTTTGCGCCGGTACTGTCATGGTTTTGTGCCCATGAAACGCCCCTTGGAACCCAAAGTCAGGACCCGCCCTCATTATGATCCACCGGGCACATGTTCTTGCGCGAGGCGGCAAACCCGGCCTCGGCGATGTCGCCTTCGATGACCGTGGCGCCTTGGGCGCGGGCATGGGCCTCGACACTGGTGCGGACCTGCTCGCGGAAGGTCTCGGGCACCCGCTGCAGACGGGCGAGCGAGGCGGCGCGCCAGGTCATCTTTGGAGCGTCGGGAGCCGGGCTGGCGCTATCGTCGATAAAAGGCTCCACATGTTCGACGCGAACTACGGTGCTGGCATCGCGCCGGGCAGATTTTTCGGCCCGCAGTCCGATATTTTCACGTACCGTTTCGTCCCCGATCCGATCCACCAGGCTGCGCGCCTCGACCGACCAGTCCAGACGTTCGAAAGTCTGCTGGGAAGCACTGTTGTCGCCGGCATCACCACCGCCAGGCATCATCGCCTTCATCACCTGATCGACAAAGCGCGTGGTGATGAAGGTGTGCCCCTCGGCCTGGGCCTGACGGATCACCGCGGTGCGGGCGATGCCGCGGACAAAGTCCGGGGCGCGGCCGATTTTCTCGTTCGCCTCATCGGACCACATGATGGTCTCCTCGGCGACCACGTCCATGGGCGGCAGGTAGGTTTTCTGCCCGATCCAGACATGGCACCGCACCATGCGCAGCAGATTTTCGGTGTTGCCGCCGATGTCCAGTTCGTCATCGGCATGCACGCCGGTCTTGCCGATCACCAGCAGGCTGGCATCGTGCTTTTCGATGTATTTGCGTAAAGCCTGATAAGGTTTTCCGGCCACCAGCGCGGTGACAACTTCAACCCCTTTTTCCTCGGCCACGGTGGCGGCGACGTTCAGGTGCGCCTGGTAAATCTTGGCGATGCCCTCGTCGATCAGCTCTTCGTGCAATTGCTCCTGTTCCTTGAAGCGGAAAACCTTGCCCGCTTCCTCGTCCAGAACCTTGGAGATCTTGTTGAACGCCACATAGTGATAAAACGGATCGTAGGCCGCCACCACATGCACCGGCACATCAAGGCGCCGGCCGATATCAAAGGCGGTTATGAGGCCCCCGAAGGACTTCGGCGAGCCGTCCATTCCCACCACGATCGGACCATCGCCGATCCGGGCGCGGCGGTCCTTGGCGACGAACACATCGATGGGCGAGCGGCGCACCACCCGTTCGCAAACCGTGCCGATGGTGCTGCCCGCAACCGCCCCCAGGCCCAGGGCCCCCATGGCCAGCACGTCGTAGTCACCGGTTTTAACCGCATCCATCAGGCAGGCGTAGTTCTTGCCCTCCGGGCTCAGCCGCCGGAACGGAACCCCGGCTTTATCGGAGATCCTGCCGGCGGCATCGTGGTAGCTGTCGGTGATCAGCCCCAGCCCCATGCCGATCAGATCCTCGTGCACCTCGCGCTGGTGTTCCATCTCCGATTCGCGCTGGTATTTTTCCGGCAAACCGCCTTCCATCTGCTTGAAACGGCGGTCGTGAAGTTTGGCGGCATAGGCGTGAATGCCGGTGATGGTCCCGCCCGCGGTGGCCGCCAGCCGGGCGATCTCGGCCATGGCCTGATTGGCGTAGTCGGACTGGTCCAGAGCCACCAGGATGCGGGTAAGGGGAACCGGTGCGCTATTGGCGTCCACAGAGCTGCCCACCCCTGTTGAAACCGCTAAGTTGACTACCATTAAACTCTCCCCTGGCTCACTTTACCAAACCCACTGGCGGCTGAAAATCCAATATCGGTCCCCAATTGCTTCCCGGCCCCGCAAAAAAATCTTTGCGAGCGAAACCGGCATACAGCGCCGAAACTGACAGCTTGATCAGCCCCGCCAGCTTGGAAATCCTCTTGGATGCGTTCCCATTCAAAGCCCAAAAGACGATAAAATCGTCGGTAACGAAGCGGTAACATAGGCCATTTTGCCAAGGGTTGACTCAGATCAACACCTTCGATCACAGGTACCTTACTACGGAATGGGAGGGCACATCCGCTACCCCGATAGACAGCATTGCGCCACATTGAAATGATATCTACGGGTGCATGCTAAAAACGGGTGACGGGTGTTTTAAGGGTAGGCCGTAAAAAAAGGGGACCGGGCAATGCGATGGGACAAACCATCGGCTGCCGAGGAAATCAGGCATCTGCAAGACGCACGATGCCGCGCGGTCTGTCCTTCAATATCAGGGGAGGACGCCTGTTGTGGTCAACACATCTGATCTGATCGGATACGCCTCGGACCCGGCATTCACGCTCGACAAGAATATGCGGGTGACCAATTGGAATGCCGGCGCCCAGGAGCTGTTGGGATATTCGGAAACCGAAATTTCCGGACAGCCATGCAGTGCGGTGTTGCGGGCTTTTTACCCAACCGGCGAGCCGCTTTGCTCGGTGCTTTGCGAGGGGCGTGCCTGTATCACCAATGGCGACAAATGGGGGATCAGCAACTGCCTGATCCGTCATAAAAACGGTAAAATGATCACCGTTGGGATCAGCTCCCTGGTGCTGCCGCTTAAGGCCAGAAAAGAAGACAACTCCGAACCGGTCGCGTTGATTTTCCTGCGCAAGGTCAATGACGGGGTGGCGGAAATTTCGACGGAAATGCCTTTGCGTATTTTCTCGCTGGGGACTTTCGGACTGGCAATTGCCGGCAACGGACTGGATGTCGAGAACTGGAAACGCAAGAAAGCGGCGGTAGTGCTCAAATGTCTGGTCTCTCAGATGGACAAGCCGGTGCATCGGGAGCGCCTGATCGAGTGGATCTGGCCAAATGCCGATCTGGACAGCGGCTGGCCACGGCTGAAGGTCACGATTTCATACCTGCGGGCCGCTTTGCGTAAAGGCGGTGCCAGCGCCAACATTATCGAGACTGTCGGCCAGGCCTATTTGCTGCGCGGCAATTCGGTCTGGATGGATTCAGATGCGTTCTGCGCGCTGGTTTCCAATGGCTCGAATCTTCTGAAGGCTGAGAACACCGTCGAGGCTCTGGCGCTGTTCGAGGAGGCGGAGAGCCTTTATCGCGGTGATTTTTTTGAAGACGAGCTCTATGCCGAATGGTGCGCGGTGGAGCGGGAGCGGTTGCGCGAAATATATCTGGAGCTGCTTGCAGGTCTGGCAAAATGTTACATTGAGACCGGCCATTTCATGACCGCCTCACGGGTGTGCAAGCTGGCCCTTTCGTCGGATCCATGCCGCGAGAATTTTGTTCGTATTTTGATGGAATGTCTGGTCAGGCAGAACCGGCCCGACTGGGCCAGGGCCCACTTCATTTCCTGGCGCCGGGCGCTCGATCAGGAATACGGGCTTCAACCGACCGAAGATACCCTGGCGGTCTATCGGCGGATCGTCGGCGAGGACAATACCGATTTGCGCCAGACCGCCTGATCAAGACGGATCGACGATTATTGAGCGCTCATGTCGGTGGCACCGGATCGGGTGCGGACCTGACGCAATACCGAACCGATCAGACACAGCAAAAGACCAAAGGCGATCAGGAACACCGGCAGCGAGAGAACCTCAAAGCCGCCACGCCAGGACAGCATGGTATTCAGCGCTCCCAGAATGATCAGAATGACGCCAAACAGCCTGACCACGGCGCCGCGGGTGTTGTTCTGCGGCATCGGTTCGGCGTCATCGACCATCACGCGGCCTCTTTGTTTCGCGCCGCGGCCCCGCGTCCCCACCAGATCAGGATAAGCAGAATCAGCGCGGCGGCGGAGATCGCATAGATCAATGGTTTGGAATCTGCCGCCGGCTTTAGCTGCAACCAGTACCAGGTGGTCATGGCGCCGGCGGTGCCGGCCTCGCTGTTTGAGCCGTCCCAGGCGAAAAACGCTATGGGCACAAAGCGGGCTTCCTCGAACTGCAGGTCCTTGTCGGGTATTTGGGTTTCAAGCGCCCGGGTCATCACAATCCGCCAGGTGCCGTTTTTGTAGCTGCCGGTCGCCTGCAGCCCGCTGCTGTCATCGCGGACCTGCTGGTCGTTGATCCCCATGGCATCAATGAGCGCGGCGGTCTGCGGCTCTTTGGTGGTGCCGCTCGACCAGCGCCACAGGTTCACCGGCTTGACGGTGTTGCCCATCAGAAAATAGGGTTTTTCCATGCCTTTGGGAATTTTGCGGGGAAATTGTATCGCAATGGCGTCTTCGCCGAGGTTTTCATCGGCAATGCTGGCGGCTTTGGGGTCGCCGGGAATGCTTTTGGTGCGGTCGTCCCATTCCAGATGGATGGCGATCTTTTCGTTGTCATAGAGCGCCCGCACACTGACGGTATCATTTGCGGTCAGGAAAAACCGCTCCTTGCCGACAATCTGCGGCACCATGATGAAGGTCGACGGCGGTGCTGTGGCCCAGACCTCGTCATCGGGGGAGGTGGGCAGCGTGCCTTCGACGCGCGCGGCCTGGATGACGGTATTTTCCGGCCGGACGACTTTTCCGATTCCGGTCATGGAGGCCACATAATTGGCGACGTTCCAGCGCTCCTCGATGCTGAGCATTTTCTTGGACTTGGGGTCGGCGAAGGAGGGCATCTGGGTTGTCGGGATGCCGGTGGAAATGCGGGTAAAGATATCTTTTGGATCGGCACCGGAACGATAGGTCCACGGTTTGGTCAGGTTGCGCGGCCAGGTGCGCTCACCGTTGTCGTTCTTGAGCTTTTTGATCGCATCGCCCTTGCCCTCGACGCCGTGGCATTCGGTGCAGCGGTCACCCTCTTCAAACAGTATTTTTCCCGCGGCGATACTTTCATCGGAGGTGGGAACTTGCGTGCCGTAGTCCACTTGGGTTTCAGGCTGCCCCTCAAGGTCGGCGAAGACCTTGATATAGGCGATCACGTCAGCCATGTCCTTTTCGGACAACATATCGGACCAGCCGGGCATGGAGGTGCCCGGCATGCCGTCGCGGACCATGCGCATCAGGTCGGCATCGTTGGGCAGGTCTTCGTCAAAGGCGGAGGTTTTGAACTTGTACAGGCCAAGCGTGAAATCGCGCGGCGGCGGGTTCAGGCGTTCGGCGGCCGGGCCCAGCCCATCGCCCTCCTCGCCGTGGCATTGCAGGCAGCGTTTCTCATAGATCGCCTCGCCGCGGTCCGCATCCCCGGTCTGGGCCAGGGCCGCAAGGGAAGACAGAGTGAAAAATACCGCGGCCACAGCGCCGGCGAGAAGGTTTCGCAATGAAAAAACACCCATTATTCGGTCCCCCACGAGCGCGGGTGATGGCCGGTGTAGTCATAAAGGAACAAGATCACCTTCCAGATTTCATCTTCTTCCAGAAAATCCTGCCAGACCGGCATGGATGAAATCCACGGGGCCGCTTCCTTGGGCAGACCCGGACCGCCGGTGGCGATGCGCCAGAACACATAGCTTTCCTGCAACTGGGCGATGGTGCCGATATCCTGGAAATTCAGCGGTGTGGGGTTCAGCCCCTCCGCATAGGGGCCTTTGCCGTCGAGTTTATCGCCATGGCAAAACTGGCAGTTTTCGATGTAGACGGCAGCCCCTTCGTTCACCAGCTTGGTGAATTGCTCGGGGTCCTCTTTTTCGAATTTCCGGAAGGGGTTTTCCACTTGCGCCAGATTGACGCGTTTGCCGTACATCTTGGCGGTAGTCGGCGGGGCGGGGTGGATGGTCCGCAATTCGACCGGAGCTTCGAAACTTGGTTTCATTTCGGCATAAACGCCATAGCCGACAGCCAGTGGAACGATGGCGAAAACCACATTGCGCATGGCGCGTTTTTTCGGGTCTTCGACCAGGGCCTTGATCGGGGCCACCAGTTCGGCCGTCTGCTCCTGATCATAGGTGAAGACCATGAACACACCGGCGACGGTGAAAAACATATACATGGCCAGGAGGCTTTTGGGGATTAGCGCACCAAGGATGTAGTCAAAGGTAACGATAAAGCCAAAATACACGACAGCGAGGACCAGTACGGCCTGAAGTAATCTAGGTATTTTCATGGGCGCGCCCTCACTTCAACCGGCTCAGATAATCGACCATGATTTCCAGTTCGGACGCATAGATCTGTTCGCCCAGGTCTTCAGGCATGAGCCCCTCATCAAAGCCTTCGGCAATTTCAGCATTGGGGTCCAGCAGCGCCCGACGGATATATTCGCGATCACGGGTTGCGCCAATCTTGGAAATGTCAGGCCCGATATCACCGGCCTCTTCGTTGATGGTGTGGCAGGCTTCGCAGTCGAAATTGTCCACCAGCTCCTGGAAATCGGTGATGGCTTCGCGCGGCTCTCCAGGTTCGCCGGTATCGCTGGCGTCGCCATCGCCGCTGCCAAGGTCAATGGGGATGGACACTGTGACCTCAAGCCCGCCGCTCTCCTGCAGGTAGGCCACAACAGCGGCCAGTTCCGCCACGGACAATGCCGCGGCGCCGCTTGAGGCACTGGGCATCGGGCTTTCGGTGTCGCTGGTTCCCGCCTTGCCGAAGCCTGCGACCACATAAGCCGATGGGTTGACCAGGGATTCGGTCAGATAGCCCTCGATATCGGTGGCCTCGCCCTTGTAGTTCGGGTCCTCGAAGTGCTTTTGCGCATTGGTGCCGATCTCATCGAGCATCGGTGCCCGGCCCAGGGAGTTGTGGCACAAGGTGCACGAGCCCTTGCCGTTGAAAACCCGCTCGCCGAGGGCCACGAACTGCTCCATGGTCATGGAGCCAAGGTCGATCTTTTCCTCCACCGGCGGCGGGGCCGGCTCGATCTGGGGAATGCCGAAGTTCGAATAGCCGGCGAAAAGGGCGATGGTTACGACCATGAAGACAACGACTTTGATAAACTGGCCCATGGCGGCTACTCTTTCCAATACCCGGCAGGCAGGGTTTTCTTACCGCTGACCTGGGCGATCCAGAAGACGAAAATCACCATGGCGAGGAAGATAACCGCCGCGACCGAGACCACATTGGCGGCGTATCCCAGGGTCGGCGTATAGGCGTCAGCGGAGGCATCGCGCATGATGTCGACCACGTGCCAGTTCTGGCGGATTCCTGAGCGGATATACCCCATCAGCCCCATCAGCCAGGTAAAGGCCACCGCCAGGAGAAAGAGGGCATATTGCGCCCGTTCGGGGATTCGGCCCCAGTGCAGCGGCCCCACCTCCTTGGAGCCGCGATAGATAAACGAATCCAGCACCAGCGAGCCGACAATCACCAGAAGCGTCGTCACCACCTGCGGGATGGAGGCGGCAACCTTGTAAACGGTGTTGGTGAAGTAACCATGATAGATGCCAAGGAACATGATGTTGAGAATCCCGGCGGTAAACAGCGCTACCTGAATGATGTTGCCGGTCTGCTCCCAGGAGACCGTGGCGACCTTGTTGGCGCGCCGGTAAAACAGAAAACTGAGGAAGGTAAACAGGATCATCACGTTCACGGCAGTGTTCTTGGCCGGCATGATGCCGAGCGGTCCCAGTATTGAGTGATAAGGCCCCCCCAGAGCCTTGAGTTCCGCGTTGGTGAGAACCAGCGTATGGGGCGTGAACCAGACCAGGAACGCAGCCACCAGAACGATGGCTATGTATTTGATATATTTGGTATATCTTTTTGCCCCGTCGCTCCGCCCCATGCCACACCACAGATAGTAGTTGGCCGACAGGAACAAGGTGCCGATCAGCACCGCCTGGATGATGAACAGCCAGGCGAAAATACCGCCCATCAGGGTGATGCCCATCTGCTGGCTGTAGGCATAGATTTCGGCGGCGAGGTAATAGCCGGCAAAGGGCAGCGGCAGCAGCGCGCAGATGGCGATGAAGTTGGCGTTGTAGCCCATCCAGTCGTAATGGGCCTTTTCCTGCTGGTTTCGGGCGGTGAGGAATTTGAACGCCGCATAGGCCCCGACGATCGAGCCGCCATAGGCGATATTGGCAACGAAACGATGGATATTGATCGGGTTCCACAGGAAGTTGTGGATCGCGGCCCAGGAATCGCCGCTGAAAACCCCCGCAACATCAACCCCGTTGGGGCTCATCATGAAGGTCAGCCAGGCGTTGGCGAGCAACATCAGGGCGGTGCCGACAGCATTGAGAAGCAGCCCGAGGGTCAGATGCACCCATTTGCGAATGCCGCCCTGCAGCCAGTGCCAGCCGTAATAGTAGATATAAAGCACCGCGCTCTCGGCAAAGAACAGCAGCGCGTAATAGAACATGCTCTCGGAGAATATGGTCGAAAGGTAGATGAACAGATCGGGGTAGAACAGGATCAGCGAAAACAGCAGCAGCCCGCCAAGGATCGCCGTCAAGGAATAGGCGGCGATCGAGACCTTGATGAACTCATAGGCCATGTCGTCATAGCGCTTATCGCGGGTGCGCATGCCGATGGCTTCGATGATGAAAACAAAGATCGGAACGGCCAGAACAAATGCCGCGAACCACAGATGCAGCTGGGCGAAAATCCATACCGCCACCCGGCCGTTAACCCCGGCGATGGTCGGATAATCAGCCGCCGTCAGCTTCGGCGCCGGACCGTAGGGACTGACCGCCGCCGCCTCGGCCGCCACCTCATCGGTGGCCGCCAGGGCGCCGAACTGATCCGCTACGCTGAAGATCAATATCAAGCCGACAACAAGCGCTACAAAGAGCCCGAAAACCCGTTTGTTCGATACCGTTTTCAAGGCCCCAGACCCCATTGTTCCACCTTGCATCGGCTTACCGTTCAAAAATCAAACTGAGGCCTTGCATATTCATCAAGGCAAGGTCCAAAAGCAGAAAGCCGACACCGCAGACGGCAAGAGCCCCAACGAAGGTCAACACTTTGTTTTTAATGCTCATTATCAGCACCCCCGCTTTGCCTCAGGCATTCATGAACCAGACGAAAAACACTAAGATTGCCACAGCCACAACGGTAAACAGAGCCGGTCCCAGCCAATCCAGGCGGTTGTTTTTATCGCCACTACCGGTCATGGGCCTACTTTCGGAAAACCGTCGTGATTTTGCCCCATGCCAGTGGAAATTTCGCCCGATCCGGGGTATGCTCGCGTTGCGTCACCGCCTTGGAAAACAAAGAGATCCGCCATGTACCTGCTCAAGAAAATGCGCCTCGTGGATTTTATTATCTTTATCGGCATGGCGGTCAACGCGGTGGTCATCGTTCTGATCCTTTATTATTTCGTTTTTTAAACGATCCCCACCGATGACTAGCCCGGTTTTCCTTCGCAATTGCACAGCACGCGCAGGTATTGAACCAGCCCGTCCACGTCGTCCTCGGTCAGAGTTTTTGTCCAGGGCGGCATCATCGGCGATTTGCTGACCGACGGCCCGCCGTCCAATATGACGTTTTTCAGATCGGCGTTGGTCAGCTTGTTCATCTCGCCGGCGTCATTGAAGTTGCGCGGGCTGACCGGGAAATCCTTGGTCACATTGGGCCCGTCGCCCTTACCGGTCAGGCCATGGCACTGGGCGCAGTAAAATTTATATACCGCCTCAGCTTCCGCCGCCGCGGCTGGAGCCGGGCTCAGATATAACACCGACCCGGCGAGGACTGCGATTGTCAATAATTTTTTCATCATCGTTCTCCTTCGCGGGGTCCCTATTTCTTTTTCTTCGGCTTGAAGCTGGCGACGTAGCTGGCGACATTGGCCATATCCTTGTCGCTCAGGAGGCCGGCAAAGACCGGCATCATCTTTACCGGCTTGAACACCTTGGGCTTTTGCATATAGCTCAGGATCCAGTCCGGGTTCAGACGCAAGCCCGCCTCCACCAAAGAGGGGCCGCTCTTTCCACCGGAGATCTTCTTCTTGCGCCCGGTATATTCATGGCAGCCGCTACAGGGCATTTTTTTGTTGAAAATCTGCCGCCCCTTGGCGTTTTTCTTGACCTTCACCACCCCCGCTTCGACCTCGCCGGAAGTCAGACTCATCAGATATTCGGCGACCGAGGCGGTCTCATCGCCACTCAGGGCCGGGTGATCGCCGGGGTTTTCCTCGGTTAGGGAGTTATATTTCAGTGGCCGGATCGGCTGCGGCTCCGCCAGCCAGCCCACCAGCCAGTCCGACTGAAATTTATCACCTGCATACCAAAGTTCTGGTCCGCTCTTGGCCAGTTGATCTGCGATGGTTTTTTCCCTTGCCGGCCCTTCGGTGTAGTGGCATTCGGCACATCCCTTGGCCTCAAACACCGCCTGACCGGCGGCAGGCTGAGCCTGGGCCGCTGATGCGATCGTCACCAGCCAGGCCGCGCCCAGGGCCGTTGCAACTTTAAGTCTCATACGCTTTCTCCCTGTCCATACTTCATTCGAACCAAGGCTCAGGCCTGCTCCTCTTCAGGTTCCTTGCCCGCGATCACTTTTCGCGTCAGCCACAGGCCAAGACCGCCCATGAGCAAAAAGGCAAGAACCGTATAGATGTAAACTTTAGCAGGCGTTGGGGCCTCCAAGAACACAAAATACCAGGTGCTGAGGGACATGATCAGCCCGTGCTCGCCATTGGAGCCATCCCAGGCATTGACCGACATCGGCGTGAAAATCCCCGGTTCGAATTGAACATCGCTTTTGTCGCCGGTATTCAGGGGCCGTTTCATCACCACGGTCCAGCGGCCCTGATCCCAATTGGACTTGCCGGTGATCTGTTGGGCGTCTTCGGCCTGCACCTTGATCTGCCGCTTCCAGCCCCGGGCGTTGCCCTCTTCGGTGCCGCGCTTGCCGGCGGCGGCAGCATCGGCTTTCCAGACCAGCAGGTGGACCTGGTCGGATGTGGCCCCGCGGAAGAAATGCGGTTTCTTGGTGCCTTTGGGCTGTTTGACCGGAAATTGCAGCGCAATCGAATCCCGCAAGGTTTCCAGTTGGCGCGGGATCATGTCGTTGGCTTCGACGTAAGAGTTGAAAGCGCCAATTTTGGTCAGCTCGGCGGTGTCCAGTTCTTGGGATGCGTCATGGACGATATCCTTGAACGGATCGTCCCAGGTCAGCTTGAAGGCGATATCCTTGTCGTTAAAGATCGCCTGCACCGTGACCATGTCGATGCTCGGGTTCTGCCAGCGCGGCGCGGCGACAACCTGACCGGCGAGACGCATATCCATGGGCTCGGCGGTGTCCCAGACCGCATCGCCGGGGTCTTCGGTCAATTCCCCGTCCACCGGTTTGGCTTTGAGGGTCTGGGTTTTGGTCAACTGGTGCTGCAGCGATTTGATATAATTGGCCAGATCCCAGCGCGCCGCCTCATCCAGGGTTTTTACGAAAGACGGCATCGGGGTGCCGCTGATCCCGGAGGTGAAGCGCATGTAGATATCTTCGACCTCGATACCGGCCTTGATCTTCCACGGATGGGTCACATTGCGAATGCGGATGGTGAAGCCCCAGTCGTCCTTGCGGAATTCCTTGTTGCCGTCACCGCGCCCGGTTTTGCCATGGCAGCTCCAGCATTTGGCTCTTTCGAACACTTCCTTGCCGCGGGCAATGGTCTCTTCGTTGTAGGGGGCGGGGTTTTTGGGCAGCGGGATGACCTTGCCGGTAGCCACCGGATCAAGGTCGGGGTCATCGAACTCGGCCGCGAAGGTCTTGATATAGGAGATCACCTGCCAGCGCTCTTCCTCGGTCAGGCCGGTCTTGATCAGGTCCCTGTCAAAAGACTGCATGGCGGTGCCGGGCAGGCCCCGGCTGACGGTGCGAAAGAGGTCCTTGTCGGTTGGCAGCTCGCCGCTTTCGGTGGTGCGGAACTTGTAGGTGCCAAGGGTGAAATCGCGCGGCCGTGGGTCCAGATATTTGGCTGCCGGGCCCTCGCCATCGCCGAGCAGACCGTGACAGAAACTGCAGCGCTGGAAATAGATATCGCGGCCTTGTTCTACAAAGGCCTCTGTGGCTTCAGGCATCGGCGCCTTTGGCACGTTCGCGGCCATGGCGGGCGAGAAGATGCCGGCGGCGATCAGGGTTGCCATAGCGGCGGTTTTGAAAATTCCGATCATCCGCGTCATCAGTGAGTCTCCGGAATTCGGGGTGTTTTCTGGGCCAGGTTGTATTCGGCAAGGATAATCTTCCAGCGCTCCTCTTCGGTCAGGTTGAGCTTCCATTCCGGCATGGCCGAATCCCACGGCGTCGCCTCAATGGGCAGGCCGGGGCCGCCATTGGCAACGCGCCAGAAGGTGTAACCGACGACGATGGTCTCAATGGTGCCGTTGTCGGTGAAATTTAGCGGCCGCAGCTTGAAACCATCGGCCATCGGGCCATCGCCGGCAACGCTGTCGCCATGGCAGGCGCGGCAGTTCATGGCGTAAAGGGCGCGGCCCTCAAAAAGGTTCTTTTCCATCAAAGCCGCTTCGGCGGTCTGCCGGCTGACGTCCCCGCCTCCATTCAACTCGGCCAACAGCTTCTTTACCGGTTCAACCGGAAAAAACTCCAGAACGTGATCAGGGTCCTGCTCATCCAGCCAGACATCGATATCGGGCTGCACCTGGGCAATGAATTTGACTTCGTTGGCCCGAGCCTGCTCCACGAAGGCGTCGATTTCGGCGTCGGTGGGCTTGTCAAAAGGGTTTTGCAGCGCCTCCATGCTGACCGGGAAATTCGACGACGGGTGCTGGATGCGCAAAGACGCGGGAACCTGAGCCCGAGGCACGGTTATATCGTAAGCCTGCCATGCCGCCAGCACCGGCAGGGCCAAAAGAACGGCGGCACGGGTAATATTACCATAGCCGCCACGCAGCAGCTTTTTGATCGGCCTGAGAAAATCACTCATTCCCTCATCGGAGAACGTGACCATCAGGAAGAGCGCGACGACCGTTAACGTCATATAGAAGAACATCACCGTGCCGGGCACCGGCAGCGGAAACGGCAGGGAGGTTATCTGCCGCGAGGCCGCCGGGATGCCCCATTTGATCAGGGCGTAAACCACCACAAGGACAATGATGACGGCTGGAAAAGTGCCAATTCCTATTTTTTTCATGGCCGGCCACCTGCTTTTGGTGTTGCAACCGGCTGGAATTTCGAGACATCCATGGTTACTGCCCCTCCGCCGGTTTTTGCAGCATCAGGAAGGACAAGATGTTCTGATAGTCCTTGACCGTCAGAATCTCGGAAATATCGTCCGGCATGATGCTGACCGTGTCATCAACCCGGATTTCCTTGATGTCCGCCCTGGCAATGGTCTCCACATCGCCCAGAGCGTTGGTGATATCGACCTCGCCATCCTCATCGCGGGTTTTCAGGCCGACGAACTGGCGGCCCTCATTGTTGACCACGACATAGGTCTCATAGCCCTTGGAAATGGATTTTGCCGGGGCAAGGATGGAATCGGAGATAAATTTCAATCCCCCGGCCCCGACCCCGCTCAGGTCCGGCCCGACCTCGCCGCCGCCATCGTCGTTCAGGGTGTGACATTCGGAACAATTGTCCTCAAAAACGATGGCGCCCTCTTCAGGGTCACCGCCGCCCGCTTCGGCGGCAGCGGCGATTTTTGAGTACAGTTTGGCGGTGATCTCGCTGGGGGCCGTATCAATAGCCTCCATATCCAGTTCGCCGCCAATGGACATCATATATGCAGTCAACGCCTTGATTTCTTTCAGGTTCAGCGAGATTGGCGGGGCGTATACCACAGCCATTTCGTTCTTGTAACCTTCGACCAGGTAAGCGCCGGGGCTTGCCAGGCTTTCGACGATATAGTCAACGGCGGTGAATTCAACGCCCTCCTTTGCGGTCCGCTCCACCGCCCGTTCAACCGCCCGCGAGCCCATGGGCAGCGGAAATTTCTCACCAAACTGGCCATGGTTGGGGCCGCGCACCGCGCTGCCCTGCCCGCCGACCGAATGACAGGTGAAACACCGGCCCCGGCCCCAATAAAGGGTTTCGCCGCCCTCGGGCGTGATGTCCACCTGAGCGGTGATGTCGCCCCTGCCGCCGGTCAGGGCTGTGATCGAATAGCCGATCCACAGATAAACCCCCAGCACCACGAGCAAAAACACGAAGACCTTGGAAATCGTCGAATTCATGACCTCAGTCATCATGGCCTCAGTCCTTATGGTCTTTGGCGGCAATGCCGCCAAGCCAGAACATGAAAGCGCAGCCAATCATGAATAGCAGCACCGCCGCGCTGACCTGCTGGGTCATGACGAAATTGCTTGGGGTTCCGGCCCAGTCGGAGGTATCGCGCATCACCCCGAAAATATGCCAGTCCCCACGTAAGCCCGAGCGGATAAAGCCCATCAGTCCCATGTTCATGGTAATCACGAAGGTCAGCAGCAACAGCGCATATTGCGAGCGCGTTGTCATCTTTCCCCACTGCATCGGGCCAAGGGATTTGGCCCGTTTGAACAGGAATATGTCGATGACAATGACCAGGATCAGGGCGCTGATCAGTTGCAGGAACTGGGCCACCGCGACATTGCGCAAGACCGGCGAGGCTTGTTCCATAACCACGAAACCATAGACCCCAAGAAAGCCGGTGACGTTGAAGGCGGTAACGGTCAAAAAGAGCCCCTGGGCCAGCTTTCCCCAGTCGATCAGGGCCAGAATGATGGCGAGAATACCAACGGCCACATGGAAGACCAGCAGATAACCGATGGTATCGAGGTACTGCTCGCGGTCCGCCGGCAGATCAAGCACGGCGGGGTCCATGGTCAGCATGGTCACCGCGTATTGGCCGACGATGGCCAGAGCAACCACGCCACCCACGATAATGGTGATCTTCGCCCCCCTGCCCTGGGCGCGAATGGAAACCGCGCCATCCATATTGGCCCGGCGGTAGAGCAGGAAGGAGAAGAAGGTCGCCAGGATGATCAGGTTGACCACGGCGTTCTTGGCCGGCATCAGCCCCAGGAACTTCAGGACCGGGTGGAACTGGGCCCCGCCCATCTCTCCGACCTCCAGACTGCTGAGCGGCAGGTTGTGCGGGGTCAGCCAGACGGCCAGCGACAGGATCAACGCCAGCAGGATCCATTTGATGAATTTGTAATAGCGCTCGGCCCCCGGAATGCGGGTCATGCCGCTCCACAGATAGTAGTTGGAGATCAGGAACAGCGAGCCCACCAGCATCGCCTGGATAATGAAGGTCCAGGAGAAATCGCCACCCATCATGTTGTTGCCCATGACAGCGCTGGTCGAATAGACCTCGCGGCCAAGATAGTAGCCGGCGAAGGGCAGCGGGATCAGGGCGGCGATGGCGACGAAATTGGAGATGTAGCCCATCCAGTCGTAATGGGCGCGCTCTTCGGGGGTTTTGGCGGAGATGAACTTCACCGCCGCATAGGAGCCGGCGACCAGCCCGCCAAAAGCCAGATTGCCCAGCATGCGGTGGACGGCAATCGGGGTGGCGAGGATGTTTTCAAACGCCTCCCAGACAGTGCCGACAAAAACACCATCGGCGTCGACGCCGGTCGGGCTCATCATGAAACCGGCCCAGCTGTTGGCCAGCTGCATGATGGCGGTGCCAAAGACGTTGAGCAGGATGCCGATGAAGATATGGACGGTTTTGCGCCCCTGGATGATCCACAGGCCGACGGCGACCGGAAAAACATAAAGCAGCACAATGAACCAAAGGGTATCGGTGCGCATTTCAGGACCGACATAGCCGCCCAGAAGCGCCAGGCCAAAGGCCGCGACGACAAGAGCAAGGGCCTTGAAGACCCAGCGGCTGGCGGCCGGGAACGGCTTGCCGCTCCTCAGCCATTTCCAGCCGTAATAGTAAAGGTAAAGACAGAAAGTCTCGCCAAAGAACAACAAGGCATACATGAACATGACATCTTTGAAGATACCGGCCATGTAGCCCATGAAGGTCGGATAAAGGGTGAACAACGCAAAAGCCAGCAACCCGCCAAGCGCCGCCGTCGTGGCATAGGCCACGCTTAAAAGGCTGGTGAACTCATAGGCCAGCTTGTCGAGTTTGGCGTCGTCGTTTTTCCAGCCGACGACCTCGATAATCACCGCAAACAACGGCACGCCAAGCACGAATGCCCCAAAGAACAGATGCATCTGGGCCAAAAACCAGACCAGCCGCCGGGAATCGAGCCCCATGAACTGGCGATAGACGTTTTCTTCCTGCGCCAGGGCCGGGAAAGCGGCCATCAACACAAATAGGCCGGCCAAGATGGGGAGGCCGGCCTTCATCAGCCGGGTGAACCATGTCCCGGTCGAAAATTCATTGCTTGCGCGCCCGCTTCTCATTGTCGGTTTCCCAGTCATTGTTTAATCCGTCAACGCGCGCGTGGCCTCAGGAGCCTTCGTCCGAGAAGGTGAAACCGGTCTCGACCGCGCCACCGGCTTCAATCGAGATATCCACTTCCTTCAGGCCGTAACGCGGATGCCAGGCCACCAATGTGTAGTCGCCCGGCGGCAGGTTATCGATTTTGAACGAACCATCGTCGCCGACCACCACCGCGTAAGGATGGGGCGGAGCCATCATGAAACCGAACATGAAGTTATGGGCTTCGCAGTTGATGGCGATATAGGACGAGCGGCGCGGCTTGATCTTGTCGGTGATTTCACCGGGTTCGGGCTGGCCGAAGTTGAACAGGGTCTTCTTGACGACACGACCCTTTTTCACCCCGATGAGTTCACGCGCATTGATGTTGTGCAAAACGCCCTGGTCGGAGTTGCGGATGATAAACGGGCCCGGCCGGACCACCTGCGCCCAGGGGGTGAAACGGCACCCCTTCTGATCGACCAGATATTCCCCCATCTGGGGTTTCTCCCAGAGTTTGCCTTCCTTGATCTTTTCGATAAAGACAAAAGCCCCGCGCAACGCGCCGTCCTTGACATCGACCCAGACAACTTCGCGGTCGCCATCCCCACAAACATTATTGTCCTTGGTGATTTTGATCTTTTCGACCGCATCAGCGGGAAGAGCGCCCTCAAAGCTGACCTTGCCGGTGACGCTGCCGCCATCGGTAACTTCGACTTCGGTGTATTTGTCGTGTTTACGCGCCTGGGCCGGTGCGGTTACCGCCATGGCGACGACGGATGCGAGCGCCACAGAGACGAGCGGCAATTTCAATTTTGCATAATTCATCGGAATATTTTCCACCTCCTGTTTTCCCAGCCCCTAGAGCAGTGTTCCCTGGACCGGTTGTACTAACGATTCAACTCTTCCAATGCCTCGATTGCGACAGACCAAACCCGTCGACGTTCAGGATCGTTGAGGACATTCAAAAACGCGGTGCTGGCGCGGTCTGCATCCAGCTCCCGTAGCAGGCGGGCGGTTTGGCGCCCATGATATCCCTCAAAAGAAAAGGCAAATTCGACCAGCCGTTCGATCGGGTCGGGTCGGTCGGGCCGGTCGGGCCGGTCGGGCCTTGCAAGTTGAGCAAGTGCTTCAGCGGTGCTCAAGCGCACCGATGGGTCGGGGTCGGCCAGCAGCTCTTCAATCCACGGCTCAAGCCGGTCCTTGCCGGCAAGGGCGCGAACGGCCTCGTTGCGGATAAAGCTGTCCTCGTTGCGCAATTGCGACTGCAGAGAATCGGAGACTTCATCGTCTTCGCAGACCGCCAGCGCGCGGATTAGCGCCAGTTTGAGAGCGCGGTCGCCGGCGGTCAGTTTGCCGATCAGGGCCTGGGCGACATCTTTAGGCAACGCGTTGCCTCTGGCACCTATCCGGGCAAGTGAATCGGCCGCGGCAAGAGGCATCTCGGTGTCGTCCAGTTCCAGCAACGCGGTCAGTTCCGCGGTTACCGCGCTGTGGTCCAGATCACCAAGAACCCGCGCCGCGAACCGGCGAATATCATCATGCCTGACCACCTTTGGCTCGGCTGGCATTTTCTTCTTGCCGACAATCCGCCTGGCCATGGCCAGACGTTCCATATCGTTCTGGGTAAGCTCGATACCTTCGTCGGGAAGACCGGCCGCCTTGACGACTTCCGGCGCTTCTCCAACCATGGAATCCAGTGTCGAGGTCGGGAATTTTTCCAGCGCGGCAGCCTCCGCCCGGACAGCGTCCTCCGGCTCACCTGCCGCTATGTCCTCGGGGGCCTCTTCAGCGACGACCACATCGGGACCTTCGGCAACCTCGTCTACCTCGGGGTCGTATTCGCCAGCCACTGCCGCCAGCAAGGCTGTGCCGGCAATATTGGGCCAATCGGCGTTGGCGGCGGCCAACCTGGCCAGAGCGGACATGGTTTCAAGACGGATCTGACGCTCCTCATCGTCAATGACGGCGACTAGGGCTTCCATGACGTCATCACCGCCAATGGCCGCCAGGCCCCTTACGGCGGCAAGGCGGACTGCCAGTGGCCGTTTGGCATCGGAAAGCAACTTTGTCAGCTCGCCCCGCGCCACATCGGGCGCAATGCCACAAAGCGCGACCGTGGCCGCTACCGATACCTCGATATCGGGATTGTCGATTTTTCGGCAAAGCGTTTCAACAAGAAGGTCGTCGGCGACGCCGTTGCCGATTTCCCCATAGACGGCCAGCGCCGCCGCCTGAACTTTCACCGCGCTGTCATCAAGCCGGGTCCGCAGGGCGCCCTGGTGGTAACGGCCGATCCGCCGAACCGCCAGATTGCGAACCCCGTCATCGGCATCTTCAAGCATCATCGCCAGGCCCGGGTCTTCGGGACAAACCTGCGAGCGCGAGCGCAATGCGGCGAGACGGACATCGGCGGAAGGATCGCCCAGGGCCCGGGCCAGTGATTTTTGCGCCGCTTCAGTATCAATGGTCGCCAAAACGGATGCGGCCCGCCGGCGCAGGCGCGAATCGTCCCGACCGAGGAAACCGGCGAGCGCTTCAATTCCTTCGGGGCCAATCTTCGCCAGAGCCTTGAACGCAGGCTCAATCATGTCCTGGGCATTTTCGTCGCCTATGGCCGCGACGATTTCGGGTACGGCTTCGGCGACCTGCAACACCGCCAGGGCCTTGATCGCCCTGATCTGGATTTCGACCCAGTCGTCCCAGCCCGAAGCGTAAAATTCCTCTTCATCCCAGACGATGTCTTTGTCCCGGCCCTTGACCATACGGCGCAACCAGGGAATGACGCGGTCGTCCTGAAGCTTGGCCAGGGTTTCGATGGCGGCGAGCTTCACTTCGGTGCACGGATCCCCCAGCAGGTTTTCGAAAAGCTGCTCACCCGCCTTGGGGTCGGCCAGAGCCAAAAGAGCTTCGGCGGCATCGGTGCGCACGTCTTCGTCTTCGTCCAGCAAAGCCTTGATCAGCGGCGGAGCCGAACCTGGCGCGCCGATGCGCCCAAGAGCCTTGGCGGCCTGGCATCGGTGCACATCGACACCGGTGCTGAGAATGCCGCCCAGCGCCTCACATACAGAGCCAAGTGCCGGGCTGATTTCCAGCCCGGCACCTGAGGGTATTGCTGTTTCGGTAGCCTCGGTCAAATGATATCCCTTGGCGCAAAGGACATGGAGCGGAAGCTGTCCTTGTAAGGTGAAACGCCGATCTTCTTCACATTGGCAACACCCATCTTGTAGTTATAGTTGCCACTGATCCAATCGACGATGCGGCCCTCCAGCGCGTTGGCGGGCTGGGAGGTGTGAAGGAAGTCCATGAAGATGATCCCCTTCTTGATGTGACGGGTGACCATGGCGACACCGGTCACGGCGGCCTTGCTCAACTCCACATTACCCGCCTTCATCTGACCGGAGAAGGAATAATCGTCCCCTTCAATGCCCAGAATGGTTTCCTTCAGGCTTGGCACCCGGTCGGAATAGACCATCAGCAGGTCGCCACTTTCGATGCCGCGTTCCGCAGCGTCGTCGGGATGCATTTCGACGTAGTTGTCGGGCCACCGCTGCACGATGTAGGGCCGGCGGCGATCGTCAAAGCCCGACTGCCAGCGTTCGTTGGTCCGTCCCGAGGTGCACCACAGCTCGCTGCCCTTCGGGCTCAACCACTCCCAATAGTCCGAGAACAACGACCAGGGTGATTTCTGGATGTTGCAGCGTCCGGTCTGGCTGTTGAAGTGGGTCAGTTTTTTGTTGAAAACGTTCCCCGCAGCCGGTCCGGTTTCGGGCAGGGTTCGCGTGGTGTCGTGAAGGCGTTTGGTACCGATAAGCGAGCCGTCGTCATTCATGAGGACCGGGCCCTGAATGCCGTTGGTGCCAAACTCACGAAGCTTCTGGTGCAAGGTTTTGCCCTCTCTATGGGCGGCCACCTTGATCATATTGTAGTCTTTGCGGCTGCCGCGCGAGAAGCGGGCCGTTTCCTCGGCAACGTCGTTGGAGTTTTTCCAGTCAAAGCCGTCAAAACCCATCCGCTTGGCAAGCTCGGCGATGATCCACCAGTCGGGCTTGGACTCGCCCGGCGCGTCGTAGAACTTGCTGTAAAGCCGCAGACGCCGTTCGCCATTGGCGCGCATGAAGTCCTCTTCACCCCATGTGGATGCCGGGAAGATGATATCGGCGTAGCGGTTGCCGATCGGATCGACCAGATAGATGTCCTGGTTGACGACCACCATGCCGCCTGAATCCGCCCGCGCCTTCAGAGTATCGATGATCTCCTGCTTGTCGTAGGAACGGATCTGGTTGGGGTTTTGCACCGTCAGCTCTTCGAACCGCTTGGCCAATTGCTGGGAGCCGCACATGGCCTGGATCCAGGTGGTGCCGATAACATGGGCAAAACGGGTATGCCCCGCCATCAACCAGGTGTCGGTATCCAGAGCGCGGCGCCGGCGTCCGGGCACCTTCATCGGCGATTTGTTGCGCGGATATTTGCCGCCGCGCACACCGCCGCGCTGATGACCGCCGGCCCGGCCGATAACCTGACCCGGCCGTCCGCCAGCCCCGACAATGATGCCCAGGGCCGAAATCGCCTGGGTGTTGCCGGTGTTGTTGGACCAGTAAAAGCCCTTTTCGATCATGAGTGAGGTTTTGGGGCGCTTGCCATTAACCGGCTTGGCCATCCATTCCGCCGCGGTGTAGATTTTCTGAACATCCACACCGGCGACTTTGGCGGCGTTTTCCGGGGTGAACTCGTCTTGCGACATCAGCCACTTCTTCCAGTCCTCATAACCGTTGGTCTGGAATTTGCCCCAGGTCGTGCGCCACTGCCATGGCGTGTTGCGCGTGCCCTGGCCAAAGCCCGAGCTTGAGCCCCACTTGTTGTTGACCCACTTCTTGATCCACTCGGCATCCTGCCAGCCGTTTTCGGCGATCACCCGCGCGATGGCATTCACCACCAAAAGGTCAGTGCCCAGATTGACATCAAGCCACATGCCGCCGTTCTTTTCGGCATAGGCCACCCCGGCTGTGCGCCGCGGGTTCAGCATGATGCATTTCTGGCCGTTCTGGATGCCCTTCATGATCCACTGGGTCCAGAGAATGGTTTTGGTCTCATAAGGATCAGTGCCGCAGATCATAAGGGTCTCGGCGTTCATCCAGTCTTCGTAGGCCGGGCCGAAATTGTCAAAACCGGCATCCCGGAAACCCGGCGTCGAAGAGACGTCGGACGGGGTGTCGTGGAAAGTGAAGTTGGCGGTGTTGACATGGCGCAGAGCAAATTTGGTGATCGCGTAGGTGTTCTCGATAAACTGATACGAGTAGGTTTTGACACCAAATGCGTTCGCCCCGTGTTTGGTGCGGACATAGTTGCCGACCTCGGCCGCCACATCGAGGGCAAAATCCCATGAGACCGGCTGAAGAATGCCGTAGATCCGCATCATCGGCGACACAAGGCGGTCGCGGGTGGGGGTTTGAGGATTGTAGCATTTCTGCGCGATACAACCGCCACGCAGAGAAGAATCGCCATCGGTATTGACGAACTTGGCGTCCTTGTCCGGGATGATCGTCACATGGTGCGGCTCGCCCTCATGCATGACGATGTTGTGCTGGTTGGGCGCAACCCAGGGGCCAAGAACCTCCACGGGGAAATCGACCCCGAAGGCATTCTCGTCGGCCTTTGGACCGCCTTTGTTATTGCCCGCTACCGGCCAGCGATAGACTTTGAAGCCGCAGGCGACAATGCAGTAGTCGCAGGCCGTGGTGATGACATCCGCACCTTTGGGTGGCAGAGGCACATTTGTTTCTGGAATATAATACGGGGTGGACATGGCAGCGTTCCCTATCCTTGCAAATTGTCGTAACGACCGTAGATCAGGCCAAAAACGCCGACGGCGTAGATATCGTCACCATCCAGCTCAAGCAGCACCTGCGGCAGGCTTTGATACGCCTGCCCCGAGATCAAGATGCCGTGCCGTGTCAGATCGTAGGTGGACAGATGCAGCGGACAGGCCCCAAGCGATTTTGTATCGCCCTTGTAGGTACTGGTCAGATCGCCGCCCTGATGGGTGCAGAAGTAGTTGAAAGCCACCACATCGCGCTTTGGTCCGATCCCGCCACCGGCCTCGGTGCCGAGCATGACCAGCATGGAATTTGCGTAGGCCCCTTCGTCGGGGTACTCAAATTCTACCGGCTCATCGACTTTAAGAGCGCTCAGGCTGGCGACTTTCTTGCGGGGATAGGTAGCGACCTGCGCCGGCACCTTGGCTTCCACCCCGCCTGAATTCATCGTCACCATCACCATTGCGGTTGCCGTTCCCGAACTCAGCAGAAACGTCCGGCGCGATAGCAGGCACTTTTTTGAGCCACTGTTTTTGGCCAATTTGCCTTCAGGTTTTACTTTTTCCTGTTTCATATCCTCATTCCCCTCAGTTCGCAGCCGCAGGCAACGGCGCATAGGATGGAAGTTTGGGTCTGGCCATTTTGATCTCATCACCGCTAAGAGATTCAAGGAACGCCGCCAAATCTTCTTTTTCCTCGTCGCTCAGATTGAGAGGCTTCAGAAGCGGAGTTTTGTTGCTTGCCAAAGTGCCATCGGTCATTTCGTTCTCATCACCACCTTCGTTGTAGAAGTCGATGACTTCCTCAAAATCGAAGAACTTGCCATTGTGCATGAACGGCGCCGTATAGGCGGTGTAACGCAGTGGAGCGGTACGGAATTTGCCCATGTCGGTTTTTTGCTTGGTACGGTAGTAAAGCCCAAGATCGTCCTTGACTTTGCGATAAAGCTCTTCGGTCACACCCTTGGCGTATTGCTCATAGCGGAAGGTGACCTGAGCCATGCCGTTGTCAAGCCATTCATCAGCCCGGGGTATTCCGAGGTTGTAGTATTTTTCGTCAGTCAACAGCGGCCCGTTGTGGCATGCGATGCAGCCGGCCTTGCCTTCAAACAGGGCCAGCCCCCGGACCTGTTGTTCCGACAGCGCCGCTTTGTCACCGTTCATATACTTGTCGAACGGCGTGTCATTGACAATCAGCGTACGCTCAAATGCAGCAATGGCTTTCCAGACATTGTTCACCTTTGGCCAGTCGTCACCGAACACATCGTTGAAGCGTTTGACATATTCGGGGATGAAGGCGAGGCGGGCCTCGACCATGTCACGCTCGCCATTGCCGGAAATTGCGCCAAGGGCGGCGCTGGGGGCCTGGCTTTCAAGCGATTTGGACGAACCGGCCCAGAACAGTTTGCTCAGATAGGCCGCGTTGATCACCGTATGGCTGTTGCGCCAATGGACAACACCGGGATAACCGCGCGAGAGCGGGTCGTTAAAGCCCCAACCCTGTTTCGGCTCATGGCAGTCGGCGCAAGATACCGAGGCATCTCCGCCGATGCGGCTGTCGAAGAAGAGAAGTTTACCCAGTTCGATCTTCTCGGGCGATTGCTTGTTGTCCGCCGGGATCGGCGGCAGCCCGAGGGCGGCCAGTGGCGGATTTTCATCAGCCAGCGCAGCAGGTGTTCCAAGGCCAAGAACCAGAAGGCCAAAGGAAACTGCGATGGCCGTGAGGGGGAGTTTGCTACCCATTTTCATGACGCATTTCCTAATTTGATGTTTCCAGCCAGTTTTCGATCGCCACGTAGTTGACGTTGATCTTGTCCGGCCAGACGAATTCTTCACCAGTCAGGGGATCACCTGACAGAGCCTCCAGGAAGGCAACCAGTTCGGCCTGCTCCTGGCCCGTGAGGCCAAGGGGTTTCAGGCGCGCATCCTTGTTGGGATCATCGCCACCGCCGGCGTTGTAAAAGGCGATGACATCCCCAAGGGAGCCGATCATGCCGTTGTGCATGTAAGGCGCGGTGTAGGTCAGCTCCCGCAGGCTTGGCGTCATAAACTTGCCGATGTTCGACCCATCGACCTTGGGAACGCGGATATGAGCACCCACATCGCGGCGGATGTTCATGTAGTTCTCAATCCCCATGAAATTGGCAAAAGACACAAAGGTGATATGCCGCAAGGGGTTGGACCAGATTTCTGGATTGTCCGGCACCGCGGTGTTGTAGGGCTGATCGTCGGTGAACCGCGGCCCGGTGTGACAGGCGGCGCATCCGGCCTTGCCTTTAAACAGCGCAAAACCCGCTTTGGCGGCATCGCTCATCTTATCGGTATCGAACGGCGCCCCGCGAGAGGTCAGCGTTTTGAGATATTCGGGGATCGCCTTGCGGATCGAACCGTTGGAGGGCTCGCCATATCCGGCGGCCTTGAACATTTCGACATAGATCGGATCCTGCTTGACCCGTTCCTGCATCAGCCGCATGTCCATGTTCATCGAGTAAGTCTCGGTAATGGACTCCCGCGTCACATCGTTCAGGTTCGTGCCGATCCGGCCATCATGGAACCAGGCCGCCTTCTGGGCGGCGTTGATCAAAGTGGGCGCGTTTCGGAACCCTTCCGATCCTGGATAGGCTTTTGCCAGCGGCAACCCGTCGGCAAAGCCTTTTGACGGCTGGTGGCAAGTGGAGCAGCTGATCGCCGCATCCCCCGAAAGGCGCACGTCAAAAAACAGACGCTTGCCCAAAGCCGCCTTGGCCGCATCGACTTCAACCTTTGGAACCGGCCCGAAGTCCTGCGCCTGACCCGCAGTGGCAATCGCAATCCCTAGCGCGAAAGCCATGCTCCAGGAAATTGTTGAAGAGATCTTTGTCTTCATCACGATATCCCTCATTTGAGAAAGCAGTTTTGGAAATTTCCCCGACGCGGCCTTTGTCCGACCGCCAATCGTTTCCGCCCTAGCTGCCTTCATCTCCAACTTTGTCGTCTACGGGAAACGGAACGCCGCTGACCCGTTCGAGAAATGCTTTCATGGCTGAAAAATTCTGGAAATAGCACTCTTGCTCGCTCTGAACATGGCGCAGATGGCCACGCCAGGTCGGGGGCTGCTCGGAGCCCTCCAGCCAGATTCGCGCTACGAAGGATCCATGATTTTCCGGTTCGACCATTCGGCATCTGCCGCTGCGTTCCCAATTTCCCGCCCCCCAAAAAGGGCACGTTCACGAAACGACACGAACATGCAACGGTTACACTTCGGTAACATGGGCTTGACCGGTGCAAATCAGGTGGCGCCATAAGGCCTCCAGCCGACCGGTTTGGGACGGCATCGGGGGCTTTGGCGGCCCAAAACTCAGGATCGATAACGTATTGAGGTTGAAAACTCGCCCACGCCCTGTCAATCTGGGTTGCGGACTTCTCAATCGGGGAATCCCGGACAAAATAACAATAAATTGAGGATGCGCAGTATGGGGCAGGGTATTGGTACGTCAATTTTTTACCAGATTCGACGTTTGTTCCAGACACCGGAACGCCTGCTGGCTGTATTCTTTCTGAGTCTGCTGTCCCTGCTGGTCATTACTCCCTTGGTCGAAATCGTTTGGGATGCCCTGAGCTATCAGGAATACGATCTAGCCTATCGTCCCGAAGCCGAAGTGGGCGGATTCACTCTGTTTCATCTCGAACGGGTGTTCACCGGGCGGCTATCAAGGGCTCTGTTTTACAAGCCACTGATCAATTCACTGATGATCGGTGCCGGCGTGACGGTTCTGGCGGTGACGATCGGCTCGGGGCTGGCCTGGCTGATGGTGCGCACCGATCTGCCCTTTCGCGGTTTTTTCGGCGCCATGGCGGTCGTGCCCTACATGATGCCGTCCTGGGTGCTGGCACTGGCCTGGATGACGATGTTCAAGAACGACCGAATCGGTGGCTCCGACGGTCTGTTCACCTATTATTTCGGCGTCCAGCCCCCCGACTGGATCGCCTACGGCCTCTTCCCGATCATCATCACCCTGGCGCTGCACTATTACGCCTATGCCTATCTTCTGGTCTCCGGCGCTCTGATGACGGTCGATTCGGAGCTCGAAGAGGCCGGCGCCATCTGCGGGCTGTCGCGCTTCCAGCGCTTGTGGCGCATCACCGTGCCGCTGCTGCTGCCGGCGATCGGCTCGGCGGTGGTGCTGACCTTTATCCGAATACTGGGCACTTTCGGCACCCCGGCGCTGCTTGGCCTGCCGGTGCGGTTTTTCACCTTTTCCACCCAGATTTACGCCTCGCTGAACGCCGGCAGCGCCGGGGACGGTTATGTGCTGGCGGTGGTGCTGGTGATCATGGCCATCGTTTTCATCTACATCAACAGCCGCATTCTGGGGGTGCGCCGCTCATTCGTGACCGTGACCGGCAAGGGCTTTCGCCAGCGCCGCATTCCCCTGGGCCGCTGGCGCATGCCGCTGGCCTTTTTGATCGGGCTGTTCATCGTTACCACCGTCTTTGCGCCGCTGATCCTGTTGGCGTGGGAATCGCTGCTGATCAATCCGGGCGAATATGGCTGGAGCAATCTCACCTTGCATTTCTGGATCGGCGAATCGGGTGAGGATTTTGTCGATGGCGACGCCGGGGTCATGCGCAACGACCAGATCCTCGCGGCGCTGTGGAACAGCCTGAGGCTGGGGTTTTTCGCCGCCGGCATCAATGGGGTTATCGGCCTTCTGATCGGTTACGCCATCGTGCGCACCCGCGGCACCGTGATGTCCAAGAGCCTGGAAAGCATCGCTTTTGCGCCTTATATTTTCCCCTCGATCGCCCTTGGCGCCATCTATCTGGGGATTTTTTCCACCGGTTACGGCCCGATGCCGGCGCTTTACGGCACGTTCGCGCTGCTGGTGCTGATCACCACGGTCAAGAACCTGCCGTTTACCTCGCGAACCGGCATTTCGGCCCTGCTGCAGATCGACAAATCGCTTGAGGAGGCGGCCCGGGTGCAGGGGATCAGCTGGGGCAAGCGCATGTTCCGCATCATCATCCCGATGTCGACCAGCGGCCTGGTCGCCGGTATGATGCTGACCTTCATCACCGCCATGCGGGAGCTGTCATTGATCATCTTACTGCTGACCCCGTCGACCATGGTCATGACCGGTCTTATCTTCGGCTACGAGTCCGAGGACAAGGTTCAGCACGCCGGCGCCGTGACCCTCATTCTTGTCCTGATCATCATCGGGGTTAACCTGCTGGTCCGCCGGTTCTTCGGCGATAGCCTCACCGGCTTGCGCCAATCCTGATACAAACGCTTCAAATCAACATGGGAGGAAGACGACATGACACTATCCAAAACCCTTAAAACCCTGGCGATCGGCGCCGGGCTGGGCCTGATGCTGGGCGGTCTGGCCCAGGCTCAGATGGCCAAACAGCCGGCCCCGCCACCGGAAATGGACGCCTGGCTGAAGGCCGCCGAACTGGGGCCATACGACACCGGCAAACATGACTGGGCCGCGATCGAGAAAAAGGCGATAGAAGAAGGCGAGGTCATCATCTATTCGGCCTCCTCGCGCATGGCCAAGGTCGCCAAGGCCTTCATGAAGAAATACCCCGGCATCAAGGCGACGTCCTATGATCTGGGCTCGGTGAAAACCATCGAAAAAACCGTTCGCGAGCAAAACGCCAACCTCTTCAATGTCGATATCGTCACCACCGGCGGCTCGGGCCAGGTGGTCCATGAGCTGTGGGCCAAGAACCGTATCGTCAATTTCGTGCCCGACATGTTCTTCGACCGCATTCCGGTCGAAAACCGCGAGCCGGTGCTGATCCGGGTGCTCGAAGCGGTGGTGTTCATGTATAATGGCGAGACCTATCCGGACCAGCCGCCGGTCAAGAACATGTGGGAGCTGACCGAGGAACGCTGGAAAGGCAAGGTGGTGATGAAAGACCCCTTGCAGTCGCTGACCAACTATATGGGCGTTGCCACCCTGGTGCAGCATGCCGACGAGTTGGCCGCTGCCTACAAACGTTATGCCGGCAAGGACATCGTGCTCTCCGACGGGGTGCCCGATGCGGGATACGAGTTCATCTACCGTCTTTTGCACAACGATCTGGTGATCCTGAAATCGGGCTCCAAATCGGCCGCGGCCTCGGGCAAGCCGGGACAGCAAAACCCACCGAACTCCTTTGGCGCCATGACCTATTACCGCTATAATTTCTCCAAGGGTCTGGTGAACGAGTTCTTCAAGGACATCGATCCGGCGGCCAAGATCATCTATCCGACCTATACCGCCATTGCCCGCCAGGCGCCCAACCCCAACGCCGCCAAGCTCTTTACCGCGTTTTTGCTCGGCAGCACCGAGTTGACCGCCGATACCAAGCTGGAAAAACCCTACAAGGAAGGCCGCAGCGCCGAGTTGCTCCTGGGCCTTTTGCCCTATTTTGAGCCCGGCTCGAAAAGCCCGCGCGACGATGTGCCCTTCCCCGAGGGCGGCGACGCCTGGGATGCCATGAAGGCGTGGACGGTCGACCCCGACTTCATGTTCCGCGAAGGCCCCAAGGTCCGCGATTTCTGGATCCAGGAATCGGCGGGTTAAGCCACGACCCAACACGTCCGAAAGCCGCTAAAATCGGCTTTCGGACATTTTCCGACACCCTCTAGAGCGCCGAGCTGGCTCCGGTCAGCTCGGACAACGCCGAACCAAAAGGACCTTCCATCGTGCAAGCCGTTGAATTGGCCGCAATTGAAAAAAGCTACGGCCGCGAGCGGGCGGTGGCGCCGCTGGACCTGACCATCGACCCGGGCACCTTCGTGACCATCCTGGGACCGTCGGGGTGCGGCAAGACCACGTTGTTGCGGTTGATCGCCGGGCTTGAAGAGCCCGACGGCGGCGAGATCCGTCTGGGCGAAAACCTGGTGTTTTCACAAAAGCAGGGCCTCGTGATGCCGCCGGAAAAACGCGGCATCGGCCTGATTTTCCAAAGCTACGCCCTGTGGCCGCACATGACGGTCGAGCGCAACGTCACCCTGGCGCTCAAGGAGCAGAAACTTGCCTCCGATTTAATCGAGAGCCGGCTTTTGCACGCCCTGGAAATGGTGCAACTGGATGACTACCGTCACCGCTTCCCTTCCGAGCTGTCCGGCGGGCAGCAACAGCGCGTGGCCGTCGCCCGGCTTATCGCCATGCGCTCGACGATTTTGCTGATGGATGAGCCTTTGTCCAATCTGGACGCCATGCTGCGCACCGATATGCGCACCGAAATGAAGCGGCTGCACCACCAACTGGAAGCCACCACGGTCTATGTGACCCACGATCAGGTCGAGGCGCTGACGCTGTCGGACAAGATCGTGGTGATGAACAAGGGCGTCGTGCAGCAGCACGCCTCCCCGTTCGAGATTTATCATCACCCGACCAACCTTTTCGTGGCCGAATTTATCGGCGACCCGCGGATCAACCTGCTTGAGGGCAGCTTCTGGCAAGACGGCACCGGCCAGGGCGTGGATCTGGGCGTCGCAAAAATACCGATGGACAAAATCCCCGCCATGGCATCGGGCAAGGTTATCGCCGCCATCCGCCCCGAAGCCATAAAGGTCTATCTGGAGGCCCAGGACGGCTGCATGGAAGCCAGTCTGGAAATTGCTCAGCCAACAGGATCGGAAACGATTTTATTCACCCGCGTTGGCGAGATGGAGTTGACCGCGATTACGCCGGGTTTTGTTCCCATGAAGGCCGGCCGGCCGATATGGCTCAAAATCGAAGCAAAGGACCTGAATTTTTTCGATCCCGAGAGCCGCGAAATTATCATTCAAGCGACGGTTTAAGGTAAACTGCGCGCCAGATCGATCAGGTCGCCGAAATGCATGATGACGTGGTCGGCCTGAACCGTTTCGTCATCGCGGTTAAAGGCGATTGCGGTCATGCCGACCGCTTTTGCCCCGGCAAGCTCGTCTGCGGCGTGGGCGATATAAGCTGCGTCGGCGGGCACACAACCTAAGTTTTCAAGAGCGGCGAGGAAGATTTCCGGCCCCGGTTTGAGCAGGCCGGTTTCAGACGAGCTGACAAAAACATCCCACACCCCATCAATCCCGCCCCTGGCCATCCAGGACAGTTTTGTCGCGCTGCGCTGAAACGAATTGGTCACCACGCCAAGCTTCAATCCATCGGCTTTGAGCCGATGCAAGGTGGAGGCGACACCGTCGAAAAACTCCACATCCGCCATGGCATCGCGCAAGAACCGCCGTCCTTCGCCGGTACGCTCCGGCGGCAGGCCATAAAGGCCGAGCATGGCATCGAACATGCCCTCCACCGTAAGCGCGCCTACCGCCGCGCGGGCCTGCAGATCCTTGAAGGCCCTCCCCTGCTCATGGAAAATCCGGCGCCGGTCCGGGCCAAAAAACCTGTCAAGGTCCTCTTCATATCGCGGGCGATGATAAAGAACATCGCAAGCATCAAACAAAAACGCTTTCATATAAATCGTTCGACCGCAATTTGAGGAATACCCGTCCATGTTTTACCGCCAGGGCGGGGCGGGGTGCAAGTGGTCCCGCGCGCGGCGCGGAAGGGCAAGCCCGCCGCCGATTGAATCAATTCCAATCGCCGCAAATAAGTCATCGTAGTCGTATTGATGATTGAATATTGGCAAGATCAAGAACGTGTACGTGGAGGAAACCTTGAGACCAATCGGATACGTCAACCGCCTGAAAAAGGACATCGCACGCTGGCTGGATCTTGGTTTGCTCGCCGAAGCCCAGGGCGAGGCGATATTGCAGGACGTCAACGCCTCGCACCGCAGCCGGTCGTTCGGCAGTGTCGTGGCGATTTTGGGGGCGGTGCTGATTGCCGCGGCGCTTGTGGCCTTTGTCGCCGCCAACTGGAACCAGATGCCCAAGCTGGCGCGGGTGGCAATGCTGATTTCGTCAATCTGGGGTTCCTATCTGGCCGCCTATATTGCCACGTTGCGGCAAAGCCCGGTGATCGCCGAGGCTTTTTTAGTGATCGGTATTGCCGCTTTTGGCGCCTCGATCATGCTGATCGGCCAGATTTATCAACTCCAGGGCCGCAATGAGGATGCATTGTTTGTGTGGATGCTCGGAGGGGTGGCGACCACCGTTCTGGCCCGCTCGCCCTGGAGTCTGGTTTTTACGGTCGGCGTTGGCGCGGCCTGGATGATAGCGGAGTTCAACTCCGGAAGGTTTGGCACCGATGCCGGGGAGTTGCCGTTCTGGTTGGCCGGGATCGAACCGTTCCACCTTTTTCCGCTGGCATGGCTGGGTTTTGCCGGTATTGCCGTGTGGCTGCGCTCGCAGGCTTCGGGCCATGTGCTGATGCTGACCATTCTGGTTTGGTCGATGCTTTTTGTCAGCATTTGGAACGCTGGCTTTTTGCCACGCGCCATTCTGATCACCGCCATCGCGCTTGTTGCGCTGGCGCTTGTCTTGCGCGATATCACCAACCAACGCAGACTTGGTGGGTTTGGTGTATCAACGATCAGTTATCTCATTGTTTTTTTGTTTGTTTTCGTCCTTTACGACCTGTCGGAAATTGGAAAATACTATCGTCAGCTCCCTTTGCCGGGGGTGCTGGTCTCCCAATTTTCTTCCATCGGTTTTTTTTCGTGGGTCAATTCCCTTCTTCCTCTTGCGGTTGCCAGCGCGGCCGGTTTTTCCATCGCCTTCTGGATGCGGCGAAGGGGCGAAACCCTGCTTAGGGATCAATGGGTAATCGCCATAGCTGGCCTGGTTTTGCTGGTGATAAAATTACCGGTAGTCCAGATGTTGGGCCCAATTTTTATTGTCTATACGATCGTCGCCATCGCCCTTTCAATCTGGACCATTCGTTTTGGCTGGCGGCTGGAAAGCCGCTTTGTTTCGGCCATCGGGTATCTGGGGTTCGCGGCAACCGTGCTGATTTCCTATCAGCGTTTGTTCGGCACCTTGATCAACACGGCGGCATTTTACGCCATTGCCGGAGCGATTTTACTGCTCACCGCCGTGGTCCTGCTGCGCCTTGAGCGGCGTTCCAGCGGCAAGGGAGCATCGTGATGGCCGGGCGTCTGGCGATGGGACTATTGGCCGCCGCCGTCCTGCAGACGGCGGTGCTGGGGTGGATGATCCGCGGTCACTGGGTGGACCTGACGACCGGCACCGAAGTGGTGCTGGAGACCACCATGGTCGACCCGCGCGATTTTTTCCGCGGCCACTACGTGACCCTGCGGCTCAACATTCAGCAGGTCGACAGGGCCAAACTTGCGCCCGTGGACCAATTGGAGCAGGGCAAACCTTTGTTCGCACTGCTCCAAAAAGGAGAAGGCGCCTATTGGGAGGTCGCATCTCTGAGTACGAAAACCCCCGACAAAGGGCCGTTCCTGAAATCGAAGACCAAGTTCAGAACTTTCATGGTGAGCGATGAAAACACCCGCAAAACAGTGGGAATTCAGCTGCCGTTCACACGCTACTACGCGCCAAAAAAACAGGCGCAGGAACTGGAGAAACTGCGCAATGCCGGGAAAATGGGGATCATCGTTTCAGTGCTCCCCGACGGCCGGGGCAAGATCAAGGGCGTGAGCCTGGATGGTGTGCTGGTCTACGACGAAAGCCTTTTTTAGTGATTTTACCCGTAATGCTGTGCCAATACCCTAGTTTTTAAGCGGTGCGAGAGCCGGGCCTGAACCTGCCGAATCCTGTAGTGTTGGCCCGAGAGGCGCCCTACCGGCGAACTGCGGGCGGCAGAAATCCGACACTCCGGGGAGCATGAATTGGACCATTCGCAGAACCTTGCCGACGTGCTGGTCTTTCTGGCCGCCGCGGTCGTAATCGTCCCGGTGTTCCGAAAATTTCGTTCAAGCCCGATCCTGGGCTATCTGGTGGCGGGCATCATCATCGGCCCCCACGGCCTGGCGATCATCGGCGATACCGAGGCGGCGCGGACGCTGGCCGAGTTCGGCGTGGTTTTTCTGCTGTTCATGGTCGGGCTGGAGCTTTCGATAGGCCGCCTGCGGGCCTTGGGGAGCAAGGTTTTCGGCCTGGGCTCGCTGCAGGTGGTCGTCACCGGCACCCTTATCGGCGCCATCGCCTGGTCGCTTGGCATGGGCTTGGATGCCGCGGTGATCATCGGCGGGGGGCTGGCGCTGTCGTCGACCGCGTTTGTCCTGCAGTTGCTCGCCGAACGGGGCGAGCGCGCCACGCCCTTTGGGCTCACCGCCTTTTCCATTTTGCTGCTTCAGGACCTGGCGGTGGTTCCGCTGCTGATCTTAGTGACTTTGCTCGGCACCGCCGGCTCCTCCTTCGTCGATGTTATTGGCCAGGCGACCTTGAACGGAGCGGCGGCCCTGGTCATCGTCGCCGGTTTCGGGCGCTATCTGCTCAGGCCCCTTTACCGGGTAATTGCCGGGGTCCGCAGCGCCGAGCTTTTCGTCTCGACCACGTTGCTCGTGGTTCTGGGCATGGGGTGGATCATGTCGATTGCCGGGCTGTCCATGGCGCTGGGGGCGCTTCTGGCCGGGCTGCTGCTGGCGGAGACCGAATACCGCCATCAGATCGAAGCCGACATCAGGCCGTTTCGCGGCATCCTGCTGGGGCTTTTTTTCATGACCATCGGCATGGGCATCGATATTGCTCTGATCATGACCCATCTGGGCCTGATCGGCGTTCTGGTCATTGCCCTTCTGGCCGGGAAATCCCTGGTGACCGCCGCGCTGTGCCGGGCCGTGGGCCTGCCCGCCGGGGTTTCGTTCAGGACCGGGCTGGCGCTCTCCCAGGGTGGCGAGTTCGGTTTTGTGCTCTTCGGCGCCGCCATGACCCTTGGCCTCATCGCGGTGGATGTGGCGCAAATTCTGCTGGCGGTGATCACCATTTCCATGGTCGCCACCCCGGCGATGTTTTACGCCGGCAAAACCCTGGCCGGCCGTCTGGACGCCCGCACCGGCAAGAGCCAGGACCCCATCGAGGCGGAAATCGAGGGTCTGAACAACCATGTCCTGATCGCCGGGTTTGGCCGGGTTGGCCAGACGGTCGCCAAGGTTCTGTCGGACGCTGGCCTCGCCTATGTCGCCCTCGACCTCGATCAGGCCCGGGTGGCCAGATGCCGGGCCAGGGGCATGCCGGTCTACTATGGCGACGCCGACCAGATAAATGTCCTGCGCGCCGCCGGGGCGGCACGGGCAGATGCGGTTGTCGTCACCATCGATCAGGCAAAAACCGCCAGCGAGGTCGTGACCGCCTTGCGCGGCAACTACCCCGAAGTGCCGATCTACGTCCGGGCGCGGGACCGGCGGCACATGCACCGGCTGGAACAGGCCGGGGCGACGGCGGTGGTGTCCGAAGCCGCCGAATCCAGCCTGCAATTGGGAAGCATCGTCCTGACCTCCCTCGATGTCAGCACCGACGATATCGCCAGCGTCATTCAATCCTACCGCGAAGACGATTATGCCCAGCTTGAGGAGATCGTCTGATCATCGATGAAGGGCCGCGTCGTCGGGGCTTAGGAGTATAAATCCTCGCGGGTCGGCGGCAGGCCGGAGGCGCCGCGATTGCGTTTTGACGCCAGGGTCTGGAAGATCGACAGGGTGCCGCGGTCGAAAGCCAGGGAAACTCCGCTGAGATAGGCGACCCACATGCGGTAGCGCGGTGCCCCGACCTCGGCGATGGCCGCATCGGCATTGGCCATCAGATTGTGGGCCCAGATTCTCGTGGTGCGGGCGTAATGCTCGCGCAGGCCCTCGACGTCATGGACCTCAAAACCGTAGGCCTCCAGGCTGCGGGCGGTCATGCCGATATGATCGACCTCGGCACCGGGAAATATATAGCGCACCATGGACCGGTATTCGGGGCGCTTGCGGCGGAAGGCTCTTTCGGACCCCTTGCCGCGCCGGGTGATGGCGTGATGCAGGTAGAGCCCGCGATCCTTCAGCAGCTTGTGCACGTTGCGGTAATAACTCTCATGGTTGTCGATGCCGATATGTTCAAACATGCCGATCGAGGCGATTTTGTCGAACTGGCCCTCAACGTCGCGGAAATCCCTGATCTCCACCTCGACCTGGCCCTCAAGGCCGCGCGCCGCGATGGTCTGCCAGGCCAGTTCGGCCTGTTCTTCCGATAATGTCACGCCAAGTGCCGTCACCCCGTAGTTTTGCGCCGCATGGCAGATGAGCGCCCCCCAGCCCGAACCGATATCGAGCAGCCGGTCGCCGGGCTTGAGCCGCAATTTGCGGCAGACCAGGTCCAGTTTGTCGCGCTGCGCCGTGGCCAGATCGTTCGACCATTGGCGAAAATAGCCGCAGGTGTAGACCATTTCGGGGTCCAGGAAGAGCCGGTAGAACGCATTGCCGACATCGTAGTGAAAGGCGATATCGGCTTTGTTGCTGCCCCGGCTTTTGGTCGCGTCCCTGCCGCCATCGATTGCCCGGTCCGGGCTTTGCTTGAGTGCGCCCGAGCCGAACATGAAAGGCAGGGCGCTTTTCAACAACAGGCCCTTTTTCAGCCGCCGCCGGAATTCGCGGGTGCGTACCTTTGGCCGCCGCCCGATGATGTCGAACAGCGTGCCGCCGCGAATATCGATATGGCCGTCGACATAAAGCGCGATCACCGTCGCCACTCGCGGAGAGCGGATGAGGCGCGACACCACGGCGCTGCTGGAAATGAAAATCCGCAAATCGTCAGCGCCAAGGTCTTCGGGCACCAAGGTTCCGTCCCAAAGCTCAAAACCAAATCCAAGACCCAGTTCGTTGTGGGCATGCCCTAGCGCATTTCGCGCCGCTGCCAGACGCCAGCTCTGCTTGGCTTTGGACATTGCTGATCTCCAACCGGCGCTTTGGGCCCTGAGGTTTTGGCTGACGGGTCAAGCCACGGTTGGGTATAAGGGACACCCTCATGGGAAGGAACAGGCGAATGACGGATTTTGCGAACAAGGTGGCCCTGGTCACCGGATCGACCGGGATCGGGCGCGCCGCGGCGTTGCGCCTTGCCGATGGCGGCGCTCACGTGCTGGTGCTGGGGATCGACGACGCCGGCAATGCCGCCCTTGCCGACGACGCAGCGGCGGCGGGCCTGACCCTTAAGGTGCGCCGGACCGATGTGTCGGTGGCGCACGAGGTGGAGGCAGCGGTGGCCGAGGTGGTAAAACGCTTCGGCGGGCTGGATATAATCGTCAATTCCGCCGCCGTCGATCCCTTTGGCGATGCGGTCACCACCTCGCCGGAAACCTTTGCCCACTGCCTGGCGGTCAATGTCGGGTCGATCCATCTTACGGCCCATTTCGGTGTGCCGGCGATGCGGACGCGCGGTGGTGGCGCCATCGTCAATATCTCAAGCGTCCAGGGCCGCGCCTGCCAGCCAAACGTTGCCGCCTATGCCGCCTCCAAAGGGGCGGTGAATGCGCTGACCCGCGCCATGGCCCTGGATTTCGCCGCCGACAAAATCCGCGTTGTTTCGATCAGCCCCGGCTCGGTCCGCACCCCGATCCTGGAGCGTTCCGCCCGTATGTTCGGTGGCGCGGATGCCGATATCGAAGAGGTCTTCGCCCGCTTCGGCGAGGCCCACCCGCTGGGCCGCATCGGCGAGCCTGGGGAAGTCGCCGAGCTGATCGCCTTTCTGGCCTCGGACCGGGCCGGTTTTATTACCGGTTCGGACCATCTCATCGATGGCGGGCTGACGGCCGGGATCGCAGTGCGCTGAATTGTTCTTTAAACCTGTCTTGCAGGAGCCCGACATGCTTTTATGAACGTTCGCGATTTTGCTCCGGCACTTTTCGCGTCCACGATTCCAAGGGAGAAGAATATGCAAAAAACACTCAAACTGGCTCTGGCGGCGACAGCACTGGTTTTCGTGGCCAATGCGGCGCTTGCCGGCTCGCATCAGGTCATCGGTGAAATCAAGTTTCTCATCCCCGGCGGACCCGGCGGCGGCTGGGACGGAACCGCCCGCGGCACCGGCGAGGCCCTGACCAAGTCCGGCCTGGTCGGCAAGGCATCATACGAAAACATGTCCGGCGGCGGTGGCGGCAAGGCCATTGCCAACCTCATCGAAACCAAAGACTACGACACGCTGATGGTGAACTCCACGCCGATCGTGATCCGTTCACTGCAAAAGGTCTTCCCGCAGTCCTTCCGCGACCTCACCCCCATCGCCGGCACCATCGGCGATTATGGCGCCATGGTGGTCGGCAAGTCCTCCGACATCAAGGATTTCGCCGGGCTGATTTCCGCCTATAAGGCCGATCCCAAAAAGGTTGCCATCGGCGGTGGCTCGGTGGCCGGCAGCATGGATCATCTGGTTGCCGCTCTGGTGATGAAAAACGCCGGGGCCAATCCAGCGGACGTCAAATACATCCCCTATGACGCCGGCGGCAAAGCCATGGCCGGGCTGCTGTCAGGGGAAATCAAGGCCCTTTCCACCGGCTTTGGCGAGGCCATCGAGCTGGCCCGCCAGGGCGAGGTCCGGATCCTGTGCGTCACCGCCATGGAACGGGTTGCCGCAGCTCCCGATACGCAGACCTGCAACGAAGCAGGCTCCACGGGCACCAAATTTGTCAACTGGCGCGGATTTTTTGCCGCTCCCGGCCTGCCTGCGGACAAAAAAGCAAAGTTCATCAGCGCACTGGAGAAAATGTACGCAACGGACGAATGGAAGACCGTGCGCGACCGCATGGGCTGGGTCGAAATCTTCAACCCTGGCGACGACTTCGTAAAATTCCTCGAAGTCCAGGAAACCGAAATTGGCGCCCTGATGAAAGAGCTGGGTTTCCTTTAAAGCCGGTTTTAACGCGACTTTTACGCTAAAAAATATCCGCCGGGCGGTTGTTGTGGAACCGCCCGGTTGACCAGGGGGCGATTGAGGCGGGGGGAGGTCAATTCATGGTTTTGTCCAAGGACCGGATCGGCGGGTTTATCCTGCTGGCTTTCTGCATCATCTACGGGGTGCTGAGCCAGCAGATCATCCTTTTGCCCATTCAGGCCAAGGCCGCCTTTACCGCCCGCACCATGCCCGAGGTGCTGACCGTTCTGGGCATCGCGCTGTCGGTGCTGGTCATCGCCTTTCCCAGCTCGCAACAGCGGCCACGCCTGGCCGGCTATATGTGGCTGCAGGCGGTGGCGTTTTTGGCCCTGATGTCGTTTTACGGCCTGGCCATCCGCCCGCTGGGGTTCATCTTTTCAACCTCGTTTTTCCTGATCGCCGGCTTTGTCCTTTTGGGCGAGCGCTCGGTTTTCAAACTGCTGGCGGTGGCCATCCCGCTTGTGGTCGGGTTCTGGATGCTGATGACGCAAGGGCTCGACATATTCATCGAGCCTCTGCCCTGGTTTTTGAAGGGGTGATGACCGCCGATGCTTGAAGGTATTCTGATCGGTCTCTCAACGGCCCTTACCCCGACAAACCTGCTGTTCGTGGTCATGGGGTGTCTGATGGGCACCTTTATCGGCATGCTGCCGGGGCTTGGACCGATGTCGGCGATCGCGCTGATGATCCCTGTTGCCGCCAGCCTTGAGCCCGCCAGCGGCATTATCCTGATGGCGGCGGTCTATTACGGCGCCATTTTCGGCGGCTCCACCTCGTCGATCCTGATCAACGCGCCCGGTGTCGCCAGCACCGTGGCGACCTCGTTTGACGGCTTTCCCATGGCCAAGCGGGGCGAGGCGGGCAAGGCGCTGGCGATCGCGGCCTATTCGTCGTTTTCCGGCGGGGTGATCGCGGCGATCCTGCTTCTGGTCGCGGCCCCCTATCTGGCCAGCATTTCGCTCTCGTTTCATTCGTCGGACTATTTCGCCCTGATGGTGCTGGGGCTGACGGCGGTGGCGGCGTTCGCCGGCAAGGGCGAGGTGCTCAAGGCGCTTTTGATGACGGTGTTCGGCCTCATGCTGTCGACCGTGGGCACCGACCAGACGCAAGGCATCCCGCGATTTACCTTAGGGATGATCGATCTGATCGACGGCATTTCCTTCCTGCTTTTGGTGATGGCGACCTTTGCCCTCTCCGAAGCCCTGATGGCAATACTGAAATCCGGCGGAGCGGGGGACAAGCAGCGCAAGGCGGAAAAAGAGGCCTCCACCAATCTGGGCTCGATGGCGCTCTCCAAGGCCGAAGTCAAGGAGATGGTCCCGGTAATCGGACGGTCATCGATCCTGGGGTTTCTGATCGGCGTTCTGCCCGGCGCCGGGGCCACAATTGCAAGTTTCCTCGCCTATGGCACCGAACAGAGGATTGCCGGGCCGGAAAAGGGCAAAAAATTCGGCAAGGGCTCGGTGCGCGGGCTGTGCGCGCCCGAGACCGCCAACAACGCCGCGGCGACGGGATCGTTCGTGCCGCTGCTGACCTTGGGAATTCCGGGCTCGGGCACCACGGCCATTATGCTGGGCGCTCTGATCGGCTACGGCATTCAGCCCGGACCAAGGCTCTATATCGACCAGCCGGAGGTGTTCTGGTCGGTCATCGTTTCGATGTGGATCGGCAACATCGTGCTTTTGATCCTCAACCTGCCACTGATCCCCCACATCGCCAAGGTCCTGACCATCCCCTCACGCTTTTTGCTGCCGCTGATTCTGTTTTTCTCGCTGATCGGAGTTTATTTCGTCTCCTTCAACACCTTCGACATTCAGCTCATGGTGCTGTTCGGGATGGCAGCGATCCTGTTGCGTTTTCTGGACTTTCCCCTGGCGCCGATGATCCTGGGGTTCATTTTAGGCGGCATGATGGAGGAAAACCTGCGCCGGGCGCTGCTGATCAACGACGACAGCTGGAGCTTCTTGTGGGAGCGGCCCCTGACGCTAACGATCCTGGTCATCGCCGGGCTTTGCCTGCTCGTGCCCATGGCCACCCCTTACATCCAGCGCCTGCGCAAAGGCGCCGACCGGGCCGGCGAGGGCGGATAAATACGCTCCGCTACCTACTCGCCCTTGGTCTTGAGGTATTCCCGCCACAGGTCAGGGCGGCGCGCTGCTGTCGCGGCTTCCCCCTGGGCCCGGCGCCAGGCCGCCACCTTGCCGTGGTCGCCGGAGAGCAGGACGGAGGGGATTTCGTATCCCTCAAAATCTCGCGGCTTGGTGTATTGCGGATATTCGAGCAGTCCGCTCTCAAAACTCTCCTCATCGCCCGAGACCGCGGACCCCATGACACCGGGCAAAAGCCGGACCACGGCATCCATAAGGGCAAGCGCGGCGATTTCCCCCCCCGAAAGCACGATGTCGCCGACGCTGACCTCCTCGGCGCCGCGCGCTTCGATCACCCGCGCATCGATGCCTTCGAAACGGCCGCACAGCAGCACCACACCAGGACCTGAGGCCAACTCCCGAACGCGCGCCTGGGTGAGCCTCGCCCCCCGGGCTGAAAGACACAAAAGCGGGCGCGGATCGGAGGCGGGCCTTGCCGCATCGATGGCGCGGGCAACGATATCGGGACGCATGACCAGCCCCGGCCCGCCGCCGGCGGGGGGGCCATCAACGGTGTGGTGGCGATCTGTGGCATGGTCACGAATGTTGCGGGCGGTGCAGGACCACAGCCCGCCCGCAAGCGCCCGCCCGGCAAGGCTGACGGCAAGGGGGCCGGGAAACATCAAAGGGTAAAGCGTCAGCACATCGGCGCGCCAGGTTTGCGAACGGTCGGCGGCCGTCATGATGCTTCGTCCGTATCGAAACTGCCTTCGGGCGGCGCCACAACCACCTGGCCACCGGCGACATCGACCCGGGGCACAACTTCGCTGGTGAACGGCAGGTAGATCGTCGGACCGGTCGGCGGCGCTATTTCCAGCAGATCGCCGGCACCGAAATTTTCCACCCCGACCACGGTGCCGAGCGCCTCGCCATCTGCCGATATCGCTGCCAGGCCGACAAGGTCGGACCGGTACCATTCGTCCTCGCCGGTTTCGGGGAGCCGGTCGCGGGCGGCAAAAAACTCCTGCCCCCGAAGCGCCTCGGCGTCTTCGCGGGTCAAAACACCTGAAGCCGTGACGATGAGCCCGGCTTTTTTGGCGCTTTTCACCTTCAGTTCAAGCCGCCGCCCCGATGCGGTGTGAACCGGTCCATAGGCGGCAATGTCCTCGGCAACCTCGGTGTAGGGCCGGACGGTCAGAAGCCCGCGGACCCCATGGACGCCGGTTATGCGCCCAAGGCAGACCCGTTCAGGGGCATTTTCCATATCGGAAGCCTTGGCCATGACGCACCTTTCGGCCGGGGCCGGCGGCGGCTCGCCGCCGCCGCCGGCCATGTCATTACAAATCGCTCAGGCGCTGGCCTCTTCGCCGACAGCCTCCGCTGGAGCGGATTTGGCGTCTTCTTCGGCCTGGCGCTGGGCCTGGGCCCGCTCCTGGGCCTTGTGGCCCGGCTTGGCTTTTTGCGGGTTGTTGCGCGCCTCGCGCTTCATCATCCCGGCGGCGTCGAGAAAGCGCAAGACCCGGTCGGTCGGCTTGGCGCCCTTGGACAACCAATAGGTGATGCGCTCGGAGTTAAGGGTCACGCGGGTTTCGTCGGTCTTGGCCAGCAGCGGGTTGTAGGTGCCGACCCGCTCGATGAAGCGCCCATCCCGGGGGCTGCGCACATCGGCGATGACAATACGATAGTAGGGCCGTTTCTTGGAGCCGCCACGGGCGAGCCGGATTTTAAGTGCCATTTGGTTATCGTCCTTCGGTTTTTTTCTGGATTTCAGATATTGATCAGAGGTCTACTTTTTCTTGGAGCCAAACCCCGGAAGACCGGGCAAAATGCCTTTCGAGGCACCGGGGAGGCCGGGGAGACCCTTGGGCATCCCTCCCCCCGGAACTTGGGGTGGCATCTGGGGCATTGGCATTCCGGGCGGCATCGCTCCGGCCATGTCCTGGGGCGAGGGCATGCCGCCGCCCAACATGCCGCCCAAGCCGCCGCGCCTGCCGAGTTTTTTCATCATGTCGGCCATCTGGCGGTGCATCTTGACCAGCTTGTTGATCTCCTGAACCGTCGTGCCGGACCCTGCGGCGACGCGTTTCTTGCGGCTGGCGTTGAGCACCTTGGGGTTCTGCCGCTCCTTGGGCGTCATCGAGGAGATGATCGCCTGCTGGCGGACGATCACGCCCTCGTCCAGATTGGCCCCGGCCATCTGCTTTTTCATCTTGCCGATGCCGGGCAGCATGTTCATCACCCCGGACATGCCGCCAAGTTTTTTCATCTGGTTCAACTGCTCGGACAGGTCTTCAAGGTCGAAGCTGCCCTTCTTCATCTTGGCGGCGATTTTTTCCGCTTTTTCCGCATCAAGCGTCTCGGCGGCCTTCTCCACCAGGGAGACGACATCGCCCATGCCTAAAATGCGGCCGGCGATGCGCTGGGGGTGGAAATCCTCAAGGTCGCCGAGCTTTTCGCCGGTGCCGACGAGCTTGATCGGCTGGCCGGTTTCCGCCCGCATCGAGAGCGCCGCGCCGCCGCGGGCATCGCCATCGATACGGGTGAGCACGATGCCGGTGAGCCCGACGGTATCGGCGAAGGAGCGGGCGACATTGACCGCGTCCTGACCGGTCAGCGCATCGGCGACCAGAAGGGTCTCGTGGGGGCTCGAAACTTCTCTGATCTCAGCCATCTCGGCCATCAGCGCCTCATCGACATGCAGGCGCCCGGCGGTGTCCAGCATCACCACGTCAAAGCCGCCCAAACGCGCCGCCTCGGTGGCGCGGCGGGCAATGGCAACCGGGTCCTGTCCGGCAACGATGGGCAAGGTGTCGATGCCGGTCTGCTCGCCCAGCACGGCAAGCTGCTTCTGGGCGGCGGGGCGGCGCACATCGAGGGACGCCATCAGCACCCGTTTTTTGTCCCGGTCCGTCAGCCGTTTGGCGATCTTGGCCGTGGTCGTGGTCTTGCCCGAGCCCTGAAGGCCGACCATCATGATCACCGCGGGCGGGGCGACATTGAGGTTCAGCGGCGCATCCTCGCCACCCAGCACCTCGGCGAGGTGGTCGTGAACGATCTTGACCACCATCTGGCCCGGCGTGATCGATTTGAGCACCTCCTGGCCCAGCGCCCGTTCCTTCACCGCGGCAATAAAGTCGCGGGCCACCGGCAGCGCCACATCGGCCTCCAGAAGGGCGCGGCGAACCTCGCGTAGCGCCTCCTCGACATCGCTCTCCTTGAGGGCGCCCCGGCGGGTCAGCTTGTCGAAAATTCCGCCCAGACGGTCGGACAGGGTCTCAAACATGGGTTTTTCCTGGTCTTGATCTCAGTGTTCGCGGGCTCATCGGCGGTAAATGATCCAGTAGACCATCGCCACACCGCCGGCCCCGCCGACGATATTGCCCAGGGTCACCGGAACAAGGTTCATCATCATACCGGCAATACTGCCCTGGGCGCCGGCCATCAGCCCCAGGGGAATAAAGTAGAGATTGGCGATCGAGTGTTCAAACCCAAGCGCCACAAAAGCGGTGATGGGAAAGGTAATGGCAACGATCTTGCCGGCCACGTCATGGGCCGCGAAACTCAACCAGACCGCCAGGCAGACCAGCATGTTGCACAGGATGCCGCGAACAAAAGCCTCGCCGAACGGCAAGGCCATTTTGGCGCTGGCGATGCCGGCAATCGTCTCGCTCTGCCCGCCAAGGGCCAGAATGCCCGACAAAAAGATCATCACGGCAAGACCGGCCGCGCCGACGCCGTTGGCGAGGAAGGTCACAAGCCAGTTGCGAAGAAGGCTTAAAAGGCTGACCCGTCCGTCCGCCCAGGCCATGACGATGAGGGCATTGCCGGTGAAAAGCTCCGCCCCGGCAATGACCACCAGCACCAGACCAAGGCTGAACGCCACCCCGCCGAGCAGCCGGCCGGGGCCAAAACCCAGATCGTTGCCGGTCATCACGGTTGTATACAGCGCCGCGCCGATGCCGATAAAAACCCCGGCGAGCACCCCCAGCGTCGCCAGCTTGTCAAGCGGCAGGGCGGCCTTGACCACGCCCGCGGCCTCGACACGATCGGCGATCTGGCGTGGAGAATAGGCTTCGATGCCCATGACGTTCACGGATCGGTCGGGTTTTGGCGATGTATCCGTCTTGTCCATCAGATGGCGGGCATTGGGGTGCGGGCTCCGGTTTCAGTCAAACGCCCAACGGCAAAACGCACCCGCGGGCGAAACTCGCTGACGGGTGTTGACCTCCGGCCCTCGTGGGGCCGGCGGCGTCTCGGGCGCATTTGAGCTTTCGAGATGTGGGGCGGAAACTATCTTTGTGCCATGGCCAAGTCAATATTCTCCGGCAAATTGCGACAAATCGTTGCAATTGTTGACCAATGCACGCCCCGCAAACCCCGTGACATGGGGGAAGGGTTGTGCGAAAGAGGCGCATTGGTTTTTCTTGCTGTTGGCGGTCCGGGGGGCTCCGCACGGCATTTGTGTAAGGAATGTCCCATGAACCAGCTCGGTGGCGCGGTATTGGGCCGCTCGCGTGAGCTTGCCCGCCCGGCGCCGGGAAATGCAAGCGACAAACTGGCGGAAAAAGCCGATGGGGCGCCCATCGCCTTCATCGATCTCAAGTTGCAATACGCCCGAATTGCTACCCAGGTCTCCACCGCCATCCAGGACGTGGTGACCAGCGGCCGCTATGTCATGGGCCCGGTGATCGAAGAGCTTGAGCGGCGTCTGGCGGTCTATGCCGGGGTTGGTCATGCCATCGGCGTTTCCAGCGGCACCGAAGCGCTGTTCATTCCGCTGCTGGCCAAGAAAATCGGCGCAGGGGATGCGGTGTTCATGCCCGCCTTCACCTTTACCGCCACCGCCGAAGTCGCCGTCCTGGCCGGCGCTACGCCGGTTTTCGTCGATTGCGACCGTGACAGTTTCAACATGTCGGCGACCGATCTTGAGGCTAAAATCGCTTCCGTGCTCGCCCAGGGGCGGCTGCGCCCCGCCGCCGTGGTGGCGGTCGATCTTTTTGGCCAACCCGCCGATTACAAGATCATCAACGCCCTGGCCGCCGCTCACGACATGCTGGTCATCGCCGACGCGGCCCAGTCGTTCGGCGCCGAAGCAGGCAACCGGCGGGTCGGCAGCCTGGCCCAGGTCACGGCGACGAGTTTTTATCCCTCCAAGCCCCTGGGCTGCTATGGCGATGGCGGCGCCATCTTCACCGACGACCAGGGCCTTGACGACATCATGCGCTCGGTGCGCAGCCATGGCGAGGGCGCCAGCCGCTACGATATCGTGCGCATCGGCGTCAACGGTCGGCTCGACGCCATGCAGGCGGCGGTGCTGCTGGTCAAGCTCGACATTTTCGATGATGAACTTGCCTGCCGCGAAGTCGTGGCCAGGGCCTATGACGAGCGGCTGGATGGCCATGTCGAAACCCCCTGGCGGGTGCCGGGCATGCGCTCGGCCTGGGCGCAATACACCTTGAAGGTCGAGCGCCGCGACGAGTTGGCGGCCCATCTGAAGGCGCGCGGCATCCCCTCGATGATCTACTATCCGATGCCGATGCATTTCCAGCCCGCCTATGCGGACTATGGCGATGGACCGGGGTCGATGCCGGTGAGCGAAAGCCTGTCCAAAGAGGTACTCTCCCTGCCCTTCCATCCCTATCTCACCGAGGGGGAAATCGACAGGGTGACCGGCGCGATCGCTGATTTTTACGGCGCCTGACGGCAAGGCCCAACGCGAAGCTGGCAATTTGCCGCAGCTTTGGCCATATATCGGCCATGAGCGCCCCGGACCCCATTGCCTTTTGCAAGATGAACGGCCTTGGCAATGATTTTGTCATTGTCGATGCGCGGGCCCATGACGTGCCGTTGACCCGTGACCTCATCCGCAAGGTCTCGGACCGGACCACCGGCATCGGCTGCGACCAATTCATCCGCATCGAGCCAAGCGACCGGCAAAACGTCGATGCTTTCATGCGCATCTGGAACGCCGATGGCGGCGAGGTCGAAGCCTGCGGCAATGCCACGCGCTGCGTCGCCTGGGGTCTTCTGGAGGAATCGGGCGCCCAAACCGTCGCCATCGATACCAGCGCTGGAATTCTGCACTGCCGCGCCGGCCCCACGCCGATGAATTTCACCGTCGATATGGGCGCGCCCCGGTTTGGATGGCAGGACATCCCGCTCGCCGAGCCTTTTGCCGATACGCGCGCCATCGAACTTCAGATCGGCCCCATCGATGCGCCGGTCTTGCACAGCCCCTCGGTGGTCAATGTCGGTAATCCCCATGCGATCTTCTGGGTCGATGATGTCAAAGCCCATGATCTGGAGACATTCGGCCCCCTGCTTGAAAACCATCCGGTATTTCCCGACCGGGCCAATATCTCCCTGGCCCAGGTGACGGCGCGGAACGCCATCACCCTGAAAGTCTGGGAACGCGGCGTCGGCCTCACCCGGGCCTGCGGCACGGCGGCTTGCGCGGTGGCGGCGGCGGCGGCCCGCAAAGGTCTGACCGAGCGGCAGGTCACCGTCACCCTGCCCGGCGGCCCCCTTGGCATCGAATGGCGCGAAGACGATGACCATATCGAGATGACCGGGCCGGTGGAAATGGAAT
>UOEM01000075.1_pt1 | contig 49882 bp, 44 predicted proteins | sample 1988661 | NCBI WGS metagenome assembly UOEM01 (sample SAMEA4712195, study PRJEB27164) | hydrothermal vent metagenome | biome: marine basaltic hydrothermal vent biome; feature: marine hydrothermal vent; material: mineral | place: Pacific Ocean | collected 2011-06-14/2011-07-23 | depth 1719 m | reverse complement strand
ATTTCCCAGCCGGACGGTGCGGTTCTTTACGACGATGGCCCCAGCCAGGGGTGCGAGCCGCGCCAGGCGCTGGTGCTGGCGCAAGACCGGCTGGCGTGCAATTGGTACAGCCCGCGCCCCGTCCGAACCGGCGCGGCGGCGCCGGCGTCCAAACCCGTGATTTTCCTTGCCACGGTTCCGCCGGTCGCCATTGTCGGGGAATGCATCACCGAGACGGCGCAAGTGGTGCCGGCGATCGTATTGCCCCAAGGCCACGGGGCGGGGAGACGCGCCGGAGGAGCCGGCACCCATGTCCTGCGCGGGGCCGGCTGCGGGGGTAGCGGTGTCACGGTCAATGGCCGGGCCACGGGGCAAAGCGCCGATTGCCGCCAATGAAGGGCGATCGGGCGCATTGGACAGAACCAAGAGGTTGGGCTAAGACTGCCGCTCTTTTCATGGACCCGCGATGACATTTCCCCCCTCGAGCCCTCCCTCGAGCCCCCCTTCGCCCCCTCCCTCGGCCAATCCCCCCGCCGTCAATGCACCGCGCGTTGTCCTGTGGCTGATCGCCGCCCTGACGGTCATTCACGTCATCCGGCAAATTATTCCCGAAAGTACCGATATCGCCGTGCTGCGCTATTTTGCCTTTATCCCGGCGCGGTTCACCACCGAGGGACTTTCTCATTTCGGCGGTCTGCCGGCGGCGCTGTGGAGCTGGGTGAGCTACAACTTCCTCCATGGCGGTTACGGTCACCTCATTGTCAACGCGGTGTGGATGCTGGCCTTTGGCAGCGCCGTGGCGTGGCGGGTGGGGCCAAAGCGGTTCATGGCCTTCTCGCTGGTCTGCGGCGGCTTTGGGGCCCTCTTCTATCTGGTGTTTCGCTGGGGCGCGCCCTATCCGATGATCGGCGCCTCGGCGATGATTTCGGGCCAGATGGCGGCGGCGATACGTTTTGTCTTTCGTGACCGCGGGACCTTCGGGTCGCTGGGGCGGGGGCATTCCCAGCAGCGCTATGTACCGCTCGCCACGGTGGTGGAGGTTTTCCAGGACAAGCGCAGTTTTGCCTTTGTCGCCATCTGGGCCGTCATCAATCTGGGCATCGGGATCAGTTCGCTGTCCTTTGGCGGCGGGATCGCCTGGGAGGCCCATATTGGCGGCTTTGTCGCCGGCCTGCTTTTGTTCGGATATTTCGACCCGCCCCCGCCACCGAATCGCTCCTATTTCCTTGTTGAATAAGATCATTTGAGGTTTCTTCGGATCGGTGCCTCCAATGCGCCAATGTTTGTGCGTAAAATGTGTTATGGTGCACATATTCGTGAAATATTGAGGAGGGTCCGATGACAGTTGCAATGATCCTGTCCAGCAAGGGACACAATGTCACCAGTGTCGGTGTTGGCGATAGTTTGACGAAGGCTGTGGGTGAGCTTACCGCGCGTAAGATCGGGGCTGTTGTGGTGTGCGACGGCAACCAGCGGGTTCTGGGAATTTTGTCCGAGCGCGATATTGTCCGCGCCCTTGCCGCCTTCGGCGCGGCGGCGCTGGACAATCCGGTCGAACAGCACATGACCACCAAGGTTATCACCTGTGGCGAGGCGGCGACGGTGGATGAATGCATGTCCGCCATGACCGATGGACGTTTCCGGCATATGCCGGTGGTCGAGAACGAAAAACTGGTGGGCATCATCTCGATCGGCGATATTGTCAAGGTCAAGATCGCCGCGGCGGTGGAAGAGGCCGAAGCCATGCGCAATTACATCGCCGCCGGTTAGGATTTTCCGGCCCGAGGTGGTTTTTCGTTGATGAAGCCTGTGCCATCCCGCTCTTGTTTTTTCGTTGATGAAGTCTGTGCCATCCCGCTCCCCCACCCGGCCACCCACAGGATACAATCTAGGGGTGGCCGGGTGGGGGAGCGGGATGGCACAGACTTCATCAACGAAAAAACAAGAGCGGGATGGCGCGAGCCTCAATCAGCAAAAAACCACCTCAGGCCAGAAGCGTCAGCATCTCGCGGATTTTGGGAACGGCGGCGATGGCGGCGTCGTGGCCGAGCGCAATGGCTTCGTCGGCCTTGTCAAAATCGGTAAGCCCGATAGCGCCGATCTTGGGAGCGATGATGACATCGGGCGGGTCGCTGGCCAGGCGCGCGCGGGCGATGCGGTCCAGGGAAATGTTGAAAGCACCCAGCATGACGTTGACGACGCTGGGCTCGGCGGCGCGGGTGCCGAAAATCCTAGTCTTGAACGCCGACAGCATATCGCCATTGGAGGCCTCCGCCCCGCTTTCCGCCAGATCGGTATCGCCGTTGAGCAGGACTGAGCGGTCCATGGCATCGGGGCTCAGATCGACGGCGATCACCAGCCGGGCGCCAAAAGCGCGGGCGGTGGAGGTCGGGATGGGGTTGACCAGGGCACCGTCGATCAGTAGTCGCCGGTCAAGGCGGACGGGCGGGAATATTCCGGGCAGGGCATAAGATGCGCGTAAAGCCGAGGTCAGCCCGCCGGTGCGCAACCAGATCTCATGGCCGGTGGTGAGTTCGGTGGCGATGGCGACGAATTTCCGCTCCAGGGTTTCGATGCGCTGGTCGCCAAGGGAAGCCTCCAGCATCCGGGTCAGTTTGTCGCCCCTGAGCAGTCCGGCGCCGGAAAAGGTCAGATCCAGAAGGCTCAAAAGCCGGCGGCGGGACAGATCGCGGGCAAAGGCTTCCAGCATATCCAGTTGGCCGGCAACCTCGCAGCCGCCAACCAGGGCGCCGATGGAGGTGCCGGCGACGATTTGAGGCACGATACCGGCCTTAGCCAGGCCCCGCATCACGCCGATATGGGCCCAGCCGCGCGCGGCGCCACTGCCAAGGGCAATGCCGATGATCGGGGTTGGATTTGCCTGCATGGGTACCGCTCCATCGCCGGCCCGGCGGCAAAAGCGGCCTTAGTTGCGGCTGGCGGATGCTAAAAAGCGTGGCACAGATCGCTTAACTTCAGCTTAAAACTTAAAGCTTGGTCGGATTGGGCGCATCGCCATAAACCGCCACCGGATCGAAGGTCTTTTCGTTTTCGCGAAACACCAGCCGGGTTTGCGGCGTTGGCGCCTTTCCTGTTGGCACCGAGCGGTAAAAACACGAGCGGTAGCCGACATGGCACGATGCGCCGGACCCCGCCACCTCGACCTTCAGCCACACCGCGTCCTGGTCATCATCGATGCGCAAATCGACCACGGTTTGCGTCAGCCCGCTGGTGGCGCCCTTGTGCCAGATGGCCTGGGCCGAACGGCTGAAATAGTGGGCCTCGCCGGTCTGAATGGTTTTGGCCAGGGCCTCGGCGTTCATGTAGCCGAGCATCAGCACTTCGCCGCTTTGGCTGTCGGTGGTGACAACGGGGAGTAGACCGGCGGCGTCGAATCTCGGCGCCAACTCGTCTCCTTCCTCGACCTGGGCGACGGTTTTGCGGCGGGCGAAGCGGGCATTTTGTTCGGTCATGGGTGTTTCACCGTCAACCCACAGGCCCCGCGGGATCACGCGCCTGGGCCACAAAGCGGGCCTGCAGGGCCGGATCGTGTTTGAAAGCGCCGGTGAACTGGGTGGTCAGGGTGGCAACCTGGCGCTTGGCGACACCGCGCATGGTCATGCAGTGATGCACCGCCTCGATCATCACCGCGACCCCCTTGGGCTTGAGCACTTTGTCGATGGTGGCGGCAATGCCGGCGGTCAGATTTTCCTGGCTTTGCAGCCGGCGGGCATAGATGTCGATCACCCGCACCAGCTTGGAGATGCCGACGATATTTTCACCGGGCAGGTAAGCCACATGGGCGGTGCCGATGAAGGGCATCATGTGGTGTTCGCAATGGGAATTGATGTCGATGCCGCGCAGCATCACCACATCGTCATAGCCGTTCAGCTCCTCGAAGGTACGCGAAAGAACCGCTTCGGGATCGTCGGCATAGCCTGAAAAAAGCTCGCCATAGGCGTCGATCACCCGCTTTGGCGTGTCCACCAGCCCGGCGCGCGCGGGGTCGTCGCCCAGATAGGCAATGAGGGTGCGCACGGCCTCTTCGGCTTGCTCGCGGCCAGGGCGTGGCGCTATTTTGTCTTTGACGCTGATTGATTTGATGACTGCGTCCATGTCGCGGCTTTCGCTTTTGCGTTTGGGTGCCTATGTTCCAGTCCCGATATACAGTCGGGTCCGCCCTGCCGCAAGGTGGGGCTGGCGAATGAGGCCAGGGCGCATCGGTTGCCCTGGTGTGAATGGAGTCCGAACCGGTTCATGCTCAACGAGGTCTACAACGCCCGCATTTTGCGCCTTGCCGCCGATATTCCGCGCATTGGCCGGCTGGAAAACCCCGATGCCAGCGCCACGGCGGTCAGCCGGTTGTGCGGCTCCAAGGTGACGGTCGATCTGTGCCTGAAAGACGGCGTGGTGACAGATTTTGCCCATGATGTGCGCGCCTGCGCCCTGGGCCAGGCGTCGTCGTCGATCATGGCGCGGCATATTGTCGGCTCAACGCCGGCGGAATTGCGCCAGGTCGGCACGCAGATGCGGGCCATGTTGATGGAAAACGGGCCCCCGCCGACCGGCAAATGGGCCGACTACGAAGTGCTGACGCCGGTGCGTGATTTTAAGTCCCGCCATGCCTCGACGCTTCTGACTTTCGATGCCGTGGAGGAAGCGCTGGCGCAGATCGAGGCCGGAGCGGCGACCGAGGCAAACGCGGAAGCGTCCGGTTGAGCTTGGGCAGGACTGTCGCGCGCGCCCTTGTCCGCGCCTATCAGCTGACGTTCTCCGCTCTTGTTGGGCGCACCTGCCGCTACCTTCCCACCTGTTCTGAATATACCGACGACGCCATCCTCCGTCATGGTGTCTGGCCCGGCCTGTGGATGGGCCTGGCGCGGATTGGCCGCTGCCGCCCCAAAGGAGGGAGTGGTTACGACCCGGTGCCCGACGTCTTGCCCCAAACCGCAAGGCCGTGGGCGCCATGGCGGTATGGCGACTGGGCCGGGCGCAACATCAAGGTGTCCCTCGAAGATTAAGGTTTTTGCCTTTCCGCCGGTAGACAAGACAATTGCACCACATTAGAGCTTCTCCGCGAACGCTTACCTGCCTGGTTTGCAGCGAGTGAGCGGAAAAGGAGACCGACATGATTACAATCAAACTTCCCGACGGCGCATCCCGCGAGTTGCCCGATGGCGCCACCGGGGCCGATCTGGCCGCCGCCATCTCCAAATCCCTGGCCAAGGTCGCCGTGGCCACCACCATCGACGGCGAATTGAGCGATCTTGCCGACCCGCTGCCTGATGGGGCCCAGGTCGCCATTGTCCGGCGCGAGGACGACGCGGGCCTGGAGTTGATCCGCCACGACGCCGCCCATGTGATGGCCCAGGCGGTGCAGGCGCTTTATCCGGGCACCCAGGTCACCATCGGGCCGGTGATCGAGAACGGGTTTTATTACGATTTCGCCCGCGACGAGCCCTTCCATCCCGAAGACCTTGAGCGCATCGAAAAGAAGATGCGAGAAATCATCCAGGCCAATGCGCCCTTTACCAAGCAAGTCTGGGACCGAGAGAAAACCAAGGCCCATTTCGCCGCGGCGGGGGAGGCCTACAAGGTCGAACTGGTCGAGGCGATTCCCGAAGGCGAGGAGCTGAAAATCTACTCGCAAGGGGACTGGCTCGATCTGTGCCGCGGGCCGCACATGCCCTCGGTCGGCAAGGTGGGCTCAGCTTTCAAGCTGATGAAGATCGCCGGGGCCTATTGGCGCGGGGACGCCCGCAACCCGATGCTGCAACGCATCTACGGCACCGCATGGGCCAGCGACAAGGATCTGAAAGCCTATCTTTTCATGCTGGAGGAGGCCGAGAAACGCGATCACCGCCGTCTGGGCCGGGAGATGGACCTCTTTCATTTCCAGGAAGAAGGCCCCGGGGTGATCTTCTGGCACGGCAAGGGCTGGACGCTGTTCCAGACCCTGATCAGCTATATGCGCGACCGGCTGGCGCGCGACTACACCGAAGTTAACGCGCCGCAGATCCTCGACAAGGCGCTGTGGGAGACCTCGGGCCATTGGGACTGGTACCGGGAGAACATGTTCGTCACCCAGACCGAGGACGACCGGGTGTTCGCCATCAAGCCGATGAACTGCCCCGGCCACATCCAGATATTCAAGCACGGTCTGAAGTCCTACCGCGATCTGCCTCTGAGGATGGCGGAATTCGGTGCCGTGTCGCGCTACGAGCCGTCGGGCGCGCTCCATGGCCTGATGCGGGTGCGGGCCTTCACCCAGGACGATGCCCACGTCTTTTGCACCGAAGACCAGATGGAAGCCGAATGCCACAAGATCAACGATCTGATCCTGTCGACCTACGCTGATTTCGGCTTCGATCAGATCGTGGTGAAACTTGCCACCAGGCCGGAAAAACGCGTCGGCACCGATGCCATGTGGGACCGGGCCGAGGCCATTATGTCCAAGGTGCTCGACGAAATTGCCGCAAGCTCCGATGGCCGGATCAAAACCTCGGTCAATCCCGGCGAGGGCACGTTTTACGGACCCAAATTCGAATACGTTCTGCGCGACGCCATCGGCCGCGACTGGCAGTGCGGCACCACCCAGATCGATTTTAACCTGCCCGAGCGCTTCGGGGCGTTTTATATCGACCGGGACGGCGAGAAAAAAACCCCGGTGATGATCCACCGCGCCATCTGCGGCTCGATGGAGCGCTTCTTGGGGATTTTGATCGAAAACTATGCCGGGCATTTCCCGCTGTGGCTGGCGCCGGTGCAGGTGGTGGTGGCGACCATCACATCGGACGCCGACCCTTACGCCGAGACCGTGGCGGCAGCCCTGAAAGGGGCCGGATTGAAGGCCGAGATTGATCTGCGCAACGAAAAAATCAACTACAAGGTGCGCGAACACAGCCACGCCAAGGTGCCGGTGCTCTTGGTCTGCGGCCGGCGCGAGGCCGAGGAAGGGACCGTTTCAATGCGTCGCCTGGGTGCCCGCGACCAGACGGTGATGACCCTTGGCGAGGCGGTTGCCGCCCTGATCGACGAGGCAACGCCGCCCCATATCAAACGTGCCCAAGCGGCCCTGAAACAAGCGTGAGGGGGCAGGCGAGGGCCGGGGTGGATCAGCTGACCGTAAAGTAGCTTTTCTCCTCGATCACAGTCGATCCGGCGGCAAAATTTATGGCTTTTTTCAAGTCCGCCCGCCGGTCGTTGGTCTGGTAGACGGCGCGGGCGAGGCGAACAAACTCAGGTCCGAAATCGGCCTCCGCCTCGCAGGCGCGAATGTCGTCCTCGATTTCCCACAAAGCCTCGTTGACGGTCTTCAACTCGGCTTCAAGGCGGCCAAGTTCCGGTGTCGCGGGCACCTTGGCGCCGCGAACCTCTTCGAGCGCTATGAGTTCATGGGCGACATTGGCCAGCTTGCCTTCGTCGGTCATGCGCTCGGTTTTAATGCGCAAAATGGTGATTTTGTCGATCAGCTCGCCGACGCCGATTTCGACCAGCAGGGGCTGTGCTTTAGCGGCGTTCATGAGAGGAATTTCACTTTACCACGATCTCGACGGTGGCCGGAACGCCCTGTTCGACGGCAAAGGTCTGGCTGAAGGTTTCCCCCCCTTGGGTGGCGGTGACCTTGTAGGAGCCTTCGACCAGAACGTAAACCGGGGCGGTTTCGTCGGAGCGCTGAACCGTTCTGCCGGCCTGATCGGTGATCACCCATGAGGCAACGGACAGCGGCGCCCCGCCGGCCTTGCCGACCAGCCTGAAGCTCACCGGGGCGGCGCGATGGTTGATCTTGGCCTGGGTCAGCTTGCCGCGCTGGATCTGGATGTCGTCCTCGGCGACGGAATTGGCGGTGCCGTAGCGGCTGACGATGCGGTATTTGCCGGCGGTAAGGTAGATGACGGCGCCGGCGGCGGCATTGGCGACCACGGGCGTCTTGAGATCACCGGCGGCGAAGATGGTGTTGGTGATGTTGGCGTCGGGGTCGGCCACGCCGGCCACGGCGGGCACCAGTTGCAGCCCGCCGACATCGAGCACCAGCTTGGCCTCGGTCTGGGCGTTGGCTTTGACCTCCACGGTCATGTCGCGCACGGCGTTGCCGAACCGCCCTTCGATCAGATAGCGGCCGGCGGGCAGTTTGAGGGTTGGCGTGGGGTCCGAGGACCGGGTTGCAAGGGCGCCGCGGCCGCCACCCTCGGCCTCGCGGAATATCTGCCACATCATGCCCTCGGGGACCGGCTTGGCGTCGGCGACGATCATGGCGGCAAGGCGCACCGTGCCGGCTGTGGCGGTTTCATCGGTCCTGGCGGCGGGCGGTGTTGCCGCGGCCGTCGATGTTGCCGCTTCGGTGGCCGGCACGATTGTCAGGCCCTGATCGGCATTTGATGGCGGCTCGGCGGTCACGGGTTTTACCGTCGGCGATGTTTTGGGTTCCGGTTCGGGGGCACCCTGGGCCGAGGTCGTCTTCGCCGCGGGGCGTTTGTAAAGAACGGTGGTTCCCGGCGTCGCCGCCATTTTCTGTGCGCCCTTTTCGGTGGCGGTTGTCGGAGCGGCTTGGTTTTTGCCGCCTGCGGGGCTGGCGGGTCGGACGGTTGGCGCCATCACGACCTGGTTGCCGCTGCCCTCTGCGGTCTGGTTTTGCGGCGCTGGGGGCGTTTGTATTGCCGGGCTGGCTGCGGAGGGCGCGCTGGGGCGCCGCGTCGGCGCAAAGACCGACACGGTATTGTCGGTTTCGCCGGGGGCCGCTCCGGGCTCGCTCGGTGCCGCGCCAGGGGCGGCCGTGGCGGGGTCGGGCTTTAGCCGCGGGGCCGGGGCGTCGGCGACTTTGACTGGCGGTTTGGGTTTGCGGCTGGGCGGCGGCGCGGTGGTCGCTGTGCCCGCCGCGCCGGCCTTGGCTGTCGCGGCCCGTAGCGCCAGGTCCAGGGCATTGCGGACCTGACGACGGTCGACAACGGTGACGTAAGTGCCGCCGGTTGCCGATGCCACGCATTCGAGCAAGGGCACTTCATGCGGTTTGGGGGCCAGGGCGATGACGTGGACTGTCAGGTCCTTGGCCTCGCGTTTCAGGTCAGCGGCGACCTGGCACGACTTGATCTGGCAGGCGTCGATGCCGGAGCCGTCGACAACGGCGATGATCGAGGCCGGGGTGCGCTGATAGTCGGCATCGGCGGCGGCGCGCTGCATCCCTTGAGCCAGTAGCGATATCCCTTGCGCCTTGATAGCGCTGGTGGCGGACAGGATCTTGGAAACGTTGCCGGCGCCCGGCGCCACGAGGGACTGGATATCGCCGCAACTTTGCCGCTGACGGTTGCCGAAGGTCACCAGGCCAAGGTCGAGCTGGGTGTTGTAGCGGGGCAGGGTTTCGGAGATCGCCTGCTTTGCGGCATCGATGCGGTGGGCGCCATCAAAATTGCTGTTCATGGAATTGGAGGCATCCAGCAGCAATATGGTGGCCTCTTCGGCAAGCGCCTGCCCGCCGCCGCTCGCCGCCAACGAAGCCAGCAGAGCGATGGAGCAACGTGCAAGTTGACCTACAAACCAAGATCGCCGGGGGCCTCTCCGGAGCATCGGCCTTCTCTCTTCTCGTTGAATCCGCCAATACCGATACTAGAGCATGTTGAAAAAAACCGCTCTAGATTTTTTGCCATGTGCCGTTGCCAAGGGCGAAGGTCGCGCCGCTGGTGGTGAAATCGGGCCGCGACATGGCGACGAATTGCGGCGCGATGTCTTGGGGCGCCGGTATGGTCGCGGGGTCCTCGCCGGGCATGGCCTTGGTGCGCATGGCGGTAGCGACGGGGCCGGGGTCGAGCAGGTTGGCGGTAACCTTGGTTTTGATGGTCTCGGCGGCGTAGGTTTTCACCATTTGATCGAGGGCGGATTTGGTGATGGCGTAACCGCCCCAATAGGCCTTGGAAGTCCGGGCGGCACCCGAGGTCACGAAAATCGCCCGCCCGGCATTGGATTGGCGGAGAAGCGGGTCCATGGAGCGAATCAATCGCCAGTTGGCGGTGAGGTTGACCGCCAAAAGCTGATCCCACGAGGCCAGGTCAATATGGCCGATCGGTGTCAGCGGTCCCAGTATGGCGGCATTGCCGACCAATATATCGAGCCGCCCGAAGCGCCCGAACAGCCCGGCGCCCAGCCTGTCGATGCCGGCGTAATCCTTAAGGTCAAGCGGCACCAGGGTCGCCGTGCCCCCTTGCGCCCCGATTTCGTCGTCCAACTCCTCCAGTGCCCCTTGGGTGCGGGCCAGCGCCACCACATGGGCGCCCGCCGCCGCCAGCGCCAGGGCCGCGGCCCGGCCAATGCCGCGGCTGGCGCCGGTCACCAGCGCGATGCGGTCCTTCAGCGGCAGTTCCGGCGTTTGGAGCTTCGGTGTCATGGGGCGGGTTCAGCGCACGACATTAAGCAGGGACAACTGCTGAGGCGGATCGTCATGGGTGAGATCGGTCAGGGGGGTGGGGTAGTCGCCGGTGAAGCAATGGTCGGTGAACTGCGGCTCCACGGGGTCGCGGGCCTCAATCCCCATGGCGCGGTAGAGCCCCTCAAGGCTGAGAAAGGCGAGGCTGTCGGCGCCGATGATCCGGCACATCTGATCGGTTGTGTGATTGGCGGCGAGCAGGTTTTCCGCCGATGGCGTGTCGATGCCGTAATAGTCCGAATGGGTGATCGGCGGGCTGGCGATGCGCATATGAACTTCCCGCGCGCCGGCCTCGTAGATCATCCTGACGATCTTCATCGATGTCGTGCCGCGCACCAGACTGTCGTCGATGAGCACCACGCGCTTGTCCGCCACCGCCGCCCGGTTGGCCGAGTGTTTTAGGCGCACCCCGAGGGCGCGGATTTCCTGGGTCGGCTCGATGAAGGTGCGCCCGACATAGTGGTTGCGGATCAGGCCGTAGTCGAACGGCATGCCGGAGCTTTGCGAAAAACCCAGCGCCGCGGGCACGCCTGAATCGGGCACCGGCACCACAATGTCGGCGTCGGGGCAAAGCTCGGCCGCCAGCGCCGCGCCGATGGCCTTGCGCACCTCATAGACGCTGCGCCCGCCAAGGATGCTGTCGGGGCGGGAGAAATAGATATATTCGAAGATGCACGGCCGGGCCGGAACCTGGGGGAAGGGGAAGTGGCTCTGGATGCCGTCTTCGGAAATGACGATAACCTCGCCATTGGCGATCTCGCGCACGTAAGTGGCGCCGATGATATCAAGGGCGCAAGATTCCGAGGCCAGGATCGGCGCGCCGTTCAGATCGCCCAGGACCAGGGGCCGGATGCCCAGGGGGTCGCGGGCGCCGATCAGCTTCTTGTTGGTGATGCCGACCAGGGAATAGGCGCCCTCAAGCTGACGCAATCCATCGACGAACCGATCGACGAAGCGCGATTTTCGCGACCGGGCAACAAGGTGCAGGATAACTTCGGAATCCGACGTCGACTGGAAAATGGCGCCCTCGTGCACCAGGGTCTCGCGTAATGTCAGCGCATTGGTCAGATTGCCATTGTGGCAGACGGCAAAACCGCCCGAAGCCAGATCGGCGAAGAGCGGCTGCACATTGCGCATGGAGTTGTCGCCACGGGTCGAATAGCGCACATGGCCGATGGCGCCACCACCTACGAGCCGTCCAACGGTGGCAGGATCGGTAAAGTGGTCGCCGACCAGCCCCAGATGGCGCTCGGAATGGAAGTGCTCGCCATCGCAGGAGACAATGCCGACCGCTTCCTGGCCGCGATGTTGAAGCGCGTGCAGGCCAAGCGCGGTCAGCGCGCCGGCGTCGGTATTGCCGAAGACACCGAAAACCCCGCATTCCTCGCGCAACCGGTCATCTCCCAAATCCGGGGGCCCATCCAGATTCAAGTCCGTTTCGCCGGGCAGCGGCGCCGGTGGATGTCCCGGAGGGGTCACGTTGCGCCGGAGGCGGGCCGGCTCATGGCCGGGTTCCCGCTCCCTCCGCCGGGCCGGATGAGGGCGCGGCTCTGGCGCTCGTCGGCGGGCGCGCTCGTTGGCGTCTGGGCGGGTGCATCGCCGCCGTCATCGTCCTCGCCGAGCAATTTGTTGATGTAGCTCTTCAGGGTGTCGGGCAGGTATTCGATCATTTCGGCGGGGTCTTCAGGCAGGTAGGATAAAAGCAGTTCGCCGGTGGAGATCATGAACGGGGCGGTTTGCGCATTGCGCACCCAGTCGGGCTGCTGGCGTTCGGGCACCAGCCAGGAAAAGAACAAAAATGCCACGACCACCAGGATGACGCCGCGCGCCAGCCCGAACAAAAATCCCAAGGTGCGGTCGATGGCGCCGATCTGGCTGTCCAGGATAAGGTCGGTGATGCGGACCGTGATCAGCGACACGGCGATCAGCACGATGATGAAAGTGCCGATGATCAGCACCCCGTCGGCCAGGGGCTCGGGCTGAATGAGCTCGCGCACGCGGTCTTTCATCAGCGGATAGGCCCAAAGCGCCGCGCCGGCGGCGACCACCCATGAAAGGATGGAAAGCACTTCGCGGGTAAAACCGCGAAACATAGCCAGAATCGCCGATAAAAACGCAATTCCGATTAGGACGACGTCAAGAGCTGTGAACGGCGAGGACATCGGCGAATCCCTAAGCTATTCCCCAAAAAAAGGTGGAGGCTCTCATAACCCTTTCTTGGGGCGCCCGTCGAGAGCTTTGCACGTATTGGCGGCGATCGGGGCAAATCCTCGCCGTGGCGGGCCTATTGGCAACACTGAACGGCTCACGTCCGGTCATTCTCTTGCGATCCTGCGGCGGCAATGCGGCCGACCAGGGCGGCGAGGTCTTCGATGGTGGTGATATCAAGGCCCGCCGGCCGATCGCCATTGCTTTGGTCCGCCACCGGGATAATCGCCGCGCTGAACCCGAGCTTTTTGGCCTCCTTGAGCCGCGCGCCGGGTTGGGCGACGGGGCGCACGGCGCCCGAAAGGCTGATCTCGCCAAAATGGATCGCGCCCATGGGCAGCGCCGCCCCGGTCAGGGACGACAGCAGCGCCGCGGCGACGGCAAGGTCTGCCGCCGGCTCGAAAATGCGTAATCCCCCGGCAATGTTGAGATAGACATCCTGACCGGCCATGGAGACCCCGCAGCGGGCTTCGAGCACCGCGATGATCATCGCCAGGCGCGAGGCGTCGGCGCCGACGACGGCGCGTCTTGGCGTGCCTAGTGAAGAGGGGGCGACAAGGGCTTGAATTTCCACCAGGATCGGACGTGTGCCCTCGATGCCGGCAAAGACCGCTGCCCCCGGCGCGCCTTCGTCGCGGCCACCGATGAACAGTGCCGAGGGGTTCTCGACCTGTCCTAGCCCGGCCCCGGTCATCTCGAAGACGCCGATCTCGTCGGTGGGGCCGAAACGGTTTTTGACCCCGCGCAGGATGCGAAAGCGGTGGCCCCGGTCGCCTTCGAAGTAAAGCACCGCATCGACCATGTGCTCGACGACGCGCGGGCCGGCGATCTGGCCGTCCTTGGTGACATGGCCGACGAGCACGACGGCGGTATCGCGCTCCTTGGCAAAGCGGATGAGGCTTTGGGACGAGGCGCGCACCTGGGCCACGGTGCCGGGCGCCGATTCCACCATGTCGTCCCACATGGTCTGGATCGAATCGATGATCACCAGGGAGGGCGGTACGGGCCCGGTCTCCAGCGTGGTCAGGATATCGGCGACGGAGGTCGCGGCGCCAAGTTCCACCGCGGCGGTTTCAACCCCCAGCCTTTGGGCGCGCAGGCGAACCTGGTCGGGGGATTCCTCGCCGGAAATGTAGGTGACGCGCCGCTTTGCAGATGCCACCATGGCGGCAACCTGAAGCAGCAGCGTCGACTTGCCGATCCCTGGATCGCCGCCGAGCAGAAGCGCCGAGCCGGGCACGATGCCGCCGCCCACGACCCGGTCGAACTCCGCGATACCGGTTGCCAGCCGCGTCACGGTTTGGGTGCCCGATTGTAGGTCGCTCAGCTCGATAAGCCGGCCCCGGCCCCGCCGGCCGCCAAGGCGCGGGGCCGCCGCCGCTATGCCCGGCGCCCGCGCCGCTTCCTCGGCAATGGTGTTCCATTCACCGCAATTGTCGCAACGCCCGGCCCATTTGCCGGTGCGGCTGCCGCAGGACTGGCAGACGAATTGAGTGGTGGCGCGCGCCATCAGTGCCGTCCGCCGGCAACCCCGATCGCCATCACGGCTTGAGCACTTCCAGCTCAATCGGCCCTTCGGCGCGGCCGTTGATGAACTGGTCGACATATGGGTTGCCGCTGTTGCGGATGGATTTGGACGGCCCCTCCCAGATGATTTTTCCGTGGTAGATCATCGCCGTGGTGTCGCCGATGCGGTCGGCGGAAAACATGTCATGGGTGATCGAAACCGCCGTGGCGCCGATATCGTTGACGCGCTCGATAATGAGCTGGTTGATGACATCGGCCATGATCGGATCAAGCCCGGTGGTCGGTTCGTCGAAGAATATGACTTCGGGGTTGGCGGCGATGGCGCGGGCCAGCCCGACACGTTTTTGCATGCCGCCGGACAGCTCGGAGGGCGACAGATCGCCAACCTCGGCCGCCAGCCCGACTTTGCGGATCATGTCGATGGCGATCTCGTGGGCCTCGGCTCGGGGTGTGTTGTGGCCCTGGATGAGGCCGAAGGCGACGTTTTCCCATACCGGCAGGCTGTCGAAGAGGGCGCCGCCCTGAAACAGCATGCCGATGCGCTTGTAAAAACCGATTTCGGCCCGCCCGCGCTTGGTCAGGGGTTTACCATCGAAGAGAATTTCCCCGGCGTCCGGTTCCAAAATGCCGAGAATACATTTCAGCAGCACCGATTTGCCGGTGCCCGAACCGCCGATGATGACCGTCGATTTGCCGGCCTCGATGTCAAGATCGACACCGTCGAGCACCACATTGGAGCCGAAGCTTTTTTTGACCCCGCGAAGGGCGATTTTCACCGGCGCGTTCATTCGGTGAAGATCAGCGAGGTCAGCAGGTAGTTGGCCGCCAAGACGAAGATCGAGGCCGAGACCACGGCGGAGGTTGTCGCCTGGCCGACCCCTTGGGCGCCGCCACGGCTGTAAAATCCGTGATAACAGCCCTGAAAGGCGATGATAAAGCCAAATACGGAGGCTTTGATCAGGCCCGAGACAACGTCCTGGATCTCGATGAAATCGACCGTGTTCTTGATGTAGGTGGTGCCGTTGAAGCCCAAAGACTGGGTCGCCACCACATAGGCGCCGAAAATGCCGATGGTGTCGGCGATGGCGACCAGGATCGGCAGGGTCAGAAGCCCGGCGATGATGCGCGGCATGACCAGATATTTGAATGGATTGGTCGACAGCGTCACCAGGGCATCGATCTGCTCGGTCACCCGCATGGTGCCGATTTCAGCCGCGATCGCGGCGGAGACCCGGCCCGCCACCATCAGCGCCGCGATGACCGGGCCAAGCTCGCGGGTGATGCCAAGGGCGACAATGGAGGCGACGATGCTTTCGGCATTGAAACGCGAGCCGCCGATATAGATCTGCAAGGCCAGCACCGCGCCGGTGAAAAAGGCGGTGAGGCCGACGACGGGAAGCGAGTTGTAGCCGATCTTGACCATCTGCCAGAAGATGATGCGCGGGTAGTAGGGCGGGCTGAACCCCTGCACCAGGACATTGCGGAAGAACAGGACACCGCGCCCGGTGTCCTGGGCCGCCCGCAAGACCAGATGGCCGACGATCTGGAAGATGTTCCAACTGGTAAAGGTCAACTGGCGGGCTCCTGGTGCACGATTTGGGACTCATACGAGGCCGGAGTATATCCGTTCATAGCGGGAACCTAAGCTGGTGAAAACCTCGTAGTCGATTGTACCGGCATCGTCGGCCAGCGCGGCAGCGGTCTGCTGGGGCCCGATGATCTGCGCCCAGGCCCCGCGTGTCACAAGCCCGTGGGGGACATCGGTGACATCGACCGCCGTGATGTCCATCGAAACCCGGCCGATGATTTTGGCTTCGTGATCGCCAAAATAGACCTTGCCGCCGGGCTGGTCGTCGCTGGCCGAAAGGCTGCGAAAAAACCCGTCGCCATAGCCGATCGACAACAACGCCACCCGTGCCGGGGTCTTGGTTCGGTAGGTGGCGCCATAGCCGATGGTCTCGCCGCCAGGCACATCGCGAACCTGGATCACGGCGGCGTCGAGGCGCACCACCGGCGCCATCGGGTTGCCCCCCGACGCCTGGGCCCGGCCGCCATAAAGCGCAATCCCGGTCCGCACCATGTCAAAGGCAAAAGGTTTTCCCAGATGGATACCGCCCGAATTGCTCAGGCCAAATTGGGTATCGGGGAAAATTTTTCGGGCGGCGGTCAGGCGTTTTTGCTGTGCGGCATTGAGCTTGTGGGCGGGCTCGTCGGCGCAGGCCAGATGGCTTATCACCAGGGCGATATCGATGCCGCCCGCCAGGGACCGGTCGGCGGCCAGCGCGCCAAGCTCACCGGCGCTCAATCCCAGCCGGTTGAACCCGGTATCGATCATGACCGCCGCTTTTGGGGTGGCCCCTTGGGCGCAAAATTCAGCCCATTCGGCGATCTGTTCGCCGCTGCACAGAACCGGCCGGGCATCCAGGGCCGCAAAATCGGGGGGCTGTCCGGGCAGAAGGCCGTTCAGGACATAAACCGCCGGCCCGGCGCCAAGGGTCTCTCTCAGCCGCTTGGCTTCGGAAAGGTGGGCGACGAAAAAGGTGCGGCAGCCGGCCTGCCAAAGGGCCCGAGACACCGGTTTAAGGCCCAGGCCATAGGCGTCCGCCTTCACTGCCGCGGCACATTCCGCCGGCGCCGCCAGACCGGCCATTTGGCGATAGTTGGCCCGCAGCGCGTCAAGATCAATGGTCAGCCGCCCGCCATGCCCATGTCCATGGCCGGGCACGGGGGCAGGCGCCATCGCCATCACCCGATCCGGTCGGGCAGGTGGTCGTTCCGGGCCAGATCGCTGAACCGGGTTACGCGGCCTTCGAAATGCAGTTTGATATTGCCGGTGGGCCCGTGGCGGTGCTTGCCGATGATAACTTCGGCCAACTGGTGCACCCGTTCCATCTCGGTCTGCCATTCGATATGTTCGGTGGTGCCTTCGCGCGGCTCCTTGCGTTCGAGATAATATTCTTCCCGGTAAAGAAACATCACCACGTCGGCGTCCTGTTCGATCGAGCCCGATTCGCGCAAGTCCGCCAGTTGCGGGCGTTTGTCGTCGCGGTTTTCGACCTGACGCGAAAGCTGGGACAGAGCGATGATCGGGATATTGAGTTCCTTGGCCAGCGCTTTGAGGGACGTGGTGATCTCGGTCACCTCCTGCACCCGGTTGTCGCTATATTTTCCCGATCCGGCGAGCAATTGCAGGTAGTCGATAACGAGCACGTCCAACCCGTTTCTGCGCTTCAGCCGCCGGGCTCTTGCCGCCAGCTGGCTGATGGTGATGCCGCCGCTTTCGTCGATGAAAAGCGGCATGTCCTGAAGGTCCTTGGAGACATCGACCAGGCGGCCGAATTCATCGCGCCCGATGGTGCCCCGGCGAATTTCCTCCGACGACACCCCGGTCTGTTCGGAGATGATGCGGGTGGCCAATTGCGCCGATGACATCTCCAGGGAGAAAAAGCCGACAATGCCGCCGGCGAGAAGTTTGCGGGTGCCGTCCGGCTCGGTCTCGGCATGAAAGTGCTTGGCGACATTGAAGGCGACATTGGTGGCAAAGGCGGTTTTGCCCATCGCCGGCCTGCCTGCGATGATGATCAGGTCGGACTTCTGCAGGCCCCCCAGCATCCGGTCCAGCCCGACAAATCCGGTCGAGACCCCCGAGGTGTGGCCGTCGCGGTGAAAGGCCGCCGCCGCGATATCGACCGCCTCGGTCAGCGCGCTGGCGAAGTCGAGGAAATCGCCTCCGAATTTGCCTTTTTCCGCCAGGGAGAACAATTGCTGTTCCGATTCGGTGATCTGCTCCTGGGGGGTGGCCTCGACGGGCGCGTCGTAGGCGCGGTTGACCATGTCCGAGCCGATGACGATCAGGGAACGGCGGATGGCCAGATCATAGACGATGCGGCCATATTCCTCGGCGTTGATGATTGTCGTTGCCGCCGCCGCCAGCCGGGCGAGGTATTTCGGCCCGCCGATCTCCATCAGGGCCTCGTCGCGCTCGAAATAGGTTTTCAAAGTGATCGGCGAGACCAGCTTGCCGGCCCGGATGAGCTTTGCCGCCGCCTCGAACAGGCGTCCGTGGACAGGCTCGAAGAAATGCTCAGCCTCGAGGAAACCGCTGACCCGGTCGCAGGCCTCGTTGTTGACCAAGATGGCGCCGAGCAGAGCCTGTTCGGCGTCGCTGTTGTGGGGCGCGAGCCGGAAGGGCAGGCCCAAATCCTCCCCGGTCCGCACCGGAACCCCGGTCGTTGGCGAGGATGGGTCCCCGGTCATATGGGAGGGGATGTCCAGTGTTGCCGCAATGTCGCTCATGTTTCTCTCTGCCGCTTGAACCATAGGGGTACACCATCCTTGGTCAGCCGTGGCAAGGAGCTTGGCCGAAGTTACCGCGATTCACAGGCGGCGGGACACGTTACGGTGAATTCACGGCAGGGGGTTGACCGTTGCATCTGTGCAATTGGGTATCGTTCAGCTTTGTTTAGTTTACGGAATTTGGCGCTGATTCGTTTTTCCGCCCCGGGGCCGGGGCATGGCGGGCCTCCCAGGCAAACATGTAGTCGCGGGTTAGCGGCAGCGTATGCAGGGATTTGGTGATCTGAATCTGGAAGACCATCATGTCCTGATAGAGGAACGACAGCTCGCTCGCGATGAGATAAAACTCCCACATGCGGCAGAAACGCTCGTCGAACAGCGCCGCCGCCTTGTCCCTGTGGGCCTGAAAACGCCTCTCCCACTCCTTCAGGGTGAAAGCGTAGTGCTTGCGCAGGATCTCGATGTCGGTGATGTAAAGTCCGGCCCGCTCGATGACCGGGACCACCTCGGAAAGCGCCGGCACGTAGCCGCCGGGAAAAATGTACTTGGCCAGCCACGGATTGGTCGATCCGGGCCCGTCGAACCTGCCGATCGAGTGCAGCAGCGCCACGCCGTCATCGGCGAGAAGCTCGTCGATTTTATTGAAAAACCGCCGGTAGTGGCCCACGCCGACATGCTCGAACATGCCGACCGAAACGATCCGGTCGAATTTTCCGGCTGCCGCTTGGCCGCCAAACCGGCGGTAGTCCTCCAGCTGGAAATCAACCCGGTCGCCCATCCCTTCGCGTTCGGCCCGCTGGCGCGAAATCGTCAGTTGCTCCTGGGACAAAGTGAGGCCGGTCACCGAGACCTCGCCAAGCCCGGCAAGATAAAGGCCCAGCCCCCCCCAGCCCGAGCCGATATCAAGGATGCGTTGGCCGTCGGATATATCGAGCTTGGCGGCGATATGGGCCATTTTGGCGTCTTGCGCCTCTTCCAGGGACATATCGGGGTGTTGGTGGTAGGCGCAGGAATAGTGCCGGTCCGGTCCCAGAAAAAGCTCGTACAGCGCTCCGTCAAGATCGTAGTGGTGGGCAACGTTGCGCCTTGAGCGCGATGCCGGGTTGTACTGGTGGATGAGCCGCAGCACGGTTCTGAGCTTTTCGCGGAACTTCAGCGGCGCCGGCCAGCGCCGGTGCAGATTGGCCATCAGCAGTTCGATCAGGTCGCGAAGGGACCCCTTTTCGATGGTCAGGCCGCCATCCATATAGGTCTCGCCCAGGTAGAGCGAGGGATTGAACGTCAACTTGCGTTCGACCCATTTGTCGGCGAGACGGATTGTGACGCCGCGTCCGGTCCCGTCGCCGAATTTGTGCAAGGCCCCGGACGCATCAATGATGGTGAGGTCTCCCCGGCGCACAATAATGCCAAACAGAAACTTCAGTCCAACGGTCACGTCCCGTTCCACCAAGCCAATGGTTACGCTGGCTCGCCCGAAAAACACCGATTATCCTCGGGCAACACCGTCCTGGGCGGCATCATAGACTGAGGGCGGACATCAAGACAACTTGACCGAAGATCATTCGGCGGGCTCACGGCGCCGCCAAATGATTGCAAACCTGTCATCGGGAAGGTTCAGGACGTGGTATCTTCCGCTGTTTGGTTGATTTTTTCCCGGTCTGTGGCTTCGGCATCACTGTCGCCGGCTTCTTCGGCGCGGTCCTCAGCCCCGTCTTCACCGTCTTCGTCTTCACCGTCCTCGTCATCGTCAAGGTCCTCGCCGAAGACCATCTGGGGGCCGTCTTCGGCGAACCGGTCCATGGTCACGTCCTCGCCGCGGGCCTGGCGTTCGGCTTCTTCCTCCGAACGCGCCACATTGACCGTCACCAAGGTGATCACTTCGGGGTGCAGGCTCACCCGCACCTCGTGCAGGCCGAGCATCTTGATCGGCCGGTCCAATATCACCTGGTTGCGGGTGAGGCTGAAGCCGCCTTCGGAGATGGTTTCGGCCAGATCGCGGCTCGACACCGAGCCGTAGAGCTGTCCGGCTTCACCGGCCTGGCGGATGACGATGAAGCTTAGGCCGCCAAGCTTGTCGGCGACGCTTCCCGCTTCGCCCTTAAGCTCCAGGTTGCGCGCCTCAAGCTGGGCGCGCTGGCCTTCGAAATGGGTCATGTTGGCCTTGGAGGCGCGTAAAGCCTTGCGCTTGGGCAGCAGAAAATTGCGCGCAAAACCTGGTTTTACGGAAACGATGTCGCCCATCTGGCCGAGCTTTTCGATCCGTTCGAGGAGGATGACTTGCATGATCGGATATCCCTTTGTTTAGATCGTGACTTGAGGTGCTCTCGCAACTATGCCGCCGTTGGAGGCGGAGGCTCGCCGCGGGCCTGGGCGGCGCGGGCGCGCAAAGCCAGATGAGGCTCGGCAAGACCGATGCCGGCCACGATCATCAGCGGCAGAAAGCTCAGCGGAACGGTGAGGAAAATAATGATGGCGTAGACGATGCTCAATATGAGCGGCCGGGTGGGCTGACCGTTGGTGAGATGGTGAATGACACTGAGGCCGACAAAAACAAAGACCAAAGCGAGACACGATGCCGCGACAACGGCGACAAAACCGACCTGCCCGCCGACAAATGACAGCGCCACCGCGATGGCCAGGGCAAAGTGCAGCCGGGGCGGCACGGTCACATGATGAAGGTTGGGCCAGGGCCGGGGCAGCCGGTCCGAAAGCTTTAAGATGCGGCCTGACAGCCACAGGTTGAGGATAAGGGCCACGGCCCAGGACACACTGCTTAACGGCACGATGATGCGGGCGATCGTTTCCGCCATGGCATTGAGCGCGTCCTGATTTTCCGCCAGCTCCGGTTGGGCTTCGACCAATTGCTGGATCAACTGGCTGACGACCACCTTGATCTCCTCCACCCCGATCCCCAGCACCAGCGTGGTGGTGACGGTCGTTACCGCCGATATCCCGCTGGCCCACAGCAAAAGCCGCCCCACGGGGTAATGTTCCGCCCCGCCGCCCTGGTTTTTGCGGCCCAGGCGCGCAAGGTGGGCAAGGATGAGGGCGGGAACGACGACGCTGAAGAGAAACAAAGCGGCGGCGCCAGGCGCCTGCACCACGCCAAGGACCAGCCCGGCGGTCACGCCGGCGGCAAGCCCCGCCGCCATGCCCCAGCCCAGCGCCGAAAGAAAAATCGGCAACGGGCCCAGATAGAACAGCATCAGCGCCAGCGGCGACAAGGTTGCCGCCGATGCGTAGAGCAGGGCTGCCGTGAGCCCCGCGCCGACGCCGATGAGAACTTGATTGATCATCCTCGTATCCGCTGTCCCGCCCTTTGCCGTTTGACCGGCTGGAGGCGGTTAGGGGCGCCCAATTGCCGCCCCAACCGAGAAGCGGCTCCTATTTTACCAGATAAGGCAGAAGCCCAAGGAAACGCGCCCGTTTGATGGCCCGGGCCAGATCACGCTGTTTTCTGGCCGATACCGCCGTTATGCGGCTGGGCACGATCTTGCCGCGCTCGGACAGGTAGCGCTGCAGGAGGCGCACATCCTTGTGGTCGATCTTGGGCGAGCTGTCGGAGCTGAAGGGGCAGGACTTGCGGCGGCGGAAAAACGGCCGCCGGCTTGGGGTCTGGGGAATGCTCATGATGTCGCCTCCGGGCTTTTGCCGGTATCTGGGGTTTTTTCGGCATCGGCGGTCTTGCCGGCGGTATCATTGGAGGTTGCGGTGGGTTTGCTCTCTTCACGCGGCGGCCGCGCGTCGTCGCGGCGGGGGCGGCGGTCGTCGCGGTCGCGGCGCGGTCCCCGGCGGTCGTCGCGGCCGCGGGTCTTCATCATCGCCGAGGGTTCGGTTTCCAGCTCATCGACCCGCAGGGTCAAAATGCGGATAATATCGTCCGACAGCCCCATCTGCCGCTCCATCTCGGCAACGGCCGCGGGGGGGGCGTCGATGTTCATCAGCGTATAGTGGGCTTTGCGGTTTTTCCTGATGCGGTAGGCGGTGGACTTCAGACCCCAATATTCGGTCTTGCCCACGGTGCCGCCGTGCTCTTCGATGACCGCCTTGAAGGTCTCGGTGAGCGATTCCACCTGTTGCGGCGATACATCCTGGCGCGCCAGGAACACATGCTCGTAAAGAGACATAGCCTTTCCTTTTCAATTGCCTGCCGCCAGAACCCAGAATTTTGGTTCAAGGCAGGCCCGATATCCTGAAGCCCCGGCGCAAAGCCCCTTTTGAGCCCAAGGGAAAAGGAAAGGCCCAAACCGGACAAAAGAGCGGGAACACGGGAAGATAGGGGGTCACCCCCAGCCATGGCTCGGCCATAGCCTTCCGTTCAGCTCCCAACCGGTGCTGTTGATGCCGGGCGTTATACGGGTTTTTCGGCGCGATGCAAGGGGGCGGCGTCCCGCAAATGGCGCGGGCGCGGGCCGACAAACCGTCCAGATGGCCGCCAACCCTTGATAAGTCCCCCCCCCAACCCTTGATAAGCCCCCTCCGAAAGGCGCATACCTCGCCCCTAATTGGTAGTCCTTCACCACCAAAGCCCGAAGAGCATGCAAACCGTATACGGCCACGGCCCGAAATCCCTGACCCTGATCCCCCCCCGCGCCCCGCTTGCCGGGCGCGTGGCCCTGCCGGGGTCCAAATCAATTACCAACCGGGCGCTTCTGGTGGCCGGGCTGGCGGGCGGCACCAGCCGGTTGAGCGGGGCGCTGAAAAGCGTCGATACGGCGTTGATGGCCGAGGCTCTGGCCCAGATGGGGGTTGGCATCGAGGAACCGGACCAAACGCGCTTTGTCGTCACCGGCACCGGCGGTCTTGCGGCCCCTCCGGCGCCGCTTTTCCTGGGGAATGCCGGCACCGCCACCCGGTTTCTGACCGCCGCCGCCGCCATCGCCAGCGGCACGGTCGTCGTCGATGGTGACAGTCATATGCGAAAGCGGCCCATTCGCCCCCTGGTCGAGGCCCTGACGGCGCTGGGGGTCGATATCGTCTGTGAAACCGGCTGCCCGCCGGTGACCATCAATGCCGTTGGGCGGATCAAAGGCGGCCGGGTCGATATCGACGGCGCGCTGTCGAGCCAGTATGTGTCGGCGCTGTTGATGGTGGCGCCGCTGGCCGCCGGGGCGGTGGAGGTGTCGCTGATCGGCAAGTCCATCGGCGCGCGCGGCTATATCGACCTGACCCTGGCGGTCATGCGGGCTTTTGGCGCCACGGTCGAACAGACCGGCGCCACCGGTTGGCGCATTGCGCCCACCGGGTATCGGGCGAGTGATTTTGCCATTGAGCCCGACGCCTCCGCCGCCACCTATCTGTGGGCGGCGGCGGCGCTTACCGGGGGCGCCATCGATCTGGGTCTGGCACCGGGGGCCTTCACCCAGCCCGACGCCCGCGCCCATGAGGTGATCGCCGCCTTCCCGGCCATGCCGCCGGTGATCGACGGCAGCCAGATGCAGGACGCCGTTCCCACCCTGGCCGTGCTCGCCGCCTTTGGCCGGGCCAAGGTGCGCTTCATCGGCATTGCCAATCTGCGCGTCAAGGAATGCGACCGCATCGCGGCGCTGGCCATGGGGCTTAACGCCATCGCGCCGGGCCTTGGCCGCGAGGATGGCGACGATCTGGTGGTTACCCCTGGGGCGGCCCGGGGCGGCAAGGCACGCGCCGCCCGCATCGAGGTCTTCGACGATCACCGTATCGCCATGAGTTTCGCCCTGGCGGGGCTGAAGCTCGACGGCATCACCATTTTAAACCCCGACTGCACCGCCAAGACCTTTCCGGACTACTGGAAAACCCTGGCCGCGCTGGGTGTGGCCTTTGCTTGATTTTCGTTTTGAAACGTGGTCTCACCACGCCAACTTCGAGCTTGGCGCGGCGAGATGGAAAACTGGACGAGAATATTAGATGACACTTGCATTTACCTTTCCCGGACAAGGCTCCCAGGCGGTCGGCATGGGCAAGGCCCTGGCCGGGGCCTTTGCGCCTGCCCGCGAGGTTTTCGAGGAGGTCGATGACGCTCTGGACCAAAAGCTGTCCAGGCTCATGTTCGAAGGCCCCGCCGAGGATCTGACCCTGACCGAAAACGCCCAGCCGGCGCTGATGGCCGTCTCGCTGGCGGTGATGGCGGTGCTGGAGGCCGAGGGCGGGATCACCGTCACCCGCGCCGATTTTGTCGCCGGGCACAGCCTTGGCGAATATTCCGCTCTGGCCGCGGCGGGCACCTTCAGCCTCTCCGATACCGCGCGGCTGCTGAAAATCCGCGGCCAGGCCATGCAGCGCGCCGTGCCGGTGGGCGAGGGGGCCATGGCGGCGCTTCTGGGTATCGATCTTGAGCCGGTGGTTGAAATTGCCCGCGCGGCGAGCGAGGCCACCGGCGGCAAGGTCTGCCAAATCGCCAATGACAATGCTCCGGGCCAGGTGGTTATTTCCGGCGCCGCGGCGGCCGTCGAGGCGGCGCTTGATCCCGCCCGTGAAGCCGGCGCCCGCCGCGCGGTGATGCTGGATGTCAGCGCCCCGTTCCATTGCTCGCTGATGCAGCCCGCGGCCGATGCCATGGCCGAAGCCCTGGCCGATATCGAACTGGCCCCGCCCGCCGTGCCCGTGGTCGCCAATGTCTCGGCCAGCGCCACCACCAATCCGGCCCAAATCCGCCGCAATCTTGTTGCCCAGGTGACGGCCATGGTGCGGTGGCGCGAAACGGTGCTGTGGCTGGCTGAAAACGGTGTGACCACCCTTTACGAAATCGGCACCGGAAAAGTGCTGTCGGGCCTTGCCCGCCGGATCGACCGCGATCTCAAATCGGTTCCGGTCGGCACGCCCGACGATATCGAGGCGGCGGTTAAATTGCCGGGATAGGGTTTTTACTGGTTTAAGTCTCACGCCGTCTCGCTCCCCCACCCGGCCACCCCATAGATTATATCCTGGGGTGGCCGGGTGGGGGAGCGAGACGGCGTGAGACTTAACCAACCAAAATCAGAGCAAGCGTATAACAAAGGATAGCAATCTTCATGTTTGACCTCACCGGCAAAACAGCTTTGATCACCGGCGCAACCGGCGGCATTGGCGGCGCCATCGCCGCAGCCCTCCATGGCGCGGGCGCCACCGTCGCGCTGTCCGGCACCCGGGTTGAGGTCCTGACCGAACGGGCCGCCGAATTGGGGCCCCGGGTTCACGTGCTCCCTTGCGATCTTGCCGAGGCCGAGGCCGTGGACGCCCTTGTCGGGGCGGCCGAGGCGGCGATGGGCCCGCTTGATATTCTGGTCAACAATGCCGGGCTGACCCGCGACAATATCGGCATGCGCATGAAGGACGAGGAGTGGGAGGCGGTCCTGAACGTCAATCTGACCTCGGCATTCCGCCTGACCCGAGCCGCAGCCAGGTCGATGATGCGCCGCAGGTCCGGCCGGATCATCTCCATCACCTCGGTGGTCGGTGTCACGGGCAATCCGGGCCAGGCCAACTATGCCGCTTCGAAGGCCGGCATGATCGGCATGTCCAAATCCTTTGCCCTGGAGATCGCCAGCCGCGGGGTGACGGTCAATTGCGTCGCCCCGGGCATGATCGCAACGCAGATGACCGATGCCCTGACCGAGACCCAGCGCAACGCCATCTTGTCCCGCATTCCCATGGGCCGGCTGGGCTGCCCCGAAGATATCGCCGCTTGCGTCCACTACCTCGCCAGCGATGCGGGAAAATACATCACCGGCCAGACTTTGCACGTCAATGGAGGGCTGGCGATGATCTGATGGGGTTCGCCGGCGGGGTTTGGCGCGCCCGCGAAGCGGCGGAAAACGGCGGCGAACGGCGCGAAAAACCTCATGTTGGACTTCCGCGCCAAGTGTGATACGAAGCCGCTGCCGGACCGGAAGTGGGCCGATCAGTCAATTTGATTGCATGATGCTCCCGCCAACGATCCCATCGGCTCCCTACACCCTTTGGCTCCATAAAAGATTGGTTCCATAGAAGATTGGCTCCATAGAAGATTGAACTGAGCGGGATTGAACAAAATGAGTGATGTTGCAGAACGTGTGAAGAAAATCGTCATCGAGCACCTCGGCGTGGATGCCGACAAGGTGACCGAAAAAGCGAGCTTCATTGACGACCTTGGCGCTGACAGTCTCGATACCGTCGAACTGGTGATGGCGTTCGAAGAGGAATTTGGCTGCGAAATTCCCGACGATGCCGCCGAAACCATCCAGACGGTTGGCGATGCGGTCAGTTTTCTCGACAAACAAGCCTGAATTTCGATTTCGCGCGTCTCTCCTCAAAATGAAGGGGGGGAACGCCGGCGGTGCGGACCGGCGGGGCGGCGTCTTCGTGCATCGATGAAGAGGCCCTCCGATGCTGAGTTACGATGCGTATAACCGGTTCTGCGCTTCGCTTGCCGCCACAACCCATGTGGTGCAGTGGGGCGGTGCCGATGTCTGGAAAGTCGGCGGCAAGGTTTTTGCCATCGGAGGATGGTCGGACAGCGATCTGCCGTTTGTGACCTTCAAGTGCTCCGAAATTGCCTTTGAGGTGCTCAAGGAGCAGCCGGGCCTCAGGCCGGCGCCCTATCTGGCGGCACGCGGCGGCAAGTGGATCCAGATGTATGGCGAACCTGGCCTCAGCGACGAGGACCTAAAGGCCCATATCGCTGAATCCCACCGGTTGGTTGTTAAAAAACTTACCAAGAAATTACGCGCTGAACTTGACCTAGAGGCCTGATCGACCATGGAAAAGACAGATAATGCGGCCTCAATGATAGCGGTACGGCGGGTCGTTGTCACCGGGCTCGGCGTGGTTTGTCCCCTGGGGTCGGGGGTGGACACCGTGTGGCGGCGGCTTCTTGCCGGCCAATCGGGCGTCACCGCGATCACAAGTTTCGAGACCGCCGACCTCAGCGCCCGCATCGCCGGCCAGGTGCCGCTTGGCGATGGGACGGACGGCACGTTCAATGCCGACGACTGGTGGGCGCCCAAAGAACAGCGCAAGGTCGATAAATTCATCACCTATGCCATCGCCGCCTCGACCCAGGCCCTTGACGATGCCGGCTGGCACCCGACCGACTACGAAGACCAGATCGCCTCGGGCGTTCTCATCGGCTCGGGCATCGGCGGGCTTGACGGCATCGCCGAAGCCGCCCTGACCTTGCGCGACCGGGGCCCCCGCCGCATCAGCCCGTTCTTCATTCCCGGCCGCCTGATCAATCTGGCCTCGGGCCAGGTCTCGATCATGCATGGGCTCAAGGGCCCGAATCACTCCGTTGTCACCGCGTGCTCGACCGGGGCCCATGCGGTGGGCGACAGCTACCGGCTGATTGCCTATGGCGATGCCGATGTCATGGTGGCCGGGGGGACCGAATCACCGATTTCGCGACTGTCGGTGGCCGGGTTCGCCGCCTGCCGGGCCCTGTCCACCGCCTATAACGATACCCCCGAAAAAGCCTCCCGGCCTTACGATGCGGGGCGCGACGGTTTTGTCATGGGCGAGGGGGCCGGGGTTCTGGTTCTCGAAGAGCTGGAGCATGCGCGCGCCCGTGGCGCCCGGATTTATGCCGAGGTCACCGGCTATGGTCTTTCCGGCGACGCCTACCACATCACCTCGCCGGCCGAGGACGGCGACGGCGGCTACCGTGCCATGGCCGCCGCCTTGAAACGCGCGCGCCTGGCGCCGGGCGACATCGACTATGTCAACGCCCACGGGACATCGACGCCACTGGGCGATGAGATCGAGCTTAGGGCCGTGGAGCGTCTTTTTGGCGATGCGGCGGGCAAGGTCGCCATGTCGTCGACCAAGTCGGCGATCGGTCATTTGCTGGGCGCCGCGGGTGCGGTTGAATCGATTTTTTCGGTACTGGCAATCCACGACAATGTTGCGCCGCCGACGCTCAATCTGGAAAATCCTTCGGTTGAAACGCCGATCGATCTGGTGCCGCTTGACGCCAAGAGGCGGCCGATCAACACCGTTCTGTCCAATTCTTTTGGCTTTGGCGGGACCAACGCCTCGCTGATTTTCAGCCAGGTGGCGGAATAATTTTTTGACTTTTTTGCTGATGAAGTCTGTGCCATCCCGCTCCCCCACCCGGCCACCCCCAGGATACAATCTATGGGGTGGCCGGGTGGGGGAGCGGGATGGCACAGACTTCATCAACGAAAAAACCAGGCGCGGGATGGCGTGAGACTTCATCAGCAAAAAAAGACCAAATGGCACTGATGCAAAATCAGGACGCTTCTTCGCGTGACGCAATTTTGCGCCTTTGTGATGATATGAAGCCTTTATTCGCCCGGTAGTGTTGTGCGGTGACTTGCCTTAATTCAGTGTTCGGGGCACCTTTTGCGCTGGAGCATGCTGAATTTTCGGCTGAAATGTTTTAGGCTTCAACGCTCTGGACAAGAATGGTCCGTGAATGGCGAGATGGAAAACCCGTGCCCCCGGAGGGCCGTCGGCGACCGACGAGAAGGCCGAGCGCCGCTGGCGTTTGACCGATGCCTATTTCAGCGCGCCCACAGATCCCGGTCAGGCGGCGGCCCCGGCCGAAGGCCTATATGGCACCCCGCCGCCGTCGGGTTTCCGGCCACCGCCCCATCCCCAGGACCGGCCGGCATCTCAACCGGCCCAGCCAAATGCCCACCGCCGCCCTCCTCCCGCCGCCCCTCCGACCACCCCGGGCGCCCCGCCTGCTCAACCCACCGGTCACCCGCCACCGACGGCCGCGGTTCAGCCCCACCGGAACCATCCGCCGCATGCCCATTTGGGGCCCGCCACCGAAACCGGGCCGGCGCGCGACAGTTCGCTGGACAACTTGCCCCCCGAGGTCCGTGCCTCGATGGAGGCCACGCCGCTGCGGTCTCATCGGCCATCTTCGGCGCCAGGGGGCTCGCCCCGTTTGGGGCCACCTTTGCGCGGGCACCAAAAGGCCGGCCCCCGAAGCGCCTCGCCGCGTCAGGGCAAGCGATCTATCTTCTCGCTCTTTTCGCGACAAAACGCCAAGGCCGGGGCGGATGACCCCGCCGCGCCGTCCGCCGGCCCTTCGCTCCGCGGCAAGGCGGATGACCTTTCGGCCAAACTTCAGCCAAAATTACCGTCGAAAAACAGCAAATCGGTCCGGCGTCCGACCAGCCCCATTCAAGCGCTGGAACCCCGGCCCGCTCCGGCGCCGGCGGCAAGCCGGTTCAGACGCGCTGCCAAAAGACCCGAAAAAATAGTAAAACCAACCAAACACAAGGAAGTACCGCAGATGAGACGATCCGGTGGCATCGTCGGCTTCGCCTATACGATCAGCACGCTTGCCTTTCTTTTCGCCGTAGCCGGAACCGTTCTTTACTACGGCAAGGTCACATTCGAAGGTGAGGGGCCGCTCAAGGGGCCTGTTGCGGTGATCATTGAAAAGGGCACCGGATTGTCGGGAATGGCCGCCGAGCTTGAACGTCAGGGCGTCATCGACGATGCCAACATTTTTGTTGTCGGCGTAATCGTCAACGGCAAGAAGGCCGCCATGAAGGCTGGCGAATACGCCATACCGGCGGGCGCCAGCATGGCCAGGGTCATGGCCATTTTATCCGAAGGCAAGGCGATCCAGTTCAAGGTGACCATTCCCGAAGGGCTGACAAGCGCCCAGGTGGTGGAAATCCTCAATGCCAGGGAAGACCTTACCGGCGCCATTGACAAAATTCCCGACGAAGGCTCGCTTCTGCCCGAAACCTACTCCTATCCGCGCCGCACCCTGCGGCAGGACATCATCAACCAGATGCAACGTGCCCAGGCGACGGTACTTGAAGACCTGTGGGCGTCCCGGGCACCGGGCTTGCCGATCAAGACACCCCAGGAGGCGGTGATCCTCGCCTCGATCGTCGAAAAGGAAACCGGCCAGCCCGGCGAGCGCCGCCAGGTGGCGAGCGTTTTCATCAACCGGCTCAAGCGAAACATGCGCCTGCAGTCCGATCCGACCATCATCTATGGCATTACCGGCGGTAAAGGTCCGCTTGGCCGGGCGATTTTCCAGAGCGACATCGACAAGCCGACAGCCTATAACACCTACCAGATCAATGGCTTGCCGCCGACGCCGATTGCCAATCCGGGCCGCGCTTCGCTAGAAGCGACACTGGATCCGGCCAGCACCGATTATCTGTTCTTCGTTGCCGATGGCACCGGCGGGCACGCCTTTGCCGTTACCCTTGCCGAACACACCTCCAATGTCGCCCGCTGGCGCCAGATCGAGCGGCGGATGAGGCGGGAACAAGAAGAAAAGGCCGCCGCCGAGGCCGCTGAAAAAGCCCAAAAACCCCAGGGCGGCACCATTGAGACCCGCACCCAGGATCTTGTTCTGCCCGGCCAATAGGCTGGTATATCATCCAGGGTTCGGGAAAAACTCGGCTCGGCTCATTGATAGCCGGTATTGAACAATGGCGCCTTGGGGCCGGAAGGAAATAATATGGGCTTGAGCAGCATGACCGGCTTTGGCGCGGCGTCGGGGTCCGATGAGGGTGTTGAGTGGAACTGGGAGCTGCGTTGTCTTAACGGTCGGGGGTTGGACCTGCGGTTGCGCGTCCCCGGCGGTTATGAAGATATCGAGCCGGTGGCAAGGCGCCGTCTGGCCGCGCGACTTGCGCGGGGCAGCTGTCAGGCAACGCTGCAGATCAAGCGGACCGAAACCATTGCCGAGCCCAGATTGAATGAAGGCGTCCTTGCCGGGGTCCTGGATATCGCCCGGCGTCTTCAGAATGAAAAGGATATCGCGCCGGCCAGCGCCCACGGCCTTCTGTCGATCAGGGGCGTTCTTGAATTTGTCGAACCCCAGATGGACGATGCCTGCCGCAAAGCCGTCGTTCAGGCCATGGCCGGGGGGCTGGATCAGGCGCTGGATGCCCTGGTTGCCGACCGCACCCTTGAGGGCGGCAAACTGGCGGAGTTTCTTACCGCCCAGGTCGATGAAATGGCCCGGCTGACCGGGGTCATCGGCGAACTGCCGGCGCGCGACCTGGCCGCCCATCTGGACCGGCTCCGGGGGCAGGTCGATCAACTGCTTGGGTCCAGGGGCGAATTCACCACCGACCGGTTGCACCAGGAAGCGGCAATCCTGGCCACCAAGGCCGATATCAGCGAGGAGCTCGACCGCCTTGCCGCCCATATCGAGACGGCGCGGGCGCTTCTGGCCTCCGGTGAGCCGGTGGGCCGGCGGCTGGATTTCCTCTCCCAGGAGTTCAACCGCGAGGCCAACACCATCTGTTCCAAATCCGGCGACATCGGCACAACGACGTTGGGCCTTGAACTCAAAGCGGTGATCGATCAGTTCAAGGAACAGGTCCAAAATATTGAATAAGAAAATAAAAACATCTCAATTGGCCCGCCGCGGTGTCATGCTGGTGGTGTCCTCGCCCTCGGGCGCCGGCAAGACCACCCTGACCCGCCGGCTGATGGCCCAGGACAACGAAATTTCCCTGTCGATTTCCGTGACCACCCGAGAAGCCCGTCCCGGCGAGGTCGATGGTTCGGACTATCATTTCATCTCCCCCGACAAATTCGCCGTCATGCGCGATGGCGGTGAACTGCTCGAAAGCGCCGAGGTCTTCGACCATTTCTACGGCACGCCCCGTGGCCCGGTGGAGCGCGAGCTGGAGGCTGGCCGCGATGTCCTCTTTGACATCGACTGGCAGGGCGCCCAGCAGATCCGCGCCGCCATGCCGGACGATTTGCTGTCACTGTTCATTCTGCCCCCCTCGGGCCGGGCGCTCTACGAGCGGCTGGTGCAGCGGGCCCAGGACAGCCACGAGGTCATCGGCCGCCGCATGGAGGGCGCGGCGCGCGAGATCAGCCATTGGGACGAATATGATTTTGTCATCATCAATGATGACCTTGATGAGGCTTACGCGGAAATCTGCGCCGTGCTCAAGGCCGGCCGCCTGGCCCGGCACCGCCGCGGCCGCGCCCTCCAAGACCATGTCGCCGAACTCGACCGCCAACTCAAGGACGTGATGGGCCAGGCTTAACTCCCGGAAGGCTCATAAACAATCCAGGCAACCGCTGTCTCCGCCGCAGATTCTGTCAGGCAAAACCGGTCAACAAACTTTCATGCCGGGTAGAATTCAATTGAACCGGAAGTAAATTCTTGATAACATTACCGTGATCCGCGCTTCGCCCTGTCGCTCAAGGGGCCGGGGCGGGGGAGGGAGTATTCTGAAATCTCCAAGCGCGGGAGGTCTTCATGTCCGGAATGTCCTTTACCAGCCGCCTGTTGCCAAGGTTCACCGATGAGGTAAGACGTTGCCGCGTTGCGGCGCGTCTGAACCGCCAGGCAAGCGCTGGCAGTGTTGCCCATCCCCTAAAGTCAATTCTTCTTTCCGGACAAAAACCTCTTCTGGACATTGGGCGCAAAATCGCGGCCGGCCTTGTGGTGCTCGTCGGTTCTTCGTTGGTGCTTGCCCCTGAGGTTTCGGCCCAGGGCGCCGGCATCATCAACAGCGGCGATCTGGTCATTACCGGCTTTTCCGGCACCCGGCCCTCCGCCGCCGGGACCATCGACACCACCTTCATAGACCTCGATGGCGCATCGCTGAAGGTCTTTGACATTGGCGATCCGGGCGCCCCCCGGGGCCAGTTGATCAATGTTGCGCCCAAGTTTAAGGCTTTTGCCCGCGATATCGGCCAGGTGTTCGGCGTGGCGCTCGATGATGCCTTTTCGCCCAATATCTATGCGACGGCGACCTCGGTGCACGGCCTGCAGATTGTCGGTTCCGACACTGACGGCGACGGCCTTCCTGATCGCATCAAAATCGGCCAGCCGGATGCCCAATTCATGGACGGCCAGTTCGGTGTCGCTCTTGGCGGTGGCCCCGGCAGCGTCTGGAAGATCGACGGGGTGACCGGATTTATCAGCCTGTTCGCCAATATCGAGGGCGCCGGCCGGCCCAACAGCGGCCCCGGCCTGGGCAACATCGCCTACGATCCGGCCCACTATCAGCTTTATGTGTCCGATCTGGATACCGGCCTCATCCACCGGCTGGGCATGGCCGGCAACCAATTGGGCAGCTTCGATCACGGCGCCCAGGGGCTCCCGGCGGCGGGCTTTGGCGCGGTTCCCATGGACCCGGCCAATGTCATGGATATCACCAGCCCGGTTTTCGATGCGGAAAATTCCAACACCTGGGGCCTTGCCGATCCGCGCCGGCGGGTCTGGGGCCTGGCCTATCACGGGGGCCGGCTCTACTACGGCGTTGAGGAGGGGCCGCAGATCTGGTCCGTCGGCATTGCCGTCGATGGCAGTTTTGCCGGTGACGCGCGCCTTGAAATTGACCTGGTTCCGGGCGCCTACCCGGTCTCCGATATTCTGTTTACACCTCGCGGCCGCATGATCGTCGCCCAGCGCGGCGGTATCTACGGAAGCTATGACTACACCCGGTATCATGAGCCCAAAACCAATCGGGTGCTGCGCTATCGCAGAGACCACCAGAGCGGCCTGTGGGTTCAGGAGCCTCAGGAATACGCCATCGGCTTTCCGGTCGATCACCAGAATGCCTCCGGCGGCGTTGGCCTGAGTTGCGGCAACCGGTTGTGGAGTACCGGCGACGCCTTGCGCGACGATCCCGCTTTGGCCGGTCAACTGGCGTTTGACGGCCCGGCGGTCGTTCACGGCGTTCAGGGCAATGCGCTTTCGCTGGTTAGGCCACGCAACGTGCCGCCCTGGAGCAGCGTGTTCGTGGACTATGACGGTCTTTTCGCCGATCCTGAAAAAGCCGGTCATGTGGGCGATGTTGAAGTCTACAGGGACTGCAAGGGCGGGCGTGCCGAGACATGGCCGGGCTGGACGCCGGGCTGGACACCGCCGCCGGAATGGATTCCGCCGCCATGGTGGCCCGAAACCCCCGATCTGGAAATTGAGAAAACGGACAGCCTGTGTGTCGATGATCCTCAGGTGGCGAATTCCTATCTGTGCACTTTCACGATCACGGTGACCAATGTCGGTGCCGGTGTCTTTGTCGGTCAGTTGAACGTAACCGACAATCTGTCGCCCAACGCGGAGTATGTGCCGCCGCCAGGGGGCTCTATCCCTTGGGCATGCGTGCCACCGGCTTTCCCGGGCGATGTCATCGCTTGCGTGTCGCAGAATGTGGAAACGCTGCTACCGGGGCAGAGCGAAACCCTGGAGCTGACGATCCGGCGTCCCGCCGAACCTTCGGCCCTGAGCAATTGCGCCATCGTCGATCAACCCGGCGACCCCCATGGCAACAATGAAGATTGCGGCGAGGGCTATCCTCCAGGGCCTGATCTGGAGATGCAAAAGACGCTGAACCAGTGCATCACGGTCGCCGGCGGCACCGAATGCACCTTCTGGCTTGATGTGATCAATTCGGGCAATGCCATATTTAACGGCCCCTTGCATGTGGTCGAGACCCTGCCTGCCGGTTCAAGTTTCTTGGGTATCGTGAGTGAGTGGCCCGCGGGCTGGAACTGCTGGGCCATCAATCCCGGCGAGGTGAATTGCTCCAATCCAGGACCGGTGACCCTGTGGCCGAACGATCTGGCGTTCGTCGAAATCCGCATTTTCATCCCCTTCGGCGCCGGCGGTAATTTGCAGAACTGCGTCAGACTGGGCGATCCCGAACATGCCGGCGACCCCGACATCAACGGCAACAATTCGGTGTGTGTGCCCTTCGCGGTTCAGCCGCCGATGCCGATGCCCATGCCGCAGACGTGCCCGGCCGGCTACAAGGATCTTCCACCCACCGGTGCGCCCCCTGGATGGGTTGAAGAGCACTTCCAGATCCAGAATCCGGACGGATCCATATTGACGATAAAGTGTATGAAGGAAGGACCCATCGGGCTCCTTAAGGGGCCTGGTATCAACTTCTGTCCCCAGGGCTGGAAGAAATACCCCAGCAGCACGAGCGTGCCCAAGGGCTGGAAAAAAATGACCGTCGGCAGTGGCAAAAAGGCAATCATCTGCGCCCGCTATATGCCGCCGCCGCCGGCACTAAACTGCCCGAGCGGCTGGACGAAATATCCTAGTGCCACCAGCGTGCCGCAAGGGTGGAAGCAGACCCGCGTCGGCAAGGGCAGGGACGCCATAGTCTGTGCCCGCTTCGTGCCACCTCCACCTCCGCCCCCGCCGAAGTGCCCGGCAGGCTGGACAAAATACTCCAATGCCGCCAGCGTGCCGCGCGGGTGGAAACAGACCCGCATCGGCACGGGTCGTAACGCCATTGTCTGCGCCCGCTTCGTGCCGCCGCCGCCGCCGGTGAACTGCCCGGCGGGCTGGGCGAAACATCCTGCCGGCAAGGCGGTGCCGCGCGGCTGGAAACAGATGCGTATTGGCCGACCCGCCATTGTCTGCGTCAAACCGCAACAAAAGCCCAAGCCGCGGGAAGTTTGCTGGTCAGGTTGGAAAGAGGTGCCGCGCGGCTGGAGGCAGACAGGCTGGACCGTCAGGCAAAAAAGCAGCCGGCCGCCGCTGTATTGCGCCAAACAGCAAAAGGTGACGCAGCCTCGTGTTTGTCCGCAAGGATGGCGATCATTCCCGCGGGGAACCCGCGCGCCATCGGGCTGGAAGTTAAAGCGGCTCGGAAAGGGCGCCAGCGCCATCGTTTGCGCCAAACCGCCAACCGGCGGAACCTTTGTTCCGCCCGCAGGTGAAATTACCCAACCCAGACGCTGTCGCAACGGAACATGGGATCCGATCGAGCAGGTTTGTGTCAGAAAACCGGCGCCATCAACACGGCAACCGCAGGTCACGCCCGTGCGCTGTGGTCGCGGCTTCGTGCGCCGGGGCAATCGTTGCATCAAAGTGGTGCGGCCCACATCTCCGAAAAAACCAAAACCGATCCTCTGCCGCAAGGGTCAGCGGTTGGTTGGCCGGCGTTGCGTGACGGTGCGGCCACCACCAAGCACCCGGCCTCCCGCAATCCAACGGCCTCAACCGGGCGTAACACCACTCCCCACCTTGCGGCCAGCTCCGAAGAGGCCTCAAAAGAGACCACCGTCGGAAATCGAACCGCCAGCACAGAAGCGACCGAATATCCTTATAATTCCACAAACCCCGCAACTGCAAATGATCCCCGGGCGTATCCTGTGCCCCAGTGGCCAGGTTTCCAGCGGGGGCAAATGCGTCAACCGCGTTCAATAAAGCCCGGCTCCCAAAACCGGTTCCCACTTTTGGGAGCCGGGCTTTGGTGGGGGAGCGGACAAGTGCCGTGTGACTGGAAAAAACGCAGACCGCCGCCTGGGGCGTGATCGGGGGCAGGCCGGTGGCGCGAGAGGGGTGGCGGTATGTGAGGGGGGGTGGTGCCGGCTGGAGGATTTGAACCCCCGACCCCCTGATTACAAATCAGGTGCTCTACCAACTGAGCTAAGCCGGCTTGGGTGTTGGCGGGTGAACCGAAATGGTGTCCCGGTTGGCCGTTGTCGCGGACTTCGTCAACACTTCTGTCGTCACATCTTGTCGTCACGTCTGGCGCGATGGGCTGCTGGCAACCAGCCGCTTCCACCGCAAGGGAGCACTCTTACCGCGACGGGAGGGCGACGTCAAAGCGGTGTTCGAGGGAGATCGTCACGTGATTGTGGTGCTGGAACACCGGTTTGAGGGAAATTTGTGTTGCCAAATTGCCATTGTCATAAAATTTCAAGACATTGGCGCTTACTTGGTGGCGTAAATTCGTTAATGTTGCAAATGTCTCGTTGGAGACTATTGATTCTGGGAGTGGCACTATGAAAAAACTGAGCATCGCTCTTGCAGCGACTTTTATGCTTTCGACCACCGCGCCGATCATGGCGGCTGAAATCGATTACGCTCCGGCGCCGTCGTGTATCAGTGAAGTCGAGGCCCGTTACACCTCTTCGGATCCTCTTCACGCCGTCCTTCTCTCGCCTCTGTATGTCGCCCATGCGCTTCTTTGCCATGTGTTCGACAAAAACAGCTAAGAGGCTAGCCTCTATCCAAAGCTGATACCTTCTGCGGGGGGCTTGGAACCTACCGCATCGGGGTTGCGATAAACCGTTGGACGCTTTTTGCGTCTGGCGGTTTTTATATTTGGCATTTCATTTTGAAAATCCCGGGCCGTTTTGATCCCGGGGAGGAAATCAATCTCCGGCGTTATTGCGGGCTGCGGCGGCAGTCTTGGCGGCGGCATGGAGCGTTTGCAGGGCAAGGGCTGTCGCGGTTGCGACATTTACGCTGCGAATGGGTCCGGGCAGATCAATTCGGGCAATATGATCGCAATGCACCCGGGTCAGACGGCGAAGGCCGGTGCCCTCGGCGCCCAGGACCACAGCCGTCCTTGGGTCATGCTCCAGATGATCGAGCGCGGTGTCGCCATCGCTGTCCAAGCCGATCACCACAAACCCGGCGTCGCGCATTTGTTCCAGGGTCCGGGCAAGATTGGGGACCTCGCAAATGGGCACGTGCTCCAGCCCGCCCGATGCGGCTTTGGCCAGCACTCCGGTTTCGGAAGGTCGGTTGCGGCGGGTGACGATGAGCCCGCGGACCGCAAATGCCGCGGCGAGGCGAACAATGGCACCGACATTTCTTGGATCGGTCACCTGATCCAGAACGATCAAAGTGCCGCCGCGTGCCAGCAGATCGGCCAGGTGAACCTGGGGCAGGGGCCCCACCGAGACCGCCACGCCCTGATGCACGGCATCGCGGCCCAGCAGCCGGTCAAGCTCGCCAGGGTCAACCAGAGTTGGTGAAATGCCGCGGGCGGCGAGCTGGTCAGCCAGGCGGTTGGCGGCATTGCGGGTCGCGGTTACGCCAAGAATCGGCCGGGCTGCGTTTTGCAGGGCCTCGGCGGCGGCGTGCTGCCCATAGATAGATAGATTTTTGTCCGAAGATCTGGCGGATCGGGTTCGCTTTCGCATTTGGACCGTATTGTCTGGGCGGTGGATGAATGGGGTCTTCAGACCTGATTTTAACGCATTTTTCGTTTTGTGTGAATCGGCGCCGGCCCGCTCCCCCGCCCTATTTCACCGTGTAGCCGCCATCGACGACCAGATCGGCGCCGTTGATCATGTCGGCGCCATTGGAGGCCAGGAAAACGGCGGCGGCGGCAACTTCCTGAGGTTCGGCGAAGCGGCCGGTGGGGATCAGCGCCTTCATCGCCTCGCCTTTTTCGCCGGCCCAGGCCTTGCGGCCCAGATCGGTCAGCACGACCGTGGGTGAAATCGAATTGACGGTGATGCCGTGGCGGCCCCATTCCAGCGCCAGGGTTTTGGTAACGCCGATCAGGGCGAACTTTGAAGCGCAATAGGCGATGTGCTCGGCGATTGCCACCGAGCCGGCCTGGGAGGAGATATTGATGATCTTGCCGCCGCCGGCCTTGATCATCAGCCGCCCCACCGCCTGGGCGATCAGAAAGCTGCCGGTCAGATTGACATCCAGGGTTTTTTGCCAGTCATCGAGATCGAGGTCTTCGGCCGGAGCCAGGGTGGCGACACCGGCATTGTTGACCAGTATATCGATGCGCCCGAAGGCGGCATGAACCGCGGCGACCATGGCTGCGACCTCATCGTTCCGGGCGACATCGCAGGCAAAGGCCCGGGCCTTGCCCCCGGCATCGGCAAGCGCCGCCGCCTTGTCAGTCGCCGCTTTTTCGTTGCGACCGACAATGGCGATATTGGCGCCTTTTTGCGCAAAGGCATCGGCAATGGCAGCACCGATGCCCGTCGAGCCGCCAGTGATCAGGGCAACTTTGCCGGCCAGCGAAAAATTCAAATCTACATCCTGCACAGCGGGGTTCCTTTTCTTCACCTTGCCAATTTGATGGCCCGCAGGATTTTCTGGCGGGTTCCCGGGGGGCAGATGCTCCCCAGCCATTTCTTGCGGCTTTATCGTGGCGCGTCAACATGGTCGGGGGAGGATCGGCCCGAAAGGGGAAGGCAAAAATTTGTGCCTCCTTCGGCTGCCTGTTCACTTTAACGGTTGACACATGAGAGCCAGATTTCGATAAAGCGCGGGCGAGAGTTTGGCCCCTTGGCCGGCAATCGTTCGATATGCGTCTCATGGAGGGGTGCCCGAGTGGCTAAAGGGGACGGGCTGTAAACCCGTTGGCTATGCCTACGTTGGTTCGAATCCAACCCCCTCCACCATTTTTACTTGCACCTTGCCGCCCGCCAACCCAAGGTGCGGGTTCCGGTCGAGGTTTCTCCTCTCACCTCCAACCGCGTCCACCGCGCCGGCGCGCGCGGGAATATTTGCATCCGCGGGTGTAGCTCAATGGTAGAGCAGCAGCCTTCCAAGCTGACGACGAGGGTTCGATTCCCTTCACCCGCTCCATTGATTTCAAAACGTTTTGGCGGATGTTCATCCTTGCCGGCGGCGCTTGAGGCGACTATGAAGGACGCCGCTCCGGCACTTGCGCCGGGCATAGGAGTGTAGCTCAACTGGTAGAGCACCGGTCTCCAAAACCGGGGGTTGGGGGTTCGATCCCCTCCACTCCTGCCATTTTTTCCTGATTGAGTCTCATGCCATCCCGCTCCCCCACCCGGCCACCCCCAGAATACAATCTATGGGGTGGCCGGGTGGGGGAGCGGGATGGCACAGACTTCATCAATGAAAAAACATGGGTGGGGGAGCGGGATGGCATGAGACTCAATCAGGAAAAATACAAGCTGAAACTCTAAATCGGCGGGGCTGTCATGGCCGGCGCCGTTTCCAGCACCGGCGGCGGCACCAGGTCCTTGATGGCTTTGGCCGCCGGGACAATGGCGGACTTCCAGTCTCCGGGCGCGGTCTGGCGGGCAAGGCGCAGGCTCGGATACCAGATGCTGCGGTCCCCTTCCACGCCCCAGCGCCATTCGGCCTGGTGTTGCAAGATGACATAACATGGACGACCCAGCGCGCCGGCAAGGTGGGCGATGGAGGTGTCCGAGGTGATGATGAGATCCAGGTTCATCATGGCGCCGGCGGTATCGATGAAGGCATTATCGCCGGCATCGAAGCTCTCGCCGAAATCGGTGATCCGGTCGGCGAAGGGCACCGTCCGCAGTTGATCGAGGCCATGGTTTTTCTGCAAGGAATAAAAATGGACCCCGTCCAGTTCGGCAAACGGGGCAAAAGCCGCCAGCGGTAAGGAGCGTCCGCGTTCGACCTGTGAGGTGGGGCTGCCCTGCCAGGTGATTCCCACTTTGAACCGGCCGGTCTTTATCTGTTTGGACATTTTTTTGACCGCTTCGGGCTCGGCCGCAAGGTAGGGAGTTGCGGCGGCAAATTCGGCGCCATTCAGACCAAGGGCGTGGGGCAGGCTCATCAGCGGCAGCCAGCGCCATTTGTGGCCCTCGCTTTTTCGCCCCGTCATGCTGTCCGCCGAGACCTCTATGTCTTTCAGGGCCGGGGCGAGAATTCGGACCATGGAGGGATAGGTCACGTAATTGAGGTGGCCGACGCGGGCTCGGGCCGCAGCGAGAAAACGGCAGAACTGGAATTCGTCGCCCATGCCCTGCTCGCGCAGGACCACCAGCCGGACCTCGGGGTCGGGGTTTCCGTCCCACATCGGCAGGGGTGGCTTGGGGTTGATGACTTCAACGGGGGGCTCCAGCCGCGCCTCGTAGTTCTTGAACCCGTCTTCGTAGCGGCCCTCGATCAGCTGGATCATGGCGATGCCGAACTCGGCCTCGGCGCGCTTGTTGGGCGAGTTGATCACCGAGGTGTAGATGTCTTCGGAAAGCCGATACTCGCCACATTCGCGCAAAGCATAGGCGAGCACAATGGCGGCGCCGGGATGGTTCGGCAGCCGTTTTTTCAGGTCCTTGGCAAAAGCGACCGCATCGTCGAGCCGGCCGACATTATTCAGGGCGCGGCAATAGGTGGAGGCGTAAGAGGCGTTGTTGTCGGCGTTTTCGATGGCGCGGCGCGCATGGCGCACGGCCTCATCGCGCCGGCCCAGATGGGTCAGGGCGCGGGCGATGAGGTTTTCGGCAAATGCGGTTTGTGGCTTGCTCATCTGACACCGGCTCAGAGCCAGTGCGAGGACGTTGATCACTTCGTCGTAGTGCTTGATCGCATCCAGGGCCAGGCCGTAGCTCAGAGCGGCTTGAGGCGCGGTCGGATCCAGCTTCCAGGCCTGATTGCCCCAGATCACCGCTTCCTTGAGCTTGCCAAGATCGAGCAGGGTTTCGCACAATCGCCTGGTGACCGCCGGGTTGCCCCGGTCAAGCTGGATCGCCTTGGTGAGGTGGGGCAGGACGGCCTGAGGCTGTTTGCAGGCGTGTTCGATGTCGGCAAGCAGCAGCAGCAGCGAAACATCGTCCGGCGCCAGCACCAGGGCAATGGCGGCCGATTTGCGGGCCTCCTCATAACGTTTGTGGCGAAATAGCAGCGGCGCCAGGCTGCGGTGGGTGGCTTCGTGGTCGGGCTTGAGCGAAATGGCGCTGGCAAAGGCGCCAATGGCCTCGTTGGCGCGGCCCTGGGCGTCGAGAAGCCGGCCTAAAAGGTGGTGAAGGTCTGGCATGTCGGGGGCGTGGCGCAGGGCCGTGGCGAGGGCCTTGCGGGCGATATCCAGGGTTCCCCGGTCCAGGGCAAGGGCGGCGAGGCGCGCCTGGGCGCTGGCATTGGCGGGATCATTGCCGACAATCGTCTGCAGCAGACGCTCGGCCGCCTTGATTTTTCCCGATGCCAGGAGCGAATTGGCCTTGGCCAACTGGTCGGCGGCGGCGTCTTCTTCTTCGTGGGGCAAAGCGTTCATGGTCAGAGCCTTCATCGGTGGTCTTCGCGCGGGTGGTTCAGGTGCCCGCATCGTCCCTTCATGACCGGTTGAGCGTTAAGGTGGCGTTAACCATGACGCAAAACGGGTTAGGCCCTATGTCGGGCGGGAAATTTGACCGGCCGGTCTTTAGTGGTTTTGCGGCAAAGCAATGTTGCTGTCAGGCGCCGCCGAATTGCCGGAAGATCGGGTTGACGGGCAACCGGGGAATGGTCTAGAAAGCGCACGGTTCATAATATGTGTGATCTCAGGCTGTCGCGCTCCATGGCCGCCAGTATTGGCGGTAAGGGGCGGGAGGGCCTTTTGGTCTTGCGTTGAGGGCCAACCCTGAGCTGGTTTTTCGCAGTCTTCGTATGCGAATCAGTTTTGGATCAATTGCACGATACGAGTTTTCTGTACCAAAGCCGCCCTGAACGCCCGCCGATACTGCCCGTCAACCCCGCTGCCCGCCAACCCCGCTGCCACGTCTCATCCAGCAAGATATCATCCGGCAAGTACCTAAATCATGGCAAAAACCAGTCCGTTTACATTCCTGCAACAGGTCCGCGCCGAGGTGGCCAAGGTCACTTGGCCGACGCGCCGCGAAACCACGGTTACCACTATTTTGGTCTTCGTGATGGTGTTCCTGGCGGCAATTTTCTTCTTTATCGCCGATCAGATTTTGAGCTTTGGTGTCAGCTTTTTGCTTGGTCTGGGGGGCTGAGGTTTTGGCGAAACGCTGGTATATCGTCCACGCTTATTCGAATTTTGAAAAGCAGGTGGCCAACTCCATAAGGGAGCAGGCCGAACAGCGTGGGCTGTCCGATCAGCTCGAAGAGGTGCTGGTTCCGACCGAAGAAGTGGTCGAGACGAAAAGAGGCCGCAAGATCTCCTCGGAACGCAAGTTTTTTCCCGGTTACGTGCTGGTGAAGATGGAGATGACCGACGAGGCCTACCATCTGATCAAGGACACGCCGAAAGTCACCGGCTTTCTGGGCACCGAACAAAAACCGGTACCGATTTCGGAGGTCGAGGCGGAGCGCATCCTTCACCAGGTCCAGGAAGGGGTCGAGCGGCCCAAATCGACGATCAGCTTCGATATCGGCGAAACGGTACGGGTGTCGGACGGCCCGTTCGCGTCCTTCTCCGGCATGGTCGAGGAGATCGATGAGGAACGCTCGCGGCTCAAGGTCACGGTGTCGATTTTTGGCCGGGCAACGCCGGTCGAGTTGGAATACGGGCAGGTCGAAAAGGCCTGACCATCATTTGTGGGAGGTTTGGAAAGGTGGCCCCGATCGTCGGGCGCCTGAATAACCGGACCACGAACCCTTGCCGTGAAACGGGCATAGCCCCGGGCGGCGTTTGTTGGGAGACGTGAAACTATGGCAAAGAAAATTGCCGGCTACCTGAAGCTTCAGGTGCCAGCGGGCGCGGCGACACCATCGCCGCCGATCGGTCCGGCGCTGGGTCAGCGCGGGCTCAATATCATGGAGTTCTGCAAGGGCTTCAACGCCAAGACGCAAGAGATGGAAAAAGGCATGCCGTTGCCGACGGTGATTACCATCTATGCGGACAAGTCCTTCAGCTTCATCACCAAGACCCCGCCGGCGTCCTACTACCTGAAAAAGGCCGCCAAGATCGACAAGGGCGCCGCCGAACCCAGCCGCGAGGTCAAGGGCAGGGTGACAAGGGCGCAATTGCGCGAGATCGCCGAGGCCAAAATGGTCGATCTGAACGCCGATACCCTGGATGCGGCGGAAAAGATCATCGCGGGCTCGGCCCGGTCCATGGGCCTTGAGGTGGTGGGGTAATCGAGATGGCAAAGCTTGGAAAAAGAATGAAGTCCGCCCTTGAGGGCATTGATCGCAATCAGGCAATCGACCTTGCCGAGGCTGTCGCCCAGGTCAAGTCCAGGGCCAAGGCGAAGTTCGACGAGACCATCGAGATTTCGATGAACCTTGGGGTCGATCCGCGTCATGCCGATCAGATGGTGCGCGGGGTCTGTCAGCTGCCCGCCGGCACCGGCCGCAACGTGCGGGTGGCGGTATTCGCCCGCGACGCCAAGGCAGAGGAAGCCAAAGCCGCCGGCGCCGATATCGTCGGCGCCGAGGAGCTGGCCGAACAGATCAAGGCCGGCAAGATCGACTTTGACCGCTGCATCGCCTCCCCGGACATGATGGGTATCGTCGGCCGACTGGGCAAAATTCTGGGCCCCCGCGGCCTGATGCCCAACCCGCGCGTCGGCACCGTGACCGCCGATGTCGCCGAGGCGGTGAAATCGGCCAAGGGCGGGGCGGTGGAGTTTCGGGTCGAAAAAGCCGGGCTCATCCATGCCGGCATCGGCAAGGCGAGCTTTTCTCAAAGCGACCTTGTGTCCAATGCCAGGGCTTTCATCGGTGCGGTCACCTCGGCCAAGCCGACCGGGGCCAAGGGTACTTTTGTTCAACGTATTTCGCTCAGCTCCACCATGGGGCCCGGAGTGCGCATCGAGCCGGGAAGTGTTTCCGGCTAATTCGAGATCCGAAAGGGGCGGGTTCGCCCCTGACGGTAGGCGCTGATGGTCCTGGGGTCGAACCCGAAGGTCCCGTTTGGCGCCGATCTTGTCCGAGACTGCAGGCGCCGGTTCTGCCGGCGTAATTTGACCCTACCAAAGCCTTTGGAAAGGTCCGGCCTGCATGAGACGGGAGTTAAGACCCGAAGACTTTCACGGTTTTCGGTTTGAACCTCCTCAGTCCGGTTTGACGTTCGTGTCAGGCCGGCGGACAGGCAGTAAAGCGTCGTTGCTTCGTAGAACCGACCATGTCGGGACTGTCGGAGCGGCGGCAAAGCCTAAACACCGCGGCCCCCGCCACTATTTTCAGGGGCCGCAAATGCGAGGAGAGCGCTAAGTGGATCGAGCACAAAAAGTCGAGCTCGTCACGTCACTCAACCAGGTGTTTCAGAACGCCGGGGTTGTTGTCGTGGCCCACTATGCCGGTCTTTCCGTGAAGCAGATGACTGAGCTTCGCGGCGAGATGAAGCAGGCCGGCGCCACTGTCAAAGTGGCGAAAAACCGGCTTGTCAAACTCGCTCTTCCCGGGACCCCGCCGGAAGGCATCGCGGACCTTTTTACCGGTCCGACACTGATCGCTTATTCCGACGATCCCGTCGCAGCACCTAAGGTGGCCGTCAAATTTGCCAAGGACAACGAAAAATTCGCTGTTCTTGGCGGTGCGATGGGTGCCCAGGTGCTCAATGTCGAGGGTGTGAAAGCCTTGGCGAGCCTGCCGTCGCTCGATGAGCTGCGCGGCAAGCTGGTGGCCATGGTGCAGACCCCGGCAACGCGGATTGCGCTGATCGCAAAAGCTCCGGCGGGGCAACTTGCCCGGGTGCTGAATGCGTATTCGCAAAAGGGCGAGGCGGCTTAAAAACCCCTTAGGACTTGGTTCAAACCGAAAGGACGCTATATTATGGCAGACCTTGATAAAATCGTCGAAGATCTATCGAAATTGACTGTACTTGAAGCCGCCGAGCTGTCGAATCTTCTTGAAGAGAAGTGGGGCGTTTCGGCTGCGGCTCCCGTGGCCGTGGTCGCCGCTGCCGGTGCTGGCGATGGTGCCGGCGCCGAAGAGGAGAAGGACTCGTTTACTGTTGTTCTTGCCTCGTTCGGCGAAAAAAAGATCAATGTCATCAAAGAGGTGCGCGCAATTACCGGTCTTGGCCTGAAGGAAGCCAAAGACCTGGTGGAAGCTGCGCCCAAACCGATCAAGGAAGAGGTTTCCAAAGACGAAGCCGCAAAGCTCAAGGAACAGCTCGAAGGCGCTGGCGCGACCGTCGAGATCAAGTAATCCAAGGCTTCGGCCGGCAAGGGGGTTGCCCCTTGCCGGCCGGGGTGATTCGCCGCAAATCCAGCGGCGGTCTGTTACGAGAGCCCCCCGGGGAGCCCATCCCCTCGGGGGTTGTCGTAACAGGTTTTCATAGGCGATGTGAGGAGCCCCATGGCGCAGTCATTCACGGGTCGCAAGCGTGTGCGGAAAGTCTTCGGCAAAATCCGCGAAGTTGCCAAAATGCCCAACCTCATCGAGGTGCAACGGGCATCGTATCATCAATATCTTCAGGTCGAGGAGCCCGAAGGGGGGCGTCTTGACCAGGGGATTCAGGCGGTCTTCACGTCGGTCTTTCCGATTTCCGATTTCGCCGGAACCTCGACGCTGGAATTCGTCCATTACGATTTCGAGCCGCCGAAATACGATGTCGAGGAGTGCCAGCAGCGGGGGATGACCTACGCCGCGCCGCTGAAGGTGACGTTGCGGCTCATCGTTTTTGAAATCGATGAGGACACCGGCGCCAAGTCGGTCAAGGACATCAAGGAGCAGGACGTCTATATGGGCGACATGCCGCTGATGACGTCGAACGGCACCTTTGTCGTCAACGGCACCGAGCGGGTCATCGTCTCCCAGATGCACCGCAGCCCCGGCGTCTTTTTCGACCACGACAAGGGCAAGACCCAGTCTTCGGGCAAGCTGCTTTTCGCCGCCCGCATTATCCCTTACCGCGGCTCATGGCTCGACTTTGAGTTCGATGCCAAGGATATCCTGCATGTGAGGGTCGACCGCCGGCGCAAATTGCCGGCAACCTCGCTTCTGTATTCGCTTGGCCTTGATGCCGAGGAAATCCTGGCGACGTTTTACGATTCCTTTGTCTACAAGTTCTCCAAGAAGGGCTGGCGCACCGCCTTTGACGGCGCGCGCCTGAAGGGCGTCAAGGCGGCAACCGATCTGATCGATGCCGACACCGGCGAGGTGGCGATTGAGGCGGGCCGCAAGATCACCCCGCGCCTGACCAACAAACTGGCCGAGGCCGGGCTGAAGGCACTGCTCTACCAGGACGAGAATCTGGTGGGCCAGTATCTGGCCGAGGATGTCGTCAATACGGAAACCGGCGAGATCTATGGCTCCGCCGGCGACGAGATCGCCCCTGAATTCCTGGAAACCATTCGCGAGGCGGAGTTCAAGGAGCTCAAGGTTCTGGACATCGACCACGTCAACAAGGGTGCCTTTATCCGCAACACCCTGGCGGTGGACAAGAATTCGGACCGCGAAGGCGCGCTGATCGACGTCTACCGGGTCATGCGGCCCGGCGAGCCGCCGACGGTGGATACCGCCGAGGCTCTGTTCAACTCGATGTTCTTCGACCCCGAACGCTATGATCTGTCCGCCGTCGGCCGGGTGAAGATGAACATGCGTCTTGATCTGGATGCCCCCGACACCATGCGGGTCCTCAGGAAAGAAGACATTCTGGCGGTGATCAAGACTCTGGTCGACTTGCGCGACGGCAAGGGCGAAATCGACGATATCGATCATCTTGGCAACCGCCGGGTGCGCTCGGTCGGCGAGTTGATGGAAAATCAGTACCGCGTCGGCCTGTTGCGCATGGAGCGGGCCATCAAGGAGCGCATGTCCTCGGTCGATATCGACACGGTCATGCCCCACGATCTGATCAACGCCAAACCGGCGGCGGCCGCGGTGCGCGAGTTCTTCGGTTCCTCCCAGCTCAGCCAGTTCATGGATCAGACCAACCCGCTGTCGGAAATCACCCACAAGCGCCGGCTTTCGGCCCTTGGGCCCGGCGGGCTGACCCGCGAGCGCGCCGGCTTTGAAGTGCGCGACGTGCACACCACCCATTATGGCCGCATCTGCCCGATCGAAACGCCCGAGGGGCCGAATATCGGTCTGATCAACTCCCTTGCGACTTACGCCAAGGTCAACAAATACGGCTTTATCGAAAGCCCCTACCGGCGGGTTGTCAACGCCAAGGTGACCGACGATGTGGTTTATCTGTCGGCCATGGAAGAGGGCAAATACAAGATCGCCCAGGCCAACGCCCAGCTTAACGACGACGGCACCTTCACCAATGATTTCGTCAACTGCCGCCAGGCCGGCGATGTCCATCTCATGGCCGCCGATGTCGTCGATTTCATGGATGTGTCGCCCAAGCAGGTGGTGTCGGTGGCCGCGGCCCTCATTCCGTTCCTGGAAAACGACGATGCCAACCGGGCGCTGATGGGCTCGAACATGCAGCGCCAGGCGGTGCCGCTGGTTCGCGCCGAGGCGCCGTTTGTCGGCACCGGCATGGAGGAAGTCGTGGCCCGGGATAGCGGCGCCGCAATCGCCGCCCGGCGCACCGGTATCGTCGATCAGGTCGATTCCAACCGCATCGTCATCCGGGCGACCGAAGAGACCGACCCGTCCAAATCCGGCGTCGATATCTACAACCTGCTCAAGTTCCAGCGCTCCAACCAGGACACCTGCATCAACCAAAGGCCCCTGGTCAAAGTCGGCGATCAGGTTGTCGCCGGCGACATGGTGGCCGACGGGCCGTCGACCGAGCTGGGCGAGCTGGCGCTGGGCCGCAACGTATTGTGCGCGTTTATGCCGTGGAACGGGTACAACTTCGAGGACTCGATCCTCATCTCCGAGCGCATCGTGCGCGATGACGTCTATACCTCGATCCATATCGAGGAATTCGAGGTCATGGCGCGGGATACCAAGCTGGGCCCCGAAGAGATCACCCGCGATATCCCCAATGTCGGCGAGGAGAGCTTACGCAATCTGGACGAGGCCGGCATCGTTTACATCGGCGCCGAGGTCAATCCGGGCGATATCCTGGTCGGCAACATCACGCCCAAGGGCGAAAGCCCGATGACGCCGGAGGAAAAGCTCCTGCGCGCCATCTTCGGCGAAAAGGCCTCCGATGTGCGCGACACCTCGCTGCGCGTGCCGCCGGGCGTTTCGGGCACGGTGGTCGAGGTGCGGGTCTTCAACCGCCACGGGGTGGAAAAAGACGAACGCGCCATGGCGATCGAGCGCGAGGAAATCGAACGCCTGGCAAAAGACCGCGACGACGAGCTTGCTATTTTGGACCGCAACGTCTTCTCCCGGCTGGCCGCGGCGCTGGTCGGCAAAGTGGCAGGTTCGGGGCCCGGCGACATCAAGCCGGACGGAAAAATCACGCAAAGCCATCTTGACGAGATCCCCCGCCGCAAATGGTGGGAGATCGCCCTCAAGAGCGAAAAAGCCATGGCCGGCGTTGAAGCGATCAGGGGCCAGTACGACGAAGCCAAGGCGCGGCTGGAACGGCGTTTTGTCGATAAGGTCGACAAATTGCAGCGCGGCGACGAACTGCTGCCCGGGGTCATGAAAATGGTCAAGGTCTTCGTGGCGGTCAAACGCAAGCTGCAGCCCGGCGACAAGATGGCCGGCCGGCACGGCAACAAGGGCGTCATCTCCCGCATCGTGCCGGTCGAGGACATGCCTTACTTGGAAGACGGCACCCATGTCGATGTGGTGCTCAATCCGCTGGGGGTGCCCAGCCGGATGAATGTCGGCCAGATCCTTGAAACCCATCTGGGCTGGGCCTGCGCCGGGCTCGGCCGGCAGATCGGCGACGCCGTCGATGTCTACCGCCGCGAGGGCAAGATCGAGCCGCTCAAATCCCGCCTGGCGCAAGTTTACGGCGAGAACGAAACCATCGCTTCCCTCGATGACGAGGGCATGGTGGAGCTTGGCGGCAATTTGCGCCGCGGCGTGCCGATTGCCACCCCGGTGTTCGATGGCGCCCATGAAAGCGACATCAGCGCCATGCTGGAGCAGGCCGGCCTGGACCCCAGCGGTCAGGTCACCCTTTATGACGGGCGCACCGGAGAGGCCTTCGACCGGCAGGTGACGGTGGGGTACATCTATATCCTCAAGCTGCACCATCTGGTCGACGACAAGATCCACGCCCGCTCGATCGGTCCGTACTCCCTGGTCACCCAGCAGCCGCTCGGCGGCAAGGCCCAGTTCGGCGGCCA
>UOEM01000029.1_pt1 | contig 50943 bp, 46 predicted proteins | sample 1988661 | NCBI WGS metagenome assembly UOEM01 (sample SAMEA4712195, study PRJEB27164) | hydrothermal vent metagenome | biome: marine basaltic hydrothermal vent biome; feature: marine hydrothermal vent; material: mineral | place: Pacific Ocean | collected 2011-06-14/2011-07-23 | depth 1719 m | reverse complement strand
GGATCGCTTCAAGCGCAACCTTGGCTTTGAAATCAGGCGAATGGTTCTTTCGTTTCGTCATTTTGGATCGTCTTTCTCACAAGTCGATCCACCTTAACTACTGGCCCGAAATCCTGCGACCACCTCTGCCGAAAAGATTGCACCATCAAATGCCGGGACTAAACAGTTAGCCGACTTTGCGGATTTTTTGAAGGAAGTCGTGCATTTCGTCGCGCAGGCGTTGCAGCGATGTTCCCTGCCCGGAGAGAATTTCGGAGGTGCTTAGAACTTTTTCCGCCGCCTGCTGGGTTTCGCAAGTGGCATCACGGACCAGGGTGATCGAGGCGCTTACGTCCGTTGTGCCGGTGGCCGCCTCTTCGACGTTTCGGGCGATTTCAAGGGTTGCGGTGCTCTGTTCTTTCACTGCGGAGGCGATGGTGGTGGAGATTTCGTTGACCTGGCCGATGGTGTCGCTGATCTCCTGGTTGGCCAGGACCGCCTGGCGGGTTGCCTCCTGGATGGAATCGATCTGTTTTCGGGTGTCCTCGGTGGCCCTGGCCGTCTGGCCGGCGAGGCTTTTCACCTCCTGGGCGACCACCGCAAAGCCCTTGCCCGCTTCTCCGGCGCGCGCCGCCTCGATGGTGGCGTTGAGCGCCAGAAGATTGGTTTGATCGGCGATGGCGTTGATCAGCTCGATCACATCACCGATTTTCCGCGAGGCCTCCGACAGGCCCTCGATCTGCTCGTTCATTTTCTGGGATTTCTTGACGGCGTTCAGCGAGATGTCCGCCGACTGCAGGACCTGGCGGTTGATTTCGCCGATGGCGCCGGTTAGCTCCTCGGTGGCCGTTGCAACGCCTTGCATGTTGACCGAGGCCTCTTCGGCCCCCGCCGCCACGACGGTGGATTGCTCGTTGGCGGAGTTCGAGGTCTGGTTGACCGTCGAGGAGACTATCTGAAGGTCGTCGACCGCCGATGAGACGGTTTGGACGATGTCTTTCAGCCGATTTTCGAATTCGCTGCCGATCTTCTCGAAATCATCGTTGCGCTTTTTGATCGAATAGGTCGTCGTGTTGATGGATCTGGCGGATTCCAGGAAGGAGCCGACCATGCCGGTTTCGATAATAAGCCGGAAATGCTGGTTGCGGCCGACATATTCCAGGCATGCCTTGGATTCGCGCATATAGGCGTCGGTCCGGTCGATCAGCAGGTTGATGGAGTGCATCAGCTCCCCCAGTTCGCCTTTTTCTTCGATATTCACAATGCGCGCTTCGAAATCGCCACGGGCGACCGCTTCGCAAACCGCCTGGGCTTTTGCAATGGATTTTCTTGTTCTTCCACCAATCATGGTATCCCCCTGAATATTCGAGTAAAACCTCAGATGCCCTACCGGTATCCCCGGCGCTGCTCCTGCCCCAGCGTCATGACAAATTCGTCATAGGCAAGGTTGCTACCCGCCAGAAGCGCGGCGACCATCGCCATCGAGGCTTCCAGGCCTTTTTTGCGGTTTTCAGGCTGCTGCTCGGCCACCAGCAGTTGCTGGTATAAGGGGATGACCGCCTCATCGAGGATTCTACGATTGGGAACACGGCGGTTTGAATGGTAGCCGATGATTTTTTTGCTCTGATCGAAGCTTGGCGTGACATGGGCGTAAACCCAGTAGTGGTCGCCGTTTTTGCACCGGTTGATCACGTAGGCGAAAATCTCGGTGCCGTTCTGGATCGTGTCCCACAACAGTTTGAAGATGCACCGCGGCATGTCGGGATGGCGAATAATGCTGTGCGGCTGGCCAAAGATTTCCCTCTCGCTAAAACCGGCGATTTTCAGGAAAACTCTATTGGCGTAGGTGATCCGACCCTTCAGGTCGGTTTTGGAGACGATAATTTCGTCATTGCTAAAAAACTGCTCATTTCCGGTGATGTTGTTTGTTTTAGTCATGGACCCCTCCATATCAGGGGATGACTATCTGTAATATATATTAATGAATCCCTATAAATATAAATATAATCTACAACTCAGGGTTGATATACTTCATTTTAAGCAATTAAAGGTTGCTTGCTGAGGCGGTTGTATTTAATAAATTTTTTAATATAGAGAATTGCTACGCTTTTTGCTTGTTTCTATATTTATCTTCAGTGAAAAAAAATAGTTAAAACAACAACCCAGGGTATAAATTTCTATTAAATGCGGCCGCATCCGCGCCCAGGGAAATCGAATCTGACCGGGTTAAACATTACAGTTGCAACTTTAAAAATAAATATGTAACTTTTTTGAGGGCCGGATGAAAATCATCGTCAGGCCGAGCGTTGTCAAAGACTATGGAACAAAGACGGCTTCCCTCCCAAAAAGCAGGGCGGGCGGCAAGTTGGATTTGGGGGTTGCTGTTTTGGGTTCAGGCCTAAAAGCACGGCTGCATGGGTGTTGCCAGTGATTGCGCCAGGGGGAGCACCAGGGACCGCATCGGGCGCCGCGTCGGCGCTTCGTTTGCCGAAATGGATGATGGGCGACAGCCCGTTCCCGTGGCTGGCGCCGCTGCTGGCGATGCTGCTGGTTTTTGCGATTTTCCCGTTTTTCTACAATATCTACCTCAGCTTGCACGAGTTCGTCCCCCGCCAGCGCGCCCTGGTGTTTGTTGGTCTGGACAATTGGGCAAAATTGTTTACCGACGAACGGGTGTGGAATGCCACCGCGGTTACGTTTTTTTACACCGCCGTCTGTCTGGCGATCCAGACCAGCCTTGGTTTTGCCATCGCGCTGCTTCTGGACAGCGACGGGCGCGGCTTTGGGTTCTTGCGCGGTGTTCTTACCCTTACCCTGGTCATCCCCCCGGCGATTACCGGCATGATGTTCCTGCTCATGGAAGACGCCCAGTTCGGGGTCATCACCTGGTTTCTGCAATCGCTGGGGCTTTTGTCGCCGACGGCACCCATCCTGACGACGTCGTCGACGGCAATATGGGGGGTCATTCTGGCGGATGTCTGGCAGTGGACGCCGTTCATGGTGCTGATTTTTGTCTCCGGTCTGAGATCCCTGCCAACCGAGCCCTTCGAATCGGCGATGATCGACGGCGCCCGGCCCGTGCAGATCCTGTGGCGCCTGACCTTGCCGATGATGGGCAAGGTCATCGCCATTGCCGTTCTCATTCGCGGCATCGATCTGTTCCGGCTGTTCGACTACGTCTATGTGATGACCTCCGGCGGCCCCGGCGTCGCGACCTACACTTTAAGCCTTTATGCCTGGCAGCAGACCTTCAGCTTCGTCAAATGGGGCTATGGCGCCACCATCAGCCTCTTTACTTTGATTATCATTCTGATTGTCGCCAACCTTTTCATCAAGTTTGCCAAGGTCAGGTGGTAGGCGATGCAAGAGTCAGCTGGATATCGGGTATTGCGGGCGGTATGCGCCTGGAGCGTCGTGGCGCTTTTTGCCTTTCCCTTGTACTATTGGATCACCGTTGCCTTTAAGGTCGAAAAGGAAATTTTCGACATTCCGCCCAGGATCTTCGATTTTCAGGTTACCTTGAAATCGTTCGAGCAGGTGCTGGGGATATCCTTCGGCTTTGCCAGGGACGAAATCGCCTCCCCTGGGGGGGGCGACTTTTATATGGTGCCGCGCCTGGTCGATAGCATCATCATTGCTGTCGGCGCGACCGTGCTGTCGGTCTCCGTCGCCACCCTGGCGGCCTATGCCCTGTCGCGGTTCCGTTTCCGGGGCCAGCACCATTTTGTCGCCTGGGTTCTGTCCACCAGAATGCTGCCCCCGGTCGCCGTCGCCATTCCGATGTTCTTCATCTACAAATCCATCGGGCTCATGGACACCCATATCGGCATTATTCTGATCCATGCCCTGGCCAACATGCCGCTGGCGGTGTTGCTGCTGAAGAGCTTTTTCGACGACCTGCCGATCGAAATCGACGAGGCGGCGCTGATTGACGGGGCGTCGCGGTTTCTCATTTTCCGCCGCATCATTCTGCCCATGGCCACCGGCGGTATCGCGGCGACCGCTGTCCTCAGCTTCATTTTTTCGTGGACCGAATTTCTGTTCGTCCTCACCCTGACCCAGACCGGCCTGAAAACCGTTCCCGTCGCCTCGTCGACCTTTGTGACCTCCACCGGTACCCATTGGGGCAGCATGGCGGCGCTGGGCACCGCTGCCATGCTGCCGGCATTCATATTTATTCTTCTGGTTCAGAAAAATCTGGTTCGCGGCCTGACCATGGGATCCTTGAAGCAATGAGGACCTCAAATCAAATTTCAGGCCATTTGGAATGCCACTTTAAGGCGCGCGCCCGACCGGGCCGCACCATGAGTGGATACTGTCTCGTAAAACTTGAAACCCTCGGGAGGAAGATAAAATGAGAGACACCGATCGCAAGCACTACCTGGCGTCCGCGACGGACAAATTCGTCAAAGGCAGGATATCCCGCCGCCAGTTCATGAGCACGGCGGGCAAGCTGGGGCTCGGGGCCTCGGCCCTGGCCTTCTCCGCCGCCCGGCCGTTCGGGTTCATCAACCCGGCGGCGGCGGCGCCGTTCGAGCCCTCGATGGACACGATGAACTGGCTGAAAGACGTCGGCAAGCCCTTTGCCGGCCAGACCATCCGCCTGGCGACCGAATCGACCCCGCCGTCCAACGCCATCAATTCCCACCTCAAGAAGTTCTTCGAGGAGGCCACCGGCATCAAGGTGGAAATCGAGGTTCTGCCGCTGGAGCAGGTGCTGCAAAAACTCACCCTGGACGTGGCCTCGGGCCTTGGCACCTATGATCTTTACTATATCGACCAGAGCTGGATGGCCAGTTTCTCACGCGATGTCGTTGATCCGCGGGAGAAATACGCAAGCTCTCCTGATCTGGCGATGCCGAACTACGACTTCGACGATTTCCTCAAGCCTTTGGTCGACGGCATCTCGATGTATGAGGACATCATGGTCGGCGTGCCTTACGACATTCCCATTTTCATCACCATGTACCGCAAGGACATCTACGATGACATGGGGCTGAAAGTGCCCACGACCATGGCCGAGTTCCTCGGCAACGCCCAGGCGATCCAGAAGGAAATGGCTCCAAAAGTCTATGGCACCACCGGGCAGATGAAATCGGGCCACTACAGTCTTGAAACCGACTGGACGGCGTGGCTCTGGGGGCATGGCGGCTCGATCTTCCGCCCCGACGGCACCTTTGCCGGCAACGACGATGCCGGGCTTGAGGCGATGGAATACTGGATCAAGCTGAAGGAGAACATGCCGCCGGGCGTCACCGGCTGGACCTGGGACGGCCAGCACAAATCGGTCAATCAGGGCATTGTCGGCCAGTTGCTCAGCTGGGGCGAGTTCTTCCCCTCATGGGACGATCCCGCCAACTCGAAAGTTGCCGGTCTGATGGAGGCCGCCATTCCGCCCAAGGCCAACTCGCTTCGCACCGTGGCCGAAACCGGATACGGCGAAATCCCCGGGGTCGGCCATCAGGGCGGCTCCTCGCTCGCGGTGTCCAAATACTCCAAGTCCCCGGATGCCGCCTGGCTGTTCGCCCAGTGGGCCACCAGTGCGGATACGCAAGTGCTGATCACCGTTCTGGGCGGCGGCACCGGCCCGACCCGCACCTCCGTTTATTCCGACCCCCGCGTGATCGCCAACCAGCGTTCGGGACCGGGAACCACCAGGCATCTGGATGTGGTGCGCGACACCATCGCCAACCACATGGGTTCGGAACCGGATCTGCCTGAATGGGCCGAATTGTCCAACGACACCATCCCGGTGGAGTTGGGACGCTTCTGGGCCGGTGAGTACAGCTCGCCGAAACAGGCCATGGACTCCATTGCCGAGAAGGTCAACAAAATCGTCAAGGCATAAGGAGCAAACGGGGGAAAACCCGAATTCCAATCGCCGGTTTTTGCCAGCGATCAACTTAACGGGGCGCGCCCCAAGCGCGTCCCGTTTTTTCCACTACTTTCCGTTGCCTCAAGGCCAAGAGACAACCGGTTTGATGTGAACCATGGAAATTACGCAAAACAGCTTCGTCATCGGACTGGACAGCTCGACCCAAAGCACCAAGGCCATTGCCTGGCGGGGCGACGGCGTGGCCATGGCCGAGGGCCGCGCGCCGATTGCCATGGCCAACCCGCAAGTCGGATGGTTCGAGCAGGACCCTGAGGATTGGTGGCAGTCGTGCCTCTTGGCCCTGGGCGATCTGGGGACCAAGATCGACCTTGCCGGGGCCCAGGGGCTGGCGATTTCGAACCAGCGCGAAACCATTTGTTTTCTGGGCGAGGATTACCGCGCCAGCCAACCCGCCATTGTCTGGCTGGACGAACGGGCCCGCAGACAGATGAAAACCGTATCCAAGGCGCTGGGAGCAGGCAACATCCACCGAATATCGGGAAAACCGGTTGATATCACTCCGGTTTTGTACCGCCTTGCCTGGCTGAAGCAAAACGACCCCGATACCTTCGCGGCCACCGCCTGTTTTGCCGATGTCCAGGCCTACCTGGTCCACCGCCTTACCGGGCAGATGAAAACCGGCTGGATCTCGTCGGACCCCATGGGGTGTTTCGATGTGGTGGAAAAACGGTGGTCCGGGGAAATTCTGGACTATCTGGGACTTGAGCCGCAACGCTTCCCTGAAAGCCACAGGCCGGGCACCCAGCTTGGCTCTGTCACCGAAGATGGGTCCGCCGCAACGGGCCTGGCCACCGGGCTGCCGGTCTTTGCCGCCGGCGGCGATGGCCAATGCGCCGGGCTGGGCACCAACTGCACCATGCCTGGCAGGGCTTACATTAATCTGGGAACGGCGGTGGTCTCCGGCGTCTGGTCCCGCGATTACATCTACAACAGCTCCTGGCGCACGGAAATTTCCGCCACCGGGACCGGCTACATCAACGAGATGTGCCTGCGCTCCGGCGCCTTTTTGATCAACTGGTTCGTCGATAATTTTACCGAGGGGCAAAAAAACAATCCCGGCATCTTCGCCGAGCTGGAGGCCGAGGCGGCCTTGATCCCGATCGGGTCCGAGGGCCTTTTGACCTTGCCCTATTGGGCGGGCTGCATGAACCCTCATTGGGACTCCGAGGCCAGGGGGGTCTTCATCGGCCTCACCGGTTCGCACACCCCGGCCCATATCTACCGCTCTATCCTTGAAGGCATCACCCTTGATGTCGCCCAGGGAACCCAGGCCATGGTGGAAGCCGGTATCGACATTGACGAATTCATCGCCATTGGCGGCGGCGCCCAGTCGGCTCTGTGGTGCCAGATGCTGGCCGATGCCACCGCGCGCCCGGTTCGGGTGTGCGACACGGTCGAGGCCTCGGCGCTTGGCGCAGGCATGATCGCTGCCTTCGGCGCGGGGCATTTTGCCACCATAGAGGACGCCGCGGCCGCCATGTCCGGAAGCCACGCCACCGTCCACCCCAATGCCCGAGCCCATGCCCGGTACGCCGATCTGCTGGAAATCTACAAGCCGGTCTACCACAACAATGCCGCAAGCTTTGCCGAGCTGGTTGCCTTTGCCGGGCAGGAGAGATGATGCGCAACCCTCATTTGAAACCTGGAGAACGGGGATGAGCGATCGGGACTATAACGGCGTCTTGAATGCGCTTGTGGCGGGGAGGTGGGAAAGCCCAGGTGATGGCCGGCCCATCGGTATCCCGATCGAAAATATCGTTACCCGTCAAACCCTGGAGGGAAGGGATGCAGAGCTGATCGGCGCTCTGCATGGCGGCAAGTCGGTGGTCGTCGTCTCCGATCCGATCACCCATGACATATTGGGGCGGCGCATATTCAGCGCTTTGTCCGGCGGGGGTGCCGGGCTGGGCAAGGTCACCGAATTTGTCTGGGACGAGCCTCGGTCGAGCCTGGAGGGGGTGGAGTTCTTACGCCAGAAGCTCGCCCCTGCCGAGGTGGTGATCGCCGTGGGCTCGGGGACCGTGAACGACAGCGTCAAATACGCCACCTATCTGGACGGCAAGGCGTTTTCGTCCTTCCCGACCTCGCCCCAGACCGCCTATACCACCGGAACGGCGTCGATTTCCTCCGGTGGGGTGAAAAAATCCCTGACAGCCCATTTTCCCAAGGGTGTCTTCATCGATCTGGGCGTTTTGGCGGCCAGCCCGCCAAGGCTGATCCGCTCGGCCTTTGCCGATGTGATCTGCCGGACCACCGCGCAGGTGGACTGGCTGATGTCCCATATGCTGTTCGGCACCCCCTATACGCCGCTGCCTTATGCCCTTCTGGCCATCGACGAGGCCGACCTGATCGCCGATGCCCAAAATCTTCTCTCGGGCGATATGGACAGTTTTGGCCGCCTGGTTCGGGTCTGCAGCCTGATGGGGCTGGGGAGTGTCTTTGTCGGTTCCTCCCATTCAGGCTCGATGGCCGAGCACTCCATGTCCCACTATATCGACATGTTTTGCGGCAAGGCCCACCCCGGTACATTGCACGGCGAACAGGTCGGCGTGACCACACTGATCTGCTCGGCCCTGCAAAACCTGATCCTTGCCCGCGATACCCCCCCCGTCATGGCGCCCACGGTGATCGACGAGCCGGCGATGGTTGAAAGGTATGGGGCGGCCATGGCCCCGGCCCTGATCGCGCAAACGCGAGACAAAGCCATCGATAAGGCGGGCGCGGCGCGGATCAACGAGATGTGGGCCAAGGACTGGCGGGGTTTTGCCGAACCTTTGCGCAAAGTTCTGCTGCCTTACGAAACCTTGTGGGACGCAATGACGCAAATCGGCGCGGCAAGGACCGGCGAAGAACTTGGTTTGAGCCCGTCATTCACCCGTGAGATGGTTTTGCACGCCTCAGATGTCAGAAACCGATTTACGATGCTGGACGTGGCCGGGCACTCGGGCCTCCTGGAGCCTTTTGCGCAAGACATCTACATGACCGAACGCTCCCGCGCTGAAACGAGAAGGGTAGAACAACAACAATGACAGCGGTTTCATACCAGAACATCCGCAAGGACTTTGGCGCGGTGACGGTGTTGGAAAACATCAACCTCACCATCGAAGATGGAGAATTCGTCGTCCTTCTGGGGCCATCGGGCTGTGGCAAATCGACCTTGCTGCGCATGACCGCGGGGCTGGAGACCGTCACCGAGGGGACCATTTCCATTGGCGACAGGATCGTCAACACCATCCATCCGCGCGACCGCGACATTGCCATGGTGTTTCAGAATTACGCGCTTTATCCGCTGATGAAGGTCCGCGACAACATCGCCTTTGCCTTGCAGATCAAAAAACTGCCCAAGGACCAAATCGACGAAAAAGTGCGTTGGGCGGCGGATATCCTCAACCTCACAGAATATCTGGATCGTTATCCCAGACAGCTTTCCGGCGGCCAGCGCCAGCGGGTGGCCATGGGGCGGGCCATTGTTCGCGACCCGGCGGTTTTCCTCTTCGACGAACCGCTGTCCAATCTGGACGCCAAATTGCGGGCGCAAATGCGCTTTGAGATCCGCGACCTGCACAACCGCCTGAAAACGACGACGATCTACGTCACCCACGATCAGATCGAAGCCATGACCATGGCCGACAAGATCGTGGTCATGAACCACGGCGTCATCGCCCAGATCGGCACCCCGATCGAGATTTTCAATTTCCCCAACACCACCTTCGTGGCCGAGTTCGTCGGCTCACCGACGATCAATCTGCTGCACGGGCAAATCGAGCACCGGGCAAAAAAGCAATGGGCCCTGGTGGGGGACAAACGCCTGCCGCTGCCTCCGGGCCTGAAATTGGACGTTGGCGCCAGGATTATCTACGGCATTCGCCCCTTGCATATCACCTTGAAAACCAACGATACCGCCGCAAAGCCGGGCAGCAACGGCGACAAAAACCTTGTCGCAAATGTCCTGATCTCGGAGTCCACGGGAAGCGAAACCGAAGTTCGCCTGCTGTTGGGGGACCAGCAACTCCGGGCGATGCTCCATGGCCAGCATGCCTTTGAGCCCGGGAGCGAGGTTCGGCTGTCGATCGATGAAAACTGGGCCGTTGTGTTCGATGCCGATAGCCAGGAACGCATAAATTAGGCGGGGAAAAGATGACTAAAATCGTCATTCTTGGCTCAGGCGTGATGGGAAGTGCCATCGCGATACCCGCCGCTCGGAACGCTTGCGAAATCGTACTCGTTGGCTCTCCCCTCGACAACGAGCTGATCGATGCCATGGCCGGCGCCTCCAGATCGCACCCCGGGCTCGGCGTCCCCATGCCGGCCGCAATCGAGCTGGTGAAGGTGGCCGATCTGTCCGACACTCACTTTGCCGGCGCCGATGTGGTGCTTTTGGGTGTCAGTTCGCCGGGACTGGAATGGGGTCTGGAGCGAATTTGCCGACACGTTCAAGGCCGGCCGACCCTGATGATGGTCACCAAGGGGCTGGACCTTCATGACGGCCGAACCACCCGGACCCTGCCGCCGCTGGTTGACGAAACCCTTCACCGGCGGCTTGGCGCGGCTTTGCCCTTTGTCGGGGTCGGGGGTCCTTGCATTGCCAGGGAGGTTGCTGAAGGCCAGCCCACCGCGACCGTTTTCGGCGGCACGGACCCAGGCATTGTGGACGCCTGCCGCAAGATGTTTCAGCGGCCGAACTATCAGGTGCGGACCACCGGGGACCTCGTCGGTCTGGAAGCCTGCGCCGCGATCAAGAACCTGATGGCCATCGGCATTGCGGCCAGCTGGAGCGCCAACCCGCCCAGGCAGGGCGCGGACCCCGGCCGGCGCAACATGAACCCCGCGGCGGGGTGCTTTCAACAGGCTTTCACTGAGATGGCGGAATTGTGCCAGTGGCTCGGCGGCGAGAAGGAGACCGCCTACGGGCTGCCCGGTCTGGGCGATCTTTTCGTCACCGTCAACGCCGGCCGCAACAGCCGTTTGGGCCTTGAGATTGGCGCGGGCTTGCGGGTTTCCCAGGCCATGGCCGGCGCCTTGGCCGGAGAGACCGTTGAGGGCGTGGACACCGGCCACAAACTTGCCGTGGGCCTGGCGCACGCGTTTTCCTGCGGTGACCTCGATGAGGCCACCTTTCCCCTGACCGGCGCTCTGCTGACATCGATTGTCGATGATGTGCCGTTTGAAATTCAAACCCGTTCGTTTTGGACCTGAAACTGAAAAAGGGACCGCAAGGACATGCCCGACAAACAGGTGATCATCGCCGGCGACCATCTTGGCCTGCCGCTAAAAGATGCCATACGCGACCATCTTCAAGGTCAGGGCGTCAAGGTCGTCGATATCGGGGTCGATACCGACGATGCGGTCGATTATCCCGATATCGGCCTGGCCTTGTCCAAACGCATCGCCAAAGGGGAGTTCGATCGCGGCATCCTGGTGTGCGGCACCGGTGCCGGCATGGCGATTACCGCCAACAAAGTTCCCGGTGTTCGCGCTGTCTGCATCACCGACCCCTATACCGCCGAACGCGCCATCGCCTCCAACAACGCGCAAGTCGTGACCCTGGGGGCACGTATCACCGGCGTCAGCGTGGCCAAAATGCTGGTGGACATCTGGCTGGCAAATGAATTCCAGGGTGGCGGATCGGCGGCGAAAGTCGCCAAGATCGATGCGATCGACGAGAAATTCAAAGTTGGAAATTGAGTGCCGGGGCCGACCGGGAACCAATATGGCACCGTTCATCAACACCAACATTATTTAAACAATTGTATTCCACCAAAATCAAAAACTATAATTAGAATCGGAAAGGTCTCAGCTCAACTTGCTTTAACGAGATCAAGAAAACTCAACGGCTCGGCGCCGGGTCGGCAACCTGCGAGATTGCGGGCGATAAAGGTGCCGCGGTTGTATAAAAGGCAAGGCGATGCAAAAAAACTGGGACCAGAAGAAATTCGAACGCGAACAGTTGGTTGCCCGCGTCTGCTGGTACTACCACATCCTGGGCATGACCCAGCAGGAGATTGCCAAGAAACTCGATGTCGGCAGGGTGCGGGTAAACCGTCTTCTGGCCGAAGCCCGGCGCGATGGCACCGTCAAGGTGTCCATCGACCTCAAGCTGGTCGAATGCGTCGAATTGGAACAAAAACTGATTGCACGGTATGGGCTGACCCATGTGGAGGTCATTCCCGCCCCGGACGAAAACGAACTATTGCGTGAAATACTGGGCCGCTGTTCGGCCGACTACGTCAAAACCTTGCTGCATGACGGCGTGTCCATTGGGGTCGCCTGGGGCAAAACCCTGCGCGCCATGGCCACCGCGTTGCGAAGCTCCGAAGTCCCCAACAGCTCGGTGGTCTCGCTTCTGGGCTCCATGTCGCGAAGATCGTCGGTCAATACCTTCGAGGCGACGACGACCATGGCCCAGAAAATGCTGGCCGAATGTTACTATCTGGCCAGCCCGATCATCGCCGACACCGAGGAGAGCGCCGCCATCATCAACAGCCAGCGCATCGTGCGCGAGGTTTACGAGCAGGCGCGCCATGTCGATGTCGCCCTTCTCAGCGTCGGCGGCATGGAGACGGCAACGCTCCGGGAGATGAAAATTGTTGACGAGGACACCTTCCGCGACCTCTCCAAACGCGGTTCGATCGGCAATCTTCTGGGCTATTTCGTCGGCCCCAAGGCCGAGATCATCGACCACGAATTCAACCGCCGGGTCACCTGCGTGCGCCCTTGCGATCTTGAGAACGTCGCCCACCGGGTGATGATTTCCGGTGGCCGCACCAAGGGACCGATCCTCAAAGCGCTGTTGGAGCGGGGCTATCTGCACGCCCTGATCACCGACACCGGGGCGGCGGTGGAAATCCTGGGTGTGGAAAAATAGAGTGAAAATACAGCTCTGCTCTATGGAGTTATGAGGGCAACTCAGCTTCAATGCCAGCGTCGGCGTCGCCGACAAAATGCACAGAAAAATGTGCGCCCCAACCCGGAGATCACCATGACCGCATGGACGTATTATCAGGGCGAGTGGCAGACCGGTAATCCGCCGATCATGGGACCGATGACCCATGCGGCGTGGCTGGGTTCGGCGGTCTTCGATGGTGCCCGCGCCTTTGAGGGGACCGCTCCCGATCTTGATCTTCATTGCGAGCGGGTGGTGGGTTCGGCCCGCGCCATGGGCCTGGTTCCGTCCCGGCCCGCCGGTGAGATCCTGGAACTGGTGGCAGAAGGCATCGCCAAACACCCCAAGGGCACCGCGCTCTATATCAGGCCGATGTTCTGGGGCACCACCGGCTTTGTCGTTCCCGACCCCGAATCGACCGATTTCTGCCTTACGGTCTACGAAAACCCGATGCCGGACCCAAGCGGATTTTCCCTCACAGTTTCTCCTTTCCGCCGCCCCTCGATCGAGGTCGCGCCGACGGACGCCAAGGCTGCCTGCCTCTACCCCAACTCGGCCCGGGCCATGGTCGAGGCGCGGGGCCGCGGCTTTGACAATGCCATCATGCTCGACGCCCTGGGGGCGGTCTCGGAGCTTTGCACCTCGAACATCTGGATGGCCAGGGACGGCGTGGCGCTCACCCCGGTCCCCAACGGCTCCTTCCTTAACGGCATCACCCGCCAGCGTATCATCGTGCTGCTGCGTCAAGCTGGTGTTAAGGTGGTGGAAACCCAGCTTCGGGTTGAGGATTTCCACGAGGCCGACGAGATTTTCAACACCGGCAATTACGGCAAGCTCATGCCGGTCACCCGCTTTGAGACCCGCGACCTTCAGCCCGGCCCGATCTATGCCCGGGCGCGCGAGCTTTACTGGGACTACGCCCACACCAAGGCGGCGCTCTAAAGCGGCACCCGGAGCCATGGCGGGATATCCAACACGGCGGCGGGTTCTGGCGGGTCTGGCGGCAACCCTTGCCGCCCCGGCCGTCGCCCGCGCCAATACCCCCACCGATACCGATGTGGTCATTGTCGGTGCCGGGGCGGCGGGTCTTGCCGCGGCCAGGACCTTCACGCGTTTCAAGGTGCCGTTCGTTTGTCTCGAGGCGCGGGAGCGCATCGGCGGGCGCGCCTATACCGACGACGGAATTTTCGGCGCGCCGGTCGATTTTGGCTGCGCCGAGCTGCACCACGCCCGCTTCAACCCGTGGGTCAAATACGCCGAAAAATCCGGCTTCGCCGTCGGGCCGCTGCCCCCCAGCGAGGCCAATGCGATCTATGACGGCGATAGCCAGGTCGATGACGCTACCTCTGCCCGGATCGAGGCCGAGTTCGGCCGCCACAAATCGGCCCTGGTCACCGCGTGCCGGCAGGGCCGCGACATCAGTGCGGCGACGGCTTTTGCGGGAATGCCGGTTGGGCGCTGGACCCGGTCGATGCGCAACTGGCTCGGCCCGATCGCCACCGGTCAGGATGTCGACCGGATCTCCACTGTTGACTGGTGTTCGGGGGTGGCGGGCCAGGACTGGTTCGCGCCGGCAGGGTTCGGGGCCATCATCGCCCACTATGGGCGCGCCGTTCCGGTGACCCTGAATGCGCCGGTCAGCAGCATAAAGTGGGGCCCCGCCCATGTTGATGTGATCTCGTCCAAGGGCCGGCTGCGGGCGCGCCTGGCGCTGATCACCGTCCCGGTCGGGGTCCTGACCGCCGAGGCGATCGCGTTCGCCCCGGCGCTGCCGGAGTGGAAACGGGCCGCTCTTGGCGGCATGGACATGTCCCACTATCTGCGCGTCCTGCTCAAGCTCGACGTGACCGCCCTGGACCAGCCCTTCGGCTCGTGGGTCACCGCGCGGATGGATGGCGGGGAGGGCTTTTCGTTCTGGGTCGATCCCGGCGGACACGGGGTCACCCATGCCATCGCCGGGGGGCGTTTTGCGGCCGAGCTTGAACTGGCCGGCGACGATGTCTCGGCCGATCTGGCCATGGGCGCGCTGGCGGCGATGTTCGGATCGAAAATCCGCCGTGGCCTCACCGACAGTTTTGCCACGGTCTGGTCCCAGGACCCGTTTTCCCGCGGCGCTTGGGCCGCCGCAAAACCCGGATACGCCGCGGCGCGCAAACTTCTGTCAAAACCTGTCGGGGAACGGCTTTATTTTGCCGGAGAAGCCGATCACGCCGAGTTCTGGGGAACCGCTGGAGGCGCCGCCATCGCCGGCAGCATTGTTGCAAAACGGATTGTCGACAAGCTGAGGGTTTAAGATCAAGTCCCCCGAGCTTTGAACCGGCGCAAAAGCTCATCGCGCCCGGCCCTGAAATCTCCCTCGATCCATTCGTCCTCCAGCGCCGATAACGCCCGGCCCAGGGGTGGTCCGGGCCTGGCACCGATGGCCAGTAGATCACGGCCGGAAACCGGAAACGCCGGGGGGGCGAACCTTTCTGCCTCGCGCCAGGTCTCGGCCCAGGCGGTGGACGTCGCCGCCGCCCCGTCAGACGACCAGGCCAGCAATACGCAATCGAGCAGGCGCAGCTTGCCCATCCGATAAGAAAGGGCGTGCAATGCCTTGATATCCATGGCGGCGTGCAGATGCGTGCCGCAGGCCTCCAGCCCCGAGAGCCGGTCGCGTTCAAGCTTGGAAAGCCGGAGCCGCGCCGCCAGATCATGAGCGTCGTGCGCCTCTCCCAGCGCCAGGGCGCCAAGCCGCAGCAACCCGTCACCGGACCGGAGCAAATCCCCCTCAATCGCCACCAGCCGCCGCAGCCGTTCGATATCGACGGTTACAAGCCCCAGGCCCCGCAGAATACCGGCTTCATGCATGGCGCCAACCGAGATCATAACGCCCGGCGCCGCCAGAAGCCTCAAGACTTCAAGCCGGACCCTCTCCGCCGAAAGACCCGCCAGGTCCCCGGCCCGCATGGCGCACGCGCCAAGGCCCTGGCGGTCAAGATCGCCGCGACCAAACTCGGCATGAAAGCGAAAAAACCGCAAGATCCGCAGCACATCTTCTTCAATGCGCGCGGCCGGTTCGCCAATGAAGCGTACCCGGCGCCGCAGCAGATCGGCATAACCGCCGGCAGGGTCGTGGAGCGTGCCGTCCAGATCGGCATAAAGCGCGTTCATGGTGAAATCGCGCCGCATCGCATCGATCTGCCAATCGGCGGTAAAGGCCACCACCGCCCGCCGCCCATCGGTTTGGACATCCCGGCGCAAGGTGGTCACTTCAATTGGCCGCCCGGCCACGACCAGCGTTACCGTGCCGTGGTCGAACCCGGTGGGTATCGCCTTGATCCCAAAAGCTGTCGCTGCCGCCATGACGGCGTCCGGGGACAGGGTGGTCGCCACATCGACGTCACCGCATTTTCGGCCAACCAGCGTATCGCGTATCGCGCCGCCGACGATGCGCGCCTGCCCGCCCGCGGTCTGGATGGCGGCGAAGACTTGGGCAAGACCCCGGTCGCGAAGGACTTTCGCCCCGGCGATGGAGGGGAGGGGCACCGACGTCATGGTCTCCCCCCCTTGGCAATCAGTTGGCGCCGACCTGGTCGCGAGGCAGCGCCCGCCCCGGAACAACGCGGCCATCTTCCATTCTGGCCGGCTCGTAGACGACATCGGTGCCGGTGCGTTCCAGAGAACTGAAGCTGAGAAACCCGATCACCACACCGACCAGCCCGACCACCGACAGCCAGAACACCGGCGCATCATCAAACAGCGGTGTTGTGTCGTCACCACGTTTTACGTAGGCCCAGGCCGCGAACGCCAGAAACGGCAGCAGAAAAATAAGCAGTTCAAATAATATCACTCGTCCCATCAGCCATAGACCCGTTCATAAAGATTTTTCAGCATCCCAGCGGTTGCTCCCCAGATATAGCGGTTGCCAAACGACATTGCGACAAAGCTGTAGGCCCGGCCATCTATTTTTCGCCGGTGGGTCTGATGGTTGGCCGGATCCATCAAAAAATCCAGCGGCACATCGAACACTTCGGCCACCTCGCCCGGTTCGGGCCGGGCGACGAAATCGGGACCGACCAGGCCGACCACCGGTGAGACCATGTAACCGGTGCCGGTCAGGTAGCCGTCGAGAAAACCGAGAATATCGACCTGGTCGGGCCTCAGGCCGATTTCCTCCTGCGCTTCGCGTAACGCCGTTGCCGCCGGGCCATCATCGGCCCTGTCGGCCCGACCGCCGGGAAAAGCGATCTGCCCGGCATGAACCCGCATGGTTGCCGCGCGCTGGGTCAAAAGCACCGAGGCCCGGCCACGGGTTTCGCGGATCGGCACCAGTACCGCCGCCGGTTTGGGGCGTCTTTGGGCCCCAAGAAGCCCGGAACCGTCAAGGCCGGGGTTGAGTTCAAAATCCGAGGGCCCGGCATGGCCGGCGACATCACACATCGCTCGCGGCGGTTCGGTGGCCAGCGCGCGCCGCGCCCGGGCCTGAAAGTCCGCAACCGTCCGGTTTTCGGGCAATACCGTCAACCTTGCATCTCGCCGGCGCGGGCCATGGCGAAAAAAGCGCCGCCGCTACGAACGCCAAACATCTCGGTACCGTCCACGGTCCGGGTTTCCGCCAGCTCGACCAGGTCGTAGGTGATCGCCCGGCCCACCAGTGCTTTCAGCCCCCCGCGCACCAGGACATAAGGTTTAAACCCCGCCGTTGCGGTATCGGTAACAAAGGTCAGCGGGTGCTCCGGCCCGACTTCCACCTCATCGCCGACATTTGTCGTCAGCACCACGGTTTGGCTGGTACGCCCACGATCCTGAACCTCCATGCGCACCGCCAGAAACGGCGCATCGTCAACCGTGATGCCGACTTTCTCCACCGGGGTGATGAGGAAATAGCCGCCCTCTTCCCCGCCGATCATGATGCTGGCGAAAAGCCGGACCATGGCGGGGCGGCTGATCGGTGTGCCGTTGTGGAACCAGATCCCGTCGGCGGCGATGCGGATATCGATTTCACCGCAATAGGGCGGGTCCCAAAGATGCAAGGGCGGGCCGCCGCGTTCAGCGTCCGGGCAAACCAGGCCCAGCCCCCTGAGCGGCGCGGTCCCGGCCTTTTGCGGATGCTGCTTTTCCATTTCCGCCGTCATGCGCCTCGACTTAGCTGAGAACTCCCGCCAATATCAACGATCCGAATATGCTGATCGCCGCCTTTTCGCCACCTCTGTCGCGACAATGTGACGAAGTTATTGGCCAGGAGCACTATAAGATGGCAAAAAATACCAAGCCGGTTCGCCGGCTCAATCTAAAAGCAATATAGGGTCCTTGATGCAGACCATCAACACAAGTCAAGCCAGCAGCGTCGCCGAGATCGAAGCCGCCGGCAAGCGCTTCGCCGAGGTTCGCGCCGCCGTTGGCAAGGTCATTTTCGGCCAGGACGAGGTTATCGACGAAGCCCTGATCACCATCCTGTCCGGCGGCCATGCGCTTCTGGTGGGGGTGCCGGGCCTGGCCAAGACCCGGCTGGTCGACACATTGTCCCATGTGCTCGGCCTGAACGCCAAGCGCATCCAGTTCACCCCCGATCTCATGCCTTCTGACATTGTCGGCTCCGAGGTGCTGGAGGAAAGCGAGAGCGGCCGGCGCAAGTTCCGCTTTATCCGGGGGCCGGTGTTCGCCCAGCTGCTGCTGGCCGATGAGATCAACCGCGCCAGCCCGCGCACCCAATCGGCTCTGTTGCAGGCGATGCAGGAAAAATACGTCACCGTGGCCGGCGAGCGTCACGACCTGCCAACCCCCTTTCACGTGCTCGCCACCCAGAACCCGATCGAGCAGGAGGGCACCTACCCCCTGCCCGAGGCCCAGCTCGACCGGTTCCTGCTTCAGATCAACGTGCCCTATCCCAGCGAGGATGCCGAGCGGCAGATGCTGTTCGCCACCACCGGGGCCAGCGAAGCGGAGGCACCGCAGGTGCTGGAAGGCGACGATCTTGCCGTCAGCCAGCATCTGGTCCGCCGCATGCCGGTGGGCGAGGCCGTTGTCGAGGCGATCTTGCGTCTGGTTCGCCAGGCCCGCCCCGGTGAAACCTCCGATGCGCGCATCAACGAGGAGATCGCCTGGGGCCCGGGCCCGCGCGCCAGCCAGGCGCTGATGCTGGCGGTGCGCGCCCGCGCTTTGCTTGAAGGCCGGCTAGCCCCGTCCACCGACGATGTGGCGGCGCTGGCAATGCCGGTGCTCCAGCATCGCATGGCCCTGACCTTCGCCGCCCGGGTCGAGGGCACCACCCTTGACGACGTCATCACCCGTCTCGTCAGGGAGGCGTGATGGGCCGTCCGCCCCGAAAGAAGACGGGTCTGCCCCGGTCCCTGTCCTCATTGTCTTTGTCCTCGTTGTCGGCGGCGTCAGGTGCGCAAGGTGCCTCGGCGCTGGATTTTGAAACCGAAGCCGAAAGCCTTGCCTCCGGTCTGCCGGCGCTGCTGCTCGATGCCGAAAGGGTTGCCAATGCCGTGGCGCTGGGGGTTCACGGCCGCCGCCGTCCGGGCATGGGCGAAAGCTTCTGGCAGTTCCGCCGCTACCGTGACGGCGATACCCCGGCCTCCATCGACTGGCGCCGCTCGGCCCGCTCCCACAAGCTTTATGTCCGCGACAATGAGTGGGAGGCCGCCGCGACGGTGTGGTTGTGGCTGAACCGCCATCCGACCATGGCCTTCCGCTCGCCGCTGGCCACCGGCACCAAGGCGGCGCGCGCCATCGTGCTGCTGCTGGCGCTGGGCTCGCTTCTGGTCCGTGGCGGCGAACGCATTGGCGCCTTTGGCTCCGGCGCGCCCCCCCGCGCCGGTCGCCAGGCAGTGCCCCGCATTGCCGAGGCGTCCACCGAGGGCGGGCTGACCGCCGCCGACGCCCCCCGCCTGCCGCCCGATATCGAAACCACCAGATTTTCGACCCTGGTGGTGTTCTCCGATTTTCTCGACCCCATCGAGCAGACGGTGGCGCGGCTCTCGTCTCTTGCCGCCCGTGGGTTGAAGGGCCATCTGGTGCAGGTGCTCGATCCGGCCGAAGAGACCTTTCCCTATCAGGGCCGGCACGAGTTCACCGAAATCGCCGGCGGGGGCCGGCTGATCGTTGGCCGCGCCGAAGGGCTGGCTTCGGCCTATCGCGCCCGGCTGGAGGACCATCGGGCAGGCATGCGCCAACTGGCCCGCCGCCTGGGCTGGACGTTCACGCTGCACCACACCGACCATTCGCCCTCCCAGGCGCTGCTGGCGCTTTATTCGCTGATGATGGGGGAGACCGCCCTGCCGATGCCGCGCAACCCCGCCCGCCCGGCAAAGGGCTCCGGCGACGGCCAGCAGGCGGCGGGATAGGCGATGTTGACCCTTGGCGCCATTGGATTTCTGCAACCCCTGGCCCTTGGCCTGCTCCTGGCTCTGCCGGTGATATGGTGGCTGTTGCGCTTTACCCCGCCGCACCCGCATGCCATTGCCTTTCCGCCCTTCCGGCTCCTGCTCGGTCTGGACCGCACCGAAGAGGAACCGGACCGCAGCCCCTGGTGGCTGACGGCTTTGCGAATCCTTGCCGCGCTCGCGATCATCCTGGCTTTCGCCCGGCCGGTGCTGAACCCTGCGCCCGATACCGGCGCCGGCGAGGGGCCGCTGGTTATTGTCGTCGACAACTCCTGGGCCGCGGCGCCGGGCTGGCCGGCACGCGCCCGGCTGCTCGCAAAGCTGCTTGACGAGGCCGAGGACGCCGGACGGATCGTGGCCGTGGTGCCCACCGCGCGCGGGGCCACCGCCGACATCCGGTTTGCCGCCGCGGGCGACATCAGAGCGGCAGCGGGGACACTGGCGCCCAGGCCCCATGCGCCCTTGCGCATGGACGTTCTGGACAAACTGTCCGCGAGCCTGCTCACCAATCAGATGCCGGATATCGTCTGGCTCGCCGATGGTCTGGACTACGGTTCGGGCACCCATTTTGGTCAGCAACTGGCCGGGCTTGGCCGTCTGACGGTTTTCGACGGCGAGGGCCAGCCGTGGATTTACCCGCCGCGCCTGGAAGACGGTGATCTGGTGGTTCGGCTTGAGCGGCGGCCTGGCGACGGCGTCTCCGGGGAGATCGCCGCCGTCGCTCTTAATGGCCGCGACCTTGGCCGTGAGGCGTTCAGCTTCCCCGATGCCGAGACCAGCACCGAGGTCCGCTTCTCCCTGCCGGTCGATTTGCGCAATCAGGTCGCCCGCCTCGCCATCGCCGGGGGACGCAGCGCCGGATCGGTGGCGCTGCTCGATGATCGCTGGCGCCGCCGGGTTGTCGGCCTGGTCTCCGGCGCCTCGGCCCAGATCACCCAGCCCCTGCTGGCGCCTCTGTACTATGTCGAACGTGCCCTGGCGCCCTTTACCGAACTGCGCCCGATGGCCACCGGAACCGACAATTCCATCGCCGATCTTCTCGCCGGCGGGCTGTCGATGCTCATACTTGCCGATGTCGGCCATTTGGGTGAGGGCGATGCCAGGGCACTTGGCGCCTGGATCGAAAAGGGCGGCACATTGGTGCGCTTTGCCGGCCCCCGCCTTGCTGCTGGCGCCGGCGAGCTTCTTCCGGTGGATTTGCGCCGTGGCGGCCGGTCCCTGGGGGGGGCGTTGTCCTGGGCGGCGCCGCAGGCTCTGAGCCCGTTTCAGGCGGAGAGCCCGTTTGCCGGCATGGACATTCCGGGCGAGGTGACCGTCACCCGGCAGGTTCTGGCCGAGCCCGGTCTGGAACTGGCCACCCGCACCTGGGCCCGCCTCGCCGACGGCACGCCGCTGGTGACCGCCAAACGGCAAGGCAATGGCCGCATCGTGCTCTTCCATGTCACCGCCAATACCGATTGGTCGAACCTGCCGCTGTCCGGTCTGTTCGTCGATATGCTGCGCCGTTTGGTCGAGCTTACCGAAGGGGTTGGCTCGGCGGCGGCGGACGCCGGCGGCGGCGCGGAGCGGCTTCGCCCGCGCCTGGCTCTGGATGGCTTTGGCCGCCTGCTGCCGCCACCTGGCTCGGCCCAGCCCATCCCCGCGGCCGCTTTTGCCGAAACCATGCCCGGACCCGATCACCCCCCGGGCTATTACGGCCCCGAAGACGGTCCCCGGGCGCTCAACACCCTGAACGCCGAGGCCAGACCGCTGCCGCTGGAAATTCCGGCTCAGGCGGTCCGCCGCGCCTACGAGGAAAATCGCGAAATTCCGCTGGCCCGCTGGCTGATCCTGGCCGGTTTTATCCTGTTGCTCATCGATCTTGTGGCGACACTTGCCCTGTCGGGCCGCTTGCGCTCGGGCCGCGCCGGCACCGCCGCCGCCCTGGCGCTGGCGGTTGCCGCCGCGATCGTTCCCGATACCGGTTTGGCCCAGGGCAACGAAAACGCCAAGCGCGACGCCCGTGCCTTGATGGCCGCAACCCAGACCCGCCTGGCTTATGTGCAAACCGGCGATGGCGAGGTCGACCGGATCAGCAATGCCGGCCTGCACAGTCTTTCCATCGAGCTTGCCAACCGCACCGCTCTTGAACCGGCGACCCCGGTGGGCCTCAATATCGAGGTCGATGAGCTGGTGTTTTTTCCGCTGATCTATTGGCCGGTGCTTGCGGACGCCGAACCCCCTTCGGGCCAGGCCCTGGCGAAAATCGATACCTATTTGCGCAACGGCGGCACGATTCTGTTCGACAGCCGCGATCCCCTGGGCGGTCTGCCCGGCACCGACATCGTCGCCAGCCCGGCCGCCAGCGCCATGAGGCGTCTTCTTTCGGGGCTCGACATTCCGCCCCTGGAACCTGTCCCCGCCAACCACGTGCTGACCAAGGCGTTTTATCTGCTGCAATCCTTCCCCGGCCGCTTTGATGGCGGCGAGCTTTGGGTCGAGGCCTCCAGCGTTGCCGCCGGGGATGAGGAAATCGAGGTCACCACCCGCACCAACGCAGATGGTGTGTCCTCGGTCATCATCGGCGCCAACGATTATGCCGGCGCCTGGGCCCGCGACAACCGCGGCGCACCGATGCTGCCGGTCTCCCCCGGCGGCCAGGGCCAGCGCGAGATGGCCACCCGTGTCGGCGTCAATATCGTCATGTACACCCTGACCGGTAACTACAAGGCCGATCAGGTGCATGTTCCCGCGCTGCTTGAACGGTTGGGGCAATAGGCCATGGACTGGAAACTGGCGCTCTATCCGAGCCTGCCGCTGTGGGCCCTTGGCTTGGCGGTGCTGGCCGCTGTCGCGGTGATCGGCGTGGCGGTCTTTGTCCGCTCCAGGGGTGCCGGCTGGCGCGCCTTGGTGTTCGCCATTCTGATTTTCGCTCTTGCCGGTCCGCGCCTGATCAATGAAGAGCGCGACACGCTTACCGACGTCGTCGCCGTCATTGTCGACCGCAGTCCCAGCCAGACCCTGGGCGCGCGCACCGGCCGGACCGACGAGGCGCTGGAAAAATTGCGCCAGGGTCTTGACGGATGGCCCAATCTTGAGGTCCGCATTCGCGAGGCCGGGAACAAGGGCGACGGTGAAACCCGGCTCTTCGGCGCTCTGGACAATACTCTGGCCGATGTTCCGCCGGAGCGTCTGGCCGGGGTGATTATCCTCACCGACGGACAGGTCCACGACGTGCCCGGTGTGTCGGGCGGCTTTGACGGCAAGGCCCCGGTCCATGTGCTCCTGACCGGCGCCCGCGCCGAAACCGACCGGCGCCTAACGGTGCAAAACGCCCCCCGCTACGGCATTGTCGATACAACCCAGACGGTGGTGTTTACCGTTAAGGACGTGACCGGCGCCGGCAAGTTGATCTCCACGGGCGAGCCGGTCACCGTCACCTTGCGCATCGATGGCGAGGAGGCGGCGACCCGCACCGTCACCGTCGGCGAGGAGGCCTCGATGGCGTTCACCTTGTCCCATGGCGGCAACAATATCGTCGAGCTGGAGGCCGCCCCGCTTGGCGGCGAGATCACCGCGGCCAACAACCGCGCCGTGTTTTCGACCACCGGCATTCGCGACCGGCTGCGGGTGTTGCTGGTCTCCGGCGAGCCCCATGCCGGGGAGCGGACCTGGCGCAATCTTCTCAAAGCCGATGGCGCTGTCGATCTGGTTCACTTCACCATTTTACGCCCGCCCGAAAAACAGGACGGCACGCCGATCAACGAGCTGTCGCTGATTGCCTTTCCGACCCGCGAGCTCTTCTCTCTCAAGCTGGCCGAATTTGATCTGGTGATCTTCGACCGCTATCAGCGCCGTGGCGTGCTGCCGATGATCTACCTTGACAACGTGGTCGAATATGTCCGTGCCGGCGGGGCGGTGCTGACCGCCTCGGGTCCCAGTTTCGCCGGCGCCACCAGCATCTTTCGCTCGCCATTGGGCAACATTCTGCCCGCCGCCCCCACCGGCGTCATCATCGAGGAGCCTTTCCGGGTCGCCATCAACACCACCGGCCGCCGCCATCCGGTCACCCGCGGTCTGCCCGGCGCCGGGGCCACCATTGCCGACACTCCGAGTTGGGGTCGCTGGTTCCGGCTCATCGATGCCGAGGTCGGACGTGGCGATATTGTCATGGAGGGCCCCGACGGCAAGCCGCTGATGGTCCTTGCCCGCGAGGGAGAGGGCCGGGTGGCCCAGCTTCTGTCCGACCAGGCCTGGCTGTGGGCGCGCGGCTATGAAGGTGGCGGGCCCCAGGCGGAACTCTTGCGCCGTCTGGCCCACTGGCTGATGAAGGAACCGGAACTGGAGGAAGAACGCCTTGGCGCCGAGCCCGCCAGCGGCCGCATCGCCATCACCCGCTACACCGTCAAGGACGCCGTTGGCGAGGTGACGGTGACCGCGCCAGGCGGTACCAAGATGTCGGTGACGCTGACCGAGACCCGGCCCGGCGAATGGACCGCCACCTTGCCCGCGGAGGAGCAGGGGTTCTATCGCCTCGCCGGCGACGATCTTTCCGCCCTCGTCGCCGTGGGATCCATCGGCAGTGCCGAGCTTGCCGACATCGTCACCACCCCGGACAAGCTTGCCCCCCTGGCCAAGGCGACCGACGGCGGCGTTTTCTGGCTGGCGGCCAATACCGGCGCCGCGCTGGACATGCCCCGCCTGCGCCCGGTGCGCGAGGGCCGCAGCGCCAGTGGCCAGGACTGGCTGGGCCTGCGCCGCCGCGACGCCTATACCGTGCGCGGCCTCATCGAGATCCCGCTGATGACCGGCCTGCTCGCGGCGTCGCTGCTGCTCGGGCTGCTTGGCTGGACCTGGTACCGCGAGGGGCGTTAGGACTATTTTTCGTGTCCACGGCCCCGGCCCGCTCCCCCACCCTGGTTTTTTCCCTGATTGAGCCTGTGCCATCCCACTCCCCCACCCTGGTTTTTTCCCTGACTAAGTCTGTGCCATCCCACTCCCCCACCCGGCCACCCACAGGATACAATCTCAGGGGTGGCCGGGTGGGGGAGTGGGATGGCACAGACTTAGTCAGGGAAAAAACCAGGGTGGGGGAGTGGGATGGCACAGGCTCAATCAGGGAAAAAACCAGGAGCAGGCCGATGCCGTTACCGTCGGAACGGAAAATGCGTTAGGACCCGATCAACCCGCCTACATCACGGCTTGCACCGGAAACAAGCTCCAGCCACAGCAGCCGGACCGGATCGACCGGGCCGGAAAGCTGTATGGTTCCAGTCGGCACCTGGGTAAAACCGGCCCGCCCGTAATACGGCAAATCTCCGACCAGAATGACCAGCCGGTGGTCCATTTGCGCCGCCAGCGGCAAAGTGTGTTGCATCAGCGCCAGGCCGCAGCCCTTGCCGCGCCAGTCCCGGTGGACCGCCAGCGGTCCCAGCAGCAGCGCCCGATGCCCCGAACCGATGCGCACCGGCCAGTATTTAAGGGAACCGACGATTTTGCCGCCGCTTTGGGCAACGAACGCCAGTTCGGAGACCTCGGCAACGCCTTCGCGCAACCGATAGGCGGTGCGGGTGTAGCGGCCCGGGCCAAAGGCATCGTCAAGAAGGGGTTCAATGTGATCGTCTTCGGCTTCAGGCCGAATGAAAAATGCCGGTGAGGTCATGTGAGATCCTGGCGGTCGTCGTTGACGATGCGCGAGGGCTCCGGGCTGCCGCCTAAATTCAGCTGGTCTTGGGGGCGAGCAACCGGCCGCGCGCGATGAGGGCATGCGCCGAACCGCATGCGGTCTCGTTTCGTCGTCGCGGGTTTTCCCAAGACCGGATCATTGGCCGTATCTCCATTGCTCAGGGGCGGCAATATCACGACCGGCCGTTTGCGTCCACTCCTGGCTGGCTGATATCGCGGTGGCCGCACGGGCGCGCCCGATAGGATGTTCGCAACCTTTTGTCGGTAAGGTTCGTTGTTGCGCAACCAAAGCGGGAACATGAAAAGGGCTTTGCCACCGGTTTTGCGGTGGTGGGGGTGACGGCAGTTTGCAATTGCGCAACTGAGAAAATAAGGATATGTTTATATGGTTATCATGTCCTGCGCCGTGGTTTGATATTGGATCAAAACACGTGGTGTTTGAGGAAAATCCGGGGAGGTCGGTATGCGTGGCTGGAAAGGGGGGGCGGCCCCCAAAGTTTCGTTTGAGTTCTTTCCGCCGAACTCCGAGAAAATGGAAGCGCGGCTTTGGGACAGTCTTCGGCGGCTGGAGCCCATCGGGCCGGAATTTGTTTCTGTCACCTATGGTGCCGGCGGTTCCACCAGGGAACGCACCCACCGCACGGTTACGCGCATCCTCGCCCAGACCGGACTTCGCGCCGCGGCGCATTTGACCTGCATTGCCGCCTCCAAAACAGAAATCGACGACATCGTCCAGCGCTATTGGGCCGGGGGCGTGCGCCACATTGTCGCCCTGAGGGGCGATCCGACGGCAGGGGCCGGGCCGGGCGCGGCTCCGGCGCCTTATGCGCCCCACGCGCACGGTTATGCCAATACCGCCGAACTGATCGCCGGCATCAAGAAGCAGCACGATTTTGAGGTTTCGGTCGGCTGCCATCCCGAAATCCACCCCGAAAGCCCTTCGCTTGCCCATGATCTGGACGTGCTCAAAGCCAAGATCGACGCCGGCGCGACCCGGGCGATCACCCAGTTTTTTTTCGAGCCCGACACCTATTTCCGCTTTGCCGATGCCGCCGCCGATGCCGGCATCACGGTGCCGATCGTGCCGGGTATCATGTTGCAGCCGAATTTCTCCGGCCTGAAGCGCATGGCCGCGATGTGCCGGACCCATCTGCCCCGGCGTATCGCCGACCTCTTCGACGGTCTTGACGACGACCCCGAAACCCGCGAGGCGCTGACGGCCCAGCTTGCCGCCGAGCTTTGCAACGGGCTGGCGACAGGCGGGGTTGATCATTTCCATTTCTACACGCTGAACCGGGCCGGCCTGGCCCTGGCGACGGCGCGCCTTTTGTCGCTCACGTCCCAAAACCGGAACGCGGCCTAGACGATGACGATATCGCGCCAAGACCGTCTTGAGTTTCTGGAACGCAAGGCGCTGTCCCATGTTCTGGTGCTCGATGGCGCCATGGGGACGCAAATCCAGGACCTCAAATTCGACGAGGTGGCATTTCGGGGGGGCCGTTTTGCCGATTGGAACCAGCCGCTTGCCGGCAATAACGACCTGCTGAACCTCACCCAGCCCGAGGCCATCGGCGCCATCCATGGCCGCTATTTCGAGGCCGGGGCCGACATCGTCGAATCCAATACCTTCTCCTCGACCGCCATCGCCCAGGCGGACTACGGGCTTGAGGCCCACGCCGCCGATATCGCCGCTGCGGGTGCGCGCCTTGCGCGGCTGGCGGCGGATGCGGCGGAAACCGAAGAGCGCCCGCGCGCCGTGGCCGGCGCCATCGGGCCGACCAGCAAAACCCTGTCGATCAGCCCCGATGTCAACGATCCGGGCAGCCGTGCCGCCAGTTTTGACGACATCCACGCCTCCTACCTGGAGCAGGCCCGGGCGATGGCTTCCCACGTCGATTTTTTCCTGGTCGAAACCATGTTCGATACCCTCAACGGCAAGGCGGCGATCAAGGCGCTGCTCGACCACAGGGACGAATATGGCGAGATCATTCCTGTTTTGCTGTCCGGCACCATCCCCGATGCCTCCGGGCGGACCCTGTCGGGGCAGACGACCGCGGCGATGTGGAATTCCATCCGCCATGCCAACCCTTGGGCGGTGGGGTTCAACTGCGCCCTTGGCGCCAAACAGTTGCGCGCCCATGTGGCCGAGATCGCCCGGGTGGCCGACACCCGCATCCTCGCCTATCCCAATGCCGGGCTGCCCAACGAGATGGCCGAGTATGACGAGCTGCCCGAGGAAACGGCGGTCCATCTGACCGAATGGGCCAGCTCGGGCCTGGTCAACATCGTCGGCGGCTGCTGCGGCACCACCCCGGCCCATATCGCCGCCATCGCCAAAGGTGTTGCCGGCACCAGGCCCCGCCCCCCGGCGCCGCCGCAGCCCGTGGCCATGCGACTGTCCGGCCTTGAACCTTTCGATATTGCGGGCTGATCCCGGAGAATTTGCATATGACCGAACCCCAGGCCGGCGTCGCCAGCTTCATCAATATTGGCGAGCGCACCAATGTCACCGGCTCGGCGGCGTTCCGCAAGCTGATCACGGCGGGGGATTACACCGCCGCGGTCGAGGTGGCGCGCCAGCAGATCGACAACGGTGCCCAGATCATCGACGTCAACATGGACGAAGGCCTGCTCGACGGGGTCCAGGCCATGACGACGTTTATGCGCCTGATCGCCGGGGAGCCCGATATCGCCCGGGTGCCGGTGATGATCGACAGCTCCAAATGGGAGGTGATCGAGGCCGGGCTGAAGAACGTTCAGGGCAAATCGATCGTCAATTCGATCTCGATGAAGGAAGGGGAGGGGCCGTTTCTGGAGCAGGCCAAGCAGGTGATGCGCTACGGCGCCGCCGCAGTGGTCATGTGTTTTGACGAAGACGGCCAGGCCGACACCGCCCCGCGCAAGATCGAGATCGCCACAAGGGCCTACCGGCTTCTGGTCGATGGCATCGGTTTTCCGCCCGAGGACATCATCATCGACCCCAATATTTTCGCGGTCGCCACCGGTATCGCCGAGCATGATGGCTATGCGCTGGATTTCATCGAGGCGACGCGGGAAATCAAACAAAGCCTGCCCCACGTCAAAGTCTCCGGCGGGGTTTCCAACATCTCGTTTTCGTTCCGGGGCAACGAGACGGTACGCCGGGCGATGCATTCGGTGTTTTTGTACCATGCCATACGCGCCGGTCTCGACATGGCCATCGTCAATGCCGGGCAGCTCGACATCTACGACGATATCGATCCGGAGTTGCGACAACGCGTCGAGGATGTGATCCTCAACCGCCGCGCCGATGCCTCCGAGCGGCTTTTGGAAAAAGCCGAAAAGGTGCGCGGCGGCGGCCAGTTGGCGGGCACCGCCAAGGATATGAGCTGGCGCGAGGGCTCGGTCGAGGACCGCCTTGGCCATGCCCTGGTGCACGGCATCACCGAGTTTATCGAAGCGGACACCGAGGAGGCGCGTCTTGCCGCGAGCCGCCCGCTGCACGTCATCGAAGGCCCGTTGATGGCCGGAATGAGCCATGTTGGCGACCTTTTTGGCGCCGGCAAGATGTTCCTGCCCCAGGTGGTCAAATCGGCCCGGGTGATGAAGCAGGCGGTGGCGGTGCTGACCCCTTACATGGACGCCGAAAAGAAAGATGCGGCCCGGTCCAACGGCAAGATCCTGCTGGCGACGGTCAAGGGCGATGTGCACGATATCGGCAAGAACATTGTCGGCATCGTGCTGCAATGCAACGCCTACGAGATCATCGATCTTGGGGTCATGGTGCCGGCGGAGCGCATCTTCGAGACCGCGATCGCCGAGAAGGTCGATATCATCGGCCTGTCGGGGCTGATCACGCCATCGCTGGATGAGATGGCCTATGTGGCCCAGGAGATGGAGCGCCAGGGTTATGACATCCCGCTGCTGATCGGCGGCGCCACCACCTCGCGCACCCACACCGCGGTCCGCATCGAGCCCGGTTACAAAAGCGGGGCGACGGTGCATGTCGGCGATGCCTCCCGCGCGGTGGGGGTGGTGGCCAAGCTGCTGGCCGAAGGCGCAGGTGGCAATTTTGTCGCCGGCGTCCGGGCCGATTACGAGTTGGTGCGCAAACGGCGTGAGCGTGGCCGGAATTTGCGTCCGCCACTGCCGCTGATCGATGCCAGGGCGGCGCGCTTTGCGCCCGACTGGCCCGCCGCCGATATCGTCAGGCCGTCGTATTTCGGCGCCCGTGAAATCCCGGTCCATGTCGGGGAACTGGTGCCCTATATCGACTGGACGCCGCTCTTCATCTCCTGGGAGCTGGCGGGACGCTACCCGGCGATATTGGATGACAAGGTGGTGGGCAAGGTGGCGCGCGAGCTTTTTGCCGATGCGCAAGGCATGCTGGCCCGCATTGTCGCCGAGGACTGGCTGGCCCCGCGCGCCGTTGCCGGGTTCTGGCCCGCCCGCGCGCATGGCGACGACATCGAGGTTTTTGCCGCCGAGGCCGGCCGCGCGCCCCTGGCGACTTTTCATACATTGCGCGAACAAAAAGCCCGTGACGATGGCCATCCCGATCTGGCCCTGGCCGATTTTATCGCCCCCGCCGATGCCGGTATCACCGACTATCTCGGCGCTTTTGCGGTCACCGCCGGCCATGGCGAGGCGAAACGTTCGGCGGCGTTCGAGGCCGCCAATGACGACTACAGCGCCATATTGTTCAAGGCCGTCGCCGACCGGCTGGCCGAAGCTGCGGCGGAATGGCTGCACGAGAAGGTACGGCGGGAGTTATGGGGGTATGCCGCCGAGGAGACCTTGAAGACCGACGAGCTGATCGGGGAGAAATATCGCGGCATTCGCCCGGCGCCGGGATATCCCTGCCAGCCCGATCATACCGAAAAGGGCACGATATTCAGGCTGCTGGACGCCGAGGCCAGGGCCGGCATGATGTTGACGGAGACTTATGCCATGGCTCCGGCATCGAGCGTTTCGGGGCTCTATTTCGCCCACCCCCAGGCTCGTTATTTTTCTGTTGGCAAAATCGCCCGTGACCAGGTGCTGGACTATGCCGCCCGCAAGGGCTGGTCGCTGGCGGAAGCGGAACGCTGGCTGGCGCCGATGTTGGCTTATGACCGGACCAGGGCCACGGTTGCGGCGGCTTAACTTACAGGATCACACGTTCTTCGGTCTGGGCCGTCTTCACGCGCCGTTCCTCATGGGACAGATTGGCGACGGTTTTACGCCGGCGGTCGGGGCCGACAAATCCGTTGCGGCTGCGAACGAAGGACCGGGGGTGTTCGATAATGTGGGCGATGCGCACATAAAGCTCGGCGGCGCAAACCGGTTTGCAGAGAAATTCGTCAATGCCGGCATTGCGGGCGGTTTCGATCTGGGAGCGCTCCGAATAGGCCGACACCATGATGATGGCGACCGTGGAGTTGGCGCTGTCGTTGCCCTTGCGGACCAGGGTGGTGAACTCAATCCCGTCAATCTGGGGCATGGCAAAATCGACCAGCACCATATCGATGCTGGACATGTTGAGCTCTTCCAGCCCCGCCACCGCATCCCCGGCCTCGATGATGCGTCTTAGCCCAAAACCGCGCAGCATTGTTTTGAGGATAGTGCGCATATAGGCATTGTCGTCGATGATCAGGACGGTCAGTGTCGATAGGTCGTATGAGGCCATTCGATGTGCCGATGCCAAGGGAGGGGTTGGGGAGGCAAGAATTCCCGCTAAAGTAGGTTTCGGGAATATATTACATCCTATAGGGGTAAAATTTGTGTAACCCCATAAGATGTCCCGTTTTTCAACCGCCTGTCGGTATTGACAGCGGCACGCTGGGTGATTAGGTTCCGCGTTTTCCGGACGGATGGCGTTTTTCGGGGCTCAGAGCCACATTCCACCCGTACAAACCGAGCTTGGATGATCATGAAGGTTCGCAATTCTCTCAAGTCGCTGTTGGGGCGCCATCGCGACAATCGTCTCGTGCGCCGCAAAGGGCGCCTTTATGTCATCAACAAAACCAACCGCCGCTTCAAGGCCCGCCAGGGTTAGGGGATTTTGGTGATAGCCGGCGCCGATTATCACTAAAGACTGAACCAATTCTGGTTTTGACCCAGGTCCGGCTGGGCGGTACTCTGGTGGCCATGACACGCCATCGCAGTCTGGTTTTCACACTGTTGACCTTCGGTCTTGTTTTTCTGGAGCCGCTCCTTGGCGCCCAAATGGCGTTTGCGCAAGAAGACACCTCGGTTTTCCAGCCCATGCGGTCCGGGGACGATCAGACACTTCTCAACTCGCTCTACGATGATCTGGCCAAAGCCCCCGACGAGGCCACGGCCACGGCACTGGCCGACAGCATTTTGAAAGTCTGGGTGCGTTCGAGCAGCGACACCATTGACCTCTTGACCCGGCGGGCCCAGGTGGCGATGGAAGCTGCTGACGATGCGACGACCCTGGCGCTGCTTGATGCGGTGGTTGATATCGCCCCCAATTTCGTTGAAGGGTGGAACCGCCGGGCGACGTATTATTTCACCAAAAAGGACTACCCCAGCGCCATGGCCGATGTGCAGCGGGTTCTGGCGTTGGATCCACGTCATTTCGGCGCGCTGAGCGGTTTGGGCGCGATGTTGCTGGGCTCGGGGCAGGACGCCGCGGCCCTTGATGTCTACCGCCGCGCCCTGAAGGTCCATCCCTTCCTTCCGGGGGCCAAAAGAGCGGCCAAAGATCTGCAGGTCGAGGTCGAGGGGCGAAAAATCTGAAGTCTTGGCGATTTGGATGGGGGCGGGCCGCCGCCTGAACAAAATGCTTCCAACTGCAATCGAAAGACAGAGGCATTGCCCCAAATCGTCTTTAAGGTATTGTTCGACCTCATGATCCGCGCCATAAACTCAAGTGATTTTCGGGGACGTGGCATTTAAGCTTGTCTCCCAGAAGCGGGACCCGGTTTTGGGGAAAAAGACAGGCGTAAACAAAAACCTAGAGCGATGGCGCTGATCGGAATGATCGCGGACAGGCTCTAGTCGGCAAAGGGGGCGGCGCGCGTTTTGGGGCCTATGGAAATATTTTTGATCCTGGCGGGTCTTGGCCTTTTGGGAGGCATTGTCGTTGTCGCGGTGATGTCGCGACGCAGGCAGGCCAGGATCGCCCGCCGCAACGCCCGTGTGGGTATCGATGTTAAGGTCGATGGCGGTCATATCAACGTGGTCGAGCTTGGGGGCCAGAGGCGCGGCCGGTGTTTTGTGCTGCTTCATGGCTCCGGTGCCAATCTTGAGGATTTGCGGGTCAGTCTCGGCGACAGGCTGGCGCGGGATGCCCGGGTTCTGCTCATCGACCGGCCCGGACATGGCTGGAGCGATGTCCTGGATGTGAAAGGCGGCGAAACCCCCGAGGGCCAGGCCATCGCCATCAATCAGGTGCTCAATACTCTGGGCGCCGACAGACCCATACTGGTCGGCCATGACGTCGGGGGCGCGGTGGCCCTGGCCTATGCGTTGTCATATCCCGAAGATATCGGCGGGCTGGTTGTTCTGTCGCCTCTGTCCCACCCTGACAGGGTTGGCATGACCCTTGGCCAGAGGCTGGTGTTGCTGCCCTTTGTCGGCAATGCCCTGGCATGGCTGGCGGTGCCGGTGTTTGGCCGCTGGTCGCAAGGGCAAAGCCTTGCCCGCGCCTTTGCGCCGCAGGCGGTGCCGCCGGACTATTACGACAGCGTTGCGGCGGAATTGTCTTTACGCCCGCAAACCTTCATTGCCGGTGCGGCGGAGCGGGCGTCTTTGGGTGGTTTTCTTGCCGAACAATCACAATATTACGGTCAGATCAGCGTTCCCGTGGTGATCATCGCCGGGGAGGACGACCAGACCATTTTGTCCGAGGACCATGCGGGCCGATTGGCGCGGGAGGTTTCCGGAGACCGCTGGGTCAAGCTCTCTGAGGTTGGCCACCTGCCGCACCACGCCTCGTCCAATGTCGTCTTGTTTGAAATCAACCGTCTGGCCGAGCGGTTATGGGCCAGCCTGGTCGAAAGATAGACCGACCTAAAGGATTGGCGCCGACCCTTCTTGCTTCGTTGCCCGCCGCCCCTAACCGTCCGGGCCGGATTTCGGCGACAGCCGGACTGTCCATGATTTGGCATCCCCGGTATCGATTTCCGAATATCCCGAACGGATGAAACCGCGGCTAACGCAATCCTTGACGCCGCGAATGGTGAACACCTTGGTCTGGGTGCACATCGGCGTGGCGCCGCCCCAATCGCCGCCGGTGTCCCAGTCGCGGGCGAAAAGATAATAAAAACGCTCATCCAGCGGCGGCTGCAAAATTGGCTCGCAAGTGTCCGGCTGCAGGTTCCACCAGCCTTCCGTGACCCAGACCTCGCCCTCCTTGTAGCCGACGGCAACCGCGATGCGGCTTTTGCTGTCGTTGCAGACCGAAAGCTCGGCCCTGGCACCGCTCACGGTTATGTTCATCGCCACCGCGGTCGATACCGCCATGGCCAGAGATTTCCACCTATAGCCTCGCAAAACCCGTCTCCATTCAAATTGAGTTATGTCATTTGCGACCCTACCCTTGGGTCCGTATCATTTTATGGCCCAGAGCATTGTTGGTGTCTACGGCGCCGGCGGTAAAGTGTCGCTGGTCTGAGTGCCGAGGTAACAGTATATAGGTTCGATGCTGATATCCCCCATGCAAGATATTGACGATCGCGCCGGTGCGGCTGTTACCTCCTTCGAAGCCATTGCCGGCGATCCTGGAGCGGGATACCTGCTCTTGTGCGATCATGCGTCGAATGATCTGCCGCCGGAATATGGTCGCCTGGGGCTGCCCGATGGGGAGATGGAGCGCCATATCGCTTATGACATCGGCGCCCGCGCCGTGACCATGGAGCTTGCCCGCCAACTTGGCGCGCCCGCCCTGCTGACCCGGTTTTCCCGACTTTTGATCGACCCCAACCGCGGCGCCGACGACCCGACGCTGGTGATGCGCATTGCCGATGGGGCGGTGGTTCCGGGAAATGCCGCAATCGACGACGATGAAATCGCCACAAGGCGGCAGCGCTACCATGCGCCCTATCACGGGGCGATCGACGCGGCGATCGCAAACGCGGTTGGCGCCGGTGTGCCGCCGGCGCTGTTTTCGGTGCATTCGTTTACGCCGGTATTCAAGGGTAAATCCCGGCCCTGGCACGCCACGGTGCTCTGGGACAACGACCCCCGCCTGCCCTTGCCGCTGCTGCGGGCGCTGGAGGCGGAGGGTGATCTTGTCATTGGCGAAAACGTGCCCTATTCGGGCAAGCTTGAGGGCGATACGCTCTACACCCACGGCACCGGCCCGGGGCTGGCCAACGCCCTGATCGAAATCCGCCAGGATCTGATCGCCGACCCGGCCCAGGCCCGGGCCTGGGGCCAGCGCCTGGCCCGCATTCTGGGCCCGATCGCCCGGAGCGCGGATTTAAATGAGATGCGCAAATCCCCCGCGGTGGTATAAAAATGCCTGATGTTTTCCGGCGAGAGCATTATTTTTTCGCCGATCGTGGCTTAAGGAACCGATACCATGGATGATACGACGCGCAACGAGCTGGAAGCGGCGGCTTTTCGCCAACTGGTGGCGCATTTGCGCGAACGTACCGATGTCCAGAACATCGACCTGATGATTTTAGGTGGCTTTTGCCGCAACTGCCTGGCCAACTGGTATCAGGACGCCGCCCAGGCCCGCGGCATCGAAATGGATCGCGACGCGGCGCGCCAGGTGGTTTATGGCGAGGCCTATGGCGAATGGAAGGCAAAACACCAGACCGAGGCCACCGACGAACAGAAGGCCAGACTGGCCAAGGTGCATAAGCACTGACCTTGGCAACGGCTTCGATGGGCCGGCGCCAATCAACAGGTTCTAGGCAAGCGGGAAATGCATAAATCCGGAAATACCGTTTCGTTCTGGTCGGCCGTGGCGATGGGGATCGGGGCCATGGTTGGCGCGGGTATTTTCGCGCTGCTGGGCCAGGCCGGTCAGATTGCCGGAAGTGCGGTGTGGATATCCTTTGCCGCTGGCGGCGTCATTGCCCTGTTGTCGGGCTATTCCATGGGGCGCCTGGGCGCGCGGTTCCCATCTGCCGGCGGGCTGGTGGAATATCTGGTGCAGGGCTATGGCGAGGGTCTTTTTTCCGGTGCCGTCAGCGTACTGATGTACATCTCGGCGCTGATTTCGGTGTCGCTGATCGCCCGGACCTTTGGCACTTACGCCTATGAATTGCTGCCCGCGGGCCAACCGCGCATTTTTGTCGAAATATTTGCCGCGGGAATCGTGCTGTTATTCATGTTTGTCAATCTGCGCGGGCCCGGGTCGATGACGCGGGTGGAAAACCTGGTGGTGGTCATAAAAATGCTGGTGCTTGGCGTGTTTGCTATCGCCGGGCTGGCCGTCATGGACCCCGAAAGACTGTCTTCAGCGCATTATCCGCCGATCCATATGGTGTTCTTCTCCTTGGCCATCACGTTTTTTGCCTATGAGGGCTTTCGAATCATCACCAACGCAGCGGAAGACATGATCGATCCGGCAAAGACCCTGCCGCGCGCCATCATGACGTCCATCTGCCTTGTTATGGTCCTTTACATCGCCGTGGCTTTTGCCGTCTTTGGCAATCTTTCCGCCGTCGAGGCTGTAAAGGCTCAGGACTATGCGCTGGCCGAGGCCGCCCGCCCAATTTTTGGCGCTGCCGGTTTTACCCTCATGGCGCTCGCGGCGCTTTTATCGACCTCATCATCCATCAACGCCAGCCTTTATTCGGTTACCAATGTAACCTATCAGCTGGTCCGTCTGGGGGAGCTGCCGGCCGTGTTTGGCCAGCCAATCGCCCATTCTCGCCAGGGACTGATTATCAGTTCGATCGCCATCATAATCATGGCGGTGTTTTTCGATCTTTCCTCGATCGCGGCCATTGGTGCTGTATCAACGCTGATCATTCACATGATCGTGCATGTAGGCCACTTGCGCGTGCTCAAGCAAACCGGCGCATCGATGGGGCTGGTGCTGGCGGCTATAACCGTCAATCTTGCCGCCATCGTGCTGTCGGCCATCTATCTGAGCAACAAGCAACCGTCCATCCTTGCCTGGATCGGATTCTCTTTCGTGCTTGCCTTTGCAATCGAATTGGGAATGCGTCTTGTTACCGGTCGCATTATCGTCAGCCGCATGCGCAAATCTGAAAGAAAACATGTCGGAACGCCCTGATATCGACACAAGTATTCTTTCCCTGGACCGGACGGTTCTTGCCAATGAAAGAACCTTTCAAGCCTGGCTCCGGACGGGACTGGCATCGGCTGCCGCCGGGCTTGGAATATTCAGCCTGATGAAAGCGGCCATTGCCCTATGGATACTGATTGTCATCGCAACGATTTTATTGCTGTTCAGCGTTCTGTTTTTTTTGCTGGCCGCGTGGCGGTATAGCCATGTCCATCTGCGGACGGCGCACCTTGATATCGATGCCCTGTCACCAAAAATAGCTAAAATGATTTCCCTGATTCTCGCGGGATGCTCGTTGCTGGCCCTTGGTGCTTTGCTGGTTACGGCGGAGTATTGAGGCCTGTTTCCCCAAAGCCGGATCCCATTTATGGCAGACAGGCTTTAGCTTCCGGTCAGCCAGGCATAGGCGCGGCGGGCCAGGGCCAAAAAGCCGCCTTGGCGCCCGCGATCCGCTTCAGCGACGCGAAGCGAGGACACCCGGTAGCCCTCTTCGTTGCGGACCGGAGCAAAGGCGCCGACCTCGGTGGCGGCAAACAGGCTGCCGCTGAAGGCCAGGGCGTTGCGGCCTTCGCTGCCTAGGTTCAGGGTCGCGGCAATGCGCGGCGAGGGTTCGAAAACCAAGGCGTGCGCCGGTGCGAACAAAACCGCCCGGAACCGGCCATCGTTCCGGCTTGACGAGGGCAGCAAACCGCGCGGAGACAGCGAGGCGGTATATATCGGCCGGGCGGGTTGACTGCCGAGGCCGGCATTGCGCGGTGTCACTTGCGCAGGTGCAAGCGCTACCGTTGTCGGCCGGATCTTGGCGGCAACCGGCGGGCTGACGGTGTTGGCCCCGCTATCGCCGGCATCGGCGCCCAAGGAGGCAAGAGCGCTTAGCCGTTCGGCGTTGGCCAGCATGCCGGCAAGGGTCGTGCTCGAGCCATCGAGCAGACGGCCCGAGGCACTGTTCCGGTTGCGTGGAGGGGCGGCATAGCCAACCGCGGTCGATGGGGCGAGGCTGGTGGAGAGCCTGGTGCCGGGGGCGGAGCTGGCGACAAGTGTCGGTTTCAATTGCGGGACCAGCACCGATTTTGGCCGCGACGGCGCCAGCCAGCTCTCGCCCCAATCGCCCGGACGGTATTCATCGGAGTTTGCGGCAGTCAGGCCGGTGCCTGCCGGGTGTTTGATGTTCTGGTCACGAACATATTGTACCGGTGTCGCTGACGCGAGCCTGAACGGCGCCGGCTGGCGGGTGAGCGCATCAACCGGTTTTTGCCGCGGTGCCGGAGCATTGAGTACGGCAACGGCGGTTTCGCGGACCTGCCGGACCGGAACCGCCGGTGTGCCGCGCTTGAGGATTGCGGCAAGCTGACTGCTCGGGATCCTGGGCCAGTGGCGCACGCGGCCGGTGTCGATATGGACAAAGGACTGACCGGAACGCGGATAGTACCCCACACCGCCACGCTGTTTGACCAGGGCGGCGTTGCGCAGCCGTTTGAGCGGCACGCCGGGGAAAAAGACATCGGCGGCGGAGCCGCGAACATGCAGGCTGCGCTTGGCCTGGCCACCGCGGGTGCGGCGGAGCAGATTGTTGGTCTTTTCGGAGCGATGGCCGGAAATCAGGTGGATCGGCCCGGTGTAGCCAAGTTCGGTTTTAAGCTCCCAAAGCAGATCGTAGAGCTCGGGATCGATCTTGGTTACGATGTCAAGACGCCAATCGCGCATAGCCCGGTCAAGACGCCGCAACCCCTCGGTGACATAGCGGCCGTCGCGCTTGAAGGTGACGGTGTTGGTTTCCTTGGTATGGATATTGTAGATCTCAAGGGTGCGGGTTTGCGCGTTCGCAAACCCTGCGGACAGCGCCACGGCAAGAGCGGCTGGGCCAATAACGCGGCGGCCACGACCGGCCCAGGCCAGAATACCGGCCACCCATGCCGAAAAACCGGCCCAAGCTGATATCCTCAAAGCGGGTGTGCCCAAACCCTTGGTCATCAATACCCCGAATACCCCTCAACGCTTCCGGATTTCCCGGCGTTTCCGGAACGACTGCATGTCGCTCCGCTTACAGTCTATAGACTCTTAACGGGAAAGGTTAAGTATTGCCTTATTGATATGATTAATTGCCTACCAATTGAGCCAATTTAATGGCATTTTCATCGAGTTCGAGCGCCTTGGCCAGAAGTTTGTCGCGTCCATAAACGTCGTCACGATACTGAAGTTCGCCGTTTTCGTCGACATAGGCGGTCCAGTAGGCAAGCTGAACGTAGATTTCAGCCTTCAGATTGACGCCCTGATTTTTGCGGCTGGCGACGGCCCTATCAATGCGTTTGCGGTTCCAGCCGTCCTGCTTCAGCAGGATTTCGGCAAATTCCATCGGATTTTTGACCCGGACGCAGCCGGCGGAAAAGGCGCGGGACACCGGCCTGAAGAGGCTGCGCGCCGGGGTATCGTGCAGGTAGACGGCGTGCTCGTTGGGAAAGAGGAATTTCACCCGGCCAAGGGCGTTCTTGGCGCCCGGCGGCTGGCGGAACCTGATCCGGATGCGCTTTGCTTCGGGCGAAGACCAGTTGATTCTCGTAAGATCGGTCGGCACAAAGCGACCGCCGGACGACACCAGGGTCTCAAACCCCCGGCGGGCCATGATCGAAGGGTCTTTTCTGACCAGCGGCAGGAATTCGCGTTTGGCAATGCCGCCGGGCACGTTCCAGTACGGGTTGAACACCACCCGCTTGAATTGGTCCGAAAACGCCGGGGTCTGGTATTTCGCCTTGCCGACAATGACATCGTCGGTATGGATGATCTCGCCGTCCTTCACCACCTTGAGCCGGAAAGCCGCGGTGTTGACAAACACCCGAAAGGCGCCGCGGTCTTCGGGGTCCCAGCGCCGCCGTTCCATGTTGACGGCCAGTTTTTTGAGCCGGTCGCCGCTGGTCTGGTTAAGGGCGGCCAGGGTCATCGGCCCGACGATCCCCTCCGACGGCAGTCCCTTTTTGGCCTGAAAGGCCTTGACCGCGGCAAAAAGCGTCTCATCGTACACTGTTGAATCCGGGGCCTGGGCGGCATCGAGGTCTTTGGTTTCGACCAGGCGCTTGCGCAACGCGACGATGCGGGCGTCCTTCATGCCCTGCTTCAGGGTCCGGCCCTTGGGCACGACAGTTGGTTCGGGGCCGCCGCCAATGGCAAGAAGCGCGATATAAGCTTCACGAAGCACCTTGTAGTCGCCCGACTGCGGGTTCAGGGCTTCCAGCAGATCACCGGGCTTTTCCGCCGATACCAGCGCCGCCAGGGTGGCGGCCGGGTCGGCGGCAACAGGGTCGATGGTGTTGTTTCGGGTTATTTTGCGCGGGTTCACGCGGCCGGCGGACGCATGACGGGCATAGAGCAGGGCCGCCTTGCTCAGCGCCACATCGGCCGCCGCCCGGTCCGCCAGGGTCGATGTCGGGCCAACTCTGCCGATACTGTCGACCGCAACGGCGTAATCGCCGGCGCGAAGCGCGTGTGAGCCGGCGTCCTTCAACACCCCGACCAGGTCCCTGGCCGCAGCGCTCGGCGTGGTGCCGTCCATCCACACAAGCGTAAAATCATTGCTCTGGTAGAAGATCGAAAGCGCCCAGCTTTCCTTCTGATTGAGCTGACCGGTTTCGGAAAGGGCGGATCCGATGGTGCCCATGAGGACGGCGCGGTCGGCGAGAATATCTTGTGATGGCGCGGTGGCCTGGCTTTGCCAGACCGATGGCGGCACAAAACCCGCCTGGGCCACGCCGCCAAAAGCGATGCCGGTCGCAATTGCGGCAAGTGCTGTGGCACGGGTCAATGACCCCAACGGGGACCCAAGCCGGGTCACACCCGGTTTCACCGGGTTGGCGGTCAATGAGCCAAAACGCACCATGAGGTGTTCTCCAGATTCGATTTGTTCTTGAAGGTATAAATCATGACTACCTTGATTTGGCGCCCTGTACCACCGGGCTATCGCCACCGGCGATACTATTGCACCGCAGTGTCACACTTAAGTTACGCCGCATCCGGTGTGGCGGCGTCCTCCAGGCCCAGATCGCGCACCTTGCGGTAGAGCGTCGAGCGGCCGATACCCAGTTTTCGGGCCACCTCGGACATGTGGCCATCATAGCGGCTGATCGCCATGCGGATCATGTCGGCCTCGACATCCTCCAGCCGGCGCATGTCGCCGCCGTCGCCGACAATGGATATGCCGACCTCGCCGGCGGTGTTGGACGCCAGGGTCAGCATGGGTAGGTCGCCACCGATCATGGCCGGGCCGTCCGGCATCTTCGGGCCTTCGGGCGCTCGCGGGGCAGGCGGAATTGTGGCCTCGAAACCCTCAACGATTTGAGCGATTTGAGGGAACTCACTGACACCGAGGCAGTCACTGTCGGCGAGCACCACGCCACGGAAGATGGCATTTTCGAGCTGGCGGATATTGCCCGGCCAGGAATAGGCGCAGAGCAGTTGCAGCGCTTCGGTGGTGATGCCGCCGACCTTCTTGCCTTCCTCGGCGGCGAAGCGGGCGATGAAATGGCGCACCAGGTCGGGCACGTCCTCCATGCGGCTGCGCAAAGGGGGCAGCAAAATGGGGAAGACATTGAGCCGGTAATAAAGGTCCTCGCGGAATTTTCCCGACCGGACAAGCTCGATGAAATCGCGGTTGGTGGCCGAGATCAGACGGATATCAACTTTTCGCGATCTCTTGCCGCCGACAGGATCGACCTCGCCCTCCTGGATGGCGCGCAGCAGCTTGACCTGGGTGTCCAGTGGCAACTCCCCCACCTCATCGAGGAACAAGGTGCCGCCATCGGCTTCGACGAACTTGCCGTCGCGCTTTTCGGTCGCGCCGGTGAACGAGCCTTTTTCGTGGCCAAAAAGGATGCTCTCGACCAGGTTTTCGGGGATGGCGCCGCAATTGACGGTGATGAAAGGCTTGCCGGCGCGGGGGCTGGTGCCCTGGATGGCGCGGGCGAACAGCTCCTTGCCGACACCGGATTCGCCTTCCAGCAGGATGGGGATATTGGACTGAGCCGCCCGCCGGCCAAGGTCGATCGCCTGGGCCATGGCCGGGCTGCCGGCGATCAGATCGCCAAAGCCCAAAGCATGGTCGGGCGACTTGCGCAGACGTTTGATTTCGCCTTCAAGGAGGTTGAGCTTGAGGGCGTTTTCAATCGAAACCACAAGCCGTTCGGGGCTGACCGGCTTGACCACGAAGTCCGAGGCGCCGGCGCGCATGGCGCTGACCACCGTGTCGATACCGCCCTTGGCGGTCTGGACGATGACCGGGATGGCGGAAAACTCGGGGTGCATGGCGCCAAGCACCCCCATGCCGTCCAGCCCGGGCATGACCAGATCGAGAACGACGACGGAAATTTCACCCCGGCCGGCCGATTTGAGTTTTTCCAGGGCGTCGTCGCCATTTTCGGCGGTTATGACGTCATGGCCGCCGCGGCGGACGATTTCTTCCAGTATCCGCCGCTGGGACGGATCGTCGTCGACTACCAAAACCTGCACCGACATGGTGCCTAACCCCCGAATTATTATCTTCGCCCCGCTAAAAGCCGGCGCGGGTTCAACGGTCGATCCTCAACCAGAACCGTAAATGCCGGCTTAAAATCGCAAATTACTCGGAGAATACGGTGATATTGGGGAGAATGCTGGGCCAGATTTTGTTGTAAAGCGTCGGTAAGGTGAATGATCATTGAACCGGTCACCGAACCCGCCAATATGGTTTAGAAGACCTCCCGAACCGTAAATCTTTTAAAATGAGGATGCATAGCCCCCGTGCCTGTACCCAAGAACAAAATCGACACCGACACCTTGCCGGAATGGAAACTGGAAGACCTCTACCCCGGCCCCGGTTCGCCGGAATTTTTGGCCGACCTCGACGGCGCGGCGGCGGCATCGAAAGCCTTTCGTTTCAGCTGGGCCGGCAGGCTTGACGAGGTTGCCGCAAGTGGTGGGGCCGCGCTGGCCAAGGCCGTGGCCGAATATGAGGCGCTGTCGGACCGGCTAGGGCGCATTGGGTCCTATGCCGGGCTGACTTACGCCTCCAACACCGCCAGCCCCGACAACGCCAAATTTTACGGTGACACACAAGGCCGGCTGAACGAGATCACCACGGGGCTGATTTTTTTCGAACTGGAACTCAACCGCATCGATGACGATGTGATCGAGGCCGCGCTGAAGGACGCGAGCCTGGCCCACTACGCCCCCTGGATTGCGGATGTACGCAAAGAGCGGCCCTACCAGCTCGACGACAGGACCGAGACGTTGTTTCACGAAAAAGCCATGACCGGCGCCGGCGCCTGGAACCGGCTCTTCGACCAGACCATGACGGCGTTGCGTTTTGAGATCGGCGGCCAGTCCCTGGCCCTGGAGCCGACGCTCAATCTTTTAAGCTCGCCCGAAGAGCCCAAGCGCAAGGCCGGGGCCATGGCAATCGCCAAGACCCTTGGCGACGCTATCGATACCTTCGCGCTGATCACCAACACCCTGGCCAAGGACAAGGAAATCTCCGACCGCTGGCGCGGTTTTGACGACATCGCCGCATCGCGCCATCTGGCCAACCGGGTCGAGGCCGAGGTGGTCGATGCCCTGGTCGCCGCGGTCCGGGCCGCTTACCCGCGGCTGTCGCACCGGTATTACGCGCTTAAGGCCAAATGGATGGGCATGGACAAGCTCAATCACTGGGACCGCAACGCGCCGCTGCCTGACGACGACGACCGGCTGATCGGCTGGGAAGAGGCGCGTGAAACGGTGCTGGCGGCCTATGGCGATTTTTCCCCGAAGATGGCTCTTGTCGCGGGGAGATTTTTCGACCGCGGCTGGATCGATGCCCCGGTGCGGGAGGGCAAGTCGCCCGGCGCCTTCTCCCACCCCACCGTGCCAAGCGCTCACCCTTACGTGCTGCTCAACTATCAGGGCCGCCCGCGCGATGTGATGACGCTCGCCCATGAGCTTGGCCACGGGGTGCATCAGGTGCTGGCGGCCCCGCGCGGGGCGCTGATGGCGCCAACCCCGTTGACGCTGGCCGAAACCGCAAGCGTTTTCGGCGAGATGCTGACCTACCGGTCTTTACTGGCCTCGGCCAGGGGCAAGGCGGCGCGCAAGGCGATGATCGCCGGCAAGGTCGAGGACATGCTCAACACGGTTGTGCGTCAGATCGCCTTTTACAGTTTTGAGCGCCAGGTCCATACAGAGCGTAAATCCGGCGAGCTGACGGCGGCGCGCATCGGTGAAATCTGGCTGGAAGTTCAGTCCGAAAGCCTGGGGCCGGCGATCCGGTTCGGTGAGGGTTATGAACATTTCTGGAGCTATGTGCCCCATTTCATCCATTCGCCGTTTTATGTCTACGCTTATGCGTTTGGCGACTGCCTGGTGAACTCGCTTTACGCGGTCTATGAGAACGCCGAGACAGGGTTTGCTGAAAAATACCTTGAACTTCTGGCGGCGGGGGGCACCAAGCACCATTCGGAGCTTCTGGCCCCCTTCGGGCTCGATGCCCGCGACCCGGAGTTCTGGCAGGCCGGCATCGGGTTGATCGACGCCATGATCGGCGAGCTTGAGGACATGGATGGGTGAATTTGGCAAGGTGTGAATGGCGGCGGTGGACCGCTGGCCGGTTGTCTTGAGTCAAAAGAACCATTTTCCGCGTAACGAATGCACGAAGCCATTGCCCCGAAGGGCGGCTTTGTTGTAACTCGGGGGCTTGAGACTTCGAAAACGATCCTTGGGGGACGGGAAAGAAATGGCCGAGCTAGACATTCCTGCAATGGACTATGACGAGCACGAGCGCACCTACGATACCTTTGTCGAGGTGTTCAAGACCGGCACCGCAGGGTCGATCCATGCGTTGATTGCCATTTTGCTTCTGACCAGCGTCGCCACCGGGCTGGGGATGGCCGTTGCTGTTGTGCTGACGGTTGCAGGTGTCGTTGCCAGTCTCATCGGCTTTATCAGCGGCAAGGGTGGCTGGATTGCGCCGGCGGTAATCAGTGTTTTGATGATTTTTCAACTCATTTTCGTTTTCAGCTAATAAAGGACCTTTGAGTTGATGGCGTCCGGCACTGACAGTTTCCGGAGCGCCGGCGGGAAGATCTGCGGCTGGCCCTTTGATGGCCCCCCATGGGATAGGACAGGCTGACAATATGAAAATCGCGATTGTGGCTGAAACCGACAAAACCGAGGCAAGGGTCGCGGCCTCCCCCGATACGGTCAAAAAGCTCACGGCTCTTGGCGCCGATGTCGCGGTACAGACCGGGGCCGGGGCGGGCTCGTTTTTTTCCGATGATGATTTTAGCGCGGCGGGCGCCACCATCGCCAAGACCGGGGCCGGAGCGGTCAAAGGCGCCGACGTGGTGCTTTCGGTTCGCCGGCCCGATGCGGCTCTGTTGAGCGCCATGAAATCGGGCGCCGTGGTTGTCGGCAATATGGACCCTTACGGCGACAGGGCCGGGCTGGAAGCGCTGGCAAAGGCCGGGCTCACGGTGTTCTCGATGGAATTGATGCCGCGCATCACCCGCGCTCAATCCATGGATGTCTTGTCTTCGCAATCCAACCTGGCCGGCTACAAGGCCGTCATCGATGCCGCCGCCCTTTATGGCCGCGCCATGCCGATGATGATGACCGCGGCGGGCACCATCGCGCCGGCGCGGGTCTTTGTCATGGGGGCAGGGGTGGCCGGGCTTCAGGCCATCGCCACGGCGCGGCGTCTGGGGGCCATCGTCTCGGCGACCGATGTGCGGGCTGTCGCCAAGGAGCAGGTTGAAAGCCTTGGCGCCAGTTTTGTCATGGTCGAGGATGATGACGCGGAAAATTCCGAAACCTCGGGCGGTTACGCCAAGGAAATGAGCGACGACTACAAGAAACGCCAGGCCGAGCTGGTCGCCGAGCACATCAAGAAACAGGACATCGTCATCACCACGGCGCTGATCCCGGGCCGGCCGGCGCCCAAGCTGATTTCCAAGGCCATGGTGGAGACGATGAAACCGGGCTCGGTGATCGTCGATCTGGCGGTTGAGCGCGGCGGCAATGTCGCCGTCGCCAAGCCGGGCAAGGTGGCGGTGCACAAGGGGGTGTCGGTGATCGGCCATCTCAATATGGCCGGGCGTCTGGCCGCCGATGCCTCAAGCCTTTATGCCCGCAATCTGGTCAATTTCCTTACCCCGCTGGTGAAGGATAAAGCCCTTGCCATCGATTGGGAGGACGAGATCGTGACCGGGACGCTGATCGCCAAAGATGGCGCGGTGGTTCATCCCATGCTGGTAGAGGGAGGCGCAAAATGAGCGCGGATACAGCGGCCCAGGCCGCAAGCAAGGCCCAGGAGGCCGCCGAGATGGCGCGCGCCGCCGCCGAAGCGGCCCAGAGCTACGCCGATGCCGCCTCCGCCGCCCTGGCCGCTGGTGCCGATGCGGTCGGAGCCGGCGGCATCGACCCGTTTGTCTTCCGTCTGGCGATTTTTGTCCTGGCGATTTTTGTCGGCTATTTCGTCGTCTGGAGCGTCACCCCGGCGCTGCATACCCCGCTGATGTCGGTCACCAACGCCATTTCCTCGGTCATCATCGTCGGCGCGCTTCTGGCCGTCGGCGTTGAGATGATGCCGTCAGAGGATGGCGGGGGGGCGACGGCCCGGGCCTTGGGGTTCTTCGCTCTTATCCTGGCCAGTATCAACATTTTCGGCGGCTTCCTGGTCACCCAGCGCATGCTCGCCATGTACAAGAAGAAAGAGCGCTAGGCCGATGTCCGCAAATATCGCTGCACTGCTTTATCTGATCTCCGGCGTCTGCTTCATCCTGGCTTTGCGCGGGCTGTCGAGCCCGGAGACCTCGCGCCAGGGCAATGCGCTGGGCATGGCCGGCATGGCGCTGGCCGTCGTCACCACCTTGTTTGTTTCCGGCGCCGGCTCGTTTTCCTCCTGGGCCATGATCATCGCCGGCGTCGGCATCGGTGGCGGCATCGGCGCGGTGATCGCCAGGCGCATCCCCATGACGGCCATGCCGCAGCTGGTCGCCGCTTTCCACTCGCTGGTCGGCCTCGCAGCCGTGCTGGTGGCCGCGGCAGCGCTCTATGCGCCCACCGCCTTTGGCCTGGGCGTGGTCGGACAGATCCACGGCGCGACCCTGGTGGAAATGGCGCTGGGGGCCGCTATCGGCGCCATCACCTTCACCGGCTCGATCGTCGCCTTCACCAAGCTTCAGGGCCTGGTCTCCGGCGCGCCGGTGGTCTTCCCCCACCAGCACATGGTCAATCTGGCGCTCGGCATTGTCATGGTGCTGCTGATCGCCGCCTTCACCGTCACTGAAAGCCACGCCGCCTTCTGGGGCCTCGCCATTGTGGCGCTGCTGATCGGTGTTCTGATCATCATCCCCATCGGCGGGGCCGATATGCCGGTGGTGGTCTCGATGCTCAACTCCTATTCGGGCTGGGCGGCGGCGGGCATCGGTTTTACCCTTGGCAACACCGCATTGATCATCACCGGCGCGCTTGTGGGTTCATCGGGCGCCATTCTCAGCTACATCATGTGCAAGGGCATGAACCGGTCGTTCTTCTCGGTCATCCTTGGCGGGTTCGGCGGCGAAGTCGCCGGGCCGGCGGCGGGCGGGGCTGAGCAAAAACCGGTCAAGCAGGGCTCGGCCGAAGATGCCGCCTTCATCATGAAAAACGCCGGTTCGGTGATCATCGTGCCCGGCTACGGCATGGCGGTTGCCCAGGCCCAGCACGCGCTGCGCGACATGGCCGACAAGCTCAAGGCGGAGGGCGTCAAGGTCTCTTACGCCATCCACCCGGTGGCGGGCCGCATGCCGGGGCACATGAATGTGCTGCTCGCCGAGGCCAATGTGCCTTACGACGAGGTGTTCGAACTCGAAGACATCAACTCCCAGTTCCCCAACGCCGATGTGGCTTTTGTCATCGGCGCCAACGACGTCACCAACCCTGCGGCCAAAACCGATCCGACCAGCGCGATTTACGGCATGCCGATTCTGGATGTAGAAAAAGCCGGCACGGTATTGTTCCTCAAGCGCTCCCTGGCCTCGGGCTATGCCGGCGTCGACAACGAGCTCTTCTTCCGCGACAACACCATGATGCTGTTCTCCGACGCCAAGAAAATGGTCGAGGATATCGTCAAGGCGCTGTGAGGCTTGGGCGCCGGGAACAATGCAACCTGCTAAAAGCGGGGCGGCATTGACGTTCCGCCGGCCCGCACCCAGATGGTAAGAGCGGCGTTGGAGAACAACTCATCAGCCAAGCCATCCTCCGTCATTCCGGCGGAAGCGGGAATTCACTCGTAGACGCCACACACTATGTGGCCTTCAGAGTGGATTCCGGCTTTCGCCGGAATGACGCCGGGGGTGCAAAGATCAATCTTAAACGCCGCCGATATAAGTGATTGAGCCCACCTCCAACCTCCCCTGGAACCCCTTGAATATGCTCAAAGACAAGCTGGCGATAATTTTGGCGCATAACGCCTTTGAGCGCACCATCCTCACGTTGATCGTTCTGAACGCCATTACGCTGGGGCTCGAGACCAGTCCATGGGCCATGTTACGTTTCGGCGGCCTGCTTGTGGTCCTTGACCGCATCATACTCGGCATATTCGTAGTCGAGATCGCGGCCCGGATGCTCGTCGATTTCCGCGGATTCTGGCGCGACCCCTGGCGGATTTTCGATTTTACCATCGTCGCCATCGCCCTGGTTCCGGCGACCGGCTCGCTGTCGGTGCTGCGGGCGTTTCGGATATTGCGGGTCCTGCGCCTCATCTCCACCGTGCCGGCGATGCGGCGGGTTGTGTCGGGGCTCTTGTCGGCCCTGCCGGGCATGGGGTCGATCGTCTTCCTCCTGGCGTTGATCTTCTATGTTTTTGCCGTCATCTCCACAAAGATGTTCGCCGCCGACTTCCCGCAATGGTTCGGCTCCATCGGCGAGTCGTCCTACACATTATTCCAGATCATGACTTTGGAAAGCTGGTCGATGGGCGTCGTCCGCCCGGTGATGGAGGCCTACCCTTACGCCTGGGCCCTCTTCGTGCCCTTCATCATCGCCACCGCGTTTACGGTGCTGAACCTTTTCATCGGCGTCATTGTCGATGCCATGCAGTCCGAGCACGAAGCCGAAGCCCGCGCCGAGCGCGACGCCATGATGAGCGAAACCGAGCTGATATTGACCGAGGTGCGGGCGCTTCGCGCCGAGGTCGCGGAGTTGAGCAAGGCGGTGGCGCGGTGAGGGCGGGGTCTTTATCGGGGGATTTTAAAACCTATCGGTTTTGCCACAGGCCTAATCTGACTATGATTATCACGCTCGTGATATCGCGGTTTTAGTTATTCTGAGAAGAGGATAACACATGGAATGGACATTCGTTTTAGTGGGTGTGTTTGCTATTTTCATTCCCGCACTGATGCTGCCGGGCCCTGACTTCGTTGCCGTGGTCAGGTCTTCGATGGCTCATGGAACATCCGCAGGGATTTTCACCACCATCGGCGTGTCCATCGGCCTAGGCTTTTACGCTTCGCTCAGCCTCTTGGGATTGTCGGCCATCTTGGTTGAATATCAGTGGCTGGCGTGGATTATTCGTGTCTGCGGTGGCAGCTATCTGGTCTATCTGGGTGTCAAACTGATTTTCACCAAATCAGCCCCAATTGAAATCGAGGAAATCGACAGGAAACCGCGCGAAAATTCGTTTCTGTTTGGTTTCGGGGTCACACTCACCAATCCCAAAGCCATCGTTCTTTTTACAAGTGTCTTCGCCACTGCGGTTTCCGATGCAATGCCGCTGTGGCTCATGGTTTTGATGATTGGGTTAGTAATTGCAGTTTCACTGATCTGGTACTCCATCGTCAGCATATTCATGTCGTCCGCGCCTATGATTGCGCGTTTTCAGAACACCCGGCATTGGATTGAACGCGCCGCAGGTGTCAGCTTTGTCGGAATAGGCGGGCGAATTTTAGCCGATAGCAGAAATCCAATCACGCCGTAGCGATGCAAAACCCATCGGTTTTGCGACGGTATGAAGCAATTCGCTGAGAACGCTAAATTGACCGCGCTGGAGAAGTGTAGCGCGAATCCCCATATACGGATGGGTGTGGCGATGTGAGAAGGAGGCTCGCCATGGCAACATCGATTCTGATCGCCAAGCTGATCGGCCCGATTCTGTTGGTGGCGGCCATCACGATGCTGACGAATGCCAAAGATTTGCAGGAAATGGCGCGCGAATTTTTGAGGCATCGCGCTCTGATCTACGTCTCTGGAGTTCTGGCAATGCTTGGCGGGCTAGCTATCGTGAACAATCACAATAGCTGGATCATGGATTGGCCGGTGATAATCACGTTGTTCGGCTGGGCGATGATTATTGGCGGCGCTGCCCGAATGGCGCTTCCGTCGGCGGTGAGATCGATAGGAGGGGCGATGATGGAGAATTTGGCCATGATTCGTGTTTCCGGCGCGGCCTGGGCGCTTGCCGGGGCATTCTTGACTTACAAAGGGTATTTTTAAGCGCAAATCGCTCTTTTGACCATCTCAATCAGGGCTTTTCGCGTCCGTGATCGCAGTCCGGGTTTATCGAAAGCTGCGCGCAACCCGGCGCTTTCGATGAGGTCCAGTATCAGGTTGGCCTGTTCCTCCGGGTGCCGGTTTGGAGCGAATATTCCCTGCTCTTCACCAGCGCGCAGCAAATCCGCCAGCTTGGTGACCAGTCTCTCCCGGTTGTGAACAAAGCCCTTGGCAATGTCCGGGGTGCGCATCGCCTCTGCGGTGATTTCAACCGCCAATACGGCATTTTCCGGTTGCGCCACATAGTCGAAATACGACCTGACAAACTGCTCAATTGTCATGTCCGGCGCGGCGGTATCTTCCAGATTGCCCTCGATGTCCCCAAGCTCGGCCGCTTCCAGGGACGCAATCTCGGCAATGAGCGCCGCCTTGCTTTCGAAGTGATTGTAAAGATTGCCCAGGCTGATATTCGCCTTTTTGGCGATGTCGC
>UOEM01000060.1_pt1 | contig 51315 bp, 53 predicted proteins | sample 1988661 | NCBI WGS metagenome assembly UOEM01 (sample SAMEA4712195, study PRJEB27164) | hydrothermal vent metagenome | biome: marine basaltic hydrothermal vent biome; feature: marine hydrothermal vent; material: mineral | place: Pacific Ocean | collected 2011-06-14/2011-07-23 | depth 1719 m | reverse complement strand
AGAGCGTTTTCTGTTCTGACTGAATCGGCACCGGCCCGCTCCCCCACCCGGCCACCCACGAGATCGTATTCTGGGGGTGGCCGGGTGGGGGAGCGGGCCGGTGCCGTGTGATCGAAATATGCCCTAGCCCAGGTTTCGGACGCGCTGGCAAGGAGCCGGCCAAGACCGCGACCCTGGTGACGCCGCTCGACATTGAGTTCGGTCAGATGAGCATTGCCGTCGACCCGCCACAGAAGGGCAAAACCGGCAATCGTGCCCGCACCGGTCTCGCCAACCAGAAGACAGCCATCGTCAAGGCCGCGCTGAAACTCGTGCTCGTCGCGGATGGCGCCGTCGGCACAAAATTCGTAGCCCTTGATGCCGCCAAAACGTTTGGCGGCATCGCGCTCAATTTCGGACAGACGCGGTATATCCGCCCATGTGCCAATACGAATTAGATATTCCGTATCTGTCACCACGTGCAGAGCAGCCGGGCCTGGCGTTAGCCGACCTTCTTCTTCCGGCGGCGATCCTGGGCCGGCTGATAGGCCAGCCGCGCATGGGTCTTGCAATAGGGCATGGCGGCCTCGGACCGGTGGCCGCAGAAATGAAAATCCTCGTCGCCTGGGTCGCCGATCGGCCATTTGCAGGTGCGTTCGGTCAGCGTGAGGATCGACATGTGCTGCCCCGAAGGCAGCTCGACGGCGCGGATGGGCGTGGGCGCGGGTTCCTGTTCGGCCTGGGGGGCGGGGCGGATTTCAACTTCCACCTGACGCTTCAGGGCCGTGGCGCCGGCGGTTTTAAAGCTCGACGGATGGGTGGGCGCCGCAGGCCGCTGGCGCGGTGCCCGTGCCAGCGTTCGGGCCGGACGCGAGGGCCGCGAGCGCCCCGACAATCCCAGCCGGTGAACCTTGCCGATGACCGCATTGCGGGTAATTCCGCCCATGCGAGCGGCGATCTGGCTGGCGCTCAGCCCTTCGATCCACAATTTCTTGAGTTGCTCGACACGTTCATCTGTCCATGACATCGTGATAAAACTCCACCCTTGAAGCGCTGGCGGCGGAAATGCAAACCTGTCATGTCATTTGAATCGACATCTGGCCCGTGCCGCCGCAGCACATACCCATATCTCGTGGTTAACGTCACGTTTACTACTACATACACGCACTCGCGCGCAATCCGTCATTAACTCTTTTCCCCAGTTCACTTAAGAAATCACCGGGGGAATCACAAGGGATTCTGTGCCAACATCCCCAGAGTCTGCCTTGAGGAGCCTTCCCATGAGTTTTGCCGCCCCCAAACCATTTCCGCGGCCCGGCGTGCGCCGTTTCGGCAGGGTTAACTGGCGCGGGCTGTGGACCCTTTATCTCAAGGAGGTGCGCCGCTTCATGAAGGTCGGGGTCCAGACGATACTGGCCCCGGTATCGACCACCGTGTTGTTTCTGGTGGTGTTTTTCTTTGCGCTCGGCCGCACGCGCGCCGAGGTGGCGGGCATGGCGTTTGTCGAGTTTCTCACCCCCGGCCTTATTATGATGGCGATATTGCAAAATGCCTTCGCCAACACGTCATCCTCGCTGCTGATCTCCAAGGTTCAGGGCAACATCGTCGATATTCTCATGCCGCCGCTGTCGGTGGGGGAGCTGAACCTGGGGCTGGCGCTTGGCGGGCTGACGCGCGGGCTGGTGGTGGCGGTCTGCACCGCGCTCATCATTCTTCCCTTTGTCAATCTGGGGGTTGCCCATATCTGGGCGGTGATCTGGTTCCCGTTCGTGGGCGCGGCGATCATGTCCCTGACCGGGATCATCGGCGGCATCTGGGCGGAGAAATTCGACCACATGCAGGCGATCACCAACTTCGTCATCACCCCGCTGGCGTTTTTGTCCGGTACGTTTTATTCGCTGAAGGACCTGCCCGGCATTGCATTTACCATCGCCCAGTTCAATCCGTTTTTCTACCTCATCGACGGGTTCCGCTATGGGGTCACCGGATACGCCGACGGCAATATCGCCATCGGTGTCGGCGTAACCCTGGCCGTGGTCGTCGGCCTTTATGTGAGTTCGTTCTTGCTTCTGCGCTCGGGGTATCACATCAAGGCGTGAAGGCGCGTGCCCACGCCGCTTGATGTCAAAAGGCTCCGGGCCTAAAATGCGACGCTTCAACCCGCCGCCGGCTTTTGGCGGCATTTTAATTCGCACGTAAAACGAGGCCGAGCCGGTGATTGCTCCCGTCATGCCGACCTATGCCCGCAAGCCGCTGGAATTTGAGCGCGGGTCGGGCGCTCATCTTTATACCGCCGATGGCGAGACCTATCTCGACTTTGCCGGCGGCGTCGCAGTCAGCGCCCTTGGCCATGGCCACCCCGGATTGGTCCAGGCCCTGACGGACCAGGCCGCCAGGCTGTGGCACGTCTCCAACCTTTTCGACATTCCGGGTCAGAAACGCCTGGCGCAAAGGCTGGTCGAGGCCACCTTCGCCGATACGGTGTTTTTCGGCAATTCAGGCGCCGAGGCGGTGGAATGCGCCATCAAGACGGCGCGGCGTTACCATTATGCGTCCGGCGCGCCGGAGCGGTACCGGGTCATCACCTTTGAGGGCGCCTTCCATGGCCGCACGCTTGCGACCATCGCCGCCGGCGGCCAGGCCAAGCTCCTGGACGGCTTTGGCCCCAAGGTCGATGGCTTCGATCAGGTGCCGTTTGCCGACCTCAAGGCGGTCAGGGCGGCCATCGGCGAAGAGACGGCGGCAATATTGCTCGAACCGGTCCAGGGCGAGGGCGGCGTTCGCGTCGTTGAACCTGAAATCCTGCGCCAGCTTCGTAAGCTTGCCGACGACGCCGGTATATTGCTGATCCTTGATGAAATTCAGACCGGCATGGGCCGCACCGGCAGGCTTTTCGCCCACGAATGGGCCGGGATCACGCCTGATATCATGGCCATCGCCAAGGCGCTTGGCTGCGGCTTTCCCATCGGCGCATGCCTGGCGACGGCCGAGGCGGCAAAAGGCATGACCGCCGGCACCCATGGCTCGACATTTGGCGGCAACCCGCTGGCCATGGCGGTGGGCAATACGGTGCTGAATGTCATGCTCGAGCCGGAGTTTTTGCCCCGGGTCGAGAGCCTGTCCATCGCTTTGCGGCAGAAGCTGGCGCGTCTGGCCGATGAGCACCGGGATATTATCGGAGAGGTGCGGGGCCTGGGCCTGATGATCGGTCTGAAATGTAAGGTGCCCTCAGGCGATCTGATCGATGCGGCGGGGAAGGAAAAGCTGCTGACGGTTCCCGCCGGCGACAATGTCTGCCGCCTGCTGCCGCCGCTCAACATCATGCCCGCCGACGTTGACGAGGCTTTGGAAAAACTGCATCGCGCCTGCCTGGCGCTTGAAACGGCTGGCCGGACATGAGCACGCCCAAAACCCCACCGCGTCATTTTCTCGACCTGGCCGATCTGAAAACGGACGATCTCAGGGCCATTCTGACCTGGTCCGAAAAGGCCAAACGCAAACGCCGCCAAAGGCCCGACCGTCCGATGGCGGGCCGGTCCCTGGCGATGATCTTCGAAAAAGCCTCCACCCGCACCCGGGTCTCCTTCGATCTGGCCATGCGCGAGCTGGGCGGTGAGACCATCGTGCTTTCCGCCGCCGACATGCAGCTTGGCCGGGGCGAAACCATCGCCGACACCGCTCAGGTGCTGTCGCGCTATGTCGATGCCATCATGGTGCGGGCCAACGATCATTCCGAACTGGCGGAGCTGGCGCAGAATGCCACCGTGCCGGTCATCAACGGCCTCACCGACCGCTCCCACCCTTGCCAGCTCATGGCCGATGTCATGACTTTTGAAGAACACAAAGGGCCGATCGCCGGCAAGACCGTGGCCTGGTCCGGGGACGGCAACAACGTCGCCGCCTCGTGGATCCATGCCGCGGCCAGGTTTGGTTTTGACTTGCGTCTTGCCTGCCCCGAGCCGTTGTCGCCAAACCCAGAAGTGCTCGACTGGGCCAAAGACGCCGGGGCGCGGGTTTCGCTGCTCCGCGACCCTTATGCCGCGGTGGACGGAGCCGATTGCGTTGTCGCCGACACCTGGTTCTCCATGGGCGATGCCAAGGACGAAAACCGCCACAACATGCTGACCGGCTTCCAGGTCGATGCCGCCCTCATGGCAGCCGCAAAACCGGACGCCATTTTCATGCACTGCCTGCCGGCCCATCGCGGCGAGGAGGTGACCGCCGAGGTCATCGACGGCCCGCAATCGGTGGTGTTCGACGAGGCGGAAAACCGGCTCCACGCCCAGAAAGGCATCCTGGCCTGGTGTCTGGAAGAGATCGGCTGACCCGATGACTGCGTCCCTGGAAGACCGACCGGACGACGACATCGTTCTGCCGTTCTCGCTTGCCGGCGCCAATGTGCGCGGCCGCATCGTGCGCCTTGGCCCGATGGTGACGCAAATCCTAGGCCGCCATGACTACCCGCCGCCGGTGGGGGCGCTGTTGGGCGAGGCCGTGGCGCTTACGGCGCTTCTGGGCGCATCGCTCAAATTCGACGGCCGGTTCGTGGTCGAGGCGCGCTCCGATGGGCCGGTCGATCTTGTGGTCGCCGATTTCACCACCCCGGGAGATATGCGCGGCTATGCCCATTTCGATGCCGAGGCGGTGGCGCGGGCGCAGGCCCAAGGCGGGGCAGCGCCGCAGCTTGGCCACGGCCATCTGGCCATGACCGTCGACCAGGGCGCCGACATGGAGCTTTATCAGGGCATCGTTGCCCTGACGGGCGGGCGGCTTGCCGATGCGGCCCTGGAATATTTCCACCGCTCCGAGCAGATCCCCACCGCCCTACACCTCGGCGCCGGTCAGATATCGACCCCTGGCGCCAGGCCGAACGCTGACACCGGCTGGCGCGCCGGCGGGATATTGATCCAGCACCTGCCCCCTGCCGGTCCGGCTGATTTGGAGACCGAAAACGACGACTGGGCCAACGCCCTGGCGGTGTTCAAAACCGTCGAATATGATGAAATTCTTGACCCCGGCCTGGCGCCGGAGCGTTTATTGTATCGCTTGTTCCACGAAGCCGGTGTGACCGTGACCAGCGCCAGCCCGGTCACCGATACCTGCCGCTGTTCCAGGGACCGGATCGGCGCCACCTTGTCCCGGTTTGATGGTGCCGGGCTTGAGGAGATGATCGAGGACGGGGCGATCGGCGTGACATGCGAATTCTGCAACCGGCGCTACCGTTTCACGCCAGAGGAAATTGCTACCCCGGCGTCATAGAGTGTTTTTTGGAATCCGCGGCACCGGCACTTGAGTCTTTAGTGATAATCTGTGCCATCCCGCTCCCCCACCCGGCCACCCCCAGGATACAATCTCATGGGTGGCCGGGTGGGGGAGCGGGATGGCACAGATTATCGCTAAAGGCTCAAGTGCCGGTGCCGCCTTCTGCCCGAGGCCACTTGGTGTAAAGATGTGGCAAGATGCGATTCGCCACCAAGCCCTGCCGCCCTCAGGAAAGTTCAGAGCCAAAATGAATATCGAATTGCACCAAGGCGATCTGCCCGACGAACTCGATCTTGGCCCGCTGGTCGCCATCGATTCCGAAACCATGGGCCTGAACCCGGCCCGGGACCGATTGTGCCTGGTGCAGCTTTCGTCCGGGGACGGCAACGCACATCTGGTTCAGTTCGGCCCCGATATCGGCGAGGCCCCCAACCTGACCAGGCTTCTGGCCGACCCCGGTTCGACCAAGCTGTTTCATTTCGCCCGTTTCGATCTTGCCGTCATGGCGCGCTATCTGGGGGTCATGGCGGCTCCGGTCTATTGCACCAAGGTCGCCTCCAAGCTGGTGCGCACCTATACCGACCGCCACGGGCTCAAGGATCTGGTGCGCGAACTGCTCGGCCAGGATCTCTCCAAGCAACAGCAAAGCTCCGACTGGGGGGCGGCGAACCTGAGCAAGGCGCAGATGAAATACGCCGCCCAGGACGTGGCGCACCTGCATGGGCTGAAGACTATTCTGGACCAGATGCTGGAACGGGAGGGGCGTAGCCAGGTCGCCCGCGCCTGTTTCGATTTTCTCCCCGTGCGCGCCAGCCTCGACCTTGCCGGATGGGGAGACCAGGATATTTTCGCTCATTGAGCGGGGACTTGGGTTTTTCTGGTTTTTTCCTGATGAAGTCTCACGCCATCCCGCTCCTGGTTTTTCCTGATGAAGTCTGTGCCATCCCGCTCCCCCACCCGGCCACCCCATAGATTGTATCCTGGGGGTGGCCGGGTGGGGGAGCGGGATGGCACAGACTTCATCAGGAAAATATCAGGAAAAAAAACCAGCCCAAGCTGACGCCGCGATATACTGAAAAGTGTCATTTCCGCCGTAAATTGCACTATGATATCGCCAATGAGCCGTGGTTTTGATCTTATCCGCCGCCATCTTGTCGGTCGCAAGGCCGGCAAGACGGATCCGGCTCCCTTTGCGCAAGGGTCGGACGAACCCGGCGCCGCTGATGCGCCGGCGCCAGCGGAAGCGGCAATGGACGCAGGCTTTCGCCGTGACCGAGCCGCGGCCCCGCCACCGTTCGAGCCCGTGCGCGTGGCGACGACACCGCCGCCGCCCAAACCGGTTCGCCCCAGGCTGGAGCGACCGGCGCCAAAGATGTCGCAAACCCTTCGGCGCACCCGACTTCCCGAAGTTCTGAGGCCGCGCGAGCCTGAGCCGGCTGAGCCTTTGGAAGGCAAGAACGAGGAAATATCGGCAGACACGGCGCCCGACGCCCCGGTTCCGCCGCCGGTGACAAATGTCGTTCAAGGCGCGGAGCCACGGGCCGCCGAACCGGCAGCCCCGCCAACCCTGACGTTAACGCGCGCCCCCCTTGCGCCGCCGCAACCGCCGGGAGCCGGCGAACCCGTAGAGGCAACCCGTCCGGCAGCAAAGGTTCCGCCACGCCAAAACATAACCCAGTTCCCGCAACGGCGCCCGCCCCCCACCGCTCACCCCGGCTCCCTGGCCAAACCCATGGATACCGCGCCTGCCAGGACCATCGGCCCCAATCCTCCGCAACATGATGCCCCGCGCCCCGGCACCTTGCGCATCAGCTCAAACCGGCCCAGCACCAAACGCATCGATAAAACCAATGCCCGGGCGGCCCGCCGCCACAGCATCTTCGTGGCGCTGATGAAGGGCCTGCTGCCGGGTCTGGTCATTGGCCTGGCGGGGGTGTTTTTCTTCTATAGTTATGATTTCAAGCCGGTTGCCCTGCCCGACAATGTCAATTTCGACCCCGGCGAAGTGAGCATCGGCACCGATGGCATCCGCATGGTGGCGCCCAAGCTCACCGGGGTCGACAACAACCAGCAGACCTTTGAAATCAAGGCCGATGAAGCCATTCAGGACCGCGCCGACCCCACCAAGGTGACCCTGGTGGGGATCGATGCCCGCGTAAATCTCAAAGATGGCGGCACCATCGGTTTCTCGGCCCAGAAAGGGGTTTACAATACCGACCTCAACCAGATCTGGCTGAGCGAAAGCCTGGAAATTCGTTCAAGCGAAGGTTACGTCGCCCAGCTTTCCGAGGCTCAGGTCGATTTCAAGAACGGACAGATGGTGTCCAACAGCCCGGTGTTGATCTTTACCAATGACGGTGTCATCAACGCCAGCGGCGTGCAGGTTCTCGATGGCGGCAACAAGGTGATTTTTTCCGGCCGCGTCACCTTGAGCCTCAATGGCAGCGTGGGTGAAACACAGTGACAGTGGCGACCAACCCTGGGCACCTGCGCAAGAGCCGCAGAACGAAATGGCCCTGGCGGGCATTGGCGTTTGCCTTTGGTGTGACGCTTCTGGGATGGAGTTCGGCGTCAGCGCAAGGGTTGACCGGCTCGCTCAGCGCCATGCGGGTCGATACCAATGCGCCGATACGCATTGAATCGGACAGCCTTGAAGTGGACGAAAAAGCCAAGCTGGCGGTTTTTGCCGGCAAGGTCACCGTCACTCAGGAACGCATGCGGCTGACCGCCGGACGGCTGGAAATCCGCTATACGCCGGGGGCCAATGGCCAGCCGACGCAATTGCGAACCGTCGATGCACTCGGCGGCGTTAGAATGTCCCTGAACGACCAGGTCGCGACCGGCTCCCGCGCCCACTACAATCTTGCCACCGAAATCATGACTTTGTCCGGCGATGTCGTGCTGAGCCAGGGGGAGAATGTCATTCGCGGCGATCAGCTCGAAGTCAATCTCAAAACCGGAAAGACCCGGGTCATTTCCTCGGCCACGTCCGCCAACAAGGGCCGTGTGCGCGGCCTGTTCAAGCCCAACCGGCTGCGGCGGCAATAACCCTTACCGGCACCAGCCCTCTTGACGGTTGGCCCTGGTTGCTTCACCCAAGTCTCAGGACCAAAAACCATTCACAGGCAAAACGCGTTGGCCCGGAATTTTTCATTCCAGAATACTTTGCGAAAATACCTGCGCATCGACCTTGGCTGGCGCCGGGCCGTAAAGCCTGCTTTTGACCGGAACAACAGTCCGGGCCCGGTCCCGGAGCGACGGTTCCAGGGGTTCCCGTCGGCCTGGCTGCCAAAATGGAACAGCAGCGCCAAGCCCGCACCCGCCACCGCGTCCGCCGCGCCCCAGACAGTGGGACTGACGCAGGAGACTCAACCAAGCCCAAAACGCCGCCAGAGCTGGTTCCGGCGCAAAACCAAAACCGCCGCGCCCAAGGCCGAACCCCAAACCAGGGCACGGCCGGCCCCGCGCCGCCGCAAGGACACCCCTCCGGCGGCCGAGCAGCAAGACCCCCGGCGCGAGCGCGCCAAAAGACAATCGGTTTCGGGGCTTGCCGCCCACGGCCTGGTGAAATCCTATGGCGGGCGTCCGGTCGTGCGCGGCGCTTCCATTGCCCTGGACCGGGGTGAGGCGGTTGGGCTTCTGGGTCCCAACGGGGCCGGCAAAACCACCGCGTTTTACATGATGATCGGCCTGGTGCAGGCCGATGACGGCCGCATCGAGCTGGACGGTTTTGACATTACCGGATTGCCGATGTACCGCCGGGCCCGCCTCGGCATCGGCTATCTGCCGCAGGAAGCCTCGATTTTCCGCGGCCTTACGGTCGAGCAGAACATCAATGCGGTGCTGGAGCTGGTCGAGCCGAACCGCGACAAGCGTGCCGCCAAGCTCGACTCCCTGCTCGATGAGTTCGGCATCACCCGATTGCGTACCGCCCCGGCAATTTCGCTGTCGGGCGGCGAGCGGCGGCGGGTCGAGATTGCCCGGGCGCTGGCGTCCGAGCCATCCTTCATGCTTCTGGACGAACCTTTCGCCGGGGTCGATCCCATCGCTGTCGGCGATATCCGCGCCATTGTCCGCCACCTGACGCGGCGCGGCATCGGCGTGCTGGTCACCGACCACAACGTCCGCGAGACCCTGGAGCTTATCGACCGGGCCTACATCATTCATGACGGCAAGATGCTCATGGAGGGCACGCCCAAGGACATTGTCCGCGACGCCGATGTCCGCCGGGTCTATCTTGGCGAACAATTCACATACTAGGCCCAAAATACGCTCCCACCGAGAACAAGCGACGGGCCAAAGGGAAAAATTCGAATGGCAATTTCACCGAGATTGGAGCTCCGCCAGAGCCAGTCTTTGGTGATGACGCCCCAGTTGCAGCAGGCCATCAAGATGCTGCAACTCTCCAATCTCGACCTGACGGCCTATGTCGATGCCGAACTTGAGCGCAATCCACTGCTTGAACGCGACGAAGACGACACCGCGCCTGCCATCGAAGAGCCCGGCGGCGATGGCCCTTCCGAAAAGGTGACCGACCTTGCCGAGGGCGCGGTGCTCGATCTTGCAGCGGGCGCGGCGCTTGAGGATGCCGCGGCAAATTGCGACACCGACATCGAGAACCTTTATCCCGACGCCGGGACCGGCGATCTGGCGGGCCGGGACGGCCCCTCCCTGGCAACGCTCGCCGGGACCGGAACCGGGGCGAGTGGGGGGACGGCGGGGTCCGGCTTTGCCGGCGACGACTTCGACCCCATGGCCAATGTGGCCGCGGACCTTACGCTTAAAGACCACCTGACCGCCCAGATGCTGGTCGCGGTCTCCGATCCGACCCAACGGATGATTGCCGCGACCCTCATCGATCTGGTGGACGAGGCGGGTTATCTGACCGAACCCACCGAGGAGGTCGCAGACCGCCTTGGCACCGATCTTGAGGCGGTTGAGGGTGTTCTGGCGGGGCTTTGCGGCTTTGAGCCCGCCGGTGTCTTCGCCCGCACCCTGGCCGATTGCCTGACCTACCAGCTGGCCGAACGCGGCGAGTTCGATGCGCCCATGCAGGCGCTGATGGCCAATCTGCACCTTGTCGCCGCCCACGATCTGGCTGGTCTTGCCCGGGCCTGCGGCACCGACAAGGCGGGCGTTGCCGAACTTGTCGCCCGGATCAAACGGCTTAATCCCAAGCCTGGCCTGGCCTATGGCGGCGGCATCGTCCAGCCGCTGATCCCGGACGTTTTTGTCCGCGCCATGCCCGATGGCAGCTGGGCGGTGGAGCTGAATGCCGACACGCTGCCCAAAGTGCTGGTCGATCAGAGCTATTATGCCACCGTGGCCCGCAATGCCCGTTCGGCGCCGGAGAAAACCTATCTGTCCGACTGCCTTCAGGATGCCAACTGGCTGGTGAAGAGCCTGGACCAGCGGGCGCGGACCATCCTGAAAGTGGCGCGCCAGATCGTCCGCCAGCAGGATGCCTTCCTGGTGCTCGGGGTGGCTTACCTGCGGCCGCTCAACCTTAGAACCGTGGCCGATGCCATCGAAATGCACGAATCGACCGTCAGCCGGGTCACCGCCAACAAATATATCGCCACCCCGCGCGGCATATTTCAGATGAAATATTTTTTCTCCTCCGCCATTGCCTCCACCGGCGATGGCGATGCGCTTTCGGCCGTCGCCGTGCGTCACAAGCTCAAAGCGCTGATCATGGAGGAAAAACCGGACCGGATACTGTCGGACGACCGCCTGGTGGAGCTTTTGCGCGAGGCCGGTATCGACATCGCCCGCCGCACGATCGCCAAGTATCGGGAGGCAATGAATATTCCCTCCTCGGTGCAGCGCCGCCGGGCCAAACGCGCCCATGCCCCACATCCCGGCGGTGGTGGAAAAGCCTCCGATGGTGTGTTGACAGGGGCGTAAGGCGCGACTAGGTTCCGCCCGCCTCGCCCTACCCGCTATCAATTCGCCGCCTTGGCCTTTGAAATCTTGGGCATTTGCAGTCTTGCGACCAGAGGTTCCGGGGAGACGGCTCGGTGAGTATAATGCTCGACAGCGTCGCTTGCCGTGTATCAGGCATTGACACAATCTAGGAAATCAACCTCCAATTGGGGCTCGCTATTGATCCGCCGACAAATTGTCCGGTTCGCGAGAAAACAATGAAACTTCAGATCACCGGCCGCAATCTCGATATAGGCGATGCCCTTCGGACCCATATCACCGAACGGCTCGAACAGGTTGCCGAAAAATATTTCTCCTCGTCCATATCCGGCAAGGTCACCGTGACCAAGGAGGGACAGGAGTTTCGCGTCGAGGGGCTGGTCCATGTTGGCACCGGCATCGACCTTGAGGCCAGGGCCCAGTCCGCCGACCCTTATGGCGCTGCCGATGCCGCCCTCACCAAGCTGGAAAAGCGCCTGCGGCGCTATAAACGCCGCCTGCGGGACCACCATCAGCAGCGCAAAGAACCAGCGCCGCGTTTTGCCATGGCCGAGCAGATCATTCAGGCTTCCGGCGACGAGATCAATGAGACCAACGAGGCCGACGAACCGGAGAGCCTCAACCCGATCATTATCGCCGAAACCCGTTCGGATCTTCAGGAACTGACGGTCGGCGAGGCGGTCATGCAACTCGACATTTCCGAACTCTCGTTCCTGGTCTTCCGCAATGGCGGCGTGGGCAGGATCAATGTTGTCTACCGCCGCGACGACGGCAATATAGGCTGGATCGATCCGGAGTTCGTCGATACCACCCCGTGAGGGGGATATTTGGCTTTTTTTCGCCGGTTGACGAAAGAAGAGGGAATAGCCATCGCTAAAAACCCTTTTGGGCCAATCGGATCGCGCCCAGTGATTTTGAGTCCAATTTTCGGCATGTTCATTTGGCAAAGGTCCAAACCCTTCGTTGATCGTGCACCAAAGAGCAATTGAGCCAGGCAGCAATAGAGAACGACCATGGATGTATCTGACCTGATTTCTCCCGACGCGGTATTTGATGGCCTGAAGGCTCGCTCAAAAAAGCAGGCTTTACAGGAGCTTAGTGACGCTGCCGCCAAGATCATCGGCCTGCCGTCCCGCGATATATTCGATGTCCTGCTGCAACGCGAGCGCCTCGGCTCCACCGGCATCGGCCAGGGGGTGGCGATACCTCACGGCAAACTGGCCAAACTCGACCGGATTTATGGCCTTTTCACTCACCTGAAGACCCCGATCGATTTTGATGCCGTCGATGATGAGCCGGTGGATACGATTTTCCTGCTGCTGGCGCCCGAAGGCGCCGGCGCCGACCATCTCAAGGCGCTGGCGCGAATTTCGCGCCTGCTGCGCGACGGCACCACCTTGCAGAAGCTTCGCAATGCCCACGACCGCGCCGCGCTTTACGCCATCCTCACCGAACCCGCCTCTTCCTCCCACGCCGCATAGGGTATTTTTCGAGCGTCGGGCGTTTTCCCTGATGAAGTCTCACGCCATCCCGGTAGACTTTTTCGTTGATGAAGTCTCTCGCCATCCCGCTCCCCCACCCGGCCACCCCATAGATTGTATCCTGGGGGTGGCCGGGTGGGGGAGCGGGATGGCACAGACTTCATCAACGAAAAAACCATGAGAGACCCGGCAACTTGCGGCCACATTCAGGTGTCATTTTGTTTGCAATCGGGATTTGCGGCAAACCAACGGATTTTTCCAATTCCCGGTTCACAATTCGGTTAGCGCTCATGCGCTTTTCTTGACCTTTGCTGGCGGAGCCACTAGTCCGAAACGATGACAACGCGCACGAGCAGAATTGGATTGATGTTTTTGGTGGTTTTTGTCGCCATGGCGTCGGTTGTCATGTTTCCCGGCATTGCGCCAGCCGGTGAGATTGAAGCCGGTTCGACACCGTCCTTGTTTGCCGCCGTGGCCGCCTCCGCTTGCGCGCCGGCTGTCGAGGTCTGCGAGCCCGGTGCCGCCGAGCCCATAGAGCCTTGCGCGCTTGGCTCTGTTGGGCCTTGCGTCAATTTACTTAAGAATCTGGATGTAAATTCGACCCCGCGCTCCCTGGCGGATGGCGACAGTTGGCGGCTAGCGGATACCATGTTCGCTGTCGGACACAATGAACGGACCAAAACGCCGCCTCCCCGAGTTTGAACCTCAACGAGATCAGATCACATTCGAAAACTGGTCTTTTTATTTCGGTTCAATTCAAATCTTTGGGAAAATCTTCAATGAACACCACTCAAATTGCCTTTTTGGGGGACCGGCCAGCGCGGTCCCGTGGCTTGGGGACAGGGGCTACGCCTTTGGGCGTTGCCATGGGCGGCCTCATGGGTAAACTCATGGCCGACAGCACAAAGCTCCGGTCAGGCGGCGGTCTGACGACGTTTACGGCTTACGTCCTGACAAGGGAGACGGTTCAGTGAGTATGACAGTAAAATCCAAGGTGCCCGGTGCGCTTCTCAGCCGCCGCGCCTTTGTCGTTGGCGGGTCTGTGGCGCTGGCCGGCTGCCAGACGGCCGCTGGACCTTCGCCGCAGCTCACCAACGCCGCCGCCGATCCCTACTACCTGGAGATGTATGCCGCGATGCCGGATGAGAGATTTCCCATCCCGGCGGTCGATCTGACCAAGGTCGATGCCAAATTTCTCCGCCGCGAGGTCGACTACGAAACCAAAAGCATCGTCGGCACCATCATTGTCGACACCGCCGGACCGTATCTTTATTTCGTCCGGCCCAAGGGCAAGGCGATCCGCTACGGGATCGGGGTTGGCCGGGCGGGTTTCAGCTGGTCGGGCGATGCCAAGATCCTCATGAAACGGGAATGGCCGACCTGGACGCCACCAGCGGAGATGATCGCCCGCCAGCCGGAACTCGAAAAATACCGGAAAGGCCAAAAGCCGGGGCTCGACAACCCCCTTGGCGCCCGGGCGCTTTACCTGTTTGAAAACGGCCGCGACACGCTTTACCGCCTCCATGGCACCAACCAGCCGTGGTCCATCGGCAAATATGTCTCCTCGGGGTGCATTCGCCTGCTCAATCAGGACATCATCGATCTTTACCTGCGCACCGCGCGCGGAACCGATGTCATCGTGATCGAGCAGGACCAGTCCCTGATTGGATAAAGGGCCACTGGAGGGGCCGCCATAACGGCCGCCCCGGGGGAGCGAATGATGCAAAGCGGAATATGGCGCCTGGCTGCCGTGGCGATTGCCGTTGCGGGCGCCGCTGCCTATCTGTTCGTGGTGAACCAGGGGCCAAACCTCCTGTTCAAGCCCGATGACGCTTCGGTGGTCGCCGAAGGCCGCCGGATCTATGGTGAGTATTGCGCCGCCTGCCATGGCGATAACCTCGAAGGTCAACCGGACTGGCAAACTCCGCTGGAAAATGGCCGCATGCCGGCCCCGCCACACGACAAAGACGGCCACACATGGCATCATTCAGAGCGCCTGTTGTTCGAAATCACCAAATGGGGCGTGGAGAAATATATCGGCAATGACTACCAGTCCGACATGGCGGCCTATGAAGACATTTTGACCGACGAGGAGATCATCGCCGTGCTGTCATATATCAAGAGCACCTGGCCGGCCCAAACCAGGGAACGGCACGATCAGATAAGCGTTAAGGACGCCGGGAGCTAGAGGGTATCCCCTTGAGCCATGACAAAGGCGGAATGTCGAACGTAAATCAAAACCGGATCGAAACATTGGCAAAACCCAAGGACGACGCCATAACCCGGCTTGGCCGACGCATCGACCAGGGCACGGGCCGCCGTAAAGCCGACCTGGTGATCAAGAACGTCTCCGTGCTTAATGTGGCGACAACCGATATCGAGATCACCGATATCGCCATTTGCGGCGACCGGATTGTCGGCACCTATGCCGATTATGACGGCGAGGTGGAGATCGACGGAGCCGGGCGGTTTGCCGTGCCCGGTTTCATCGACACCCACCTTCATGTGGAATCCTCCCTGGTGACCCCGGCGGAATTTGACCGCATGGTGCTGCCCCGCGGCGTCACGACCGCCATTTGCGACCCCCACGAAATCGCCAATGTTCTCGGCTCTCAGGGCATCGACTATTTCCTCCGCTGCGCCATGGAAACCATTATGGACCTGCGCGTCCAGCTCTCCTCCTGCGTACCGGCAACGGCGTTCGAGACCTCCGGCGCCCGGCTTGAAATTGCCGATCTTGAGGTTTTCCGCCACCATCCCAAGGTCATCGGGCTGGCGGAATTCATGAATTACCCCGGCGTTCTGGCCAAGGACCCCGCCGCCCTGGCCAAGCTTGCCGCGTTTGAGACCGGGCATGTGGACGGCCATGCGCCGCTGCTCACCGGTCAGGACCTTAACGGCTATATCGCCGCGGGCATCCGCACCGAACACGAGGCGACGACGGCGGCCGAAGCGCGGGAGAAACTCGCCAAGGGCATGACGGTGCTGATCCGCGAGGGCTCGGTCTCCAAGGATCTTCACGCCCTGGCTGAAATCATCACCCCGGCGGTCTCCGGTTTCTGCGCCTTTTGCACCGACGACCGCAACCCGCTGGATATCGCCGAGGAAGGCCATCTGGATTACATGATCCGCACCGCGATCAGCCTTGGCGCGCCGGTGGCCGATGTCTACCGGATGGCCAGCTGGTCGGCGGCCCAGGCCTTTGGTCTGCGCGACCGTGGCCTTGTGGCGCCGGGATGGCGGGCCGATATCGTGCTCCTCGACGATCTGGAGAGCTGTACCGTATCGGCGGTGATATCCGCTGGCCGGCCGGTTGATGCGGATCTGTTCGCCAGCCGGCGCAAGGTTCCTCCCGTCGGGCTGAATTCGGTCAAGGCCAGCCCGGTTGAGGCGTCGCGATTTCGTATCCCGTCCAATGGCGGGCCGGTAAGCGTCATCGGCGTTCACCCGGGCAAAATCATCACCGAGCACCTCACCCTCGATTTGACCCCGACCCACGGCGCCCTTGAGGCGGACGCGGATACCGGTCTGGCCAAGGTGGCCGTCGTCGCCCGTCACGGGGTCAATGCCAATACCGGGCTGGGCCTGGTGCGGGGCTTTGGCCTTCGGCGCGGCGCAATTGCCTCCTCGGTCGGGCATGACAGTCACAATATCTGCGTGATCGGCGCGGACGATGCCGACATGGCGGTGGCGGTAAATCGGCTGATCGAGCTTCAGGGGGGGTTCGCGGTGGCCCAAGGTGGCCGCATTCTGGCCGAACTGGCGCTGCCGCTGGCCGGGCTGATGAGCCTGGCGCCTTATGAAGAGGTTCGCAAAGCCCTGGTGCCTTTGCGCCATGCCGCCAAACTTTGCGGCTGCACCCTGGCCGAGCCGTTTCTGCAGGTGGCGTTTTTACCGCTGCCGGTGATCCCGCATCTCAAGATCACCGACCTTGGCCTGTTTGACGTCGACCGTTTCGAGGTCATTCCGATATCTGGTGGATAGCCCCTCGTCTTCAACCGCTATCAGTCGACCCGTCCGACAAACAGGCTCCGGCGGGGCCTCAGATAAAAGGTATCTTCGGTATCCACCGAGCCGCCGCTCACCAGGTGGCTGACCGCGGATTCATAGCTGTAAGTCACCTCGCTCATGATCAGGCTGGAGTTGGGCTCGATCAGGCCCTCGGGCAGAGCCACGGACGAGCCGACACCGCGGGGGGCGGCATTGAGCGCATCGCTCCAGCCAACGGTGGTGTTGCCGTCGCCGTCTGCATCGATGCTGGTTATGACCACGGTGAGCGTGGAGGGATCGAAGGGCGACAACATGGACGCCGCGGCGACGAAAACATTGTCCATGCCGGCATCGTCGATCTGGATCGACTGAGCCACAAGATCGCCGACGGCGCTGGCGACACCGGAGGCCTTGCGGCTGGCGGACAGGATCTGGGTGACATCGACCAACCCCAGGTAAAGCGCGATCATTGCCGGAAGGATGAGGGCGAATTCAACCGCGGCAACGCCGCGCCGGTCGCGGCGGAAGCGGCGTGTGAGCCGTTCGCCGGCGCGGGTAAAAAGTTCTGTAGCCTCGAAGATGATACGTTTCATCGCCTATTCGTCCTCATCTTCAAAAGGTTCGTTACGAAAAGCGGTGACGGCGACCAGCAGGCGATCGCCATTGGCCATGTTGCCCAGCCCGGCATGGCTCGGCATCGGGACCAGGAGTTCCCAGGTATAGAAGGCGCGGGCGACGATGACGCTACCTTGCGTGCCATCGGCGTAACCGAAGCCGCCGGCCAGCTCGCCCTGTTCATTGAGCGGCGGCGGCACGACAACCTGGTTGAAGTCGTCAAAGGCGCGTACATCGATGATGAGATTACCATCACAACTCAGAAGGCCGAGCATGTTGTCGCAGACGGCCTGCCGGAATTGGTTCTCGTCGAACCCCTGTTCCTGCGCCTGGCCGGTGCGGATCATCCGCGCGGCATCCTTCAGGCCGGATTCAAGCATCAACTCGCCAAAAAAGGCGAACGCCGTTTCAAAAACCGCGAAAAGTATGGCGAAGAACGGTGCGGCGACGAAGGAAAACTCGACTGCGGAGGTCCCCTCGCGGTTGCGGCGGAAGCGGGTTGTCAGCGACCTTAGGCAGGAGATGACCGTTTTTTGGCCATGACCTGCCTGCTTTGTGCGCGTCTTTCCCAATATAGGTTGCATCAGGTTCATAACGGGCCAATCACGCTGGTAATTCTAAGAGAACCACGAATAAACCCTGACTATTACCTTTTCGTCACAGAAATCTATAAAGTTCCACCAAACAATTATTGAGTTGTTAAGCGCGTTATCGAACGCAACACAGTTGAACTATTAAATACATATTCTGTTTGCTTTTACGGGCGAGCATCAACCCACGCCGCGTGAAGTCTATTTGTCGATGTTGAGCGCCCCGATGACGCCAGACACCGACCCGACACCGAAACGATTTCCCTTCAAATCCGCGGCGGGAGGTTCTTGAGATGGTACGAGAAAAGCTTTCCAGGTCAGCACGGGCCGCGCGGCGGCTGTTCCTGCGCACGGTTCGTTCAGATCGCGGCAATGTGGCGATGCTGTTCGCTCTTTCAATGTTGCCGATTGTCGGCGGTGTTGGCGGGGCGGTCGATTTCAGCCGGGCATATGTCGCCCAATCCAGGCTGCTGGAGGCCATCGACGCCGCGGCCCTGGCTGTCGGAGCATCGCAACTTACCAATATCGACGAGATGGAGGTCATGGCGCAAAACTTCTTTGACGCCAACTATGACAATAAGGGGATCGGCGGCGGCACCCAGATCACGCTTTCGGCCGATGGCAGCATAATCACCATCAACGCCGTAACCACGGTCGAGACACTTCTTCTCGGTGTTGTCGGCATGGAAACCATCGACGTCGTTGCCAGCACCGAAGTTGTCAAGGAATCCAAATCCCTTGAAATCGCCCTGGTGCTCGACAACACCGGTTCAATGCGGAGAAACGGTAAAATCGATGCTCTGAAAGAGGCCTCCGAAACGCTGGTCGATATACTTTTTGGTGAGGAAACCGTCCATCCGAAGCTGAAAATCAGCCTGGTGCCGTTCTCCCAAACCGTGAACGTCGGTCCAAACACCAAGGATCTGGGCTGGATTGATGTAAATGCGCTTTCCTCCATCCACGGCCAGAACTTCGTCTCCGAAAGCTCGGTCAGCCGCATGATCCTGCCAGCCGAGCCCAAATATGCGGCGATCAACGCCTGGGCCGATGCTCTGGGCGGTCCCGCCGTGATCAATTCCCAGTGGGGAATTCGCGGCGGCAGGGGTGGTGGCAAAGGCGGCGGCTCGGGCGGCGGCGGAGGCAGAGGCGGAGGCGGCTCGGGCGGCGGCTCGGGCGGCGGCTGGGGCGGAGGCGGCGGAGGCGGCGGAGGTGGCGGCTGGGGCGGAGGCTTGGCCTCTGACGGCGGCGGCGGCGGTGGCGGTGGCGGCGAACCTGAAACCGTCAACATCTTCGATCTGTTCGACGCCATCAACAACAAGAGCTGGGCCGGCTGTGTCGAATCGCGTCCCGAACCTTACGACACCACCGACGATACCCCAGGCGAGAGCACGCCGGACACGTTGTTCGTTCCCTATTTCGCGCCCGATGAACCCGACAACGACGACAGCGTCCAGAACGACTACCTCGATGATGAAATTGAAGGCGATTTTGAAACCCGGCAGAGCTACATTGGCAAATATACCAACGCCAATGTGAGCGGGTCCGGGCCCAATTGGGGCTGCAACCTTCCCCCCGTCACGCCATTGGTCAACGTCAAGGCCACGCTGGTTTCGGCCATCGATGACATGGTGGCCAGCGGGTACACCCACATTCCCCTGGGACTGGTATGGGGCTGGCGCATCCTGTCGCCGAGCGAGCCGTTCACCGAGGGCGTGGCCTACGACGACGAGGAAACGACCAAGGCGCTGATCCTGCTGACCGACGGTTACAACACCATCCGGCGTCAGTACACGGATAACATTTCCGCCTACTCCGCCTATGGCTATGTGACCAAGGAGCGGTTTGGAACCTCAAGCTACAACACCCACCGCAACCAGCTCGACCCCAAGACCGCGGCGGTGTGCGAGAGCATCAAGGAAACCGACATCCGTGTTTACACCATCACCTTCCAGCTCGGCGATGGCTCGATCAAGGACCTGATGCGCGATTGCGCCACCGAACCGGGCCTTTATTTCGACTCGCCCGACAATGAAGAACTGCAAACAACGTTCAGAGCCATTGCGCGCGATCTGAGCAACCTCAGAATTAGTAAATAGCGGAAGGGGCGAGACCTTCGCCAAAACAAGGAGGCCGCCGGAACAGAAAGTTCCGGCGGCCTTTTTATTTGGGTAAAATCCGGAAACCGGAACCGATTGCGCTTGACTTGCGGATCGAGACGGCACCGGCCCGCTCTTGTTTTTCCAGATGATTTAATGCATCAGTTTTCGGCGACACCGTTGGAGAGCTTGATCTTGTCGGATGCCTGCTTGGAGGTGATCTCGAATTTGGTGACGTCGTCGCCGATTTCAATGCGGCGCTCACAGCGCGGCGCGCACGTATAGGACATGCGGGCGCCACCGTAGAAAACCTGGACATTGTTGTTGCCGCCGGTTCGTACCGAAACATCGAGACGCGTGAGTTCCTGACCGTCTTCATCCAGGGCGATGATATTGGTGGTCCCATAAGTCTTGCCGACCACCACCAGAAGGCGCTCGTCCTGGACCGTCACATCGGCCACCAGCGGATTGCCGACAATAACCGTGCTGGGCGCCCGGTTGAGGCGAATGATGCGGGCTTCGTCCATCGGCACCAGAACCTGCTCGGTGGCGATTGCCGGACTGCCGGCGCTCCCCAGGGTCAGTGCCGCAACGCCGGCCAGAAAGATCCGTGAAGCTTGCATCGTCATTACCCCCCGACCGGCGGTGGCGCGCCACATTTGCAAGGCGCCACTCTTCGCTAAGGCCGTTCCATCAGAATTTTCTCGCCTATTGCAGCAGCATTTGATGAAAACTTCCCTAAACGGGCCGCCATATTGGCACGCCATGGGCAGGGGGGCGTCCTCAGAATTTCAGATAAGAACGAAAAAGTACTTCAAACTATTGTTTTGATTAAATTTAAACAGAACAAACAATATTTCACCTTCCTGGTGATCCAGTGTTTACCACGCCAACCGACAGCCTTGATAGGGCGCGATTTTAGGCTTTGAATTAACGCGCATGAAAGGCGCCTCACATAGATTTGTCTACGGTTCGGAGGTGCAGAGCGGAACTCAGACGCACACTCCGGCGACGAAAACCTGTGCAGTTAAGGAGTACAAAAATGACCAAGTTTCTCAAGAGCTTCGCCAACGACGAATCCGGCGCCACCGCCATTGAATATGGCCTGATCGCCGCCGGCATCGCGGTTGTCATCATCGCTGCCGTCAACACCCTGGGCGAGACGCTGAACACGACTTTCGAATCCGTGAACGACGACATGGCCAGCTAATCCTTAGCTGCGCCCCCCGGCTCGCCCGGGGAGCTCGATAAGACCAAGAAGGCCGTCCGTTCGCAAAGTGCGCCGGGCGGCCTTTGTCATTTCCTAACCTCTTGGGGGACATGATCCACCCTTGGAAAAATTGCGGCCAGCCAGGCCCAAACGCAAAACTCTCCAGTTCCAGAACCGGTGGAGGCGCAAATGCCCAACGTCGAAATGTTCTACTTCGCCGCTCTCTTGTTTGTCTTTCCCGCGACGGTCATCTATGCCGGGGCCACCGATCTGGTTACGATGACCATCTCCAATCGGCTGACCATGGGGCTGGTGGCAGCGTTTGTGGTATTGGCCGTGTGGTCGGGGATGCCGCTGGCGCTGATTGGCAATCATGTTCTTGCCGGCGGGGTTGCGCTTGCCGTCGGGGTGGTGTTTTTCGCCCGCGGCTGGATCGGCGGCGGCGATGCCAAGCTGTGCGCGGCAACGGCGCTGTGGATCGGCTGGGATCTGTTGTTCGAATATGTCCTGGTCTCGACGGTTCTGGGCGGGCTTCTGACCTTGGGTATTTTGATGTTCCGGGCCACGCCGATTTCAATGACGGTTCTGCGGATGGATTGGCTGGCGCGGCTGCACTACCGCGATACCGGCATTCCTTACGGCATCTCGCTGGCGGCGGCGGGGCTCATGGTCTATACAAAAAGCTTCTGGTTCCAAGGCGCCTGGGGTTAGAGTCTTTCACGTTTAAACAGCACCGGCCCGCTCCCCCACCCGGCCACCCTGGTGAGTATCCTTGAGGGGTGGCCGGGTGGGGGAGCGGGCCGGTGCTGTTTAAACGTGAAAGACTCTAACCCCAGGCGCCGAAGTCCTGATCATCCCTTGAACCCATCGTCAGCCAGATAGGCCAACTCGTCTTCGGTCGAGGTCCGGCCGACGATGGCATTGCGGTGGGGGAAACGCCCAAAACGTTCGATGATGTCTGCATGGTGCCGGGCATATTTGGCATGCTCCTCATCCTCGGCCCGGACGCCGAGCTCCACCGACCGGGCCTGAGCGCCACGATCCTCGGAATGCATGAAAGGCATATATAAAAACCGCCGTTGCTCCGGCGACAGGTCCATATCGAACCCCCGGTCGATCGCCGCCTCGGCAATGGCCAGCGCCCTGGCGTCATGGGCCCATGTTGCGGCCTGTCCGCGATTGATATTGCGGGTGAACTGATCCAGAAGCAGCACCAGCGCCAGGACACCCTGAGGCGTCTGGCTCCAATCGTCGTGCCGGCCAGCTCCGGCGGCATCGACGGTGGCGCCAAAACGCGCGCCGATGGCCGCATCGAAGACGGCGCTGGCCGCAAACCACTTTTTGGGTCCAGCCTCAAACCAAAATGCGATGACCTCTTCAGGCGTGACTGATTTGTCCGTCGTCACAGCTTGATCTTTCCAGAACCGATATCGTCGCAATGTTGCCTGGTCATTTGTCGGAACTCCCCACCATCGGTGTTGGAAAAATAGACCGGGTCACCGCCTTTTGTCGGATCAAAACCGTCCGCCACCAGATTGAATTTGCGCTGCTTGAAGGTGCTGGTGATATCCATCTCCGGCCGGACACGTACAAATCGCGGCCGGGCGTAGGCGGGCAGCCGGGCAGCCAGAAAATCGGGCATTCCGGCAAGATCGACACCGCTGGAATCCGAAACAATCGCCGCCATGCCCGCCCGCCCGTCATGGCCGGGCACCGCGACCCCGTAGACGATGACATGGGCAACACCGGGATAAGCCGACATCGCCCCGGCCACCTCGGTGGTCGAAACATTTTCGCCTTTCCAGCGAAACGTGTCGCCGATCCGGTCGATAAAATAAAAGTACCCGGCGGCATCGCGGCGCATGAGATCGCCGGTGCGGAACCAGGTGTCGTCCTTGGCGAACACATCGCGCAGCACCTTGGAACTGGTGGCGCGTTTGTCGGCATAGCCGTCAAACCGGCTGGTCGGGGCGGTGGTGCCGCGCCGCACCTCGCCAATCACCTCGCCGACCTCATCGGGATCGCAGATCTGGCAGCGGCCATCGGGGCCCCGCACCGGCTCGCCGCTGTCCATATCAAAGCGGATCACCTCGGTATGGAACAGTGGCCGGGCCCAAAAGGGGATGCGCCCCACCGAGCCGACCTTGCCGTCATGGTTGACCAGCACGACATTGCCTTCGGTGGCGCCGTAAAACTCGATGATGCGCGGCAGGGCGAACCGGCGCTGGAAATCCTCCCAGATATCGGGACGCAGGCCGTTGCCGCAGCACAGGCGGATCTTGTGGGCGCGCTCGTGATTGCTCTCCGGCGCATTCAGGAGAAAACGGCACAGCTCGCCGATATACTGGAACATCGTCGCTTCGTGGCGGACGATATCGCTCCAGAAGGCGCTGGCGGAAAACTGCGTTCTGATGATGGTCGCCCCACCGACCGTCAGTGCCGCCCCCGCCGCCAAAAGGCCGCCGGAGGAATGATAGAGCGGCAGGGTCACATACATGCGGTCGGATTTACGCGCCCCCATGACGGCCGAAAACCCGTTCATGATCGCCAGCACCCGATAGTGCGAGATGCTGGCCGCCTTGGGCAGACCGGTGGTGCCGCTGGTGTAGATGTAAAGGCACAGATCATCGATGGTCAGATCGGGCCGTTCCGCCGCCGACAAAAGCGCCGGCGACATGGCGTCAAGGGCAGCGCCGAGGTCGCGCCCGTTCGCCTTGCCGCCCTCGATCCAAACCGGGGGGCAAGGGTCCAGCTGGTCCCTGGCGGTGGCAAAGGCATGCGCCATCTCAGCGCCCAGAACGATCGCCTTGGGGGCAACGATCCGGTAGGAGTGGGCCAGGCCGGCGCCGACCTGATTGGTGTTGATCAACGCCACCACCGCCCCGGCGCGCGCCAGCCCGATCCACGCCACCATGAATTCGGGCCGGTTGCCCATATGCAAGGCCACGACATCGCCCTTGACGATGCCCTGGGCCATGGCCCAGCGGGCGTAGGCGTTGGCGCGGGCGTCAAGATCGGCGAAGGTGAGAACGGTCTGGCCCTGAATGAGAGCCTCTCTGTCGCCATGGCGGCGCGCCAGGTCGGCGATCTGATCGCCAATAGTGCGCCGGGGCCGCTTCAGGATTGGGATGAGGCGCATAAACATGCGCACCGTGCCGGTGAAGTTGCGGTATTCTCCTTGCGCTCTTGCAAAAATCGAACCCATGGCTTCCTCTATATTTTTCGTTAATGAAGTCTGTGCCATCCCGCTCCCCCACCCGGCCACCCCCAAGGATACGATCGCAAGGGGTGGCCGGGTGGGGGAGCGGGATGGCACAGACTTCATTAACGAAAAAAAGGCCACCTCAGACAATCACCGCTAGTTCACCACAATCCCGAACTCGCTGAACGGCACAAAGGCTACCATGTCGCCCGGCACCACTGAAGTCACCTCCTCGGGAATTTCGATCAGGCCGGTTGCCGCCCGCAAGGACGAAATCAGCCCCGAGCCGGTATTTGGAAATATCTCCGCCCGCAGCTGGCCATCGCGCATCACCGTATGCCCGCGCAGGAATTCCCGCCGGTCGGGTTTCTTGGCGCCGATTTCAAACGCCGCGGGAAGGAAAAACCGGGTGGGGGGCGCCGGATTGCCGCCGCCAAGCCGGGTCAGCATCGGCAGGGCGTAGAGCAGAAAACAGACCATCGCCGCCACCGGATTGCCCGGCAGGGTCATCACCGCGGTCTCGCCAATGGCGCCAAAGCCCACCGGCCGGCCGGGCTTGATGGCGACCTGCCAGCCATGAAGGGTCCCCAACGCCTCCACCGCCTTGACCAGGTGATCCTCCTCCCCCCGGCTGGCGCCGCCTGAACTCAGTATGAAGTTGGCACTGGCGGCGGTTTCGGTCAGCGCCGCCCTCACCGCATCGGCCCGGTCGGGAAGACGGCCCATACCGGTCACCTCGACCGGCAGATTGCGCATCAGCCCGCCCAGAAGAAAACTGTTGGCGTCATAGACCTGGCCATGGCCAAGGGGCTCGCCTGGAAGACGCAACTCGTCGCCGGTCGAAAACATGGCGACGCGCAAAGGCTCAAAGACCTCAACTTGCGCGCAGCCCACCGATGCCAGCCCCGCCAGGTCCTGAGGCCGTAGCCGCCGGCCGGCGGCGACAACCACTCCGCCAACGGCAACGTCCTCGCCGGCAAGGCGCGTATTGGCGCCACATTTCAGCCCATGGGGAATGGCCACAACGCCCTCGCGCGGCCCGGTGACATGCTCCTGCATCACCACGGTGTCCGCCCCCTCGGGCAGGGGCGCGCCGGTGAAAATGCGCGCCGCGGCACCGGCGCGAAGCGGCTCGGGCCGGCCTCCCCCCGCCGCAAGCCGGGCGACAACGGCAAGCTCGGCCCCCAACGGGGCGACAAGATCGCCGTGCCGGAAGGCATAGCCATCGACCGCGGCGTTGTCATGGGCCGGAATGGCGAGGCCGGAGCGGACATCGGCGGCGGCATAGCATCCCGCGGCCTGCTCCAGCCCCACGGTCCGGGTGCGGGCGACGGGCCGGCAGTGAGCGGCGATCAGCGCCAGCGCCTCGTCATGGGTCAGCCGGTCCTTGTCATGCAAAAAGCAGTCGTCAAGATCACGGGCGGGCAGATCCGGGGTGGGTTCGGAGGTCATGCGGTCACGTTAAGCTCAAAATAGACCGATACAAAATCGGCAATCACCTGAATGTCGTCAAGATCAAGGTCCGGCAGGCCGGGCTCCGGCATTCCGTCGCTGGCCACGGCCACCACATTGGGAACCTCGCCGGCCAGGTTTTGCCTGGTCACACCCTTGCGCCGGATCTCGATTTTGGGAAAATCGTGGGTCTTGTAGCCTTCGATGATGATGATATCGGTGGGCGAAAACCGGGCGACGATCTCATCGAGCGTCGGCTCGGGGGCCCCGCGCAGCTCCGCCATCAGAGCCCAGCGGCCCGATGAAACCACCGCCACTTCCTGCGCGCCGGCCATCCGGTGGCGGTGACTGTCCCGCCCCGGCTCATCCACCTCGATATTGTGATGGGCATGTTTGACCGTCGCCACCCGCATCCCGCGGGCCGACAGTTCGGTCACCAGCCGCTCGACCAGCGTCGTCTTGCCGACATGTTTGTAACCGGCAATGCCGATCATCGGCGGATTGGGTCCGCTCATATTTTAACTCCCTTGAGCCGGGCCTCGGCCTCGGCCAGATCCTGGGGCCGGTTGAGGTTGAAAAACGGGTCCCCGGCACTTGTATCGAATTCAACTTCGCTGACGCCATGGCGCGCGGTCCAGATGTCGACTTTCCGCAAGCCCTCGACCGTCACCGCAGCGGTCAAGTTATCCAGCAGCGTCACCGGCCACAAGCCGAAGACCGGATGGGTCCGCGCGGCCGAGGACGCCACCGCCAGCGGCGTGCCGCCGGCCCTGGCGCCGGCCACCAGACGGGCCACCAGATCGGTGGGGAAAAACGGCGTATCGGTGGCGACGCTGACCACATGGGTTGCGCCGGGAACATTGCGCGCCGTCCAATCAAGCCCGGCGAGCACCCCGGCCAGCGGCCCGGCAAACCCATCCACCGTGTCCGCCGCCACCGGAAGACCGAAAGCGGCGAAACGGGCCGGATCGCCATTGGCATTGATCAGCACCTGCCCCACCTGGGGGGCGATGCGCGCGATGACATGGGCCAGAAGCGGCCGTCCGGCGAGCGGCACCAGGCACTTGTCGCCGCCGCCCATGCGCCGCGCCAGCCCGCCGGCGAGCAGCACCGCGACGAGATTTATATCGGGCGGGTTCATTTGGCGGCCCTGAGCGGTGCATCGAACACCACCCGTTCGGGGCCGGACAGAACCACGAACCGCTGCCCCCGCGCCCGGCCGATCAGGGTCAGCCCGGCCTTTCGGGCCAGATCCACCCCATAGGCGGTAAAACCGGACCGCGACACCAGGATGGGAACGCCCATGGCGACGCATTTGAGGATCATCTCGGAGGTCAGCCGGCCGGTGGTATAAAAAATCTTGTCCGCCGCCTCAACCCCGCGCAGGTGCATCCAGCCGGCGATCTTGTCGACGGCATTGTGGCGGCCGACGTCTTCGATATAGGCTAAAATGTCGTCTTGGCGAGCCAGCACGCAGCCATGGATGGCCCCGGCCTTGAGGTAGAGGCTGGGGGCGGTATTGACCTGGGCCAGGAGCGAATAGAGCCAGGAGGTGCGGATGCGCGCCGAACCATCGAGCCGGGCGGCGTCAAAATTCTCCATCAGGTCGCCAAAGGCGGTGCCTTGGGCGCACCCCGAGGTGCGCACCCGTTTTTTCAGCTTGTCCTCGTAATTGGTCGCCCGCTTGGTGCGGACCACGACAACCTCAAGGTCTTCGTCGATATCGATGGCGGTGATCTCGTCATCGGCGCGCAGCATGTTCTGGTTGAGCAGAAAACCGACCGCCAGAAGGTCGGGGTGGTCGCCGATCGTCATCATGGTGACGATTTCCTGGGCGTTCAGATAAAGCGTCAGGGCCCGCTCATGGACCACCGAGGTCGAGGTGGCAGCCCCGGTCTGGTCAACCCCTGAAACCTCACGCGTCAGGCGCGGATCGTCGGGCTCGGGATAAACCGGCGGAAGGCTTGGCGGGGACGCGGTCACAGAAATTGCGGCCCGCTAGCGCGTCGGAATCGGTTCAGGCCCGCGATAGTCATAAAAGCCGCGATTGGTTTTGCGCCCCAGCCAGCCGGCCTCGACATATTTCACCAAAAGCGGACAGGGCCGGTATTTGGAATCCGCCAGCCCCTCATAGAGCACCTGCATGATGGAGAGGCAGGTATCGAGCCCGATGAAATCGGCCAGTTGCAGCGGCCCCATGGGATGGCGGGCCCCAAGCCGCATCGCCGTGTCGATGGCGGTGACCGTGCCGACACCCTCATAAAGGGTGTAGACCGCTTCGTTGATCATCGGCAGCAAGATGCGGTTGACCATGAAGCCGGGAAAATCTTCCGCCACGGCGATGGTCTTGCCCAGGGAACGGGCGAACGCCTTGGCGGTGTCGAAGGTTTCATCATCGGTGGCGATGCCGCGCACCAGCTCCACCAGTTCCATCACCGGCACCGGGTTCATGAAGTGAATGCCCATGAACCGTTCGGGCCGGTCGGTGGCCGAGGCCAGACGGGTGATGGAGATCGACGAGGTGTTGGTGCCCAAAAGCGCATCGCTTCGGAGGTGCGGGCAGACGCCTCTGAGAATATCGGTCTTGACGGTCTCGTTTTCAACAGCACTTTCGATGACAAGATCGGCGGTGCCAAAGGCCGAAAAATCTTCGGCGATATCGATCCGTTCCAGGGTGCCCTGGCGGTCGGCGTCCGAAAGCCGGCCGCTTTCCACCCGCCGGGCAAGGTTGCCGTTGATCGTCGCCAGCGCCGCTTCCGCCCGCTCGCGCGCGGTATCGTTGAGCAGCACCGAATAGCCCGCCTGGGCGCAGACCTGGGCAATGCCGCTGCCCATCTGTCCGGCGCCGATTATGCCCACCAGTTTGATGTTTTCGGTCATGGCTCTAAATCACCTTGTCAAGTTCGGCTTCCAGCTCGGGAAGCGCTTTGAACAGGTCGGCGACAAGGCCGTAGTCGGCGACCTGGAAGATCGGCGCCTCCTCGTCCTTGTTGATGGCGACGATCACCTTTGAGTCCTTCATTCCAGCCAGATGCTGAATGGCGCCGGAAATGCCGACGGCGATGTAAAGGTCCGGCGCCACCACCTTGCCGGTCTGACCGACCTGATAGTCGTTGGGCACATACCCCGCATCGACCGCCGCCCGGCTGGCGCCCACAGCGGCGCCAAGCTTGTCGGCGATGCGGTCGAGCATGGCGAAATTTTCACCGGACTGCATGCCGCGCCCCCCGGAGATGACGATTTTGGCCGAGGTCAGCTCGGGCCGGTCCGAGGCCGACAGCTCGTTTTTCACGAAGGACGAAAGGCCCGGGTCGGCATTGGCCTCAACCACCTCGATTTCGGCACTGCCCCCTTCCCCGGCGGCGGCAAAGGCGGTGGTGCGAACGGTGATGACTTTTTTCGGCAGATCGGTCTGGACCGTCTGGATGGCGTTGCCGGCATAGATGGGTCGCTCGAAGGTATTGGGGTCGATGACCGCGATGATATCGGAGATCTGCGGCAGGTCCAGCAAAGCCGCCACCCGGGGCAGGACATTTTTTCCGGTGGTCCCATCTGGCGCCAGGCTTGCGTCATATCCATCCATCAGCGCAACGATCAGGGCGGCCAGCGGCTCGGCCAGGGCATTGGCATAAATATCCGCATCGGCATGAAGAACCTTGGCAACGCCGTCGATTTTGGCCGCCGCCTGGGCAACGGCCCCGGCACCTGAACCGGCAACCAGGACATGGACATCGCCGCCAAGCGCGCGCGCGGCGGTGACGGTCTTGGCGGTGCCGTCTTTCAGATCGGTATTGTCATGGTCGGCGAGAACGAGGACGGCCATCAGAGCACTCCGGCTTCGGTTTTGAGCTTTTCGACCAGTTCAGCCGCCGAGGCGACCATGACGCCGGCCTCGCGGCCCGGCGGCTCGACGGTTTTGAGCACCTTCAGGCGCGGGGTGATATCAACGCCGTAGTCAGCAGCGGTTTTGGTGTCCAGCGGCTTCTTTTTCGCCTTCATGATATTGGGCAGCGAGGCGTAACGCGGCTCGTTGAGGCGCAAGTCGGTGGTGACGATCGCCGGCCGCTTCAGGGCAATCGTCTGCAAGCCACCATCAACCTCGCGCCTGACCTCGAACCCATCGTCGGTGACCGTCAACTGCGAGGCAAAGGTGCCTTGCGGCCAACCGAGCAACGCCGCCAGCATCTGGCCGGTCTGATTGCTGTCGTCGTCAATGGCCTGGCGGCCCAGTATGATCAGTTCGGGCTTTTCTTCCACCGCGATGGCTTTGAGGATCTTGGCCACCGCCAGGGGCTCGGGGCTGGGCTCGGCAATCACCAAAATGGCGCGGTCGGCGCCCATGGCCAGAGCGGTGCGCAAGGTTTCCTGGGCCTGCTGCGGACCAATGGAGACCGCGACGATCTCGCTGGCATGGCCGGCCTCCTTCAGCCGGATGGCCTCTTCGATGGAAATCTCGTCAAAGGGGTTCATCGACATTTTGACATTGGCCAGCTCGACACCGCTGCCGTCGGGTCTCACTCTGATTTTGACGTTGTAATCGACCACCCGTTTTACCGGCACCAGAACCTTCATTCGTCGCGTCTCCGGATATCTATATTGTTGGACCAGGATACTCTCGGACCGCCCCGGTCCATCCGCCCGCATGTTGCAGTGCGGCAAAACTAATGAGCGGTTTAAGGCGAGTCAACGACATGTGTGCAAGGGCGGTTAACCCGTCACCGGTTCTGCGCCATCAGCGCGGGAGATCCCGGTCAAATAGCGGCACATCGCGGCGCTTGAAAACGACAATGAGGAGGGCGCCGGCGGCAAGACCGCCGATATGGGCCCACCAGGCAACACCATCTTCGGGCCCCGCAAGGACAACATTGAAGACCTGAAAACCCACCCACAGACCAAGAACCAGATAGGCCGGCAGCAGCAGCGGCACCCGCCACAGCACCAGAACCCAGACCTTTACCCGTGGATGCAGCATCAGATAGGCGGCGATCACACCGGCCACGGCGCCCGAGGCCCCGACCAGCGGCGCTTCGGAACTGGGCTGCATGACCGCATGGGCCAACCCCGCCGCCACGCCGCACAAAAGATAGAAAATCAGATAATTGACGTGCCCCATGGCATCTTCGATGTTGTCGCCGAACACCCACAAAAACGCCATGTTGCCGGCAAGGTGCAGCCAGCCGCCATGGAGAAAAACGTACGTCACCAAGGTGAGGTCCGCCGGCAGTTCGATGAACCCCTCCGGCAGGGTCTTGAAATCAAACACAACCGCGGGGATGACGGCAAAGGCCAGATCGCCGTTTTGAAGCGAAAACACCAGCCCGGACTGAAACAAAAAGAAAATCGCGACGGTAACGACAATGATGCCGACATTGACGTAAGGGAACGGAATGACCCGCAGCTGGTTCCTGTCCTTGAGAGGAACGAACATCGCCGCCTACCCCTGGGCCATCACCGGTTCTCACCGGGGCGCCAGAGCACATCGCCAACGCCGGCACGGACGTTGGCATAGCGGCTGGCGACAAAGAGGAAATCCGAAAGACGGTTGATGTATTTCAAGGCCTCGGCACTGACAATCTCGCCCTTGTCGCCGGCCAGTTCAACCATGCGGCGCTCGGCCCGGCGGGTGATGGTACGGGCCAGATGCAGCGCCGCCGCCGCCGGCGTGCCGCCGGGCAGGACAAAGGACCGCAAAGGGTCCAGTTCGGCATTCATCGCATCGATTTCGGTTTCCAGCCTTTCGGTCTGCGCCGCCACGATCCGCAGCGGTTCGGTCTTGGGCTTTTCTCCGGTATCGGGCACGCAAAGATCGGCGCCCAGATCAAACAGGTCATTCTGGATGCGGGCAAGCATGGCGTCCAGGTTGCCAGGTCCGTTTTGCAAGGTGTGCAGCCGGGCCAGACCAACGCCCGCATTGGCCTCATCCACGGTCCCGAAGGCTTCGATGCGCAGGTCGCATTTTTTCACCCGCCCGCCCGAGCCAAGCGCCGTCTCGCCTTCATCGCCGGTGCGGGTGTAGATGCGGTTGAGCACGACCATGACGCCTAGCCCCGGGCTATCCAGATGACCACCATGATCACCACGACGGCGGCAAATTGCAGACCGACCCGCCAGCGCATCAGGGTTTGCGACCGGTTGGCGCTGCCGCCGCGCATCATGTTCCACAGACCCAAAAGCAGCACGATGCCGACGGCGCCGATGGCCAGGGGGACAAGATATGCGACAAGGTTTTCCATTTGCGCCCCCCTCATAAACCGGCATGCCGCCAAATGCCATCGTCTTCACATGTCCAACCGGCGCCATTTCTCCGGCCAAGGGTTGCGCCAGGCGCGCCGGCGGGGTCAAACTTGCCCGGTTATATTCAACGTTTCATGCGGGGAGGCAAAGATGAAAGTTCGGGCAGCGGTGGCGGTGGCGGCGGGCAAGCCGCTTGAGGTGACGGACGTCGAGCTCGACGGCCCGCGGCCGGGCGAGGTTCTGGTCGAAATCAAGGCCACCGGCATCTGCCACACCGATGAGTTCACCTTGTCCGGTGCCGACCCCGAGGGTATTTTCCCCGCCATTCTGGGCCACGAGGGCGCCGGGGTGGTCGCCGAAGTCGGCCCCGATGTCAAAAGCCTGAAAGCCGGCGACCACGTCATCCCGCTTTACACGCCCGAATGCCGTGAGTGCGACTATTGCACCTCGGGCAAAACCAATCTGTGCCAGAAGATCAGAACGACGCAAGGGCAAGGCGTCATGCCCGACGGCACCAGCCGCTTTTCGTTACGCGGTGAAAAAATCTTCCACTATATGGGCACCTCGACCTTTGCCAATTTCACCGTGGTGCCCGAGATCGCCCTGGCGAAAATCCGTAAAGACGCCCCCTTCGACAAGGTCTGTTATATCGGCTGCGGGGTGACCACCGGCATCGGCGCGGTGATCAATACCGCCAAGGTGCGGCCCGGCGACAATGTCGTGGTCTTCGGGCTGGGAGGCATCGGTCTGAATGTGGTGCAGGGCGCCCGTATCGCCGGGGCCGACCGGATTGTCGGCGTCGATCTCAATGAGGGGCGCAAAGCCATCGCCGAGACTTTCGGCATGACCCACTTCGTCAACCCCAATGAGGTTGAGGGCGACCTGGTGCCCTATCTGATCGATCTCACCGGGGGCGGCGCCGACTACTCCTTCGAATGCATCGGCGATGTTGATGTCATGCGTCAGGCGCTGGAATGCTGTCACAAGGGCTGGGGCACCTCGATCATCATCGGCGTGGCGCCGGCGGGGGCGGAAATCTCCACCCGGCCGTTTCAACTGGTCACGGGGCGGAACTGGCGCGGCACCGCATTCGGCGGCGCCAGGGGGCGCACCGACGTGCCCAAAATCGTCGACTGGTACATGGACGGCAAGATCAATATCGACGATCTGATCACCCACAAGATGCCGCTGGAAAAAATCAACGACGCCTTCGATCTGATGCATGAAGGCAAGAGCATCCGCTCGGTGGTGGAGTTTTAGAGTTTTTTTGTTTCGACGGTAACGGCGCTCCTATTCGGCCGTTGGGAGCTGGCGTAGTCCGGGAACGCGCCCGGCTTTACGCCTTTTCTGCGTGGCTTCGATGCTGATGTTCTCGGCCAGGTAATCCAGCACCAGTTTGCGGTCTTCGGGATCGATCGGCTCCATTTCCTGTTCCTCGACCATCCAGACCAGCAGTTCCTCCCAGTCTTCGCGGCTGAGCCCTTGCTGCACCACGGTTTTCAAGGAGTGGCAGGCGCTGCAATAGGCTTCGACTTCCTCCCCCCCAATCCCGTCGGGCAGCTCCAGGATCTGAAGTTCGTGATCGTCGGCGGCCAGGGGCGCCATGGTCCCCAGAAACCCGGCCAGGGCTACGGCAAGGCCGAGGGGGGAAAAAATTCGCAAGCAAAACATCGCGGGGGGCTAAACCATCTTCTTGTTGGGAAAAAAATTCCGGCTCCGAAACTTTTTTGCGTTCCGGAGCCGGCTGTTGGATGCGTCCCGTCAGACCCGACGCACCGCCACCCGGTGCAGGGTGTTGTTAAGATACCCCTTGGGGTTCCAGTTGATGGCGTGGGGCTGGCTGACGCCCTTGTCGCTGGTCGCCCGGGCCCAGATCTCGTAATACCCTTTTTCGGGCAGAGCCAGTTTGGCGTCGAAATTCTGCCAGGCGTAAGGGTTGACCGGTTTGGACAGATCGGCCTTGGCCCAGGTGGCGCCAAAATCGATCGAGACTTCCACCATCTCCACCAGATCATCGCCGGCCCAGGCGTGGCCATGCACCGAAACCGTGTCATCGGAGGTCTTGGCGCCGGTCATCGGCGAGGTGATCAGAGATTTCACCGGCATGGCGTGAATGATCTCGAAATCCTCGTTCTCGACCTTCTCGCCCGGCTCGACCGGGTATTTTGGCACCCTATAAGCCTTGCCGGTCATTTTGGGGCCGTCATGGACCACATCGCGCAGATAGATTCGCGTCAGCCATTTCTGCGAACACGACCCCGGCCAGCCCGGCACCACCAGCCGCAACGGCGCACCGTTCATCGGGTGCAGTGGCGCGCCATTTTGCTCAAAAGCGATCAGATTGTGGGGGTTCATGGCTTTTTCGATCGGCACACCGCGGGAAAGAGCAAGCTTGCCCTCCTTGCCCGAAAGATGGGTGTCGGCGCCGACATGAGCGGTGTAGATGACATTGCTCTTGACGCCGGCGGCTTTGAGGACATCGGCAAGCCGCACCCCGGTCCACGCCGAACAGCCGATCGCGCCCAGGGTCCACTGATTGCCCTTGGCGGGGGGGTCGAAATACGAACGGCCATTGCCACCGCATTCCATGGCCAGCGCTTCTGTCACCACCTCGAACTTGTTTTTCAGCTCGTCGATGGTCAGCGTCATGGGGTTGTCGACCAGACCGTCCAGGGTGAAGGTCCAGCCGTCGGGCGACATGTTCTCCGGCGGATTGCCGTTATTGCGGATAAAATGACGGGCCGTCGGGGTGATGTCGTCATTGAGCAGATGCGGCGGGGTCTCGGCATTGGCCGGCCGGTCGTTCAAAACCGTCAGCCCATCCTTGCCGTCGAACATATCGGTGTCGGCCAGGGCCACGGGCATGAAGCCCTCGGGCAGATTGGACGCAAACGGTATCGCCGCCCCCACCATGGCGCTCGCGGCCAATCCGCTGCCGCGCAGGAACCCGCGCCGGCTGGGTTTTGGCAACAGTTCATCCACCGGGTTTTCCGACGTTACCTCTTGCGAACCCGACTTGTTTTCCACATCCGTCATCTTGTTTCCTCCCATTGAACATTCCTTTTGCTGTAACCATCACACATATGCGCGTTCATGCATATTAAAAACTTCGGATCTTGCTGCCGGAGGAAGCCAAAAGGCTCACCTGCCCATCCTGCCGCAACCGTTTCTTTCATCGCCGCCACCAAAGAGCCGGCCGCCAGGGACATTCTGCGGCGACGCGCGGCGATGCTCGACAACACCTCCGCCGCCGCCGGCGGAAAATCCGATGAACTACTGCTGACTTGACCAAACCAGGAAGCGCTGGAACAGCTCGTTCTGGTTGTTGGCCGCGCCGCTGGCGCCGGCCGCATTGCCGTTCGCCGCCAGGAACATCCTGAATCTGTCACGCAAATCCGCAACCTGGGGGTCGGCGACCTGGGTGTTGGCGTTCAGCCAATCCTGAGCCGGTTTGAATCTCGTCCACCCGGGAAGGTCGGTGACAATATTGATTTCCTTCCATTTGGGGTGCCGAATGGGCTCGTCGAATTTCAAGTCCTGGATGTTGGTAAACAGCACATCGACGAAGCGTTTCAGCTTGCGGTATCTCTCGGTATCGGATTTCCAATTGTAGACGGCCAACACCTCGCCAACGGCAATGGTATCGATGTCCTGCCCCTGGGGGATGAGGTTGGGATAGTCTTTTGAAGACAGGCTCGAGGGCAGATAAATTTCCGCCAGGCCAGGGACAAAGGGAACCGACAGCAAATGCAGCCCATCTCCGGGTTTTACCTGCTGCATCGATGCGGCGGGTTTGCCGGTCACAACAAAAGCCGCGGCAATTTCCCCGGTTCTGATCTTCTCGATCGCGACGTCGCGTTCCAAGTTGACCGGGACCGGCTGGATGCCCAACTGATCGAAAACGTTCTGGGCGGTAATAAACGAGCCTCTGCCCTTGACGTCGTAGCTGACGGTTTTGCCGTTAAGATCATTGATCGATTCGATGCCGCGCCCGGCAATGAGATGCAGTTCGCTGTTATAGAGCTTGGTGACGTAGCGGACTTTGTTGGCGACGGCAGGGTGAATGTTGTTTCGCTGCACGTAGGCCAGCACGTCCGACTGAAGGATGCTGAGGTCAATGCCTTTCAAATGCATGATATCGGCAATCCCAAGCAGTGAGCCGCGCCCGATCACCGGCAGCACGCGCAACTCGCCAACATCGTTCATGACCCGCGCCATATCGGAGGCAATATTGGTGCAGGTGCAGCCCAGGCCCTTGGTGATAATTCTTACCGTTCCCCCATTGACCCTTTCCTTCCATTCGGTGTCGTTTCGCGGCTCAGCGCTGTTGCGCGGGTCGGCGGCAGCCGGAAAGCCGAGAACCAAGATCACCGCGAGGGCGGACAACCCGTGCGCTGCGTGTCGCAGAATGCTTGAGAAGCTAGGCATTTTTGCAATTCCCTTCCTTGACTTTAGCGATGAGTTTCCTCCAGCCAACCGGATGACCGATAGGGCCGGAACCAAGATTTCGGGTACATGTTCTGGTCTCGGAACGTTCGATCCGAGCAGCTCGTCGTGTGTTGGCACCCCCGCCAACACCAGACCCATGTCCCGATTTGGAACTCATTTCCTCGCCTGTCCCCTGACAGCCCGCGAAGCGCCATTTCCTTCAAACGGTGGTTCATAACCACCTCGTGATGCACATCACAGTTTCAGGACCGTTGTGACAAAAGTGTGTCCAAACTGCCGCAAATCTGTTTTCCGGGCTGCGAACGCCACATTTCAGCGCCTCGATTTATCAACGATTGCCCACCCCGGCCGCTTGAACCTCAAGGGCCCAATACCAAATTTAGTGGTTGGGTTTTCATGGGTTTACTAGACAAAATCGACTTTCGGACAGAGCCGCGCCAGGACCGAAACCCAGGAGTGCACTTTTTTAATTTGAGGAGAAATTAACCACGTTGGCGAACCGGCCCCGAAGGTTGACGCAACCCAGGACTTGTGGCGAATTCAAGGCGAATGTTTTGCGGGGGATATCAGATAAAATGGCCAGCCCAATGGCGCTTCAAACCAGTTCCGAAACAGCGAGCTTTGGTGGCAGACAGGGGGTCTACAGCCACCATTCCCAAGTTTGCGGCTGCGATATGACGTTTGCGGTCTACACCCCGCCTCAGGCCGCCGACGGCCCGGTGCCGGTGCTTTGGTTTTTGTCCGGGCTCACCTGCAGCCACGAAAACGCCATGATCAAGGCGGGGGCTCAGGCTCATGGGGCGGCCCATGGGGTGATGCTGGTCTTCCCCGATACCTCCCCGCGCGGCGAGGCGGTCGCCGACGATCCGGCCTACGACCTTGGTCAGGGCGCGGGCTTTTATGTCGATGCCGGCGAGGCGCCATGGTGCCCTCATTTTTCGATGTACTCTTACATCGCGCACGAGCTGCCAGAAGTGCTGGCGGCGAATTTTCCCGCCGATATGGACCGGCAGGGCCTCACCGGCCACTCCATGGGCGGGCACGGCGCCCTGACCCTGGCGCTGCGCAACCCGGACCGATACCGGTCGGTTTCCGCCTTCTCCCCTATCGTTTCGCCGCTGAACTGCCCCTGGGGGGCAAAGGCGCTGACCGCCTATCTGGGACCGGATCGGGACCGGTGGGCCAGCCACGATGCGGTATCGTTGATCGGCGCGCGCGGCTGGGGCGGCGACATCCTCATCGATCAGGGCACTGCCGACACCTTCCTCGATGAGCAACTCAAACCTCATCTGATGGTCCAGGCCTGCGAAACCGCCGGTGTGCCGCTCAATTTACGGATGCAGGACGGCTACGATCACAGCTATTTTTTCATTGCCACCTTCATGGCCGACCATGTGGCCTGGGCGGCGGAACGGCTCAAGCGATAGGGCCGGCCCCGGACCGGGCGGCGCTGGCCGGCACCAGCGGTCGCCAGATCACAGCCATGGCCAGGACACCGAACAAGCTTGCGAGCGTCAGCGGGAAACCTTGCGGTCCAAACCCATCCATGGCGGCGCCCGCGACCGGCGGACCAACAAGACCGCCAAGCCCCCACATGACCGCGAAAGCCGAATTCCCGGTCAGCAGCATCGAGCCGGAAAACTTGTCTCCCAGTTCCACCATGGCGATGGTGAAGCCGCCAAACCCGGTGGCGCCGATGACAAAAAGCAAAGGCCAGCCCCAGAACGTGCCGATCGCCAAAGGCAGGACCGCAAACCCCGATGCCGTCAGAACCGCCAGGGCAACGACAATGGCGCGGCGATCGATTTTGTCGGCCAGCCAGCCCAGGGGAAGCTGCAGCGCCATGTTCCCGGCAATGGCGACGCTCAGGGCCCAACTGGTCCGCACCTCGCCAAGCCCTGAATTCAAGCCATAGACCGGAAAAAGCGTCAACACCGTCTGGTCGTAAAGGGCGACGATGCCGACCAGCAGCAGCAGCATCGGCGCTGCCCGGGCAAAAACCATGAACGTGCCGCCATGACCATCGGAATAGCTGTCAGGCAAATGGTGCCGGGCGGCAAGCAGCAGCGGCAGGGCGGCAAAGGGCGAAAGGGCGGCGACGGTGAACGCCACATACCCCTCCGAGCCAACCACGGAAAGCAATATCGGGCCGAAGGCGAACCCGCCGGCGGCAATGGTGACGTAAAGCCCCATGATCCGGCCGCGAATGTGGGGCGGCGCCAGTTGATTGATCCAGGTCTCGGAGAAGACAAAGAGGAAATTGATCGCCACCCCGAGCGCGAAACGCAAAGGAAACCACAGGCCGAAATCCCGCGTCATCGCCAGGCCTGCGATAAGCACGGCCACGGCGACAAACGATCCCAGACAAAGCCGAAACGCCCCGTAACGCCGGGCCATGCGCGGCACGATCAGCGCCCCGCAAATGATCCCCAGAGGCACCATGGCGCCATTGAGACCGATCAGCGTCGGGGTGGCGCCATGGCGCTCCATGATGAAGGACAGGAGCGGAAAGGTGATGCCGCCGGTGAACGAAAAAACCGCAACGGCGCCGATTGCAGCGGCGATACCTCGCATTGGCGCCAGCGATTTTGCCTCGGCCTCGCGCCACTTCATTGCCAATGTCCTGAAAGGCGCCCCTCGTTGAGAAAACGGGGCTGGTGGCAGGTCGTCAAACCAAGGGACGACCGGTGTGATGCGCAATCTTGGCGTAAAGGTCGGCGGGGTCAATGGGCTTGGATATAATCCCGTTCATACCGGCAGCGCTGCACGCCGGCCCGACCTCGCACGGTTCGCTGGCGGTCAGGGCCAAAATGGGGATATCGGCGCAAGGTGCCGCCAGATCCCGGATATGGCGCGTCGCCGCCAGACCATCCATTTTCGGCATTTGAATGTCCATCAACACCAGATCGAACACCTGGCCCTGGACAGCCTCGAGCGCGGCGGAGCCGTTGTCCACCGAGGCCGAGGTAAACCCGAATTTTTTCAGATAGGCTTCGATCAGAATGCGGTTGGGGCGGTTGTCTTCAGCGACCAGAAGATGGGGTGACATGTTTTGTCGGCACGGCAGTGGCAGCCGTGGCTCTCGCCGTTTTTCCCAAGCCCCCCACGCGCCGTTTTCACCTGATACACCGGCGGCGAAAAGAGAAGTAGCAGCCGCGTGATACGCATCGCGGCTGCCTACGCAACTCATACTGAAGGGACCCAAGGGCGGTTCTACCCTCTTGCGTTTAATGAAGCGTGAACCGAGGAGACGCTTTTGCTCAAAGAGGATATTTTTCTCTGACCCAAACCAACCCGCAACCCTTGGAAACACATTCCAGCCTGTGGTCATAAAGACGATGCAAGGACAAATTATGGCGCTGAAATCGTCCGCGATCCGGGGCCGGTCGCGGCGGCGATGGGCCAATGGGGCGGAAATATGAAGTGCTGCCACCTGAAAATGGGATAGACAGAGAAACTTCAAACGGACGCACCTGACATCGCAACGCCCCGGCAACCGGGCAATGCCATGGGGCACATCGCAAAATGAGGTTCTGTGACCCAGATCATCGACATTGTCCTGCCGGTCTTCGGCCTGCTTGGCGTTGGCTATGTCGCCGCCTGGAGCGGGCTGATGAGCGCGAGCGCGGCGGACGGGTTTTCAGCCTATGTTTACCGCATCGCCATTCCGCTTTTGGTCTTTCGCGCCATCGCATTGACGCCGGCGCCCGATATCGCGCCGGTTACGCTGCTTTCATGTTATTTCAGCGCGGTGGCAATCGTCTGGACCCTGGGCAGCCTCGCCGCCAGGTTCGTTCTGAAAACCGATGGCCCGGTCAGCGCCATTGTCGGGGTCGGCGCGGCCTATTCCAACACCGTCATGCTCGGCCTGCCCCTGGTGGTCACCGCCTACGGGCAAGAAGGGGCGCTGATTTTCTTCATCCTGTTTCCCTTCCATATGCCGGTGATGACCCTGGTCAATTCCATCCAGATCGAGCTTTCCCGCGGGCACGAGGTGAATTTTGGCAAGGCGATTGTCGCCACGGCGCATTCCATGGCCAGAAACCCGATTATCATCGGCGTGGCCGCCGGGGCGATTTTCCGCATTTCCGGCCTGACGCTGCCCCAGAGCGCCGACACCGTCACCAGCCTGATCGCCCAGACAGCGGTCCCCAGCGCCCTCATCTCCATGGGCCTGATTTTGCGCCGCTATGGCGTCTCCAGGGGCTTCAAACCGGCCGTTGTGATGACAGCGTTGAAACTCCTGGTGCTTCCGGCGCTGGTGTGGATTTTCACCGCCAAGATCGCCGGGCTAGACGCCACGACCGTCGGGGTGCTGACCATCTTCGCCGCCGCGCCCGTGGGCATAAACACCTTCATCTACGCTTCAAGCCACCGCGTCGGGGTGGCCGAGGCTTCGAGCGCCATCGCCCTTTCCACCGGCCTGTCGATCATCACCATTTCCGTCGTGCTGGCTCTGCTCGGCGTGGGGGGCTAGGTTTTTTTCCTGATTGAGCCTCACGCCATCCCGCTCCCCCACCCGGCCACCCCATAGATTGTATCCTGGGGGTGGCCGGGTGGGGGAGCGGGATGGCGTGAGACTTCATCAACGAAAAAGACATTTCAATCTACGATTGCAGCGAACCCAAGATAATGCGAGAATTGAATTCCCAGTACTGCCCCAAATCGAAATGAAAATTCAAATGAATGCTCGCATCGACCGCGCCGACCGGAAAATCCTCGCCATCCTGCAATCCGATTGCACCTTGCCGGTCGCCGATATCGCCGCCCAGGTCGGGCTTTCGACCACCCCGTGCTGGCGGCGCATTCAAAGGCTGGAAAAAGACGGGATCATCGCCGCAAGGGTGGCCCTTCTGGACCCCAAGGCGGTGCGGGCCCAGGTCAACGCCTTTGTTTCGATCCGCACCAACCAGCACAATCAGGACTGGCTCGACCGGTTCGCCAAAACCGTCGAGGATTTCCCCGAGGTCACCGAATTCTACCGCATGGCCGGCGATGTCGACTATCTGCTGCGGGTGGTGGTACCCGACATCGAGCGCTTCGATGCGTTCTACAAACGGCTCATCGCCAGGATCGATCTTTCCGATGTCAGCACCAGCTTCGCCATGGAACAGATCAAATACACCACCGAGCTGCCGCTCGCCTATGTGCCGACGGAAAAGACGGCGGCAAAAGGGTAACTGCCCAACGGCTTTGCAAACCGGCAGAGTGGGAGAATACCCCCCCAAGGCATCGCCAAGTTACAGGGCCATGGAGCCTCCTTGGATATGAATTGCCGCCCTGCTGGGCCAATTTGAACAATCCCGCGTTCAAGGCCGGCAGAGGCCCGCGTCAACGGGCCGGCGCCAACTAAAACGCTCTTAGAACGTTGCCAGGGGACAGTCGGGTTTGCCGCCATATATCGAAGCGTTGCCGGAGGCGGCGATGGTCATCTTCAGACCGTGACCGGCGTCGCTGCGCGGTGCCAGCGCACCCAGATAGGCCCGCACATCGTTCGACAAAACGATGCCGGACAACAATACCGCCGCATCGGGCCCCTTGTGGGCGCGGGCGGCGGTCGAGTTTGCGGACCCTGGCGTGGCCCGGCCGACGACAAGATCGCGGCCATAGTCCAGAACCGCCCTGGACAGCCGGATTTCCAGGGCGGCCAGGGCCTGGGCACTTCTGGTTTTGATCAGGGCGGCGACGGTGGCGGCATCATAGTCCGCCGGATCAAGGCCATTGTCCCGGGCATTCAGCAACAGCTTGGTCACAGCCCGGGCTTTCGGGTTTGCCCCGTTCTTGCCGATCCAGATGGGCTGGTAACGCCGTTCACCGTAGAAATTGGATATATCCAGCAGCCGGGCATCGGCATTGCCGCCGGCAGACGCGCCCTCATCGTATTTGATCCGCAACGAAATTGCCGCCGGCAGGTGGGCGGGGGGGGCAATGCCGGTGCCGGGGGCATCGACGGTAACGAATTCGGCAATGGCGGGGTCGGTTACGGTGTCGATCAGGGCTTCATCGCCCTCCTGAATTTGGGCCAGGCCGGGCTGGGACAGACCAAAGGTCAGCCCCGCGGCCAAAACCATCGCGGAAACCAAAAATTGTGCTTTCAAAGACAGACGCGCAAGCATCGGTTTTTCCTTCAATTTGCAATTGCCGCCAGGCAGCAAGGGGGCACGGCCTGATCACGGAACATCATGTGGAGGGCATATCGAAACCGGCTGGTAAAAATACAATGGGTCGCCGGAACCCAATTGACGATGAAAAGGAAAATCGCCGCCCCTAGTAGGACGCCGACAAAAACTGGACGCCCAGGAAGCCGATACTGGTGATGGCCCCCAATGCCGGAAGACACGCGGCCCTGGACCTGGCAAAAACGCCGGCATTCTCCCGCAAACGGATGGCCAGAAGGGAGAGATTGACCATCGTGAAGATCAATAGGGTAATGGTTGATGTCGTCTCGGCAAGGCGGACCAGCGGCAAGGCAAAGCTCAAAGTGCAAATCATTGTGACAACAACAACGGTGGCGATCAACGGAGTTTGAGTACGGGCATTCACGCGGGCAAAGAAGGCCGGAACCCGGCCAAGACGCGCCAGGCCGTAAAGCACCCGCGTGGCCATGACCATCTGCACCAAAATGCCATTGAGCGCCGCCAGAACCGCAATCGCCGCAAAAGCCGTGGCGCCGGCCCCCAGGCCGCGTTCGATCACCAGCGCCAGGGGGGCATCGCTCTGGGCAAGGTCTGCCGGCGGCACCACGGCGATGGCGGCCAGGGACACCGAGATGTAGAGCATCGCCGTGGCAATAAGAGTGATGGCAATGGCCAGAGGCACTGTTCGTCTGGGCCGCCTGGTTTCCTCGGCCAGATTGACAATATCCTCAAAGCCGATGAAGGCAAAAAAGGCGATCAGCGCCGCCTGAAAAATACCGGTGGCCGGCAGGAGAAAACCTTGCGAGACGTCCGGAACCAGCGCCGACATCACCGTGGCAACGCTGAGATGGGAAAACCCGACGGCAATCACGGCCACAAGCCCGAGGATTTCGATCACCGCCAAGCTCGCCGCCAATATCATCGACTGGCTGATGCCCCAGGCCGCGATCGCGCCAAGACCAAGGACGATGGCAACAATGATGACGGTCTCGGTCAAGGGCACGATGGCGAGCACATAACCCGCCGCACCGCGGGTGATCGCGGCGGAGGAAACCATGCCGGCCGTGACCACGGCAAGCCCGACTACGAGCGAGAGCCCGCCGCTGCCAAATCCCTCCTCGACATAGGCCGCCTCCCCGGCACTGACCGGATTGCGGCGCGCCAGGGCGGCAAAAGAGGCAGCGCTTGGCGCCACGATCAGTGCCGAAAGCAAAAATCCCAGCGCGATGTTCTCGCCGGCATAACCGGCCGCCGCCCCGATGAGAACATAGATGCCCGCCCCGACCGTGGTGCCGATGCCGTAGAGCGACAGGGGCAGCAGCGTAATGCTGCGCCGCAGTTCAGGAGCGGACACGCGGGTTGTCGGTGGCGCCGGCCATGATCAGACCGCGATATGGCTCGAAAGCGCGGCAAGAAGAGCTGGAGTTTCAGCTCGGGTGAGATCTTTGGCGATTTCAGCGACGACCCGATCGGCCACCGATGGGCTGAGGGCAGCACGAATGAGACCGAGCAGGGACGGCTCGGCGATGATGATCAGACGGTTAAAGCTGCCCTTGTGACCATATTTATCCAGATAGGCGGCGATTTCGCCGGCAAAGGCCCGACGATCCTGCTCCGCGCCGCTGGTCGGCCGTTCGGCGGCGTGACGGGCGGTGCCAACCCGGTCATGCACGCGTCCCTGGCGATCGGAATAAACATCGCTATCTCGTTTGGGATCATGGGTGAGGACCGCGCCCTCGACCGGCTTTATTCCATGGCCGACACCGTCATTGAGAAGGATACGGGCGCCCTTGCCGCTGGCCAGAACGATCCATGTGTGAACGGGTGAAACCATGACTTCCCCTTTTCAACATTGTTGGCAGTGTGCAGTCTTAAGGTGGTGGTGTCGTTGACCATGGTCAACCGGCTAACCGTGCTGGTTTTTTGCTGATGAAGTCTCACGCCATCCCGGTAGACTCTTTCGTTGATGAAGTCTGTGCCATCCCGCTCCCCCACCCGGCCACCCCCAGGATACAATCTATGGGGTGGCCGGGTGGGGGAGCGGGATGGCACAGACTTCATCAACGAAAGAGTCTACCGGGATGGCGTGAGACTTCATCAGCAAAAACAAGCGCGGGCCGGTGCCACAGGTATGCCCGGCACGCTAAAGCGCCGCGACGAAGGCTATGAGGCGTTGGCGGTCCTGGGCGGAAAGGGCGGCGAACCGGTCGCGGCTCGCGGCGGCCTCGCCGCCGTGCCACAGGATCGCCTCTTCGATGGTCCGGGCCCTTCCATCATGAAGAAGGCCGGTGTTGCCATTGATGGCGCCCGACAGCCCGACGGCCCAAAGGGGCGGGGTTCGCCATTCGCCCCGCCCCACGCCGGCATCGCCCCCCCGGCTGGCCACCGGGTCCGCCAGTTGCGGACCCAGATCGTGCAAAAGCAGATCAGTGTAGGGCCAGATGGTAGAACCGCCCAGAAAACGACGCTGGGGGTTTGGCGGCAGGACATGGCTCGGCGTATGACAGGCGGCGCAGCCAACCTGAACGAATAGTGCGGCGGCGGTGTCATCGCCGGCGCCCGGACGCGGCGCAGGCACGGCGATCGCCTCGGAATAGCGCACCAGCCACGCAAACGGGGCGGAGTGAACCTCAAGCCCCTCAAGATCGGCGCTTTCGCCGGTTGACTGTTTCAGGCACGCCGTCTGACCGGTGGTGCAGTCTCCCGCCGGCCGGGGCACCAGAGGCGAGGACAAGCCCATATCGAGAGCCAGCGCCGCGGCGATCTGGTCTTCAAGGGTCGCCTGGGTGGCTTTCCAGCCAAAACGGCCCGGAACAGGTTCGCCGCCTCGGGCGCTGCGCACCATGGCAAGGCGGCCCGAAACGCCGTCGCCGTCGGCATCGTCGGGGTCGGCGCCAGCCGCCAGATCACCCTCGGGGATAGCGGCAAGCAGCCCTAGACCGATCATCGACGGGGCAATGCGCGGCGCCAGCGCCATATCCGGGCCAAGGGGGCCGTAGCCGGGGTCTTCGACCGAGAATTTCGGCACCCGCAAGGCGACTTTGGTGCCGTCGGGGTAGGTAAACGCCGCTGCGCCATAGTCGATGCGAATGCGGCCCTCCGGAGCCATGCCTTCGATGGCGAAATCCTGGAGCTGGTCGCCGTAAACACTTCCCGGCGCCCTCTCCAGTTTGAGGATCATCGATACCAACCCATAGGCCCCGTCGCCGGGCGATGACGGGGCGCCGCGGCCATCGTTGACATGGCAGCCGGCGCAGGACGGGGCATTCATCAACGGGCCAAGGCCATCGAAACTGGTCGAGCCCTGCCCCGCCGGGGTGAAGTCGCGGCGGAACACCGACCGGCCCAGGGCAAAGAGCGAAAGGCTCTCAAAATCCATGCCGTCGACCGGGGCACCGACAAGATCGCCACCGGCAGCCGATCCCGGCGCCGCCGGCGCGGATACCTCCTGGCCGAGCCCAAGCCCCGCGGTCAGCCAGCGCCAGAGCTACGCTCATGTGACAGCGGCCGGTGGCGGATATCGCCATTCAGGCTCCGCCCCAAGGTCGCGCCGGCGAGCGGCCATCATCCCGGATCATATCGGTTTTTTTTAATTTCAAGTCCCGCCGTTGCCGATCCACCAATTTTCAAAAACCGGCGTCCAGTCGATCCGGACTTGGACAACACCCTTGAACCGGGCGATGTCATCGGTCAAGCTCATGGCAAAAGTGGTGGCCGGCGCAAAGCCAAAACGAGCAGGTGCGGATCGACCGATCTGATCTGACTTTGTCGATGCCGCCAGTTCGATACCGCGAAAAAGAATTGCATTTCAACTTTTGGGAGGATCCATCCAATGACCAAAGATTTGTCTAGCCTGAAGATCCAAATCGCCGCCAAGAAATTCAACCGCCGAACCGTGCTCAAAGCCGCGGTGGCCGGCGGCGCGGTGGCCGCGACCGGCCCGTTTTTCATCCGCCGATCCCTGGCCGCGTCCCATGAAGTCAACGTGTTTGCCTGGGGTGATTATATTCAGAAAAATATATCCGATGCTTTTAAAGCCAAGACGGGCATCACCATCAATCTGTCCACCTATGGCTCCAACGAGGAGGTTCAGAGCAAACTCAAGGCCGCCGGCGGCAAGGGGTTTGACCTGATTTTTCCCTCCGTCGATACCCGCCCCGAATATGACGAGGGAAATCTTCTGTCCGAAATCGATGAAAGCCGGGTCAAGGTCGATCAGATCGAAACGGCGGTATGGCGCAGCTCGCTCAAGCTTGGCGCCGCCAAGCGCGGCAAACGCCATCTCATTCCCTTCAACTGGGGCACCGAGGGCGTGACCTATGACAGCTCGGTCTTCGATTTCAAACCCGGGGAGCTGTCCTATGGTCACCTTTGGGGCGACAATCTGGAAGGCAAGGTTGCCGGCCGGCAAAAATCCCTGGTGATTACCCTGGCGATCTATCTTGATTCCATCGGCAAGATTTCGTCCAACCGCGGCATGGACCTTTACAAGTCCGAAGCCGACATGCGCCGGGTGCTGGACGGTTGTCTTGAGTTCATGAAACCGCTGAAGAAAAACATCGGCGCCTTCTGGAACAACGCCACCGAGGCCACGTCGGCCTTCACCGATGCGGGCTGCACCATCGGCCAGACCTGGGATACCACCGGCATCAAGCTGCGCAACGATGTCGACAAGAAGTGGGTCTACACCGCGCCCAAGGAAGGCGCGCTTGGCTGGATGGATACCATGGCCATCCCCTCCGGCGCCACCAATGTGGATGAAGCCTATGAGCTCATCAACTTCCTCATGACCCCGGAAATCGGCGGCATGTTCGCCAACAATACCGGCTACAATTCCGCCGCCGTCGGCTCGGCGGCGTTCCTGAACGATGCCTCCAAGGAAGCCTTCAAGATCGCCTACCCCGAAGGCGCCATCGAGAACCTGTGGTGGTGGCCGATGTCCACGCCGTGGTTCTCAAGCGTTCGCCAGGAATATGTGGAGAAAATGACCGCGCTTTAAGGCGGCGGGAAAATTGCGGGGGGGGCTTGAACCTTCCATTGGACTTCCCCTCCCCCCGCAACACTTTACGCAGGCCCGCCACATATTGGGGAACGGCGCCGGTTCAGGGCAAAGGCGGCAACACTACTTTTGCGGGGAGGCGGCTGGATCGTCATGCGGGGAATGGATATCGAGCTGAAGGGTGTGTCGATACGTTTTGGTACGTTTACCGCCGTTCACCCGACCGATCTGAAAATCAACGCCGGGGAATTTTTTTCCATCCTGGGGCCCTCGGGCTGCGGCAAAACCACTATCTTGCGCATGGTTTCGGGGTTTTTGAACCCGACCTCCGGCGACATACTGATCGGCGGCAAATCGATGATGGGGATCGGCCCCGACAAGCGGCCAACCGCCCTGATTTTCCAAAGCCTGGCGCTGTTTCCGCTGATGACAGTGAGGGAAAATGTCGCCTTTGGCCTTGAGATGGCCGGCATGTCCAAGACGGCGCGGCGGGACAAAGCCGCCGAACTGCTCGATCTTGTCGCCCTTGGCGATCAGGGCGACAAAGTTCCCGATGAGCTTTCGGGCGGCCAGCGCCAAAGGGTGGCGATCGCCCGGGCGCTGGCGGTCGAGCCGGCGGTGCTTTTGCTCGACGAGCCTTTGTCGGCGCTGGACCTGAAGTTGCGCCAGCACATGCGCTCCGAGCTTCGCGGCATTCAACGCAAAACCGGCGTGACCTTTATCTACATCACCCACGATCAGGGCGAGGCACTGACCATGTCGGACCGCATCGCCGTGATGAAAGCGGGCATCATCGAGCAGGTCGACACCACCGATCAGGTCTACAACGCCCCCGCCACCGCCTTTACCGCCACCTTCGTCGGCGCCAACAATATTTTTGCCGGTAAAATTGTCGAGCTGGCGGGCGACATTGCCGTTATCGACACAAAATACGGGCGTCTGCGGGGCCGCAATCCGCAAGGCCTTGGGGTTGGCAGCGAGGCGATATTGTTCGTTCGCCCCGAAAAGAGCCACGTTCAGTCGGCGCGGAAAAAGTCCGACAATGCCCTTGAAGCGAACTATAAACGCCGCGATCTGGAGGGGCCGTTCGTAAACCTTCATTTCGAACGGGACGGCGACACCTTTTCGGTCCACCAGACCAATGTCGACATAAAGGCCTACGCGCCGGGCCAGACCTGCACCATAGGTTTTGATGCCCAAGCCGGAATGATCCTCCCGGCGGGAGAGTTGGCGGATGAATAACCTCACGCGCTCATTTGGCCCGGTACTCAGCTCGGTGATTTTTCTCCTGGTCACCATTTGGGTTATCGGCATGATTGTCGGACCGCAAGCGATCATGGTCGAGCAATCGTTCTGGAATATAGACAAGGGCGGCGCCGCGGCGGAAACATCCGTCAGGATCGACAAACTCTATAACGAAGTCGATATCCTCAATTTCGATCTGTCCGATGCCCAGGCCCTGGCGGATTCTCCCGACAAAACCGCAAAAATCGCCGAAATTACCGCGAAAATAGACACCAACCGGGTGTTGATCGACGAGCTGTCCGCCCGCGAGGTCAAACCAAAGAAGGTTTACTCGTTCAACAACTACACGATGATGGGCGCCAGCCATTTCTTTATCTTCCTGAAGACCATTGTCGCCTCCATCGCCGTCACCATCATCGCATTTGTCGTGTGTTACCCAATCGCATTTACCGTCGCCAAGCTGGCAACGCCGGGCAAGGCGGCGCTGATCATGCTGTTCCTGATTATTCCGTATTCGATCAACGAGCTGTTACGGATTTTCGCCTGGCTGATGATCCTCAACTACAACGGCGTGGCCAATTTTTTTCTTGGCGCCTTCGGCTTCGATCCGGTCCCGTTCCTGGAGAGCGGCGCCGGCGTCTTCATCGCCATGGTCTATGCCTATATCCTGTTCATGGTGTTTCCCATCTACAATACGGTCGAAACCCTGGAGATGGCGCAGATCGAAGCGGCCCGCGACATGGGAGCCCCCACCTGGCAGATCCACCGCAAAATCGTCATCCCCCACGCCAAGCCGGGCATCGCGGTGGGCTGCATCATGACGTTCATGCTTTCGGCGGGCTCTTACGCCGTTCCCGCCATCATGACCCGGGGCACCGCCGAGCCGTGGTTTACGCAACTGATCTACAACAAGTTTTTTGAATCGAGCAACTGGAACACCGGCTCGGCCTACGCCTTTACGCTGGTGATCGCCTGCATCATCTTTATTTTCGCGATGATGCGGATGTTCGGGGTCGGCATCCGGGACATCGCCAAATGAGCGGCCAATCTCAAACCGCCATGGGGCGCGGCAGCCAGGTGGTTCTGAACATCTATCTGGTGATATTTTTCTCCTATATGTTCCTGCCGCTGATCTTGATGGTGGCGGCGGGTTTTAACGAGTTTTCGCCGCCCTCGGTCACCATCTGGCGCGGTTTTACCTGGAAGTGGTTTGGTGTTCTGGCCGAGGACGCCCGCATGTGGCAGGGGCTGGTCAATTCGCTGCTGATCGCCGGCGGTGTCATTGCCGTTTCCATGCCGCTGGGACTTGCCGGGGCGTTTTTGATCACCCGCCTTCAGTCCCGGTACAATGGCCTGTTATACGGGATCATGGTCTCACCGCTCTTGACGCCGGGGATCATCCTTGGCATCTCGACGTTGATCTTCTGGCGCGAAGGCGGGGTATCGGGGGGGCTTTTCACCGCGACCGTCGCCCAGGCCACCTACATTTCGTCCTATACGATGCTGATGTTCATGGCCCGGCTGAAACGCCAGGACGTAACCCTGGAGGAAGCGGCCATGGATCTGGGGGCCTCCCATATCCAGGTCTTCCGGCGCATCACCATGCCGTTTCTCAAACCGACAATTCTGACCGCCAGCGTGATCGCCTTTCTGCAATCGTTCGAAAACTACAACACCACCATTTTTTCGATCGGCGGCGCCCATACCCTGGTAACCGAAATCGGCTCGCGCATGCGCTTTGGCCTCAGCCCGGCGGTAAATGTCATTGGCATTATTTTCGTGGTTCTGACCATCGCTTTTGCGACGATCTATGTGATTTTCCGCGAGCGTGAAAAGGCGCGGAACACCGCCCTCAGGGGCTAAACCCAAACTTTCAATCAAGTTGCAGGGCTATGAACATACTCTTCATAACGGCCGATCAGTGGCGGGGTGAATGTCTGTCCGCCCTTGGTCACGCCCACGTCAAAACCCCCAATCTGGACGCGCTCGCCGCCGATGGGGCCCTGTTCCGGCGCCACTATGCCCAGGCAACGCCGTGCGGGCCGTCGCGGGCCTGTCTTTACACCGGCATGTATATGCAGAACCATCGCTCGCTCCTCAATGGCACCCCGATGGACGCCAGACATACCAATGTGGCGCTGGAGGCCCGAAAAGCGGGGTATGCGCCGGCCCTTTTCGGTTATACCGATGTCAGCCTGGATCCGCGCCATCAGGCGCCGGGGACGCGCTCGGCTCGCGGTTTTGACGGTGTGCTGCCGGGCATGGATCCGGTTGGGTTTTTGTCCTCCGACTGGGGGCCGTGGTTGGCCGAGCTCAGGAAAAAGGGCTATCAGCTACCTGAAGAAGCTGCGAGAATTTATGAGCCGGACCCTGCGGCAACCGGTTCGGGCGACAAAGGCAAAACCTATCTCCCGGCCCGCTTCAGGGCTAAGGACAGCAGCGCGGCATA
>UOEM01000082.1_pt1 | contig 54082 bp, 42 predicted proteins | sample 1988661 | NCBI WGS metagenome assembly UOEM01 (sample SAMEA4712195, study PRJEB27164) | hydrothermal vent metagenome | biome: marine basaltic hydrothermal vent biome; feature: marine hydrothermal vent; material: mineral | place: Pacific Ocean | collected 2011-06-14/2011-07-23 | depth 1719 m | reverse complement strand
GTGCTCTATTTCACCACCTGCGGCTGGATGATGTGGAACTGGCTGGTCAGCGCGCCGGCTTCGGGCGCCACCGTGGTGCTCTATGACGGTTCGCCGTTTCATCCCGGCCCCGAGCGCCTGTTCGACCTGGTCGAGGACGCCCGTGTTACCCATTTCGGCACTTCGGCGAAATATATCGATGCGGTGAAAAAGTCGGGCTACCGGCCACGCGATCACCATCGTTTCAAGGCCCTGAGGGCGGTGCTCTCGACCGGTTCGCCACTGGCCGCTTCGAGTTTCGACTTTGTCCATGACGCCATCAAGTCCGACCTTCACCTCGCCTCGATTTCCGGCGGCACGGATATCTGCGGCTGTTTTGTCGGCGGCAACCCGGTCGGGCCGGTGCGGCGGGGGGAGATCCAGGCGCCATTTCTGGGCATGGCCGTCGATGTGTTCGACGCGGACGGCAAACCCCTTGGCCCCGGCGGCGGCAAGGGCGAGCTGGTGTGTACCAAACCGTTCCCGTCAATGCCGGTGAAGTTCTGGAACGATGCCGATGGAAGCCGCTACCGCGCCGCCTATTTCGAACGCTTCGAGGGCATCTGGTGCCAGGGCGATTTCGCCGAGTGGACCCTATCGGGGGGGCTGATCATCCATGGCCGATCCGACGCGACGCTGAACCCCGGCGGCGTACGCATCGGCACGGCGGAAATCTATGCCCAGGTCGAGCAGCTTGCCGAGGTGACCGAGGCCATCGCCATCGGCCAGGAGTGGGACGGCGACACCCGCATCGTGCTCTTCGTGGTGCTGACGCGGCCCGGCGGGCTCGATGCCGAATTGACAAAGCGCATCAGGACGGCCATTCGGGAGGGAGCGAGCCCGCGCCATGTGCCCGCTGTGGTGCTGGAGGTGGCCGATATCCCGCGCACCAAGTCGGGAAAAATTACCGAAATCGCCGTGCGCGACGTCGTTCATGGCCGTAAGGTCGCCAACGTTGAAGCTCTCGCCAACCCCAAGGCTCTGGCCTGTTTTGCCAACCGGGCCGAACTTGATAAGTAGAACCCCGAACTTGATAAGTAGAACACCGTGAACACACCAGAAGAACACAAGCCCCACGAGCGTATTTCCAGAGCCAAGGCCAGAGCCGCGGCCGGTCCGACATTCCTGCAACACAGTTTTCGGCCGTTTTTCATGGCCGCCGGGATCTGGGCCACCCTGGCGGTGCCCTTCTGGCTTCTGAGCTACAGGGATTTTTTGACCCTGCCGGCGGATTTCGACATTTATCTGTGGCATCGCCATGAAATGCTGTTTGGCTTCGCCGCGGCGGCCATTGCCGGGTTTATCCTCACCGCAATCCCCAACTGGACCGGCCGGCTGCCGATGAGCGGGTGGCGGCTGGGGGCGTTAGCGGCGCTCTGGTTGGCGGGGCGGCTGGGGTTTCTGGCGGCGGTGTGGGCCGGCCCGATTGTCGTGGCGGTCTTGGATCTGTCGTTTCTCACCGCGCTGGCGGCGGTGATCGCCCGCGAACTCATCAGGGGAAAAAACTGGCGTAACCTGCCGGTGCTCATTCTGATTTGCCTGTTTGGCTTGGGAAACTGGCTGGTCCATTTTCAGACCCTTGACTTGGCCGAGACGGCGGAGTTGGGGATCCGGCTTTCCATTTTCACCCTGGCGACCCTGCTGGCGCTGATCGGCGGACGGGTGGTTCCAAGTTTCACCCGCAACTGGCTGGCCCGCCGCGGCATCGAGGGCCTGCCCGAGCCCATGGGCCGTTTCGACAAAATCGCCCTGGCCGTCCTGATCGTCTTCGTGGTGGCGCAAGTGTTTGCTCCCGATGCGTTGGCAACGGCCACGCTGGCGCTGCTGGCCGGAGGGCTTCACGGGGCGAGACTGCTGCGCTGGAAGTTCTGGAAAGTGCTTTCCGAGCCGCTTTTGTGGGTGCTGCATCTGGGCTATGGCTGGCTGGCTGTCGCCTTCATCCTGATCGGCCTTGCCGGGATCACCGATTTTGTCCCGGCCAAGGCGGCGATCCATGCCCTGACGGTGGGCGGCTTCGGCACCATGACCTTGGCGGTGATGACCCGCGCCTCCCTGGGCCATACCGGCCGGGAGTTAAAGGCAACTTGGGGCACCACGGCAATTTTCGTGGCGATCACCCTGGCGGCGGCATTACGGGTCGTCGAGCCTTTCCTGGACGGTCAGTTCCCATCGGCGATCTGGATTTCCGCCATCGCCTGGACGGCGGCCTTCGGAACCTTCTCGGTGCTCTATTTTCCGGTGTTCACGCAAGCCCGCGTCCAGCCCCGCCAGCCCTCAGCGAGGCCAAACTGAGTGCATTTCAGGTCTTGTCCGTGCCAGCCCGGCCCCGCCGGCCAAATGTCCGGTTGAGCAGCATCACGGGCAGGATCCCGACGCCCACGATGGCCAGAGCCGACAGCGATGCCTCCTCGACCGCCTCAAGGGAGGCGTAAGTGTAGACATGGGTCGCCAGGGTGTCGAAGTTGAACGGGCGCAACAGCAATGTCGCCGGCAACTCCTTCATCGCGTCGACAAAGACCAGCAGCGCGGCGGTGGCGATGGCCGGCTTGAGAAGCGGCAGATGCACCTCGCGCAAAGTTCGGTAGGGCGTCCGGCCCAAAACCCGCGCCGCCAGATGCAGGTTTGGCGAGGCCTGCCCGAACCCCGCATCGATGGCCCCGTAGGAGATGGCCATGAAGCGCACCACATAGGCGTAGGTGATGGCGAATATCGTGCCCGACAGCAATAGTCCGGTTGAAAATCCAAAATTGGCGCGGGCAACCCCGTCGATGAAATTATCGATGCCCGCCAGCGGCACCAGAATACCGATGGCCAGCACCGTGCCGGGCACCGCATAGCCCACCGATGCGGCCAGCGCCGCACCGCGCACCGGACGGGTGCGCGACAACCGGCTGGCATAGCTGAGAAATATCCCGAACAACAGCGTCAGCGAGGCGGCCAGGGTGGCCAGGGTCAGGGAGTTAAACACATTTGACGTGAACCCCCGAAGACTGTCGGCATCGAAATAGGTTATCGCCGCCTCAGCCAAAACCGCACCGGGCACGACAAAACCGATAACGATCGGCAAGGCGCAGACCGCTGCGGCGGCCAGGGCCCGTTTTCCAGTTAAAGGATGACGCACCGGAAACCTGTGACGGGCCACGGTCTGGTGAAAACGCCGCCCCTGGCGGGCCCACCGCTCAATCCAGATCAGCAGGAAGACAAAGGCCAGCATGATCGTGGCGATCTGCGCCGCTCCGCCCAGATTGTTCTTTTGCAGCCAGGTCGTATAAACCCCGACGGTCAGGGTATTGACGCCGAAATACTGCACCGCGCCGATGTCGTTCAAGGTCTCCATCAGCGCTAAAATGACCCCGATGGCAATCGCCGGCCGCGCCATCGGCAGCGCCACGCGGACAAAGGACGACCACAGCGAATGGCCCAGGGTGCGGGCAGCCTCGATCATCGAAAACGACTGCTGCTCGAAAGCGGCCCGGGCGGTCAGGTAGACATAAGGGTAGAGCACGAACGACATGACGAAGATGGCGCCGCCAAGGGAGCGGATTTCCGGAAACCAGTAGTCGCGGGCGCTTTGCCAGCCAAAGGCCTGGCGCAAACTCGATTGGACGAGACCGGAATAGTCGAAAACGTCAACGTAAGTGTAGGCGATGATGTAGGTCGGCATCGCCAGGGGCACGAGCAAAAGCCACTCGAATGCCCCGCGCCCGGGAAAGGTGTACATGGTGACCAGCCAGGCGGTGCCGGTGCCAACGAAAAGGGTGATGAGGCCCACGCCCGCCATCAGCCCACCGGTGGTGGTGACATAGCCGGGCAACACGGTGGCGAAGAGGTGCGGCCAGATGTTTTCGTCCGGGAATGCCGCCAGCACGATGACGGCGACAATCGGCAGGGCGATCATCGCGGCGACGGCCACGGCGGCGGCCATGACCAGCCGCTCGCCACGGGTTCGGGCCGGGGGGGCGGTATTGGGATGGGTGGCGCTGTCGGCGACCAGGGTCATGGGCCGGATGTATCGGCGTTTTTAGCTCGACGGACCATCGTCAAATCCGACCTCGTCGACCAGTTCGCTGGCCCGCTTGCGGTATTTGGCGATGTCGGTGATGGGCAGGGGGTCCGGCTTCATCTCGCCCCAGGAGCTGACCATCTCGGAGAGGCCCACATCCCGGCGCAAGGGATATTCGTTCACCACTTCAGCATAGATCTTCTGGGCGTCAGGGCCGGTGAGCCATTCCATCAATTTCAGAGCATTGTCGCGATTGGGAGCGTTTTTGGCCATGGCGATGCCGGAAATATCCACATGGGTGCCGCGTCCCTTGGTGTTGGGGAAAATAATACGGACCGATTTGGCCCACTCTTTTTGTTCCGGCTTCTTGGTGTTGTTCAACATGGCGGCCATGTAATAGGTGTGGCCGATCGATATATCGCACTGCCCCGAATAGACCGATTTCACCTGGGCCCGGTCATTGCCCGCCGGCTTGACCGCCAGGTTGTCTTTAAGGCCGGCGAGCCACTCCTGTGCCTTGTCTTCACCGAGATTGGCGATCATCGAGGCGACCAGGGCGATGGAATACGTGTTCTGACCCGAACGGGAGCAGATGCGGCCCTTCCATTTGGGCTCGGCAAGCTCTTCATAGGTGATTTCGGTCTGGGACACGCGCGCCTTGGAGGCATAGACAATACGGGCGCGGGTGGTGAGGCCGAACCAGTGGCCATCGGGGTCACGATAGGCGGCCGGGATGGCCTCGTTGATGGCCTTGGAGAACACCGCTTGGGTCACACCCAGTTGCTTGGCGTTGTCAAGACGGCCAACACCGACGGTGAATAACACGTCGGCGGGGCTGTTCTTGCCCTCCTGGTAAAGACGCTCTTCAAGGCCTTTTTTGGCGAAAATGATATTGACCTTGATGCCCGTTTTCCGCGTGAAGGTTTTGAACAGGTTCTTGACCAGTTGCGGCTGGCGGTAGGAATAGATGTTGACCTCATTTTGAGCCCCTGTCGCACCCATCATGGCCGGCGGGGTCAACCCCAATGCCAGAGCCAAGGCCAGGGTCAGGGTCAGGGCCGTTCCGACAAGTTTCGCAGCAAGCATCGCCATGTCGCCTTTTCGATTTCATTCGCCGGCCAGCGGAGCGGTGGTTTCTTACATTAGAATTGTAATAATTAGTATTAATGCAACTGCTGACATAACCTAGTAGTCAATATCTTTTTTCCCGTCAACAATATTCTTTCAATTTTTAGTTTATAATGATTCTTGGCTATATTTTTCAGGAGATATAGGCGGAAATTACTGAATTAATTCCTCTCATCATTACGCATATTCACTATTTCACTGTATATTATTATTAATTTTCTACCGATCCTCCAGCAACCGATCCCATATCTCTCATTTTTCCGTTGCGAAACTCAACTTTTTCTCAGGAACGCAAAATCAGCCCCATTTATTGCATATCGTTCTCATTATCAGTTGACCGATATCAAAAAAAATGCCGCGCCCGGTTCAAACCGGAACGCGGCAAATTTGGCATTCAGAGGCTATGCCCCGTCTTCTCCAGGGCCAGAATCCGGCCCGGTGGACAATCAGGCGCCAGCAGCTCCACCGGCGACCTGAAGCTGGAGATAAACCGCCTCGCCCAATTTCTCCATCAGGCCCAGTTCGGTTTGCAGCCAGTCGGCATGGCCTTCCTCATCAAGGATAAGCGCGCCAAAAATGGCCTGGGAGCCGATATCGCCGGCGGCGGTGGCGGCCTGGTAGGCCTGGGCATAAAACTTCACCGCCTCCAACTCGTCGGCAAGGTCGGTCTGAAACATCTCCTTCACCGATTTGGCGGACACAATCTCGTCCATGGCCAGAACCGGATCGCCGCCAAGAAAGAGTATGCGGTCGATGAAACGCATTGCGTGGCCCTGCTCCTCGGCCGCTTCTTCGGCCATCTTGGCGGCAAGGCCATTAAAGCCCCAGTCGGCGAGGAGACGACCGTGCAGCATGTAGCGCGTCTGCGCCGTCAGCTCCATGCGCAGGCCGGTGTTGAGATAGTCGAGAATCTGGCGTTCGTTGTTCATGGCTCTACCTTAGAATTATTCCAAAATATAAATGGGTGGTCGCGCGCCCTCTGTCAAGGTGGATTTCAGAGCGTTTCCGCCACGCACTGAGTCTTACCGACAGCATTGGCTTATGGCCAAGCGGATTTGCGCAACCCGACAAGAACAAATTTTTCAAAGCCATCGCAAATTGGCCGCCACTACCGCGGGCATCTGAGCGCTTTTCCCAGCCAGGGCGCCATCCCGCTGATTTTTCCTGATGAAGCCTGTGCCATCCCACTCCCCCACCCGGCCACCCACAGGATACGATCTCAGGGGTGGCCGGGTGGGGGAGTGGGATGGCACAGGCTTCATCAGGAAAAATCAGCGGGATGGCGTGAGACTTCATCGGGAAAAACACATCAGCCGTCCAGAACCCGGTTGGTGGGAAAGGTGATGTTGACCAGGGTGCCGGCACTCGGCGTGCTTTCGATCAGAAACTCGGCCCGGTTGGCTTCGGTCAGCGCCTTGGTCAGCGGCAGGCCGAGCCCGGTGCCGGCATGGTCGTTCTTGCCCAGGGCGTCGATCTGGCCCGGGGTTCCGACCTGACGGAACGGCTCCATCGCCTGGTCGATCTCATCGCGGGACATACCCACGCCGGTATCGCGCACCCTGATCTGCAACCGGCCCTGCTCATCGACCACGGCGGACAAGATGACCTGCCCGCCCGCAGGCGTGAACTTGACCGCATTGGACAGCAAATTGAGCACGATCTGGCGCAACGAACGTTCATCTGCCACCACCGGCGGCAGATGGTCCGGCAACGAGACCCGGACGATCACCCGGGCCCGGTTGGCCTGGGGCTGGATGATGCTCACCCCTTGTTCGATAATATGGGCGATATCGACGGAGGTGAAATTGAGATCGAGCTTGCCGGCTTCGATCTTGGAAAGATCGAGCAGATCGTTGATCAGCGACAGCAGATGATCGCCGCTTGAGCGGATGTCGTGGAGATAGCCCTTGTAGCGGTCATTGGCGATGGGTCCGAATTTTTCCGCGCTCATCACCTCGGAAAAACCGATAATGGCGTTCAGCGGCGTTCTCAGCTCGTGGCTGATGCGGGCGAGGAAGTCGGATTTCTTGGCTGAATCCTCCTCCGCCCGTTCTTTGGCCAGGCGCAAACTCTCCTCGGTCTGCTTCCATTGCGAAATATCGCGGATGACGGCGCAATACCGCAATCCCTCGTCGATATTCATCCGGCCGATGGTGACAAAAAGCGGAATATGGCCGCCGTCGGGGCGTTTGCCCCTGACCTCGTGGCCCTCGCGATGAAGGCGGGTGGCGTCGCTTGATGTTATGCTGGCTATATAGGTTTTTATGGTACCGGCGCTTTGCGGCTCGAACAATTCATCGAATTTGCGCCCCGCAGCCGTAGATGCCTCCACCCCGAAAATCGCCTCGGCGCTGGCATTCAAAGTAACAACCCGGCCCTGAGCATCGATGGTGGCAATCCCGTCGGCGGCGGTATTGATCACCGCCCGCAATTCCGCCTCCCGGGCAACGGCGTCCAAGAGTGCCGTCTCGCCCGGTTGAGGTCCGGTTTGCGGCAGTTTTTCAGACGGTAAATTCTGAGCATCGGGCAATACCGAACCGCTTTGCGCCTGCTCTTCCGGCACCGGTTCCGCCAGCGCCCGGGACGCCGGCTTTGCGGCTTCAAAGACAATACGGACCGCCGTGTCGCCCCGGTAGTCCACCTCCTCGAAACTGGCCTCGATATCAAGCGTGGTGCGGTCTTTGCGGCGGGCTTTGAGGGTGACGCCGTCAATCCGGCCGAATTTCGGCAGATCGTGGTCGTCGAACCGGCTTTGCAGGGAGAACAATCGCGCCCGTTCGTCCGGCATCAGGTTGAGCAGATTGGTGTCCTGCATCACCGAGCCAGCGGTGTCGTGGCCCAAGAGCCGGGCGGCCATGTCGTTGGCGCCCAGAATGACAAAATGCCGGTGGATAAGGGTCGGCTTACCGGTGGCCAGCGCGTTTTCAGACGGCTCCGTCCTTGCCGGGGTCTCCTCCACAGGCTCCGATACCGGCACCTGGCGTTGCGGCCGTTGGCGCGGCTGCGGCTCCGGCGCTTCCACCCCGCCGACAACCCTGAGCGTGGCGCCGCCGGCAGGGGTTTCAACCGGTGGGGATTCGACCGGCTTGCGGGCCGAATCCAGCGCCCGGGCAATGGCCGAAAACGTCGCGGCATCGTCGCGGCCGACTTTTTCACCTTTTGCCGTGCCCTCCTTTGGCACCGGTTCAACCGCGGGGGCCGCGGTTAGATCACCGTCGGATTTATTTGCCTCAGCGGCGGGCTCGCGGTCGTTTTGCATATCCGCCAGAAACTCTTCTTCATCGCTTGGGGCGGTTTTAGCCTGGCGCTTTGCCGACGCCTCGCCGCGGCGATCATCGAAAGCAGCAACGGTCGGCGCGTCCAGGGCCAGGATCAGGCCACCAAACCCGACCGTGGTGCCATCGGCTCCGCTTATCGGCACGGCGGAGACCGCCAGGGCCGGCGCATCGATGGCGGAGGTTGCCAGGATTTCGCGCCACGGCTCGGCCCGCGCCTGGCGCGTTGCAAACGGCACGGCGCCCTCCACCCCAAGCGCCGCCATCACGTCGTCCCAGGGCGTGCCGATCAAAACGCCAATGCCCTTACCCAGGATCCGTTCCGCCGCCCCGCCGATGTCGACCAAGGCGCCGCCCGCATCGATCTCGAAGGTGGCGTCGGCGGCCGCCAGAACCGCCTCGATGGCGCCAAGCGCCTCGGCCTGCCTTTGTTCGTGGCGGCGGCGGTCCTCGATATCCTCAAACACCATGAAAACGGCCAGACGCCCCACCACCGGCGCCGCCAGCCGCCGGGCGTTGATGCGGTGGGCGCGGGGACCAAATCTGGTGTGCAGAATTTCCGCTTCGCTGAAACTGCCGCGGGCAAGGGCGCGCGCCATCAGGGCCTCGGCCCGGGCAGCATCGCCGAGCCAGGTGGCGAACAGACCGCCGCCGTCCATCCGGTCTTCAGAGCCTTCGTCCGCGTCCATGCCCGAGCCGGACACAGCCCTGCCCGATGGCAGCCCTTCACTGGCCGCAGTGTTCTGGTAGAGCAAGGAGCCATGGCGATCAAACACGACCACCGGCACCGGCATTTGCCCAATCACCGCTTCCAGCAGCGCGGACCGGGTCGCAACCGGGGCGGGGCCGACGGCCTCCTCCGGCTCCCGGACAACCAGAAGACCGGGTCGGCCATCCTCCAGAATGACCCGCCGGCACGTCGCCTGAAGGGCTTCGGTGCGCCCGCCGATGTCGAAAACCAGGGTCTCGACGGTGCTGGCGCCAGGCTCAAGGCTCGCGGCCAGGGCGCCCATGCGGGCAATTGCGGCATCGGTGCCGTCCATGCGCCGGTCGATGAGGTCAAGAACGGTGGTTTCGCCCCAGAACGCCAGACCGGCACGGTTGGCCCATACCAGTCTTTTTCGCTCCGCGTCCCACAGCCACGCAAGATCGGACCGTCGCTCAAGCGCTCGCAGCTCGTCGTGCGGATGTCGGCTCACACAAATTCCCATCGCTACACGGCGGCCGGCCTCAAGGCCACCGTCGGCCGGTATCCCGGCCTCATTTTTGCGCGAAGGGTCGCCCGCCACATCCAAAAGAGACCCCCGTCAATACCCCAACCTTAAGGTATCAGGCCCCAGGCCGTCCACCACAGCCGAACGGTTGAAACAAACCAGGTGCGAGCATGGTTAAGCGGGCCACGCCAGCACCCCAGCCTAAGTGTTTAATCCCGGCAATTGATGGCTCGGATTCAGACTGAATCCGAGCCATCAATTGCCGGGATTAAACACCTAGTCCTTCTTCCTCAGGCAACTGTCCCAATAATCGTAGAGCACCATGGCCAGTACGCTGAGGGAAATAATCCAGAACGGCAGGCCGCCCCAGAAACCGGCAAAGCCCGAGGTGATGCTTTCTGCCAGGCCAAGGACGAAGGCCGCAAAAAGAAGACAGCCGATGGCTCCGGAGATTATTTGGATTCTATGCATTTTCTGCTCCATTCCCTGGCGTGGATATTTCCTCGCCGGGGCCGTCAAGGGTTTGCAAAAACCACGCCGCGGTCCTGAACAATCGGTCGTCTTCCTCGTGAGATCCTATCAATTGCACGCCAATCGGTAAATCGTTCTCAGCTGCAAGTACTGGCAGCGACAAGGCCGGCAGGCCGGACAGGGTCCACAGGGTGCAGAAGATCGGATCGCCGGTGCCGGCGCTTATCTCCGGCGCTTCGCCGGTCGATGACGGCGCCAGGATTGCGTCGAAATCATTGAAGAACTGGATAAAAAAATTGTCGGCGCCATTGGCCATGGCCCGAGCCTGGGCGTAGCGGTCATCGGGAATGGCGCGGGCGCGGGTCAAAATCGGCTTGATGGTGTCGCTGAGCTGGTCCCAGTGCTGTTCGGCCCGGTCTTCAAGGTTGCGCCAGATTTCGTATTCGTGGATGACCCTGTGATGGTCGATGAGATCACCGAAGCCTGCCGGGGTGGGGACCCGTTCGACCCTTGGGCCCAGAACATCGAGAAGCTCGTCGAACGCTGCCCTGGCGGTGGTGCTGAGGCGATCGTTGAAGGGCAGATCGAACCAGGCCAGAAGCGGCTCCACCGGGGGAGTGGTGCGGGCGCCGGCCAGCATTGCCGGTTTGGGCCGGGCGTAAGTGGCCGGATCGAGGCGATCATAGCCGCCAAGGGCATCGGCGAAGGCGGCGGCGTCGTTCAGATTTCGGGCAAAAATGCCCATCTGGTCCAGGGTGGCCGAGGTCTGAAGCACCCCGGCGCGGGAGATGATGCCGCGGCTGGGCTTAAAACCGATCACACCGCAGAACGAGGCCGGCCGGATCACCGAACCGTTGGTCTGGGTTCCCAGCGCCAGGGGCACGTGGCCGGCGGCAACCGCCGCCGCCGATCCAGAGGATGAACCGCCCGGAGTGTGGGCCGCGTTATGTGGATTGCGGGTATTGGAGGGATGCATGAAGGCAAATTCGGTGGTGACGGTTTTGCCCAGAACAATCGCCCCGGCCTCGCGTATTTTATTGACGACGCCCGCATCTGCCGGCGGCCGGCGGCCGGCGTGAATGGGCGAGCCGCATTCGGTCGGCATGTCGGCGGTGTCGATAATGTCTTTCAGGCCCACGGGCACGCCATGCAAGGGGCCCAGCGGTTTGCCGTTTTGGCGTTTGCGGTCCAGCTCTTCGGCCTGGGCCAGCGCCAGGTCGGGGTCAAGGAAGGCCCAGGCCCCGATGGCCCCGTCGGTCTCCTCGATCCGGTTCAGACAGTCCGTCACGACCTGGACGCAAAAGAGGCGCCCGTCTTTGGTCCGCTCGGCAATCTCAAGAGCCGTGAGGTTGAGGGTCATTTGAGATTTTTCACCATCTTGGCGCCGGTCAAGGCACGTAAACGCCGAACAGATAGTCCGGGAACCACAGCGCGATGCCGGGGAACATGTACATCAGGAACATCGAGAACATGACGATGGCAAGGTAGGGCAGAATCCCGGCGAAAATTTCCATCAACTCGATCTGGTTCTTCAGTACCCCTTTTAGATAAAAGGCCGACATCGCCATGGGCGGGGTGAGGAACGAGGTTTGCAGGTTGAGGGCCACGAGCATGGCGAAGAAGTAAGGATTAACGTCAAAAACCACCAGCATCGGCAGGAAGATGGGAACGAAAATGATCAGAATTTCCGACCATTCCAGCGGCCAGCCGAGAAGGAAGATGATCGCCTGTACCATGATCAGGAACTGCCACGGCGCCAGTTCCATGGACAAGACCCAGGTCTCGATCACGTCGTGGCCGCCCAGATAGGAAAAGACCGAAGCAAAGGTCCAGCTGCCGACAAACAGCCAGCACACCATGGCGGTCGACTTGGCGGTAAGAAACACCGATTCCTTGACCTTCCGCCAGGTCAGCGCCCGGTAGAACACCGCCAGCACCAGCCCCCCAAGCGCACCCATGGCGGCCGCCTCCGCCGGTGTGGCGAGCCCGCCTAGGATCGAGCCCAGCACCAGGGCGATCAGAATCGTCAACGGAACGACAGAGGTGAGAAGCTGGAGGTAGATCTGAGCGGTCGGCGGGACGTCCTCCATCTTCGGTTTCGGCGCGATCTTCGGATCCAGCGTGGCCCGTGTGATAACGTAAATGATATAAAAACCAGCCAGCATGAGGCCGGGAAAGACCGCCGCGGCGTAAAGCCGCAAGGGCGACAGCTCGGCGATGGCGGCATAGACGATCAGCATGATCGAGGGCGGGATGAGAATGCCCAAGGTGCCGCCGGCACAAATCACCCCGGCGGCGAAATCCTTGCGGTAATTGGCCGCCGCCATGGCGGGGAAGGCCAGAAGCCCCATCAGCGTGACCACTGCGCCGACAATGCCGCTGGCGGTCGAAAAGATCGTGCAGGTGATCAGGGCGGCGATGGCCATGGATCCGGGAAGATTGCGGGCTGCCAGTTGCACCGAAAAGAACAGCCGGTTGACGATATTGGCGCGTTCGACCACATAGCCCATGAACAGGAACAGCGGGATCGCCACCAGAATGTCATTTTCCATCACCGAATAGGTGTTCTGGTTCAATAGGTAGAAGATCTGATTGTTGAACGCATCGGCGATCGTTTCGATCGAGCCGGCCTGGTAATAAGCGTAGTACCCAAAGCCCACCCCCATCGCCAGAAGGGTGAAAGCAATCGGAAAGCCCAGCAACACCAGAATGATGAACAAGGACAGCATAAAAATTGCAACTTCAGGATTAGTCATATCTTGGCCAACTCCGGCGTGCCCACTTCGATTGGAGCGGATTAATCTTGTTCTGCGGCGCTGTCCCCGATCAGGGACTCTTCGGTTTCGCGCACATCTTCAAGGCGCTCCATCCATTTGCCGGTTTTCATGGCATTCCAGCACCGGACACACTCGGCGATGCCCTGAAGGATCAACAGGAACCCGGCGACCGGAATGAGGGTTTTGAAGAAATAGATCTGAATTCGGGCCGGGCTGTTCCAACTCACTTCCTGGTAGCGCCAGGAATCGGAGGCAATTTCGGCGCCGTACCAAAAAAGGGCCAGCATGCCGGGAAAGAAGAAGAGGATGTACAGGACAAAATCGATGCGGGCCTGCCACCGGACCGGCCAAAGCCGGTAGAGCACGTCGCCGCGGACATGGCTGTCCTGGGCCAACGCGTAAGGGCCGGCCATGAGGAACAGCGCTCCGTACATCTGCACCATCATATCGAAAGCCCAGACGGTCGGCGCGTTCAGCACGTAGCGGACGAAAACCTCATAGGAAACCGAAAACGTCAGGACAAGAATGCACCATCCGAACGCCCGGCCTATCCAGATGTTCAGACTCTCGACCGCGCGAACGAAATTTTTCAACGTGGTTCCCCCAGTTTACGAAATCCATGGTCGCTTTTCTCTCGCGCCCACGGGGATCGCATAGCGCGACATTCAGGGGCAGGTTTTGCGCCCCTGAATGTCGTTGGCTTTCGGTTATTCGGACCGATCAGCCGAAATAGTGCTTGTATGCCAGCTTGTAGTCGGGCTGGTTGAGGTTCAGGTAGCCCATCACCTCCTTGGCGTAGGTTTTCTGCGAGGCCACGACCCGGGCGAAGAACTCGTCTTCCCCGGCGATACGGTTGGCGACCGTGTCCCAGGCCACGAGCTGCGCGGCCATCACGGAGTCGGGGGTGCGGTAGACGTTGACGCCCTGGTCCCTGAGTTTATTGAGATCTTCGGCATACCGTTTGGTGTTGTTCCAATAGAAATTTGAGTTCTCGGCTTCGGACGCATATTTCAAGATGGCCTGAAGCTCGGCGGGGAGTTTCTCGTACTTCCGCTTGTTGAAGGTGATTTCAAAGAACTCCTGGCTCTGATGGAAGCTGGCCAGATGGTAGTGCTTGGACACGTCCTGCATGCCAAAGTCACGGTCCGAGGTCGGGTTATTGAACTCGGCCGCATCGATCAGACCGGACTTCATCGCCGGCTGAATTTCGCCGCCAGGAAGCTGAACCACCGACATGCCCATCTCGAGCATGACGTCGGCGGCGAGACCGACGGTGCGGTATTTCAGGCCCTTGAGCTGGGAGGCGTCCTTGATTTCCTCCTTGAACCAGCCCAGCGGCTGTGCCGGCATGGGGCTGTTGAAGAAGCTGATGACGTTAAGGTCAAGGGTGTTCATCAGTTCGTCAAAGAGTTCCTGACCGCCGCCGTAATTGACCCAGCCGAGCACTTCCTGGCTCGACCAGCCAAAGCAGGGGCCGGTGCCGAACAGCGAGGCGGATTTTGACTTCGAATACCAGTAGGCCGGCACGTAATGCGCCGCATCGAGCACGCCGCGATGAACCGCGTCCTGCATCTGGCTGGTCTTGACCACGGCGTTAACGGCCAGAAGATCGATCTTCAGGGCATCGCCGGCCATGGCATGAACACGTTCCACATAGGCTTTGGCGTTCTCCAGGAAGATGCCGCCGCCCCAGGCCGCCTGCATCTTCAGGACCACCGGCTGGGCGCGGGCGATATTGGGTGCCGCCACGGTGCCGGCGGCTGCCGCGGCTGCTACAGCTGAGCCGCGCAGGAACTTGCGGCGCGAAACATTCTTGGTCATCTCTTTTTTCTCCCGAGTAATTTCGTCTTTAATTACATTTGCCGATCGCATCAAGCGGCTCCCGTGACTATATAGCCATCGGACCGGACCACAAGCGCAAGCGGCGACCTCGAGCCTCAACTTATAGTATGTGCGAAGATATCTGAAACCGCAGATTGGAAAAAGACTTGTTCCTGTCCGGCTTTTGCCCGAATTCCCCGGCTTCGGTCTCATTTTCACCAGCCCCAGCAATGACTGCGAGGGGCTCGTGGCGGTGGCAATCGATCGGTAATCCGGCATGGCATTAAACTCAAGGCTGTACCGGCGGGGCGCATATGAGCCTTGGGCGCGCCGCGCCAACGAAGTCTTAGGGTCTGGGTGGCATGTTCGAGCCTTAGGTGTTCGATACGCAGCCCGACCCGAAAGCCTGCATGACCAAACTCCGAATCTCGATCTTCTTCGTGGCGGCGACGATTTTCTTTGTTTCAAGCCAGGGCATATTCACAAGTTTCCGCGATGCCATCACCGATTTCCGGTTCGAAATCGTCACGCGCGCACCTACCGGGGACGTTGTCCTGGCCGATATCGACACCGCAAGCCTGGATGCGATCGGCGCTTGGCCGTGGCCCCGAGACGTCCATGCCCGGCTCATCGATCAGCTCACCGAACTGGGCGCGGCGGAAATTGCCTTTGAAATCGATTTGAGCGCCCCTTCCACACCGCCGGGCGACGCGGCGCTGGAAGAAGCGCTCGAACGGGCCGGCGGCGGCGTTGTCCTGGCGATTTTCAATCATGCCCTGGCCTCCGCGGCGAAGGAAACCAATGTCCACATCAGCCGTCCGCTGGACAGGTTTGCCAGTCATGCCTGGGGGGGCGTGGTCAATATTTTCGCCGACGACGACGGCCGTGTTCGGCGCTTTCCCCTGGGGCAAAAGATCGAGGGCGAACAGATCCCCTCCCTTCCGGCCATGCTCGGCGGTTATTTTGGCATGATGGAAAGGGTCTTGACCGTTGATTTCGGCATTCGGGCCGGTGAAATCGATCGCATATCGGTTGTCGATCTGCTGGAGGGCCGTATCGATAGGGGGCGGGTTGAAAACCGCAGGGTCCTGGTGGGTGTGGCGGCGGCAGATTTGACCAATACTTTCGCTGTTCCGGGCTATGGCACCCTTTCGGGCCCGCTGCTGCTGGCTCTGGCCACCGAGACCATCCTGCAGGACCGGGACCTGGTCATGACCGGTCCGCTGGTGGGAGGGGCCGGTCTGGGTCTGCTGGCGCTGATGACGTTTTTAATCTTCCGGCGCCATCGAACATCGGTAACTCTGCTGATCCTGGCGGCACTTTCCGTTGCGTTGGAAGTTGCCGCAACCGCGGTTCAGACTGTCGCTCCGATCATCGTCGATACCTCGCAATGGCACGTCGGCCTTCTCGGCTTCGCCGGGCTTGTCCTGGCGCGCGAATTCGATGTCCACAGGCTTCTGCTTTATGTCTCCCAGCGCGATGTGCGCAATGCCCGGACCATCCTTGACCAGGTGGTCACCGACAATTTCGATGGGGTCATCATTGTTGGTGAAGATCGCTCCATCCAGTCGGCCAGCCGGGTCGCGGCGGACCTCCTGCAGCTTGACGGAACCACCGGCCTCGTTGGCGAGGCGATCGGAAACATCGTGCCTGCCGAGATGGCAACGGCGATCGATGTGGCTTTTGCCGCCATGGCGGAAACCGGTGAACCGCTCACGGCGCCGGTCAGGGAAGTCAAATTTCAGCCCCAGGGCGGCGGGGAGGTCAGGTTTGCCGAATATGTCGTCACCCCTTCCCGGCTCGAAGGCGGGGCCGCCCACGGGAAGGCGTCGCCGGAGCGATACATCGTCTGCCTTACTTTTCGCGACATCACCGAAAAACGGCGCGCTGACGAACGTTTGGCCTATCTGGCGCGCAACGATCCGCTGACCGGTCTTGCCAACCGCAACGAATACTGTGAACGGCTGGATATGGCAGTGGCGGGCCTTGGCTATAACGCCAGGGGCGGTACGTTGATTTTGTTCGACCTTGACCGTTTCCGCAACATCAATGACACCCTGGGCCACAGCACCGGCGATCTTCTGCTGCAAACGGTGGCGCACCGTGTCGATATGCTACTCGAAGACGGAGATGTTCTTGCTCGTTTCGGTGGTGACGAGTTCGCCGTCCTCATCACCCGCCCGACCAGCCGGGTGACCGCCGCCGGGCTGGCGGATCGGATCATTGAAGTGGTGTCCGCCCCCATGGCGCTGGGACGCCATCGCATCGTCGTCGGCACCAGCGTTGGGATCGCCATGATCCGCGACGCCGCCGTCGATGGCGATCAACTCATTCGCGACGCCGATACCGCTCTTTTGAGGGCAAAATCGACCGGTGGCAGCGGGCGGCGGTTTTTTGATCCCGAAATGGCGTTCGAGGTCAGAACCCGGCGCGAACTGGAACTGGAGCTTTGGGGCGCCTTCGACCGGGGCGAGTTCGAAGTCTACTACCAGCCCCAGGTCTCGCTCCGTGATCATCAGGTCAACGGCGTCGAAGCCCTGGTGCGCTGGCGCCACCCCGAACGGGGCTATGTCCCGCCGGCCTTGTTTGTACCTCTGGCCGAGAGCACCGGCCTGATCGAGCCGCTTGGTGCTTTTGTTCTGGAACAGGCCTGCCGGGAAGTGGCGGGTTGGCCCGTGCCGCTCAAGGTGGCGGTCAATCTTTCCGCCGTCCAGTTCCAGCGTGGCAATCTGGTCGCCTCAGTTGCCGCGGCGCTGGACGCATCGGGCCTGCCGGCTGAAAGGCTGGAACTGGAGATCACTGAATCCCTCTTCATGAACGATGGCGGGCGTACCGAGGATGTTCTGGCCCAGCTTCGGGCGATGAAGCTGAGCTTTGCGCTGGACGATTTCGGCACCGGCTACTCTTCGCTGAGCTATATCCACAAATTCCCGATTGCCAAGATCAAGATCGACCAGGCCTTCGTCAAAGGCCTTCCCAATAGTCCCGACAACCTCGCCATCATTCGCGCCATCACCACGCTGGCCGACAGCCTGGGCCTGACGACGACCGTCGAAGGGATTGAAACCAAGGAGCAGGCCCGGATCCTTCATCTTGCCGGCTGCACCCAGGGCCAGGGCTACCTGTTTGGCAAACCCCAGACCGGAGCGGCGATGGCGACCCTGCTTGAGGGCCCGCGTCCGGTCAGGTCCGGCGTCGCCTGAACCTCCCTCCCGAACCAACCTCCCAAGCATCGGTGGGCTCGGATCGCTTTGACGTTTTCGCCGGTGCCCAATCGACAAAGTCTCCAATTGCAATTACTTTGGCGGTATTGGGAGGCCACGCCCTCATCCATTCACAGAATTCTCCAATAAGGAAACCAAATGAAGTCGATACATAAACTCGTCGGAAGTGGGATTGCCGTCACCGCAATTCTTGCCATCGGTGCCGGTTTGCCGGCACAGGCGGAAACCTTGCGGCTTTTGACCTGGGGCGGTTATGCGCCCGAGAACGTCGTCCAGATGTTCACCAAGCAGACCGGCATCGAGGTCAAGGTCACCAAATCGAACAATGAGGAAATGATCGCCAAGCTTCGCGCCACCGGCGGCGGCGGCTTCGATCTGGCCCAGCCCAGCCAGGACCGCATCACCGGTGCCCAGGCCGAACACGACATCTACAAGCCGATCGATCTTTCCAAGATCGATGCCGGCCTGTTCATCGCCTCCATGCTGGATGCGACCAAGACCAACACCACCCTTGACGGAAAAGTCTATGGCGTCCCCCATGTCTGGGGCACCAGCGGGCTGGTGGTGGACCGCTCCAAGGCGGCCCAGGTGAAGGACTATACCGACCTGTGCGCCGATGGTCTGGAGAACAAGGTCTCCTACCGCCTGAAACGTCCCACCCTCATCGGCTTTGCCTTTGCCATGGGCATGGACCCCTTCGCCGCCTATGGCGACAAGGCCAAATACCAGGAGATCCTGGACAAGGTTCAGGACAAGCTGATCGCCTGCAAGCCCAATGTGAAGGCCTATTGGTCCGGCGGCGATGCCTTGCTCAACCTGATGCGTTCGGGCGAGGCGGTTGCCGCCATGGCCTGGGACACCGGTGGCTGGAAGCTCAACAAGGAAAATCCGAACATCACCTTCGTTGCGCCCACATCCGGCGCGCTGGGCTGGATCGACACCTTCGTCCTGCCGCGCAAGACCAAGGCCGAAGATGCCGCCTACAAGTGGATCAACTTCGTCATGCAGCCGAAGGTCGCCGCGATGATCACCGCCGCCGCCGGCAACTTCACCGCCTCCAAGGGCGCCGACCAGTATGCCGAGGCGGATCTGAAGACGCGCTTTCAGGAAAGCTTCCCCCAGGCCGCCATCGACAACATCAAATGGTACCCCCCCGTGCCCCCCGGTCTGGAGGACATGGAAGGCAAGGTTCTGGACCGCGTGAAAGCGGCCAACTGACCTGAAACTCCAGTGATGCCCGGCCCCGCCGGGCATCACCACTTCATCAGAGGCAAAAGCGGCATTCATGTCCGATCCGGCCCAGCCCGCACCCGATCTGGAGTGCGAGAACGTCACCAAGGTCTTTGGCGCCTTCACCGCCGTCAGCCACGTCTCCTTCGCCGTGCCCAAGGGGTCGTTTTTTTCCATTCTGGGCCCTTCGGGCTGCGGCAAGACCACGATCATGCGGATGATTGCGGGCTTTCTCGATCTCACCGGCGGCGACATCCTCATCAAGGGGCGGTCGGTGCTGGACGTGGCCCCGAACAAGCGGCCCGTAAACATGGTGTTCCAGCACCTGGCGCTGTTCCCGATGATGAATGTCGCCGACAATATCGGCTACGGTCTGAGGCGGCGCGGGCTGCCGCGGGCCGAGATCGCCGGCAAGGTCGATGCCGTTCTGGAGCGTGTCGGCCTGCCCGGAGCGGGCCCTAAACACATCGACCAGCTTTCCGGCGGCCAGAAGCAACGCATCGCCATCGCGCGGTGCATGGTGCTCGACCCCGATGTGCTGCTGCTCGACGAGCCCTTGGGCGCGCTCGACCTGAAGCTGCGCGACCATATGAAGGTTGAGCTGAAAAAACTTCAGAGCCAGTTCGACACGACCTTCGTCTACATCACCCACGACCAGTCCGAAGCGCTGGTCATGTCCGATCAGATCGCGGTCATGAACCATGGCGTGTTCGAGCAGATCGGAACGGCCCACGAGCTCTACTACGATCCGGTCACAGCTTTTGTCGCCGGATTTGTCGGCGATTCGAACCGTTGGCGGGGAAGGATCGAGGCCGCCGACGCCAAGGGCGCCAGGGTCATCGCCAAAGGCGGGTTTCCGATCGTCGCCGGCAAAAGTTTGCAAGTGTTCGAAAAAGGCGACGAGGTCGATATTTTTGTCCGCCCCGAAGCCATCGTCATCGCATTTGACGCCAAGGGCGTGGGCAAGTTGGACAACCGGTTGCAAGGCACTGTCGGCGCGGTGCTTTTCAACGGTGCCAACTCCCGCGCCCTCATTCGCGATCACGCGACCGGGGCGGAGATCGATGTCGCCCTGCCGCAAACCGGCGAGTTCGCCGATCTGAAGCCCGGCCGCGAGGTTCATCTGGGCTGGGGGCAGGCCCAGGCCAGATGCTTTGGGGCGTCCGACGATCTGGCGGCGGTCTAGTGGCGGCGGGCCGAAAGCTCGGGGTGCTTTTGTTGATGGCGCCGCTGCTTTTGTGGCTGTCGACGCTGATCATTATCCCCCACATCAACATGTTCATTCTTTCTCTCAGCGAGAAAGTCGATGTGCGGGTTTATGAAACCGGCATCGCCAATTATATGGCGTTCGTCGAGGAGCCGCTGTACTGGAACACCTTCGGGCGAACCGCGATCATGTCGATCATGGCAACGCTGCTGACCCTGCTCATCGGCTTTCCGGTTGCCTATTACATCGCCAAGATCGCCCGGGGCCGGCTGCGGGCGACGCTTTTTCTGCTCTGCCTGGTACCGTTCTGGGTCTCCGAACTTGTCCGCACCTTCGGTTGGATGATCCTCTTGCGCGAGAGCGGCATCATCAGCGGTTTTCTGCAATGGGCCGGTCTGGTCTCCGGCCCGGTCGAGTTTCTTTATAACGATGCGGCGATCATGGTCGGGCTGGTCTACACCTCGATGCTGTTCATGGTGGTGCCGCTGGTCACCACCCTGGACAGCCTTGACGACGCCATGATCGAAGCGGGCTACGACCTGGGCGGCAGCGGCTTTTCCATCCTGCGCGAGGTCGTCATCCCCCATGCGATGCCGGGCATCGTTTCGGGCTGCATTGTCGTCTTCATGCTGTCGCTGGGCAATTACCTCACCCCGGTGCTTCTGGGCGGCAAGGACAGCCTGTGGTTCACCGAGCAGATCTACGCCCAGTTCATCACCCGGTTTAACTGGGAGCAGGGCTCGGCCTTTGGTTTCCTGCTGCTGGCTTTGTCGTCCCTGATCGTGTGGGCGGGGTTGAAGCTCACCGGCCAGTCCCTTTCCAAGACCATGGGTTAGGCGATGATCCCGACAATCAGACAGGACCTTTCGCTGCGCGTTGCCTATGGGGCCTATATCACCCTGTTTTTTGTCTACCTCGCCGCCCCCCTGATTGTTGTGTCGGTGTTCGCTTTTAACGATTCCATGTTTCCCTCCCTGCCGTGGAAGGGCTTTACCTGGGACTGGTTCTTTAATCCGACCGAACCCAAGCTCGGCGTTTTTTACGAGCGTTCCATCATGAGCTCGATCGGCGTTTCGGCTTTCGTCGCCTTCTGGGTGACGGCGATGTCGATCCTGATCGGCACCTGCAATGCCTTTTTGTTCGAGCGGGCGCAGTTTCCCTTCAAGGGCCTGCTCTACGTTCTGATGCTCCTGCCCCTGGTCATCCCCGGCATCATCCTGGGCATTTCGATCCTGGTTTTTTCCAATCAGGTGGTGAATTTCATCGAGGGCCTGACCGGCTATGAGATCGAGGCCCTGAGGCCCGGCCTGCTGCTGGTCATTCTGGGCCAGTTTTCCTTCATCACCACCATCGCCACCTTGGTGATCGCCGCCCGGCTGAGAAAGTTCGATGTGTCCTTAGAAGAAGCCGCCCTCAATCTGGGCGCCACGCGCTGGGGGGCGGTGCGGACCATCACCATCCCCTATCTCGCCCCGGCCCTGATCGGCGCCGGCATTGTCGCCTTCCTGATGAGCTTTGAGAATTTCAACACCACGCTGATGCTGGTCGGCTCCGACGCCCCCCTGACCATCACCATGTTCGACCGCCTCAAAGAAGGCTCCACGCCGGTCCTGAACGCGGTGTCCCTGTTGCTGATGATCGCCTCGTCGGTGCTGGCGCTGATCGCGATCGCTTTTAGGCGAGAGCGGGCCGCTTAAGTCCTTGACTGGTTTTCAGCGCCGGCCGCTGTTTTTTCGTTGATGAAGTCTCACGCCATCCCGCTCCCCCACCCGGCCACCCCATAGATTGTATCCTGGGGGTGGCCGGGTGGGGGAGCGGGATGGCGTGAGACTTCATCAACGAAAAAACAGCGGCCGGCGCTGAAAACGCCCTACCGGTGGTCGTCATAGGCACCATAGTAAAGCATGACCACATGGCGGGCCTGGGCGAAAAACAGCCAGCGCTCGACGACAATACCGGCAAAATGGGTCACCGCCGCCACGGCCACCAGGGCCTGGGCGGCAAAGCCGTTCAGCGTCCCGGCGGCGAAGAGACACAACACCGGAACCAGCCCGCCAAGACCAACGGCGATGGCGCGCAGCCTGGCGCCGTGCTTGCGGGCAATTTTGTACCCCATCTCCTGGCACAGGTAGTTGGTGCCGGTATGGGGCGCTTCCAGGCGGCGGGGGTTGGCGCTTTCCGGCAGGCCGAGGGCGGAGGACGCTGTCGATGCCGATTGTGAGGTGTCGGCGCGATGCCACCACATGAGCTTGAAGGTCCAGGCCAGCGCCATCAGGGCCATGGCGGCGGGACTGGCGATGCCGCTCCGGGCCAGGGGCGCGGATATCGCGATCAGCAGAACAAAACCGCTGGAAGCGGCAAAAGCCAGATAGCAGGCCGAGGTTGCCCATGTATGCCACTGGTGAACCGTTCGCAGCGAGGCGTAGATCATCGAGGTTGCATAGACCGTAAGACCGCAAAGCAGCGCCAGAACCACTCCGGCACCGGGCAGGTATTGGCCAAAGACGATGGCCCAGACAGCGCTGGCCGACAGCGGTGCAAACGTCGCCAGCGCCAGAACACCCTCCCGCGACAGCCAGCTCGACCGCCATTGGGACAAGGCCCGCCAGGCGCGCTCGGGATGACCGAGATGAAAGGTGGACGACATCAGCCCCCCGCCGATCAGGGCGAAGGCCAGCCCATAGGCCAAAGCGGCCATCCAGCCCTGGACCGCCACGATACCAAGACCGAGAAACGCCGCCAGACCATAGCCGGCGCCCGACAGGGTGGTGAACCAGATGATGGAATAGGCCGGATGCATCTTATGGTCCCATCTTGCTTAAGGCCGTATCGACCCAGCCGAAGAACCCATCGGCGGAGGAAACATTTTCCTCAACCGGCTTCGGCGGCATTGCCGCCACATGGCGTGGCCGGGGTGGCAGGTAGCGGTTGACCGGCCGGGTCCGTTGTTCGGGCATCAGAGCCACGCCGCCCCTGGCATCGACCAGTTTGCTGACAGCGGAACCGGGATCGGAGAGATCGCCGAAAGCCCGCGCCCCCGCCGGGCAGGTGCGCACGCAGGCCGGAATGCGGTCGGCTTCATCCAGAGTCTGGTTGTAGATGCGATCGACGCACAGGGTGCATTTGCGCATCACCTTGTCGACGGGGTCCATCTCGCGGGCGCCATAGGGGCAGGCCCAGGCGCACAGCCCGCAGCCGATACATTTGTCGTCGTCGATCAGAACGATGCCGTCCGCCGCGCGTTTCAGCGAGGCGCCGGTCGGGCATACGGTCACGCATGGAGCATCTTCGCAATGCAGGCAGGAACGCGGGAAATGCACCGTCATGCCACCACCGGGGCTGTCGACCTCATAAGAGTGGATACGGTTGAGCCAGGCCCCGGCGACATCGGCGCCGTAAGGGTCGGTATCGTTCAGCGGACCCGAAGCGCCGGCGGTATTCCATTCCTTGCAGATGACGGCGCAGGCGTGGCAGCCGACGCAAATGTCCAGATCGATAACCAGGCCGAGGGTCTTTTCGGTTGATGCCGGAAGCGAAGTCATCGCCGCTTCCGTTTCTGCCCGAGATCGCCAACATGGTCCGGCGGTTCCGGCAGGCCCGGCGGGGTTTTTATCGCCGGCGGTTTGGGCGAGGTTTCCGCCGCCTCGTCCCCGGCCACCTTTTCCAGCCGGACGCGCAGGTCGAACCAGGCCGCCTGCCCGGTGATCGGGTCGGAATTGAAGCGGCGATGGGGGGTGTTGGGACCGGGGCGCAATTCGTGAATGAGGTGGTTGAGCAGGAACCCGGTGGTCGCCTCGGGAGCATCGGGGGCAAGGTTCCAGGCGCCGGCGCGTTTGCCGATAGCGTTCCAGGTCCACAGCGTGCGGTCGTTCACCCCGGCCATGGGCCGAACTTGAACCTTGATGCGGGCGTGATGGGAGACCACCCAGACCCAATCGCCATCGGATAGCCCGACGTCCTCGCAGATCGTTTCGGGAACGAAAAGAACATTGGTTCCGATGATCTGCCGCAGCCAGGCATTGTGTGAGCCCCAGGAGTGATACATCGGCATGGGCCGCTGGGTGATGGCGTGGAAGGGAAATTCATCCCCCCCCACTTCAGCCTCCTCAAAGGGCTGATACCAGATGGGCAAGGGGGCGCAACTTAGCGCAATGCCTTCGGCCAGATGAGCCGGGGGGCCGGGCCGGGTCAGTCCCTTGGCGGCCAGACGCAGTTTTTGCAGCGGCTCGAGATAGAGCTGGAACGTGACCGGCTGGGGTGCGCCGAAGAAGCCCATGTCCACGGCGAAATCCTGATAGGCCTGGTTGGCGTGCTTGAAATATTGCGCCTCGGCGGGAATGGGCAGGCTCCAGAACCCGCCGTTTTCGATATAGCGCTCCAGCTGTTCGGGGTTGACATCGCCCCGCCCGGCGTCCTTGCCCGCCTCACCGCGCCAGCCGGCCAGCGGGCCGATGCCGGGCCGGCGTTCGTGGGTGACGATGTAATCGGCGTAACTGGAATATATTGCCTCCCCGCTTTCGGTGACAAATCCGGGCAGCCCGAGCCGGGCGCCAAGATCGATCAGCACATCCTGAAATGGCCTGACGTCACCGGTCCGGGGCACGACCGGGTGGCGGATCGCATCGCCGACCGCCTCGGCGCTGCTGATCGGCCGGTCGAGCAGCGAGATGCAGTCATGGCGCTCCAGATAGGTGGTATCGGGCAGGACGAGATCGGCATAGGCCACCGTTTCGGAGGCAAAGGCGTCCGAGCAGATGATCTTCGGGATTTTATATTCACCGGTTTCGGGGTCGACCGCCTCCAGCATATTGGTGACGCTGGAGGTGTTCTGGGAGGAGTTCCACGCCATGTTGGCCATGTAGAGGAACAGGGTATCTATTTTGTAGGGATCGCCGGCATGGGCGTTGGCGATCACCATGTGCATCAGCCCGTGGGGGGAAAACGGTGCGTCCCACGAAAACGCCTTGTCGATGCGCGAGGGGTTGCCGGCCTCGTCGACCAATAGATCCTCAGGGCCATGGGGGTATCCCAGATGCGGGCCGGCAAGGGGGGCGTTGGGCGTCAGTGTGTCGAGGCTGCCCGCCGGGGTGGGGTGCGCGTAGGACGGCTTTGGGTAGGGCGGCTTGTAGCGGTAACCGCCGGGGCAGTCGATCGAGCCGAGCAGAATTTGCAGGATATGCAGCGCCCGGCAGGTCTGAAAACCGTTGGAATGGGCCGAAATGCCGCGCATGGCGTGCATGGATACCGGCCGGCCGATGAAGCGGTCGTGGGTTTCGCCTTTCCAGTCGGTCCAGGGTTGCTCGACGGTGATTTCCTCCTCGAAGGCCACCCGGGCCAGCTCGGCGGCAAGGGCGCGGATGCGGTCCGCCTCAAGGCCGGTGCGCTCGGCAATGGCGTCCGGCGCATGGGCGGGATCAAGATATGCCCGCGCCATCAGATCAAACACCGGCATCGCGGTGCCGCCATCGGGCAGCGCCACTTCGCCGCTCAGCCGGGGGCGCAATACCCGCTCTTGAGACGATTTCAGGCCGCCGGACCCCTCATCGAAGACCAGCGCCTCGCCATCGTCGCCCCTGACGAACAACCCGTCGTCCCCGGTGCCCGGCGCCACGCGAACCAGCCAGGGGGCGTTGGTATAACGAACCAGATAGTCGATATCGATTTTGCGGGTGCGCAAGAGCTCGTGCACCAGCGCCAGAATGAGCAGACCGTCGGTGCCGGGGCGGATGGCCAGCCAGTCGTCGGCGATGGCCGAATAGCCGGTGCGCACCGGATTGACCGATACAACCCTGGCGCCGCGTGCCTTCAGCTTGCCCAGCCCGGCCTTGATCGGATTGGAATCATGGTCCTCCGCCACACCGAAGAGCACGAACATCTTGGTGCGGTCCCAGTCGGGCTCGCCGAACTCCCAGAAGGCGCCGCCGATGGTGTAGATGCCAGCCGCCGCCATATTGACCGAGCAAAAACCGCCATGGGCGGCGTAATTTGGGGTGCCGTAGCTTTGCGCCCACCAGCTGGTCAGGGCCTGGGACTGGTCGCGGCCGGTGAAAAACGCCAGTTTCTTGGGGTCGGTTTGCCGGATCGGTTTTAGCCAGCTAACCGCGATCTGCATCGCCTCGTCCCAGCCGATGGCCTTGAATTCGCCTCGCCCGCGTGGACCGGTGCGCAAGAGCGGGGTGGTCAGCCGCGCGGGCGAGTTCTGGTGCATGATCCCCGCGGCGCCCTTGGCGCAAAGCACGCCGCGATTTACCGGGTGATCCCGGTTGCCTTCAATATACCGCACCTTGCCGTCGGTCAGGTGAACGTTGATGCCGCAGCGGCAGGCGCACATATAGCAGGTGGTTTTTTTAACCTCGTCGGCGATGGCTGAATTTGGATCCTTGTCGGCTCGGGTCATGGTGGGTGGCCCTGAGCGTCTAGTTCAGCAATTGCCGTGGCAGCCACAAGGCAATTTCCGGGAACGCCATCACCAGCCCCAGGCCAAGCAGCTGCAAGGCGACAAAGGGGATGATGCCGGCATAGATCTGCTGGATTTTAATCGATTTTGGCGCCACCGCCTTCATATAGAACAACGCAAAGCCGAATGGCGGGGTGAGGAACGAGGTCTGCAAATTGACCGCGAGTAAAATGGCGAACCAGTAGACCATTTCGGACTGCATGACATGGTCGCCGAAATCCAGCAACGCGATGATCGGCGCGAAAACCGGCAGGACGATCAGGGTGATTTCGATCCAGTCAAAAAAGAACCCGAGGAAAAAGACGATCCCCATCAGCAGGAACAACAGCCCCCACGAGCCCAGCCCCATGGCGTTGACCAGCTCGATGACAATATCGTCGCCGCCAAGGGACCGGAAGACAAACGAGAACAAGGTCGCGCCGATGAAGATGCCGAACAGCATGGCGTTGGTGAGCGCGGTGCGGTGCAGGACATCTTGTACAACGGTACCAAACTCGGACAGGATTTGCCTGAAGCTGCGGTTCTGATTTTTTTCGGCTGCATCCATGTCGCTGGCGGCGACATAGTTCATCTCCTTGACACCCGCTAACGGCAATACCGCCAGATTGAACACCCCGAGCAGAAGGGCGCCCATGGCGCCGACGCCGGCGGCCTCGGTCGGGGTTGCAAGGCCCATCAATATTGAACCGAGCACCGCTGCGATCAGAAAAACCGGTGGCAGAAAGGACCGCAGGACCATGAAAATAATGCCCCAAAACCCCGCCGGCCCGATGTCTTGGGCAAGGGGGGGCGCCAGGGACGGTTTGGTGGCGCAGCGGATGATGATGTAGATGAAATAAAGGCTGGCGAGAAGCAGGCCGGGAAAAACCGCCGCCACGAACAGATTGCCCACCGAGCGGCTCAGGAGGTCCGCCATGATGACCAGCATGATCGAGGGCGGGATGAGAATGCCCAGGGTGCCCGAGGCGGCAATGGTGCCGGTGGACAGCCGGGGGTCGTAGCCGCGCTCGATCATCACCGGCAGGGCCAGGAGCGACATCATCACCACCGAGGCGCCGATGATCCCGGTCGTCGCGGCCAGGATGGTCCCCATCAGCGTTACCGCCAGGGCCAGCCCGCCGGGCACCCGGCGAAGCAGGACCTGAAGACAATTGAGCAGATCCCGCGCAATGCCGGACCGTTCCAGCATGGTGCCCATGAAGATGAACATCGGGATGGCGGTCAGCAGCAGATTTTCGGCGATCGCGCCATAGATGCGGCTGGGGATGGCGCCAAATTGCGGCCAGTCGAACAGGAACGGGTCGATCCAGATGGCGATGAAGGCAAAGGCAAGGCCGATGCCGCCGAGAACAAAGGCAACGGGGTAACCTGAAAATAAAAACACCCCAAGCGCCGCGAACATGGCAAGGGGGAGGATTTCCTCAACGCTCATTCTAGGTTTCTTCCCCGATGAAGCCGGCAGAATCATCCTTGGAAAGGCGTCCGGTCAATCCGGCAAGAGATTTAATCAGTTGCGACACGCCCGCCAGGCCAAGCAGGACGAACAGCATCGGCAGGGCGATCTTCAGCAACCAGGAATGGGGGATGCCGATAACGGATTTGGAGACTTCGCCTTCAAGATACGATTGATAGGCGTAAGCGCCGGTGTAGTAGATGGCGATCGCGGCGAAGGGCAGCAGAAACAGGCATATGCCGAAGATTTCGACCAGGAATTTTACCCTGGGAGAGAATTTGTCGCGCAAAAGGTCGATGCGCACATGGGCCTGTCTGGTGTAGGCGTAGCCGATCATGGTGGCGAACAGATAAGTGTGCAGCCAGTATTCGGCCTCCTGCACCTTGGTCGAGTTGAGACCGAAGGGCTTGGGCACGCCGAAATAGCGGCTCGACACGTCGTAAACCACGACAAAAATCAAACCCAGACCGGCCCACATTCCGACCTTGGCGATGGCATTCAATAACCGGTCGATGGCACGACTTAGGCCTAACAGCGCGGGCATGGGTGCCCCCCTTCAATCGAGAAAATCCAGGCGCAACAGCCCGGCACGCGGGGGCCGGGCTGTTGCTGTGGCGCGTTCTATTTCAAGAAGCCGTAGTCTTTCCACACCGCATATTCCTTGCGGTAGGCCTGAAGCGACTCCCAGCCTTTTTTGAAATCGGCGTTGCCCGCAGCCTGCTCGGCGGCAACTTCTTCCCAGGTCTTCCGGAAGATGTCGAGCATTTCGGGAGACCATTTGTGCAGCGTAACACCCTTGGCTTGCAGTTCCTTGAGCGCCGCGCCCTGAATGGCCTCGCCCTCGGCCAGACCGGTGGTGACGTTGGCCCGGCACGCCGTGGTGATGATCGCCTGCTGCTGGGCGTCCATGGCGTTCCACTTGTCCATGTTGATCATCAGTTCAAGCAGGGTGGATTGCTGGTGCCAGCCGGGGAAGTAGTAGTTTTTGGCGATCTGGTAGAAGCCCAGTTTCAGGTCGATCGCCGGCATGGAAAATTCGGTGGCGTCGATGGTGCCGCGCTCAAGGGCGGGATAGATGTCGGCGGCGGCGAGAAGCTGGGTATCGACACCGAGTTTCTGCATCACCTTGGCGCCAAGGCCGAAGAAACGCATTTTCAGGCCCTTGAGATCCTCGACCGATTCAATCGGCTTGCGGAACCAGCCCGAAGCCTCAGGCGAAATGATGCCGCAGATCATGGTGCGGATATTGTGGCGGGCGTAGATTTCCTGCATCATCTTCTCGCCGCCGCCATAGTAGATCCAGCCCAGATATTCGCCGGCGGACGGACCGAAGGGAACGGTGGTGAAAAGGGTAACCGCGGGCTCCTTGCCCTGCCAGTAGCCCGGCGCCGACCAGCCGGCATCGACCGCGCCCGATTTGATGGCGTCAAAGAGCTCGAGCGCCGGAACCAGGGCGCCGGGTTCGAAGAACTTGACCTTGATGCTGTCGCCGGCCAAAAGGTTGATGTTCTCTTCAAGCTGTTTGCCGAGTGTCCCCAATTGCACCAATCCTGACGGGAAGGTCGATCCCATCTTCAGGCGTATCGGTTCGGCGTTCGAGGCCCCGGCCCCGGTCAGCGAAATCGCCGCGCCGAGAAGTAGGGCTTGCATCAGTTTCTTCATGGTCTTCCCTCCAGTTTTCAAGATGTCTGTTTTCAGATTCTCAAAGTTCAATTTTCGGTACGGGGTTTTTCCCCGTTTGGTGTTTAGTATCTCAGGTTATCAGGCGACCCGATCTCCCTTCTTCAGTATTGTGGTGCGATTGTCGACAGCGGGTAACATTTTCGCCGGATCGCGCGTAACCACAACATCGACGATGGTCGGACAACCGGTTTGCGCCATGGCTGTGGCAAGGGCGCCGGCGATCTCCCCGGGGGCTGTAACCCGGATGCCGTGGCAGCGGTAGGATCTGGCCACTTCGGCGTAGTTGATCTCCGAAAGATCGCTGGACTGGTAGTTGCCGGCCCCGTACATCAGGTGTTGCAGGGCTTTGACATAGCCCGAGGCGGCGTTGTTGACGATCACCAGGGTAAAGCCGAGTTTGAGGCGCAACGCCGTTTCCAGTTCGCCGGCGACCATGTTGAAGCCGCCGTCTCCGGTCACCGAAATCACTTGGCCGCCCGGAGCCGCCAGTGCCGCGCCCATGGCGCCGGGGAGCCCGTAGCCGATTGAGGCAAAGCCGCGGTCGGGCACAAAAAACCGGCCCGGCATCTTGGTGTCGAAAATCAGCCCGCCCCAATGAGCGGCAAAGCCGCCATCGGCGACCAGCAGGCCATCATCGGGCAGCGCCTGGCTGATTTCGTGCATCAGCCGCGCCATATTGATCGGCGTCTCGGTGGAGGTGAGCCGGTCCTTGACCGAAAGGCGCCAGGTTTTCATGGCGTTCGCAACTTCATCGGCGTAGCCCTTGCGGTTTGCCCCGCCTGCCTTGAGGGCCCCGGTCAGGTCCTCGATGGTGGCGCGGGCATCGCCCCACAGGCGTAAAGTCGCGGGATTGGTGCGTTCGAACTCCTCGGCGACGAGATCGACATGAATGATTGGCTTGCCGGGGCCGGGGACGGTATAGCGTTTTGTGGCGATCTCGCCGAGCTTGCAGCCGATGACCAGGAGGCAATCGGACTTTTCGATCAGGTCATTGGCGATGCGGTCGTAGCGGCCGAAAAGGCCGGCGCTCAGAGGATGGGTGCAGGCAATGGCGCCCTTGCCCGTCATGGTGTGGGCCACCGGGATGGTCGCGGTCTCGGCCAGGGTCTGCAAAGCTGTGGCGGCACCGGAGATATGAACCCCGCCACCGGCGAGGATGAGCGGCCGGGAGGCGGCTTTCAGCATATCGACGGCGGCGGCGAGATCGTTCCGGTCCGGGCGGCAGCGGCTGGCCGGAACCGTGTAGCGGCCCGGCGGGGCGTCAAAATCACGCAGTGAAAATTCGTGGATATCGTGGCAGACATCTTCGGGGATATCGACGACGACCGGTCCGGGTCGCCCGGCGGTGGCGACATGAAAGGCCCGGGCGATCAGCTCGGGAATGCGTTTGATCGATTCGATCCGGATCAGTTCCTTGGCGGCGGGGCGCAGGATCTCCACCTGCCGGGCCTCCTGGGTCATGTTCTTCCACGAATGATCGCGGTGGCTGTCGGCGACAATGGCGACGATGGCGGTGCCGGCGTTCAGCGCCTCGACCAGCCCGGTCACCAGATTGGCGGCGCCGGGGCCCAGGGTTGCGTCGACAACCCCGACCTTGCCGGTGATCTTGGCCCAGGCGTCGGCGGCGAAGATCCCGCAGCGCTCGTCATTGATCAGTGTGTGGTCGAGCCCCAGACGGCGCACCGCGTCATAGAAGGGCAAAAGCTGAAAGCCGCCCATGCCGAACATCACCTCGGCGCCGCAGCCGCGCAACGCCCGCGCCAGGGCCTCGCCGCCGGTCATCTCCAGCATTTCATTGGAACTCACGATTGGGCCTTCCCGGTGGCTTTGCGGGCGGCGTCGGCGATCATCGCCGCTGTTACCCGCAACTGGTTTTCCAGATTGGGCGCATAGGCGATCAGCGATCGCGGCGCGCCGAGGCGTATGGGCGGGGCTTTGAGGCTGCCCCCGGCACGTTCGGCGACGGTGGCAACGATTTCAGCGCCAAAACCACCCACCGCGACCGCCTCATGGGCGACAAGCAGCCGCCCGGTGCGTCGAATGCTGTCCAGCACCATGGATTTGTCCCACGGCCACAGGCAGCGCAGGTCGATCACCTCGGCGGAAATGCCTGTCGCTTTCAGGTCATCGGCGGCTTCGGTCACCTGGTGGACGGTGCCCGACCAGCTGACCATGGTGATGTCGCTACCCTCGCATAAGCGCTTTGCCGTGCCCAGTTCCACCGGTGCGGCGGCGGTATCCACCTCCCCTTCAAAACCCCAATAATTCTTGTGTTCCATGTAAACGACCGGGTCGTCGCAGGCGATGGCGGCGCGCAGCAGGTCGAAATTGTCCTGCGGGGACGACGGGCAGACGACGACCAGGCCGGGAATATGAGTGTACCAGCTTTCCAGCGACTGGGAGTGCTGGGCGGCGCAGGAACGCCACATGCCGATGGGCTCGCGGATCACCATCGGCGCGCGCGACTGGCCGCCGAACATGAACCGCGCCTTGGCGATCTGGTTGACCAGCTCGTCGACGGCGCACAGGGCGAAATCGGAAAACCGCATCTCGACGACGGGCCTGGTGCCGACCATGGCGGCGCCAAAGGCCGCGCCCATGATGCAGGCTTCGGAAATCGGTGTATCGGATACGCGGTCGGGGCCGAATTCTTCCGCCAGGCCCTTGTACTGGCCAAAGACACCGCCACGCCCCAGATCCTCGCCCAGGCACCAGACCATGGGGTCGGCCCGCATGGCCTCGATCACCGCCTGGCGGCCGGCTTCCATATAGGTCATTTTCATCGGTCAGTAGGCCTCGACCGCCGGGCTGCCGATGTCCTGCACATCGTCGAAAACGGTGTTGTCATCGGGCCAGGGGGTTGCCGTGGCCTCGGTCAGGGCCTGTTGCATTTCGGCGTCGGCCTGCTCACGGATAGCATCCATTTCGCTTTGCGCCACCCCGGCCAGCTCCAGCACCGCCCGCCAGCGCAGAATCGGGTCGTTGTCGCGCATCGAGGCTTCGGCCTCGCCTTTGGGGCGATAGTCGGCGGGGTCCGAAGCGGTGTGCCCGACGGCTCTGTAGGTTACGGTGTGAAGCAGTTCGGGACCGCCGCCGCCGCGGATCCTGGCGACGGTCTGGCGGGCCCGGTCGAGCACCGCCTGCACATCGTTGCCATCGACCCTGGCCGCCGGCAGTCCCAGGCCCTTCGCCCGCGCCACCGGACCTGTCCCGGCGCTCATGTCGGCAGTTTTCGTGGAGGCGGAATACTGGTTGTCCTCGCAGACGAAAAGGATCGGCAGCCCGAACACCTTGGCCCAGTTGAGCCCCTCCAGAAAGGTGCCGCGATTGATGGCGCCATCGCCGAAGATACACACCACGATCTTGCTCTCGCCCTTGAGCTTGATGCCATGGGCGGCGCCGGCGGCAATGACGATGTTGGCGCCAACCACCCCGTTGGCCCCCAGCATGCCGACGCCGAAATCGGCAATGTGCATCGAGCCGCCCTTGCCGCCGCAACACCCGCCTTTGCGGCCCAGAAGCTCGCGCATCATTGCCAGATGATCGGCCCCCTTGGCCAGGGTATGGCCATGGCCGCGATGGGTTGAAAGCAGAATATCGTCACGGGCCAGGGCGCAGACAACTCCGACCGCCGCCGCCTCCTGGCCGATCGAGGGGTGAATGGCCCCGAGCACAAGACCTTGGCTCGCCGCTTCGATGGCCTGGGTTTCAAAGGCGCGAATGCGTTCCATCAGGTTTAGCAGCTCAAGCGCTGTGACGCGGTCGAAATTGGCTGGAGCCGTCAACGGTTCCTGTCCCCCTCAGCGGCCCGGTGCCGAAATCCCGGCGGATACGGTCGAGCCTTTCAAATTATTCTTGAAAACTGCCGGCCCTTTGGCCGGCCTTCCCCTCTGACCGTTCCCTTGTCCCCGGAACTTTTGTCCTGAATATTGAAGTTGACATTTACATTGCTGTCAAGCGGGCACAGGATCGCCGCCATGATGCAATTGCCCCCCGTGCAGCTCAATTCAATTACCGATGCCACACATGCGGATAAGGGCCGGATTGCCATTTGCGGCTCCCATGGCGGCCTTTATCCGGCCTATCTTGCCTTTGCCGCCGGCCTTGGGGCGGTGATCTTCAACGATGCCGGTGGCGGGCTGGACAATGCCGGCATTGCCGGGGTCATGGCCCTGGGCGATATCGGCATGGCGGCGGCGGCGGTTTCCCATATGAGCTGCCGCATCGCCGATGCCGACGACATGGGCGCGCGCGGGGTGATTTCCGCTGTCAATGAAGTTGCGGCGCGGGCAGAGGTTGAGGTCGGCGAGGGAGCGGCCTCGGCGGCGGAGAAACTTGGCGCCTGTCCCCTGCCCAACGGAATGGCGGCAAAAGTTGAAGATACCCGGCGCGTGATACGCGCGGACGGAATTGCCCACGACATTGTTCTGGTGGATTCCGCATCTTTGGTGAGGCCCCAGGATGAGGGGCGGATCGTCATCACCGGGTCCCATGGCGGGCTGATCGGCGGCGATCCGGCGCGGGCCCTGAAGGCGGAGGCGGCATTGGCGGTGTTCAACGATGCCGGCGGCGGATGCGATGGTGCCGGCACCACCCGCCTGCCGGCTCTGGACAAACGCGGGATCGCCGCCGTTACCGTATCTCATGTAACCGCCCGCATTGGCGAGGCCATGTCGGCCTATCAAAGCGGAATTATATCGGCGGCAAACCAGGCGGCGGTAGCCAGGGGTATCGGGGTCGGAGATATCCTGAAGACGGTGCTGGAGCGGGCATAGGCCCCGCCCTGAGGGCGCGCCCGCTCCAAACTCCCACCGGAAATGCCGTGCCGAGAATGGGCGATGAAGATCAACAACCATCACGTGTGGATATTGCGAACGAATCCCGTTAGACATTTGACTTGGAGCAAGGATTGGGACGGGGTGCTCCTGTAGGTGTCGGGTCAGGCCGGTTGGCCATCGGATCTATATTGCTCTGAAAGCACTCGAAGACGCCGATGCCTCGTCATACATTTAGTTTTGAACGGCTCTTGAGGATCGCTCGGCCCTGGCCGGTTGCGGGCATGTCGCGCCCGAACCCCAGCCCGCAGGCGATCAGTGCCGTTGTGTGCGCCCGGAGGGGGCAATGACTTTGCGGAAAGCTATCAGCGTTCAGGTTTTTTGGGCTCTTCACTACCAGTTTTTATTGAGCATCGTCTTCCTGATGATGGTGATCTCAGCCGTCCATGCACAAGGCAAGCCGCCGGTCCTGAAGACTTTCCTCGCCAAGATCCCCGCCAGCGAATTTGTCAAGGGCGCCACCGCCTACGGCCCCATCTCACAGGCCTATCCCCTGGCGCCGGTCCTGAGCGGCACAGACGTTCTGGGTTATGTTTATGTCACCTCCGACTATGTTTCCACCACCGGATATTCGGGCAAACCCATTCATGTCATGGCCGCCATTGGCCTGGATGGAAAACTGCTGGCCGTCAAACTGGTCAAGCACTCCGAACCGATTGTCCTGATCGGCATTCCCGATTCCAAGATCAAGGCGCTGACCGAAAGTTACTCCGGCCTCGATATCATTGCCGAAGTGGAGGCGGGAGGCCGCGGGCACGACCTTGATATCATCTCTGGCGCCACCGTGACGGTCATGATCATCGACGACAGCATCGTGCGGGCCGGCATCAAGGTGGCGCGGGCGCTGGGGCTTGGCGGGCTGGCGCCGGTGGTGGGCGATGCCGGGCCGACCCATGTCGTGGACATGAACCGGACCGAGACCGCCGACTGGGTAACCCTGTCGGGAGACGGCTCGATCCGGCGACTGACCCTGGATGTTGGCCAGATCAATGCCGCCTTCGAGGCCACCGGCGATAAACGCGTCATTGCCCGTCCCGAACCCGGCAAGTCCGACGACACCTATATCGATATGCAGACCGCGCTGGTTTCGGTGCCGGCAATTGGCCTCAGCCTCCTGGGCGAGGCGGAATACAAGAACCTGACCGACTGGCTGAAAGAGGGCGAGCAGGCGATCCTGATCGCCGGGCGCGGGCGGTATTCCTTCAAGGGATCGGGCTATGTCCGTGGCGGGATCTTCGATCGCGTGCTGCTGATCCAGGGCGACAATTCGATCCGCTTTCGCGACCGCCAGCATCGGCGCCTGGGGGCCGTAGCCGCAAAAGGGGCACCGACATTCACCGAGCTTGATCTGTTCAAGATACCGGCTGATGCGCAGTTCGACCCCGCCAAACCGTGGCGGCTGCAATTGCTGGTCCAGCGGGCCACCGGGCCGGTGGAAAAGACCTTCCTGACCTTCGATCTTGGCTACAGATTGCCCGACCGCTACCTCCTTCCTGTCGCCACCGGCGAACCGGCGGTGTCCGAGGCCCAATTCGAAGACGACGCGGCGGCGCGGGCGGCGTTGTGGCAGCGCATCTGGCGGGACAAGACGGTGGAAATCGCCGCTTTGCTGGCCATGCTCGGCATTCTGACCGGCGCCTTTTTCTTCCAAAGACAGGTGACGGTGAACGATCGGGTGTTCTTCTGGTTTCGCATGGGGTTTTTGACCGTAACCCTGGTTTTCCTGGGCTGGTATCAGAACGCCCAGCTTTCGGTGGTCAATCTGATGGCGCTGGGGGCGTCCCTGAAGGAGGGCTTCACGTGGGATGCCTTTTTGCTCGACCCCCTGGTCTTTATCCTGTGGTCCTCGGTGGCGGCGGCGCTTTTGTTCTGGGGGCGGGGCGCGTTCTGCGGCTGGCTGTGCCCGTTCGGCGCCCTTCAGGAGCTGACCAACCGGATTGCGCGGGCCTTCAAGGTGCCGCAATGGACCCTGCCATGGGGGCTGCACGAGCGTTTGTGGCCGCTGAAATACATGATTTTTCTTGGCCTGTTCGGCCTGTCGCTGGCCTCGATTTCGCTGGCGGAGCAATATGCCGAGATCGAGCCCTTCAAGACCGCGATCATCCTGAAATTCCAGCGCGACTGGCCTTATGTGCTGTTTGTGGTGGCGCTTCTGGCCGCCGGGCTGTTCATCGAGCGGTTTTACTGCCGTTACCTGTGCCCGCTCGGCGCGGCGCTGGCCATTCCGGGCCGTCTGGCCATGTTCCAGTGGCTAAAACGCTACCGCGAATGCGGCAGCCCCTGCCAGCTTTGCGCCAATGAATGCATGGTTCAGGCCATCCATCCAACCGGCGAGATCAACCCCAATGAATGTTTGTCCTGCCTGCATTGCCAGGTGCTTTATCAGGACGACCAAAAGTGTCCCGTGCGCATCAAGGCGCGAAAGTCGCGGGAGAAACTGGCCCAATCGGCTGATGCCGTGGCCCGGTACCTGGACAACCCCACCAACCTAACAACAAAGGAGCATTGATATGTCTTCCGACGGCACAAAAAATGTAGGTATCTCAAGACGAGATCTTGGCAAGGGCGCCGTACTTGCGGGCACCGTGGCGGCAACCGGTGGGGGAAGCGCCGCCCTTCTTGGGACAACGGCGATTTCACCGGCCTCCGCTGCGGGCAATGCCGTGCTGAAGCCCGGTGAACTGGACGAGTACTACGGTTTCTGGTCATCCGGCCACGCGGGCGAATTGCGTATCATCGGCATGCCGTCCATGCGCGAGCTGATGCGGGTGCCGGTCTTCAACCGCTGCTCGGCGACGGGCTGGGGCGACACCAATGAATCGCTGAAGATCCTGACCGAAGGCCTGATGCCGGAAACCAGGGCGTATTTGGCCAAACGGGGCATGCAAACCTACCACAATGGCGACCTCCATCACCCCCATATGTCGTTCACCGACGGGACCTATGACGGCCGTTATCTGTTCATGAACGACAAGGCCAACACCCGTGTCGCCCGTGTCCGTTGCGATGTGATGAAGTGCGACAAGATCATCGAGATTCCGAACGCCTCGGAAATTCACGGGCTTCGTCCGCAGAAATACCCGCGCACCGGCTATGTCTTTGCCAATGGCGAACATCGTGTGCCCCTGGTCAATGACGGGTCCATTCTGGACAGTCCCGAGGACTATGTCGCCATTTTCACCGCCATCGACGGCGATACGATGGAGATCGCCTGGCAGATTATGGTCTCCGGCAATCTTGACAATGTCGATGCCGACTATCAGGGCAGATACGCCATCGCTTCGAGCTACAACTCCGAAGAGGGCGTGAACGTGGCGGAAATGACCGAAAGCGAGATGGACCACGCCGTGGTCTTCAACATCGCCCGCATCGAAGCCGCCGTCGCCGCCGGCGAATACAAGGTCTATAACGGCGTCAAGGTTCTGGACGGCCGTAAAGGGTCCAAACTGACCGTCTATATTCCGATCCCCAACTCGCCCCACGGCGTCAATTCCTCGCCGGACGGCAAATACGTCATGGTCAACGGCAAGCTGTCGCCGACGGTCTCGGTGATCGAATATGACAAAATCGAAGCGGTGTTCAATGGCGCCGAGCCGCGCTCTTGCATCGTCGCCGAGCCCGAACTGGGGCTGGGCCCGCTGCACACCGCCTTTGACGGCAAGGGCAATGCCCATACCACGCTGTTCCTCGACAGCCAGTCGGTTAAATGGAACATCGACAAGGCGATCCGCAAATATAACGGCGAGGATGTCGATCCGATCCTGTCCAAGACCGATGTCCACTATCAGCCGGGCCACAACCACTCCTCGATGGGGGAGACCAAGGAGGCGGACGGCAAATGGCTGGTGTCGCTCAACAAGTTCTCCAAGGACCGGTTCCTCAATGTCGGTCCGCTGAAGCCGGAGAACGAACAGTTGCTCGATATCTCCGTCGATGTTCCCGTCGTCGTCCATGACAGCTCGACCTTCGCCGAGCCCCATGACTGCATTATCGTGCACCGGTCCAAGGTCAACCCGGCCAGCATCTGGACCCGCGACGATCCGATGTGGGAGGACGCGCGGAAACAGGCGGCGGCCGATGGCGTGGTTCTGGAAGAGGACAGCAAGGTCATTCGCGACGGCAACAAGGTCCGCGTCTATATGTACTCCGAGGCGCCCAACTTCTCGATGGAGAAATTCACCGTCCGCCAAGGTGACGAGGTGACGGTCTACATCACCAATATCGACGATGTGGATGACCTGACCCACGGCTTCACCATGTCCAACCATGGCATCTGCTTCGAGGTCGGCCCCCAGGCCACCGCCTCGGCGACGTTTATCGCCGGCCGTCCGGGGGTCCACTGGTTCTACTGCCAGTGGTTCTGCCATGCCCTGCACATGGAAATGCGCGGCCGCATGCTGGTCGAACCGGCGTAAAGGCGTAAATGGCAATGCGTTTCCGTCTTCTATTGCTTGCCTGTCTGCTGTTTCCGGCATCCCTTGCCGGGGCGGTGGAGCGGCTTGTGCCGGCTGAAGACGGAGCGCTTGTCCAGGCTCTGAAAACGGCGAAGGCGGGGGATATTCTCCGCCTTCAGCCCGGCATCCATCGCGGAGCCGTGGTCATCGAATTGCCCCTGACCCTGGATGGCGGCGGGGTGGCGACGATTGCGGGCGATGGCACCGGCTCGGTTGTGTCGGTCAATGTGCCCGGCGTGACGTTGCGGGGGCTGACAATCATCGGTTCGGGGTCTTCGGGCGCGGACCGGGACGCCGGAATTGCCTTGGGCAAAAAAGCCGCCGGGGCCGTGGTCCGGGACAACCGGATCCTCGGCAATCTGGTCGGCGTCGATGTCCGGGGGTCGAAGAATGCCCTGGTCAAGGGCAACGTCATCACCGGGCGGCGGGACACCCGCATAAACGATCGCGGCAACGGCGTTTATGTATGGAATGCGCCGGGCGCCAAGGTCATCGGCAACGATATTCGCTGGGGGCGGGATGGTATTTTCGTCAACACCTCCAAGCGCAACACCTTCTCCGGCAACCGCTTCCGCGATCTGAGGTTCGCCATCCACTATATGTATACCCATGACAGCGTGGTGTCGGGGAACGTTTCGGAAGGCAACCACCTCGGTTATGCCATCATGTACTCAAAAAATGTCCGGATCGAAGGCAACATTTCCGCCCGCGACCGCAATCAGGGAATCATGCTGAACTACACCAACAAAAGCCTGATCAGCGGCAACTGGATTGCAGGCGCCGGCAAATGCGTATTTATCTACAACGCCCACAAGAACACATTTAAGGACAACCGTTTCGAGGGCTGCAAGATCGGCATTCATTTCACCGCCGGCTCCGAACGCAACAAAATTTCCGGCAATGCCTTCATCGGCAACCGGACCCAAGTCAAATATGTTGGCACCACTTGGGTGAACTGGAGCGACGGAGGGCGCGGCAACTACTGGTCCGACCTTGCCGCTTATGATCTGGACGGCAACGGCATTGCCGATACCGCCTATCGGCCCAACGACATCATGGACCAGATTTTGTGGACCCAGCCGGCGGCGCGGGCGCTTTTGGGTTCGCCGGCGGTGCAGTTGATCCGCTGGTCGCAAATGGCGTTTCCGGCGTTGCTGCCGGGCGGGGTTTTTGACGGCGCGCCGCTGATGACGCCGGTCGCACCTGAATTTCCACCCTGGGAGCGCGACCCATGACCGCGCTCGTTATCGACAATGCCGTCAAGATCCGTGGCGACCTTGTCACGGTGAATGACGTCAGCCTGAAGGTTGAACCAGGTCAGCGCCTCGCCCTTCTGGGGCATAACGGGGCCGGCAAGACCACGTTGATAGGCATGGTTCTGGGCCTGACATCGCTGACCTCGGGCACCATCACCGTCCTGGGATCGGCGCCGGGCGCAAGGCGCGCGCGGCGGTGCACCGGTTTTCTGCCTGAAAACGTGGCGTTTCACGGCGCGCTGACCGGGGCTGAACTTTTACGCCATTTCGCCGCCCTGAAATCGGTTTCCCGGGCCAGCGCCGACGACCTTCTGGAGCGGGTGGGGTTGGCGGAGGCCGCCGACCGGCGCGTGGCAACCTATTCCAAGGGCATGGTGCAAAGGGTTGGCCTGGCCCAGGCCATGCTCGGTGCGCCGAAACTGGTTCTGCTTGATGAGCCCACCAGCGGTCTGGACCCGATCTCGCGCCATGATTTTTACGATATCGTCGAAGAGCTGGCCCGGTCCGGCGCCGCGGTGCTTCTGTCGTCCCACGCCCTGACCGAGCTTGAAACCCGCACCGACCGCATCGCCATTATGAGCCAGGGGCGCCTGGTCGCCAACGACACCCTTGCCGGGCTTCGCCGGGGCGCCGGCCTGCCGATCGTTTTCGAGGTGACGACCAAGGCGGAGACCGCCGACAAGGTGGTGGCAAAACTCGGCGGCATGCGCATGAACGGCCGGTTGGTCCGGCTGACATGTCAGCCCGAGGGCAAGATCGAGCTTCTGGGCCGGATTACCTCGCTTGGGGGGGTGATCCGCGATGTCGATGTGTCGAGCGCCTCGCTGGAAGACCTTTACCGGCACTACAGTGAAGAAACGGCGGGGGTGCGGTGATGTCGGTGCTTTGGGTTGCCCGGCTGGAGTTGCTTATCGCCCGGCGCAATATGTGGGTCGCCACCTCGGTGCTTCTGATGGCGCTTTTTACCGTTGTCCTGACCCTTGCGGGGGCTGCGCCCGCCGGCGTCACCGGGGTCGATCCGCTGACGGTTGCCATAACCTCGATCACCACGCTTTCGGTCTATCTCATCCCGCTGATCGGCCTGCTTTTGTCCTACGACGCCATTGCCGGGGAGGCCGAGCGCGGCACCCTGGCGCTCTCCCTGTCCTATCCGTTGTCCAGGGGTGAGATTCTTCTGGGCAAATTCCTGGCTCATTTTTGCGTTTTGGCTTTCGCGGTCGCCGTCGGCCTGGCCCTGACCGGAGCGCTGGTGGTTTGGCGTCATGGGGCGGGCGGTCTCGATTTTGCCCCGCTCTTCCGGCTTTTTGGCACCTCGCTGGCCCTGGGCGCGGCGTTTCTGGGGGTTGGTTATCTGGTGTCCGCCCTGGTGCGGCAGCCCGGTGCGGCCTCCGGTGTGGTCATCGCCGTCTGGTTGGTCAGTGTCGTCTTGTACGATCTGGGCCTGCTTGGCGCCCTGGTGGCCGATGGCGGAGGCACGTTCACCAGATCGGTCTTTCCGTGGGTGCTGGTCGCCAACCCGGCCGATGCTTTCCGGCTCCTGAACATGGCCGAGATCTCATCCCCGGTGCTGACCACGGGCCTGAGCGCGGCGGGGTCGGTGTCCGGTCTGGCGGGGCAGTTGACATCGCTGCTGGTCTGGCCGGTCGTCACCCTTGTCCTTGCCTGGTCAGTTTTTAGAAAAGTGGAACCATGAGCCCCCTTGTCTTCGTCGCCATGCTGCTGCCGTTCCTAGTTCTGGCCGGTTGCCAGGAAAATGCCAGCCAGACCGGCAAACCGGTCGCCATCACGCTGACCGAGGAGGCCGCCGGTCACTATTGCCAGATGACGGTTCTGGGCCATGAAGGCCCAAAGGCGCAAATTCACCTTGAGGGTTATCCCGCCCCGCTGTGGTTCTCCCAGGTGCGCGACGGGATCGCTTACCTGAAGTCACCTGAAAAAGCCGGCGAGGTCGTTGCCTTTTACGTCAACGACATGGGCGCCGCCAAAAGCTGGACCGAGCCGGGGATCGACAACTGGATCGATGTTGAGATGGCCGTTTTTGTTGTTGGCTCCGATGCGAGGGGCGGCATGGGCGCACCGGAGATCGTGCCGTTTGCCGACAAAGGCAAGGCCGAGGAATTTGCCCGTGAAAGGGGCGGAACAGTCATGGCTCTTGCCGACATCCCGGCCGAAGCGGTCCTTGGCCCGGTCGATCACGATGCCGGCCAGACGGAGGGCAGCGGATGACCACGCGCCGACGGTGCCTGACCATTCTTGCCGGCGCGGCGGCACTGCCGTTTGTCGGGGTGCCGCCTTTGCAAAGCGCGGGGCTGGCCAAAACAAAGGAGTGGCGCGGACTGGCCCTGGGCGCCAGGGCCCGAATTTTACTGGATCATCCGCGTGCCGAGACCCTGATCCCCCAGGCAGTGGCGGAAATTGGCCGGCTTGAGGCGATCTTCAGCCTCTACCGCGCGGACAGTCAGCTTTCGCGGCTGAACCGCGAGGGGCTGCTGCGTGGCCCCGCATTTGAACTGGTCGAGCTTTTGTCGATTTGCGACCGGGTGTTCACGCGCACCGATGGCGCCTTCGATCCAACGGTGCAGGCGCTTTGGGCGCTTTACGCCCGCCAGTATTCCAAGGGCGGGCCGCCTTCGCCCGAGCAGATATCCCAGGCCCGAACGATCACCGGATGGGCTCAGGTCGAATATGGATCTGAGAAAATATCGATCCGCCGCACCGGGGTCCAGTTGACCCTGAACGGCATCGCGCAAGGGTATATCGCCGACCGGATCGCGGCGTTTTTCCGCCGAAACGGCGTGACGGATGTGCTGATCAACACCGGCGAAATCGTTGGCCTGGGGAACGCCCCCGGCGGAGCGCCGTGGCAGGTCAAGCTGGATGATGACAAAAACACCGGCCTGCCCTTGCGCAATGCGGCCATCGCCACCTCGGCGCCGCTGGGGACGGTGTTCGACGATGGGGGGGAAGCCGGCCACATCATCGACCCACGCACCGGCAAGCCGGGCGGGACGTGGTCCAAGGTCACTGTCGTTTCGCGCCTTGCGGCCGAGGCGGATGGGCTGTCGACGGGGTTTTGCCTGATGAGCCGGCCACAGATCATGGCGGCAAAAAAGGAGGCCAGGGTTTTTCTTAGAGCGTGATCGTCTTTGACGGAAGCGCTCTTGGTGACGTGAGGCCCCCGACTTCAATCATACCCCAGAAGCGCGCCAACCAGCTTTTTGTCCGCCCTGGCATCGGCTGCGGACCCCTGCCAGGTTGGATTTCCCGCTTCCAGAACACAGATCGTGTTGGCAACCTCCAGAGCCCGTTCGGCGTGTTGATCGACGAGCAAAATGGACAGGCCTTGGGCCTTGAGCACCTCAAGGACAGCGTAGCACTCATCGATGACCTTGGGCATCAGGCCCAGGGAAAGCTCGTCCACCAGGAGCAGTTTGGGTTGGCTTACCAGCGCCCTGCCGATGGCCAGCATCTGCTGTTCACCGCCCGACAGCGAGCCCGCCAACTGGCGGCTGCGTTCTCCAAGGCGAGGGAAATATCCAAAGACCTTGCTGATACCTTCGTCGGCCTGCCCGCGGGCCATGGTATAACCGCCGACGATCAGGTTCTCCTTCACCGACAGATCGGGAAATACCCGCCGGCCTTCGGGAACGATCGTGAGGCCATGGCGGATCCGCCTTTGTGCCGGGAGCTGGCTGATATCTGTGCCCTTGACGATGATCGTTCCGCTTTGGCAGTCGACCAGCCCGGCAAGGGCCATCAGGGTGGTGGATTTTCCGGCCCCGTTGGGGCCGAGGACAGCGAGGATTTCGCCTTCGTTGATGGCAAAGGAAAAATCCCTCACGGCGATGATATCGCCATAGCCTGCGGTAAGGTTTGCAACCTCCAGCATCAGTGAGCGCCCCCCAGATAGGCGGTGCGCACGCGTTTGTCCTGCATCACCTTAGCGGTGTCGCCAAATGCCAGCGGGCGGCCATTGTCCTGGACGTAGAGCCGGGGGCAGATGCGCATGACCTCGCGTAAGTTGTGCTCGATCAAAAGGATCGCCTGGCCGTCTGCGTTGAGGGAACGGATCAGGTCGGCCAGCCCCCGGGCTTCGGGTTGGCTCAATCCGGCCAGGGGTTCGTCGAGCAGCAGCAATTTGGGCTTCAGGGCCATGGCGCGGGCGACTTCCAGCCGCTTCAGATAGCCAAGCGGCACCGTTGCGGGCATGGCGTTGGCGGCATCTTCAAGGCCAACGCTCGCCAAAAGTTCGGTGGCGCGGGCGCGTTCGCGGGTTCGGTCCAGTTTGAACAGCGAGGTCAGGGCGTTTGCGGTTTTTGCCGCCCCGCAGGCCAGGGCGACATTGTCGAGCAGACTCATCTGGGTGAAGGGCTGGACGATCTGCTGGGCGAGGGCGAGACCTTTGCGGATGCGGCCATCTATGGTGAGGCCGCCCAGATCCTCGCCATCAAGCAGAACCTGACCGGCTTGCGGTTTGACGATGCCGGTAATCACCCGCATCAGCGTGGTCTTGCCGGCGCCATTGGGGCCGATGAAACCAATCAACTGCCCCGGAGCGATGGTCAGGGACGCCTCCTGGACGGCAACGACGCCGCCAAAATGCACCGACACGTTTTTAACCTCGAGGATCGGGGTCATCTCCGGCTCCGCGAAACTGCGGCAAGGGTCCTTTTGACCAGTCCGGCGACACCGTCGGGGGAGAACCGCATCATCAGGAACAGCAAGGCGCTGTAAAACAGCAGCTTGTAGTCATCGATGAACTGGACCAGGAGGGGGAGGACGCTGAGAAGGGCGGCGGCGAAAATCACCCCGGAAATCGAACCGATGCCGCCGACGATCACCATGGCGAGCACGGAAATGGATTCAATAAAGCCGAAACTGTCCGGGCCGATGAAGCGGAAATGGTGGGCGTAAAGCGCCCCGGCGACGCCGGCGACCGAGGTGCCGATGACAAAGGCGATCAGCTTATAACCCGCGACATTGATGCCGAGCATGGCGGTGACGTCTTCGTTGTCGGCGATGGAGTTGAACACAAATCCCATCCAGGAGCGGCGGACAAAGACGCAGAAAAGGGCAAAGGCGGCCGCCAGCGCGATGGCGAACATGGCAAAGCCCGCCTTGCTGAACCCGGTTGAAGGTATGGCCGAAATGCCGATTTCACCGCCAAAAAAATCCTGCTGGCGGATGATGCCAACAAACAGGAACCCCACTCCCATGGTGGTGATGGCGAGAAAATCGTGGCGCACGCGAAGGCTGGCAAGGCCGATGACGAACCCCAGGGCGCCGGCGACCAGGCCCGCCAGCGGCAGGGTCAGCAAAAACGGCATCGAGGCTTTGCTCAGCATCGCCGATGTATAGGCGCCCGCCCCCAGAAACGCCGCGTGGCCAAGGCTGATCTGGCCGCAGAAACCGGAAATGAAATTGAGGCTGAGGGCGAAGAGGACGCTGATGGCCATGGTGGTGATCAAGGTGAGTTCGTAGGCCATGTCATTTCGCTCCCAAAAGGCCCTGGGGCCGCACCATCAGCACGATGATGAGGAAGGCGAAAGCCAAAGCGTCCCGATCCATCAGGTGGCCGATATAGATGGTGCCGAAGGCCTCGATGACCCCGAGCAGCATCGAGGCCAGCAAGGTGCCGCGAATGGACCCCAGGCCCCCAAGCACGATGATGGCGAGCGCCTTATAGCTGGGCACGCTGCCCATGGTCGGCTCAACCAGATTGTTCAAAAGCGCCACCAGAACCCCGGCAATGGCGGCCAGTGCCGAGCCGATGAAGAAATTCAGATAGCGGACATTCTGGGTGTTGATGCCGAAAGCCCTGGCCATGTCGGGGTCGGTCACGGTGGCGCGCCAGGCAACGCCGAGCCTTGTGTTGAGGGATAGCCAGCCAAGACCGCTGAGCATGACAACCGAAAGGCCGATTACCAGAAGTTCGGCGTATTTGAGCAAGAAGCCGCCGAAGAGCTCGATCTGGCCGCTGAGCGGCGGAGTGGCGTAGGACAGGCCATAGGGTCCGAAGATGATCCGGAACAATTCCTCCGCCGCGATGAAAAGCGCGATGGACGCTATCAGCGCGATGTAAGGCGGTTGGCCGAGCAGGGGCTCATAGGCGATTTTGTAGACCGCCATGCCGACAAAGCCGACAATGACCGCGGCAAGGAACATCGCCAGAACCAGGGAACCGGTGGCGTTGGTGACGATGACGCCGATATAGCCGCCAAGGGTAAAGAGCGCCGCATGGGCGACATGCAGGATCCGCAACAGGCCATAGACAAGCGTCAGCCCCAGCGCGATCAGCGCATATATACTTCCCTGAACGATGCCTTGAACGAGAAGCTCCAGATAGAGCATCAGACCCCCGAACCCCGAACGGATCACCAAAAATATGCCGCCATGCCGGTGATGCCGGCATGGCGGGCTGAAACCGGCGAAATCACCCGCCAGCGTATTTGGGTTTATTTTTCCGGCGGCGCCAGCAATGCCGGGTCGCTGATCACCGAATGAAAACGCCAGTTGCCGCCCTTGACCACTTGCACCTGGATGTCTTTCCTGACTTCGCCAAGCAAGTTGAACGAAATCTTGCCGGTGGAGGCGGTCAGTTTCGTGGCGGCGATCGCATCTCTGAGAGCGGCCTTGTCCATACCGCCACCGGCGGCCTTCAGCGCCGCGACCGCAACTTTAACCGCTGTGTGGCCCGATGCCGCCACCATATCGACCTTCTGGCCGGATTTTTTCTCGAAACTGGCGATAAAGGATTTGGTTTCGGGCTCGGAGCTGTCGCGATCCAGCGACGTCGTGATCAGAATGCCCTCGGATGCCGCCCCGGCGATGTCGATGAATTTCTGACTGTCATAGCCTTCCTGGCCGATGATCGGCACGGTGATCCCGGCGGCACGCAACTGGGACACCAGCGGGCCGGCGGTGAAGAAATACCCCGAGGCGTAGATGGCGTCGGGCTTGTCGGCCTTCACCTTGGAGACGATCGGGCCAAACTGGCGGTCCTTGATGGAGTATTCATACTCCGACACAATCTCGATACCGAATTTATCGGCGGCCTCGCGGAAACCGGCGGACAGCGATTTGCCGAAATCATTCTTCAGCGTGATGACGGCGACGCGTTTCAGACCAAGGCTTTTTCCGATAAGCAGTGCGCCGGCCCGGCCCTGGACCTCGCCGACAAACGAGGTTCTGAAAACGTAGTCGCCGGCGCGGGTGATGTCGGGGTGGATGGCGTAGGCGGCGATATAGGGGACCTTGGCCTCCTGGAAAATACCCGCCGCGGCACGGGTGGAGCCGGAATACGAGCCCGAAATGGCCATCGCGACCTGGTCTTTTTCGATCAGCTTGAGCGCGATCGGCACCGCTTCCTTTGGCGAGGCTTGATCGTCATAGACCACCAGCTCGACCATCTTGCCATTGATCCCGCCGGCGGCGTTGGCCTGCTCCACCGCTAACTCGGCGCCATTGAGCGCCGACTTGCCGTCGGCGGCGGCAAAGCCGGTCAGCGGCACATTGAAGCCGATCTTGATGTTCTGGGCGGATGCGGCTCCGGTCATCAGGCCGAGGCCCACCGCCATTGCGGTTAGAAAAATCTTTGTTTTCATTGTTTTCTCCCAAACTTGATTGGCGCAAGGTCGGTTATCGGCCTTTATTGGCGGTTTGAACGTTCGCGCTCTCAAAAAAAACACACCGATGCGCTTGTCGCGGCATCAAACGGCAACACAGCTTGTATATACAACATATCCGACAGCTTCGCCACCCCGGAGGCACACCTCCGGGGCGGAACCTTGGCACCGCTTCGATTCTTGGAGGATTTACCCCCTTATGACCAGAACCGAGCAGTTGGCGTGGCGCACCACGCGGGCGGCGTTGGGCCCCAGCAGGTAGTCTTCCATGGTTGGCCGGTGCGATCCCAAGACAATCAGGTCAATGGGGTTTTCACCGGCGACACGGAGGATTTCCTCGTAAGGGGAGCCGTGGCCAACGATATGCTGGATCGGGATGGCCTTGGGCACGTTGGCGGCGGCCCAGGCATGCAGTCTTTCGACCGCGTGCTCCAGGGCCTGTTTTTCGTAGTCCTTGGGAAAGAACGTGCTGACGATGCTCATGCCGAAATCCGGCACCACGGTCATGACGTGAAGGGTGGAGCCAAAGGTCTGGGCATATTCAACCGATATCGGCAGAGATTTTTCCCAGGTCTTGTCGTGCTCAAGATCAACGGCCAAAAGGATGTGTTTAAACATGTGTCGGTCTCCCTTTAACCCGTTGCCGGGGAAGTGTTGTCGCCGGTTTTTTCCTGGCGGCGGCGCTGCAGCATGACGATGAAGCCCAGGAGCAACAGCGCGGGGATATAGATCCAATGCTTCGCCGGTTGATCCGCCGGCGCCAGAACGGTCAGGATTTTCTGATCGAAATCCAGCCCCGCGTCCTGCGCCTTGCTGTCGAATGCGGCATCGTCAATGGTGACCGTATCGCCTTCGACCAGCAGCTCAAGTCCATAGGCGGCAAGACGCTCTTCCCCACTGGGCTCATTGCCGATGGGCATCAGGGCGGTAAAGACGATCTGGTCCCCGACATCGTCCTCGCCCTGGACGATCAACCGGAACTCTGAGCCCGGAGCCGCCTTGCCGATCACCTCGACGATGGTGGTGGGATTTTCCTCCGTGAACGGCGAAACGATCATGTCCATCCAGAACCCGGGCCGGAAGAGGCTGAAGGCGACCAGCACCAGCAGCACCGATTCCCAGATCTTGGACCGGACAAGGAAGTACCCTTGGGTTCCGGCGGTAAACAATAATATCGCCGCGGTGCCGACAATGAAGACGAACACCCCTTGCACAAGCGTCACATCGATCAGCAGCAGCTCGGTGTTGAAGATAAAGAGGAACGGCAGGAGCGCGGTGCGCAGCGAATAGATGAAGGCAACGACCCCGGTGCGGATCGGGTCGCCGCCGGACACCGCCGCGGCCGCAAAGGACGCAAGGCCCACAGGGGGCGTCACGTCCGCCATGATGCCGAAATAAAACACAAACAGATGCACCGCGATCAGCGGCACGATCAGCCCGTTCTGCGCCCCCAGGGAGACGATCACCGGCGCCAGAAGCGACGACACCACGATATAGTTCGCCGTGGTGGGAAGCCCCATGCCCAAGATGAGGCTCAAGATGGCGGTGAAGATCAGGATCAGCAGGATCTGGCCCTGGGACAGGAACTCGACCAGTTCGGCCAGCACCAGGCCGACACCGGTCTGGGACACCGTGCCGACGATGACCCCGGCCGTCGCTGTGGCGATGCCGATGCCGATCATGTTGCGGGCACCGGCGATCATGCCGTCGATCAGCTCGAAGAAACCCTGGGAAATCTTGCCGCCAGGGCCCTCACCGCGGAAGAGCGCAAACAACAGGCGCTGGGTCAGCAGAATGAAGATCATCAGAGACACGGCCCAAAACGCGCTAAGCTCGGGCGACAGCCGCTCGACCATCAGGCACCAGATCAGAACCCCGACCGGAAGCAGGAAATGCAGGCCGGCCATGACCGTGGGGCCCGGCGCCGGCAGCGAGATGATCGGCGAGTTCGGATCGTCGACAACCAGATCGGGATGGCGGGCACAAATCGACACCAGCTTGACATAAAGGGCCACGATGGCGGCCGCGGCAATCCAAGGCGTCAGCGCCGGGCCGGCAAGGTCGCGAACCGTGTTGACCAGGAAGAAGATGCCGAATGCGCCGATAACGACATTGCAAAGGATGATGCCGCCGGTCGAAAGAACCTTGGCTTTTGTGCCGTCTTCGGCCTTGGCCTGCACCGCTTTCAAGATGACGAATTGCAGCACGACCAGTGCTGCGATCACCAGAACCCGGTTAAGGTTGGAGTCCAGCAGATTGAAGGCTTCGGACAGATAATAAAGCGCGCCCCCCATGGCGATGATCGCCGCCAGCGTGATGCCGAACGATAAAAGCGCCAGCTTGGCCGGCTTGGGTTCGACGGCGCGCTTTAGGCCTTGCATATTCATCTTCATCGCTTCGAGATGGACGATATAGACCAGCGCGATATAGGAGATGATGGCGGGCACAAAGGCGTGCTTGACCACCTGGAAATAGCTGATATCGACATATTCGACCATCAGGAAGGCGGCGGCCCCCATGACGGGCGGCATGATCTGACCGTTCACCGAAGACGCAACCTCGACGGCGCCGGATTTCTCCGAGGAGAACCCGACCCGCTTCATCATCGGGATGGTGAAGGTGCCGGTGGTCACGACATTGGCGATCGACGAGCCGGAGATCAGCCCGGTCATGCCCGAGGCCACCACGGCGGCCTTGGCGGGCCCGCCGCGCATATGGCCCATCAGCGAGAAGGCCACCTTGATGAAATAATTGCCGGCGCCAGCCTTGTCGAGCAGGGCGCCAAAAAGCACAAAGAGGAAAACCAGCCCGGTCGAGACCCCCAGCGCGATGCCGAACACGCCTTCGGACGACAACCATTGATGGTCGGCGACAGCGCCGAAACTGGCGCCTTTCCAGGCCAGAATGCCCGGCGCGTAAGGCCCCAGGAAGGTGTAGCCGAGGAACACCATGGCCACGATCATCAGCGGCGGGCCGAGCGCCCGGCGCGTGGCTTCCATCAAAACGATGATACCGACGACGGCCACGATGATGTCCACGGTGTTGGGGTTGCCGGGCCGGTCGGACAGGCGCGAGCCGAACAAAGCGTCTGAAAGCGCGGTGTCAAAGGCGACCAGATACATGGTCGCCGCGATGCCGAGGCCGGCCAGAACCCAGTCCGTCAGCGGTATTCTGTGGCGTGGCGAGGACTTGAAGGCCGGAAAGGCCATAAAGGCCAGGAGAATGGAAAAGGAGAGGTGGATCGGCCGCGCTTCCTTGCCGGAGAAAACCCCCCAACCCAGCATGAAGGGCAGCGGCGAGGCGATCCAGACCTGCCAGAGCGCCCAGATCAGCGCCGTTGCCGCAAGAAATTTAACGACATTCGCATTGTCCGGAACGCGCCCGCCGGTATCTGTCGATGCAACCAGGTCGTCCAGCGCCTCTGCGCTGAGCTTTCCCGAAGACTGTCCCTCACCGCTCATAAGTTCCCCTCCGTTTGGTCTAAATCATTTGCCCCTGTTCTGTTCGAACAACAGAGGTCATGTTTTATTTAGATTGCCGTGCGTCCCCACGAACGGCAAGGTCGGAAAATAAATGGGGCGGCGGTTTGATCCGCCGCCCCAAAAGGCGTCTTCGTGGTCTTACATCCAACCTTGTTCTTTGTAGTAGCGGATGGCGCCTTCATGCAGCGGCGCAGAAAGATTGTTCACAATCATCTTCTTCGGATCCAGATTGGCGAACGCCGGATGCATCTTGCGGAAGCGTTTCATGTTGGAGAACACCGCCTTGACGATCTCATAGACGACGTCGGCATCGGTTGCCGTCGAGGACACGAAGGTCGCGCCGACGCCAAAGGTGGTGACGTCGTTGTCGGTGCCTTTGTACATGCCGCCCGGAATGGTCGCCATGGCGTAGTAGTCGTTGTCGGCGGCCAGTTTCTTGATGATGTCGTTGTCCACGTTGACCAGGATCGCATCACACGATGTGGTGGCTTCCTTGATCGAGCCGTTGGGATGTCCGACGGTGAACACCATGGCGTCGATCTTGTTGTCGCACAACGCGGCGGACTGTTCGGAAGATTTCAGCTCCGACGCCAGGGCGAAATCGGACATTTTCCAGCCCATTTTCTCCATGACGACTTCCATGGTGCCGCGCTGACCCGAACCGGGGTTGCCGATATTGACGCGCTTGCCTTTCAGGTCATCGAAACTCTTGATGCCGCTATCGGCGCGGGCAACGACGGTAAAGGGTTCAGGATGCACCGAAAAGACCGCGCGCAATTCCTTGAAAGCCCCGTCGGGGAACTGCTTGGGCGCGGTTCCGTTATAGGCGTGAAACTGCCAGTCGGACTGGGCAACGCCCATATCCAGATCTCCGGCGCGAATACCGTTGATATTCTTGGTGGAACCGCCGGTGGTGTGGGTGCACTTGATGCCGTGATCCTTGGCGCCACGGTTGACCAGTTTGCAGATTGAACCGCCCACCTGATAGTAGACGCCGGTCTGACCGCCGGTGCCGATGGTTATGAACTTTTGAGCATGAGCGGCCGTCGCCAGCATGAAAATGCCGGTAAAAGCAGCAAAAGCTACAAAAAATTTGTCCCTCAACATTATGAACTCCCTCTTATTTGTTCAAAGATTTATCGACCCCAAGGTCGCCACTGCCCCGCATTGCAGATCATTGCTCTACGGCAAAAGTGAGAACCTCGACGTATAGCGTAGCGGCCCACTATATATAAGAAGATCAAAAAGCATCCAAAAAAATTGTCGGCTGCGGCAAACTGCTTGGATTTGGTCAACCTGCCAACGGCAACAATTGGAGGCGGCACGGGTGGCGGTCGAGCGGGGCCATCACGTCACCGTGCCGGAAGCGGCCAGCCGGGTGGGCGGGCAAGTCCTGCTCCTGACACAAAACCCGCGCCGGCGTGAATTGATCGGCATCGTCGATTGGCGGCTGTCAGAGCTGGAACGCCTTAGCCCTAATTATTCATGAGGCTGCGTGAATTGGCTGGCGGGTGTGGATTAAGCTGTTGAAATGGCGTATGATTTTGGTGTCGAAACAAGATCATGCGTCACCAGCGAAACCCCAACCCGCCATGAACGAAGATAGCCTGTTCCTCCCCGGCCTGTCACCTGTCCAAAGACATGATATCCACGCCCGTTTTGATGGCGGCGCGCTGTCGTCGGACGGAGGCGCGCTCATGCTGCGCGAGATCGAGCGGGGGTTGAAATTCGCCACCACGCTCGCGTCCTGCTTGTTTGATGAGCGCGACCGGGCCCGCACGATCCATTCTCAAGCCGCGATGATCCGCGCCCGCATCTTCGCCATCGCTTGCGGATACGAGGACTGTGCCGACATCGATGAACTGCGCCATGATCCCGCTTTCAAAATGGCTTGCGAGCGGCTGCCGGATTCAGGTCCCGCGCTTGCCTCCCAGCCGACGCTGTCGCGGCTGGAGAACGCGCCGTCCTGGCGGGGTCTGGCGCGCATGGGGCTCAGCCTGATCGACATGTTCTGCGACAGTTTCCGGTCTGTCCCCGGCCATATCGTGCTCGACATTGACGACACCACCGACAGGACCCATGGCGGCCAGCAATTGTCGCTGTTCAACACCCATGCTGGGGGGTACTGCTTCCAGCCGATCCATATTTACGACGCGGCGACGGGCAAGCCGGTGTGCTTTGTGCTGCGTTCGGGCAAGCGGCCCTCGGGCGAGGAAGCCGCCCAGGTCCTGCGCCATGTGATCCGCCGCATTCGCCGAAACTGGCCCCGGATCAAAATCACCGTGCGCGGCGGCGGGCACTATGGAACCCCAGAGGTTATGGACCTTCTGGAGCATTTTGGCTGCTTCTATATCCTTGGACTGCCCGGCAACAGCAGGCTGAAGGAACTCTCGTATCCGTGGTGCGAAGATGCGGCCACGCGCCGGGCGCTGGGCAAAAAGGACAAGGTGCGCCGCTTCTTCCAAGCCC